>WNGG01005224.1_pt1 | contig 17679 bp, 18 predicted proteins | sample 5400661 | NCBI WGS metagenome assembly WNGG01 (sample SAMN13153372, study PRJNA577476) | soil metagenome | isolation source: 100 cm soil or saprolite under Garry oak tree replicate 1 | place: USA:California | collected 2016-06-15 | reverse complement strand
TTCCGAACCTCGTCGAAACCGTTAAAGGCTACGCCGCGCATGAGCAGGGCACGCTCGACGCCGTTATCAATGCTCGCAATCGCGCCATGACTGCCACCAGCCCCGCTGACAAGGCTCAAGCCGAAACTATGCTCTCCGGCGTGCTCAAAAGCCTCTTCGCTCTTGCCGAAGCGTATCCGCAACTCCGCGCCGTCGAGAGCTTTACCTCGCTCCAGAGTGCGCTCTCGCAGGTCGAAGACACCCTGCAGAACGCCCGCCGTTACTACAATGCTGTCGTGCGCGACCTCAACATTAAGATCGAGCAGTTCCCCACGAATCTTTTTGCCGACATGCTTGGTTTCACGGCGCGTGAGTTTTTCGAAGTGACCGCAGCTGCCGAGCGCGAAGCGCCGAAAATCAGCTTCACCACACCGTCCGCTTAATCCATCACTCGGGACACTGATGAAAAAGGCGGGCCCCTACCCGAAGCGCTGGTTCCTGGTCGGCGCCTTTTTCCTGCTCACGTTCGCCTGCAGTGCCCCTGCACGGGCGCGCGAACTCAAAATCGAGAGATTCGACGCCAAGGTCAGCGTCACGCCTGATGGCGTCATCGACGTCAGCGAAAAAATCCAGGTGCGGTTCATCGGCTCCTGGCGTGGCCTGTACCGCGAAATTCCCGTCGAGTACGTTACCCCGCAGGGCATGAACTACTCGCTCTTCCTCCACGTGAAAAGCGTCACCACGATCACCGGCGACCGCCTGCGATACGAAAGCTCGCGCGAGCGGCACTACCGCAAACTGAAAATCTACGTCCCCGACGCCGCGGACATCACGCGGACCCTCGTTATTGAATACACCGTCTCCAATGCCCTGCGCTTCTTCGAAAATCACGACGAGCTGTACTGGAACGTCACCGGCGACGAATGGGACGTGCCCATCGAGTCCGCCAGTACCAGCATTGTGCTGCCCAGCGGCACGACGAACATTCGTGCCAATACCTTCACCGGCGTCTACGGCTCCCGCGCCGATAATGCTAGAGCGCAAATTGCCGGTAATGTTGTCAACTTTCACACCACACAGTCGCTCGGCTACCACGAAGGTCTCACCATCGCCGTCGCGTTCGACAAAGGCTTCGTGCGCGAACCAACCTCTGCCTACAAGTTCATCATATTCCTTCGCAGCAACTGGCCGCTTGCTGCTCCCATCGTTGCTTTTTTCTACATGTTCTGGATCTGGTGGACCTATGGCCGCGACCCGCGCCTACGCCCCATTGCCACGCAGTACGAGCCGCCCGATCAGCTCACCCCCGGTGAAGTTGGTACGCTCATTGACAATTCCGCCGATATGCGCGACATCACCGCCACCCTCGTCGACCTCGCCGTCCGCGGTTTCCTCGTCATTCAGGAACATACCACCGAACACCTGATGGGTCTGTGGAAAGACCAGGACTACAGCCTTGGATTCTCTGGTTGAGCACAACTACTATCGCCGCCGCCCGGACACTACTCGCTACTCCTACGTTGCCCTCGGCTTGGTTTTGGGCTTCCTGATCATCTGGGGTGGCCTCTACCTCGGCGACCTGTTAGGCATGCAGCGTCTGCCATTTATCCTCGCTGGCGGTGCGACCGGCGCGGTGATCTGCATTTTTGGCTGGTTTATGCCGGTGCGCACGCTGCAAGGCACGCGCGCACTAGAAGCCGTCCTTGGCTTCGAAGACTTTCTCGACCACGTTGAAGCCGACCGCTTCAACCGCATGATCAAAACGCCCGAGATGTTCGAAAAATTCCTGCCCTTTGCCATGGCGCTCAACGTCGAAAAGAACTGGAGCCAAGCCTTCCAGGACATTTACCGCGAGCCGCCCAGTTGGTATCAAGGGAGCTACGGACCCCGTTTCCATCCAACGGGTTTCGTCCAAAGCCTCAACGTTATGTCTACCCGTGCCGGGAGCGTGATGAAATCGGCCCCGCGTAGCTCCAGCGGCTCCGGTTTCCGCGGTGGCGGTGGCCGCTCCGGCGGCGGATTCGGCGGCGGTGGCGGTGGCGGCTTCTAAAAAGAACCCCTCCCTCCCCTTGCCCTTCCTTTAAGTTCCTTGCCCTTCCCCCGATGGTAGAAATGTTAAGAGTCTCATAAGGGCGAATGCCGAGAGCGGCGTAGGAGGTTTTTCATGTTCGGGCTTGATACCACAATGGTAGTCATCCTGCTGCTGGCTGGGATCGTTGCCTTTGTACTGGCGCACTTTCTGTTGCAATCACGCGCGCAACCGCAAGAGAAACCCCCGCGGCCACACCCTCCCAGGGGAGGCGCTGACCTCTCTACCCGGAATCGGCCTGAGACGAACGGCGAAGCCCGACCGTTACGTAGTTTGTCTCCGCCTACCGAGACCCCCCTGCCCGAAGCTCCCTTGGAGAACGGAAGCAGTCTGGAGTCTGGAGTGTGGAGCCCAGTCGTCAGCGGGAAAAAAGAGTCCCCCGAACAGGCTCCTAGCCCCACCACCCGCACCTTTGGCCGGCGCAAGACCGACCCCGTAGAAGAGGCGACCGTCGAAACCCTGTGGTCGAACCTCAAACACGAGCGCACCGCCCAGTTTGTCAGCTTCATCAACTTTAAGGGGGGCGTAGGAAAAAGCACCTGCGCGGTCGAGATTTCCGCCTCCCTGGCCAAGCACTATGGGAAACGCGTGCTGCTCATCGACCTCGACCCCCAGACCAACGCGACCTTCTATCTGATGGACCATGGGGAATGGCAGAGCTGGCAGCAGACCAACGGCTCGCTCAAGACGCTCTTCGACGCCTACCTAGCCGGCAGCGGAGAGGGCTTCGACATCTCCCAGGTGATTAAAAAAGACCTGCTCTGCCATGGCGGTCCCTCCCTGGTGCCCGGTCTCGCCCTGCTGCCTTCACACCTGGCCCTGGTGTTGATTGACATCCAGCTTGCGGCGAAGACCACCGTAGGAGAGGCGGTGTTTAGCAGCCAGGCCATCATCCGCCAGGCCCTGCAGCAGGTCCAGGACCAGTACGACTACATCATTTTTGACTGCCCGCCGAACTTTAATCTGGTCACACAAAATGGCCTCTTTGCCAGCGATAGCTACGTAATCCCCGCTATCCCAGACTACCTCTCGACCCTGGGCATTAACATGATCCAGGGCGAGGTGACCCGGTTCTCCGAACGCATTCGCGCCGCACTAGCCATGTTCGGCGGCACGTTCACCGGGCCAGAACTCAAGGGCATCATCTTTACGCGCGTGCGTCTGCGCGGCCGTAACCCCCTGCGTTTCATTGACTTGCACGAGCGCCGCATGCACGAGGTATACCGTACTAATCCTAACCTGGCGTTTAAGCACTTTGTCAGCGAAGCCGTCCGTTTTGCTGAGGCACCCGAGCGGCAGATACCGGTCAGCGTCTCTCCACGGATTGAAGACCGTGAGGTCCGCGACGAGATCATGCGTCTGACTGAGGAGTTTATATCTCGCTTTGAGGAAAAGGAGCACCACCGTGGCACGGATGAGCACGCATGGCTTCGCCCAGATGCTTGAGACCCTCTGCCAGTTGTTGCGCGAGCTTCCTGACGAAGGCCTCTCCGCCCTGCTCCAGCATCTGCGGTTCCTGCATGAGGAACAGCTACGGAGACGCGAGTCCCACCCCGTACGCAATCTCCTTGCTCCGCCACGCGACCCGCGCAAGATGGATCGAAGGGAACTGGAGGCGTACTTGCAGAGCCGTCAGTATTTTCCTCATAAGGCGGATTTGCTGGAGTTCGCCCGGCGTTACGAGGTGCCGGTCAACGCCCGCACTCCCCGTGAGGAGATTGTCCGTCTGTGCCTACGGATGGTTCACGATATCCCCACAGGGTTTACCATCCTGCGGCTCTTGGCTGAACAGCACGCTCCTTTCGTGCGGAATAACCTGAACTCGGTCGGGCACTAGCAGCCACCAGTCCCACCTTAAGCCATTTTTCCCACACTTCAGGTCTTGGGTTCCCTCTCTCCTGGTGGCACAGGCCGCTGGCCCTGTGCGCAGCTGAGCCGGCTGCGCCACTAGAGAGGACCAGGGTGAGGGGGCGGTTGGCAGTGTCGAGATGCGTCTGACACAGTCAACAGACGCAGCGTCCTCGGGGTGCGTTTGACTTTCCCCGGGTAAGAGTTCTATACTCTCTGCGCAGCAAATTGAAGGAGCGTTCATTCAAAGATCCTGCTGCAGCGTCCCCTCGGGGAGGCAGCGCTGTGAAGGGAAAACACAACATGCCTCCAGCGGTCAACAATAAAGGTCCGCCCCAGAGCGGCATACTGGTGTGTCCCAACGGTGCGGAGTCGTTCACTCCTCCACCTCATATACACACAAGTTGTCAGTCAGTAAGGAGGGTTAGAGCATGACCTATCGTATCATTTCCGCAGATTCGCACTTCGTTGAGCCCCCGGACATGTGGGGCGAGCGCATGGATAAAAAGTTTCGCGATCGGGCCCCGCATACGGTGCGGGGGAACGACGGGAAAGAGGGCGAGTTTTTCGTCTGCGAGAACATCACCCCGGTGCCGGTGGCCGGATTCTTTGGCTCAGGCAAGACCGCCGAAGAACTGCCCGAGCATACGAAAAAAGGGTTCGAAGTCGCACCCAAGAGTGTGTGGGACCCGGCCGAACGTCTCAAAGAGCAGGACCGCGACGGCGTCAGCGCCGAGGCGCTGTACACCTCCATGGGTATGCTGCTCTTTGGCTTGCAGGATGCCGAACTACGGGCGTCGGCCTTCCGCGCCTTTAATAATTGGGCCACGGAATACGCCAGCTACAATCCCCAGCGGCTTATCGGCCTGGGCGCGATTACCCTGGAGGACATCCCGGCCGGGGTACAGGAACTCAAGCGTATTGCTCAGGCAGGACTCCGTGGCGCCCTGATCTGGGGTGCGCCGCCCGATGAGCATCCGTACAGCAGCCGCGAGTACGATCCATTCTGGGCTGCGGCCTCGGACCTGAACATGCCGCTTTCGCTGCACATCCTCACCTCCCGGCGTGGGCACGGTATCGACTTCAGCAAGATCCTGCACTCCTACATGAGCCTGCCACATGAGATCCAGATCACGCTGGCAGACATGGTGTATGGTGGGGTGTTCGAGCGCTTCCCGCGGCTCAAGGTCGTCTCAGCCGAGAACGATGTCTCCTGGCTGCCGCATTTCATGTACCGTCTCGACCACGGCTATGACCGGCTCCGTCACTTCGAGAATGTGAAGCTGTCGCTGATGCCGAGCGAGTACATTAAGCGGCAGGTCTGGGCTACCTTCCAGTTCGAGAACGTGTGGATCGACACGCGTAAGCGCTACGACATGAGCAAGATCATGTGGTCGTCAGACTATCCACATACTGACTCGCCGTGGCCGCGCTCCAAGGAGTACATCGCCGAGCACTTCCAAGAGGCGCCCGCAGAAGACCTGGCGAAGGTCGTGGGTGGCAACGTCATCGGTCTGTACGGCATCAGCTAAAAAGGGGCTCGGTTTTGGGGGTTGGTCTTTCCCCAATCCCCAAAACCCAATCCCTGATCCCCTTCCTGGCTTCCTCCTGCGCCACTGTGGGCTCGGCTCGCAGTGGCGGCTCACCCGTCACCCCAGCACACCCACAGTTGACAGCGCACATCTGCTTGCTCAGGATGCATAGAGAGCGCCATGAGCCAAGTATAGAGAGCAGATGCCTATGCCAATCTATGATCTTTTCAACCCGAGTGAAGAACACGCGTTGTTGCGCCAGACCGTACGCAACTTCGTACGCGAACAGGTCGAACCGCAAGCTCTGGAACACGACCGGCAGGAGCGTTTCAACTTACCCCTGTTTCGCCAGCTCGGTGCCCTCGGGCTGCTGGGCATCACTGTGCCGGCCGAGCACGGTGGCGCCGGCATGGACGCGGTAGCCGCGGTTGTTGTCCACGAAGAACTCTCGGCTGCCGACCCAGGCTTCTGTCTGGCCTACCTCGCCCATGCCATGCTCTTCGTCAACAACTTCTGCCGTAACGCCAACGACGAGCAACGCCACCGTTACCTGGACAAAGTGATCTCCGGCGCGTGGGTGGGCGGCATGTGCATGACGGAACCCTCGGCAGGCACAGACGTGCTAGGCATGAAGTGTCAGGCTGTGCGCCGGGGGGACTCCTATTACCTCAACGGCCGCAAGATGTTCATCACCAACGGCGCCCTCGATGATACGACCCCGGGTGACATTTTCCTGGTCTATGCCCGCACTGACAAGGGCATTAGCTCGTTCGTGGTCGAGAAAGATTTCCCCGGTTTCTCCCTGGGCCAGCGGCTGCATGGCAAGGCCGGTATGCGCGCTTCAATGACCGCAGAGCTGGTGTTCGACGACTGTGCGGTGCCGGTAGTCAACCGCCTGGGCGAGGAAGGCGATAGCCTCCTCCACATGATGCGTAACCTAGAAATCGAACGGGTCACGGTCGCCGCTATGTCTACCGGTATTGCCGGCCGCTGCGTGGAGATCATGACGCGCTACGCCAGCGAGCGGACGGCCTTTGGCCAGCCTATTAACACCTTTGGCCAGATTCAACGGTACATCGCTGACTCGTATGCCCAGTACATGGCTGCACGCACTTACCTCTACCACACCGCGGCCAGACTCGACCTCGACAAACCAGGACAGCGGATCGACTCCGATGGGGTCAAGCTGGTCGCCACCACTATGGCTAAACAGGTGGCGGACAACGCTATGCAGGTGCTCGGTGGCTATGGGTATCTCAGCGAGTACGTCGTTGAGCGGCTGTGGCGCGATGCCAAACTGCTAGAGATCGGCGGTGGTACTCTGGAGGCGCACCAGAAGAACATCACCAAAGATCTGACCCGCAGAATGGACCTGATCCGCTAGAAGCCGGTCTATGAAACGCGATCTATGGGACCGATTCATGATCGCTCTCATGGGGGCGCTGATTGTCTTCTGCTTGCAGGAGATCTGGCGCTCACCCGCGCCGTTAAGCGAGGCCCGTTACCTGCTCTCCATTGGCATCGCCGTGCTGGTCATCGTGTTGAAGGTCCGCGCCCTGAGACAGGCCGCGGCTGGCAGGTGAGGGCAGTCTAGGGTCTAGAGTCTGGGGTCTAGGGTCTAGAGCCTAGGAGGCCAGAGTCAGAAAAGTAACAGATATGAGACAGACCCTGACCAGGCCAGCGCACGCAGATGTGGGCGGGTTTACCTTCTTGGAGTTGATCTTGGTGCTGCTGATCATCGGCGTGACCCTAGCGCTCGTCGGGCCTACCATCGGCAGCCGCCTCAAGAGCGGCGACCTGCGGCGCACCGCCGTGCAGTTGCGCGCGGCCATGGAGCTGATGCGAGTCAGGGCTGTGCAGCAGGGCCAGGAAGGGGTGCTGGTCGTGGCTCCCCGTACCAACTCGTACTGGCGCGAGCCTGGGAGCGCGGAGATTGAGGTACCCGCTGAAAGCGGCGTGTTGTCTGCTCGTGGCCCCTTTGTGCGTGAAGAAGGGCAGGTCGAGTTCCGCTTCTACCCCGACGGCACCAACTCTGGCGGTGAGGTGCGGATCGAGAAGCGTCAGGGCGGGGCGCTGACCGCCTATGTCCTCTTTCTTGATCCTCTCCTAGGCACCGCTACGATCTGGCGTGAAGAATAGCCAGGACGAGGGTGAAAAGGGGAAAAAAGATGCGCCGAGCCGATCCTGTGAACCCTGGACTTCGGACCCTGGACTCCGGACTTCAGCCCTTAGACTCTAGACTCCAGACTCTCGACTCTGCCGCAGGCGGTTTCACCCTCCTCGAGGTGATGGTCGCGCTCGCAGTGCTGGCGATCGGGATTGTCACCGCCCTGGAGCTGTTCGCCGGCAGCCTGCGGCTGGGCACCAAGGCCTCCCACCATACCCAGGCTGCGATATATGCACAGAATGTGATGGACCGGCTGTTTGCCCAGAGCACCCTGGACGACGGGGAAGAGAGCGGAGACATACCCGGTGGATATGTCTGGTGGGCACGGGTGCAGGAGATTCATCCTGACGAGAAGCGTACGCGGCTCCAGCCCGAGCGCCAAAGCCCCACCGACTTTATCCACCTCAAAGAGATCGAGGTACGCGTGAGTTGGCAGGAGGGGAGAGGGCAACAGGCCTTGGTCCTGCATTCCTTGCGCACCCTGACGGAACAGCCAAACCAATGAACAGGCACGATGCCCGCGGATTCACCTTTCTCGAATTGCTCATCAGTCTCACCATCCTCAGTTTGGTGGCGGTGATGGTATACACGGCCCTTAACCTTGGCACGCGGGCTGCCGCGCATGGGGAGGCCCGCAGTGCTGAGAATCAGCGGGCGCGTGCCGCGCTGGCCCTGATCGCCCGTCACCTCAAGTCTGCCTACCCCCTGACGCTCCAGGCCGAGGGGGAGACCTATGTCTATTTTTTCGGCGAGCCCAATGAGCTGAGTTTTGTCTCGGCTGCGGGGCATCCTGAGACCGGGGGGCTCGAGAAGGTCACCTACTTCTTGCGTGAAGACCGAGACAAGCGACGTAGCCTGTGGGTACGGACTTCCGCGCCGACCCTACCGGCTGATTTGCTCAACGACCGTGAGGGCAGCCTCCGCCAGGAGACCGAAGTGTTGCCCGAAGTCGAGAGCATTGCCTGGGAGTATTTGGGGAGTGGGCAGAGCCGCGAGGGTGGGAGCAGGCTGAACCCCGAAGGGGGAAATGGGCTGAACCATGAGGAGTGGAATGAGCGCTGGAGCGGCAAGAAAGAACATCGACTACCCACGGCGGTGCGGTTCTCGTGGCGCGCTCGGCTGGGGGAGTTGCCCTACGAGTGGCACATTGAGGTGCCGCTCAATGTGTACTTCCCTCCGCCTGATGTGTTAGCGGCCCCCCAGGGTGGGGCCGCAGCCGCACGCCGCCGTCGGTTCCGTGGCGGGGAAAGCGGCCAATGAAAAACCAACACGGCATCATCCTGCTAGTGGTGATGTGGGCGTTAACGGTACTGATGGCCCTCGCCGTCGAGCTGGCGAGCACCATGCGCATCGAGGGGCTGACCGCTGACACCTACCAGCAGGAGGTGGCCACCTACTACCTGGCCTTGGCCGGTTTTCACCGTGCACTCTATCAGTTCGTGCGGGCGCAACAGCAAGGGCGCACTCTGCTTGCCGTGCCGGGTGCGGTCGCCCCTTCGCCCGAAGAGGAGCAGCAAGATATCTGGGCGCGTGGGGACGGGCGCTGGCAAAGCGAGGAATTTGGCGCTGGCGGCTACTGGGTGCGGGTGAATGACGAGGGCGGCAAGATCAACCTTAACCAGGCCGATGAGCCCACGCTCCGCCAGACCTTTACCAATCTCGGTTTCGACGTCAAGTTCGGAGAGGCGTTAACCGACGCGATTCTCGACTGGCGGGACCCGGATTCGCTGGTCCGGCTCCATGGCGCGGAGAGTGACTACTATCTCGCGTTACCAGTGCCCTATCCGGCCAAGGACGGGCCGTTCGATATTCTTGATGAACTCCTGTTGGTTCGCGGGGTGACGCCAGCCCTGTTCTATGGCCGCGACGGGCCGGCGCTGCGCGAGCTGTTTACTGTCTATTCCGCCGGCGGTGGAGGAATGCCGACGAATTTGCTGACCGCTGGACCGTTGGTGTTGCAGGCAGTCCTGGGACTAGACGCGGCCGCGGTCCAGGATATCGTGCAGCGCCGGGCGGAGACGAACGCGGCAGACCTTGCCAACCTCATCCCTGGAAGCGCAAGCCGTGGGCTCAACTTTGGTCTACCATTAGTCGTCACTATTGAAAGCATCGGGTACCTGAACACCGGTGGGGTCACACGCCGGCTGTCTGCCGTGGTCCAGCGCACGGGTGTGAACGGGTTCCGCTTCCTGCGCTGGCAGGATCGGCAGGATGCGCACGAGGCCCCGGCGCCGCGCCCAGGCTAGTAAGAGGAGGGCCAGAAAGGTGAGACAGAGACAGAGACGTGAGACAGAGCCCACTCCACCTCTCTCTATCTCTGTCTCTTATCCAGATTCCGCTCCGCTTCACGTCGTTGCCCATTAGTCATGCGGCGGGTTTGCGGGCGCGCACGAAGGCGCTCATGAACTTGCCGTCTACGTGCGGTGCGATAGCCTGGGCGTCGAGGCCAGTGCCGGCCAGAAACTCCTGCGCATCCTCCACGCGGTAGATGCGCGTCGGCTCTAACTGAATCTCCTCGAAGCCAGCCCTCGCTAACTTGGTGCGGTACTCTTCTTCCCCCAAAGCGCCTGCCACACAGCCGATCCATAACTCCACGTTCCGGCGGATTGGGGCCGGAACCTCGCCCCGTACCACCACGTCGGAGACCGCGAAGCGACCTCCTGGCCTGAGGACGCGGAAAGCCTCAGCCAGGACGCGATCTTTATCGGCAGATAGATTGATGACGCAGTTAGAGATGATGACGTCCACCGAGTTGTCGGGCAGTGGGATTTGCTCAATCTCTCCCTTCAGAAATTTCACGTTCTCGACCCCGGCCTTGCGCTGGTTCTCGCGGGCCAGCGCGAGCATCTCCTCCGTCATGTCGAGGCCATAGGCTTTGCCTGTTGGGCCGACCCGCTTGGCCGAGAGGAGCACGTCAATGCCGCCGCCCGAGCCCAGGTCAAGCACGGTTTCTCCCGGATTGAGCTGGGCCAACGCCGTCGGGTTGCCGCAGCCAAGTGAGGCCGTGACGGCCTCAGCTGGGAGTCCGGCGGTCTCGTCCGCCGCGTAGAGGTTAGAGGTGATCGGATCGCCCGTGCTGCCCGCGCCCGTGCTGCCGCAGCATCCACTGCCGCCGCTCACAACCCGTAGCGCCACCTGTGCGTACTTCGCTTTGACGAGCGCTTTGATGTCCTGGTCGCTCATAGTATTCTCCTCTCGGTTAAATCAAAAAATGTTGATGAATCAAGGTAAAAAAAAGAGTTACTTACAGCATGGCGACACCTCCCGCAGTCTACGGCAGCACGCCTTCAGCGCGCCGACAAATCGTTCCAGTTCCTCGACCGCTTCCGGGTTAAGCGAGTAGTATACCCACCGTCCCTCACGCCGGTCCTTCAGAATGCCTGCGTCCTTCAGCGTCTTGAGGTGGAAGGAGAGGCGGGACTGCCCAGTTCCGAGCAGGTCAGTCAGATCGCAGACGCACTGCTCGCCTTTACTCAGGCGGTCGATGATTTGCAGGCGCGTCTCATCAGATAACGCATGGAACCAGCGGGCAACGCGTGCGACTGTATGCTCATGCAGGGGAAAGAGATCTTTCGCGAGCGACGTTGACATATGGACAATGTATCAATTTTTTTTGATATGTCAAGCGGGCGGATGCACTGTGCAGGAACACCGGGCGGCTACGAGAGCGTTACTCCTCCTCTGCTTCCTCGTCTTCGAGTTCCTCTTCGAGCGTCTCTTCCTGCTCCTCCAGGCGGACCAGCAGGGTGCTCAGCGCCTCGAACACCGAGTCCACCGCTTCGCGGAAGTCCTCCTCCATGATCACGGTGCCCTCAGCCACCTGCTCCTCGCAGTCGCGACTCACCTCGGCGATGGCAAACTTGGCCGCCTTCACCAACCCGATCCACTGTCCGATGATTGCCAGAGCGTCTTCCATTTTCTTAGTCTCCTTGCGGTTAGAGTGGCAGGAAAGAGCTCAGGGAGATCCTACATTCAGCGCCATGCAGAGCTACGGTTGACGCGTACGCTTTGCCCTTTATCATGCTAAAGCATTAAAACCCAGGGACATGGCTACACAAGCCCCGCTCGTGCTTCGATACCCTGAGCACGGACGGCCTACTAACCCGGTCACCCTGAGCTTGTCGGGGGGTGACCCCTGATCGCAGTGGCAAACACTGTCGATCCCCGGTGTGGAGGTGTGATGTCGTCGCTTGTACCCGCAGTGCTACTCGGCCTGCTGCAGGGGCTGACCGAGTTTCTCCCGGTGAGCAGTTCTGGCCACCTCGCGCTGGCTCAGAGCTTGATCCCCGGCTTTTCCCAACCCGGTGTCTTATTTGACGTGACCTTGCACATCGGCACCCTAGTGGCAGTGTGCATCTACTTTTGGCAAGACCTGCGGGGGATGGCCCTGTCCCTCTTTTCCTCTGGGAGAGGGGACGCCGCGGCCTCGCGCCGCATGCTCTGGCTGCTGATCGCTGGCTCGGTGCCGACGGCAGCGATCGGCTTGTTATTCCGCAAACAGTTCGAAGCCATGTTTAGCGATGTCTACGGGGTCGGCGTGTGGTTCATTGTTACCGGCGCTCTCCTTTTTCTCACCGACAGAGTCTCGACGCGGGGACGGGAATTGTCGGCGATGGGACTCCTCGATGCCCTAGTGATTGGCGTCGCCCAGGGCTTGGCCATCATCCCGTCGCTGTCGCGCTCCGGCGCGACCATCGCTGCGGGTGTGTTTCTCGGCTTGGAGCGTGGGCTCCTGGTGCGCTATTCGTTCTTGCTGTCGATCCCGGCGGTGGCTGGAGCATTTGTCTTGGAGCTGGTGACTCACCGGCATGAAGCGTTGCAGGGGTTTGACCCGCTCGCGTACGGCGCGGGTACCCTGGCGGCCTTAGTGGTCGGCTACTGGAGCATCGGGGTGCTGCTGAACATGACGCGCTCACGCCGGCTGTCAGTCTTTGCGTATTACTGCTGGGCGGTAGGTGGGCTCGCTTTGTTCCTCGCCGTTGGTCGCTGACGTGCCACTGGTGGCACAGGCCACTGGTGGTACAGGCCACTGGCCTGTACGCTCATCACCAATCAGCCCGGGACCGTACAGCAGGGTGAGCCCGCGGCTGAACTTACTGCCCGCTGCTGGCGTGAGGGTGAAGCGCGCTCGGAGGAGCGCGGCGAAATCGCGTAGATCCTGCACAGCGCCTCCTGGTTCCAACTCGATCTCAACCTCACAATAAGTTGTGGCAGCCCGGCGACCAGAACCGGGGGCGCTCAGGCGGACCTGATCGAGCGCGAGCTCGGCGAACGCTGGGTCCTTGATCCGCTGGGCCAAGAGAACGGCAAAGCGTTGTCTGCGCACGTCAGAGATCAGGATTGGTGCCAGATCCTGCTCTGCGACCAACCCGGAGAGTTGGGTGCGGAGCGGCCCAGGTGGCAGCGTGAAGGGGAAGGAGGGGGCGTGAGGCAGCGGCACTGTCAGTTCCGGACGTTCGTGGATGATGCCGTCTTCCCGGCCACTCCACTTAGCCGAGGCTTCCCAGCGCGCACGGTTGCGACGCAGGCGGAGTGCCACTCCGTGACGTGCCAGAGTGAATGCGCGGGTGTCCAGATAGATAGTGTGCAAATGCGCGGGCTGCCGTGGGCGAAGGCGGTACGGCCCCAGGCTTTTGACTCGGGCGATGGCGGTGAGAACTGCGGCCCGCGGGGCCAGCAGCTTGGCCTCAACCTCCTGCGGTATCCTGGTGTGAGTAGCCACCCCGCCGATTATCGCCTGTCCACCTCACTTGTCCAGCACCTCTGCACTCTTGCTCCTGGCCAAGAGTGAGCTCCCTCCTCCATCGATCGCACTGTCATTGCAGGAGGGCCTCCTCTTCGTTACAGTGCTAGGACCTCATGGAGAAAGCGGTCTGTTAGCGTGCCGCCTCGTGCGTTAGTGCTCTGTCTTGATGGCTGTGGACCGGACTATTTGGCGCAGAGCGAGATGCCTGTCTTGCGCCAGATCGCGGCGCGTGGGTTCGCCGTGACCGGTCATTCGCTCCTTCCTTCGGTCACCAACGTGAACACCGTCGCCTTGGCGACTGGCGCGTTTCCCCGTGAGCACGGGGTGACCGGCAACGCCTATTATGACCCGGGAGAAGGCGCGGGCGGGCTCATGGAAGCTGCCCGCTTTGTGCGAGCGCCAACGATCTTTGCCCAGGCGCGCGCCGCTGGTTGGCGCTCGGCTCTGGTGACCGCCAAGGCCAAGCTGCTCGGGTTGCTGGGCCAGGGTGCCGACCTCACGGTCTCGGCCGAGCGTCCCCCGCCAGCCCTCTGTGCGCGCGTAGGCGCGCCTGCGCCGATCTACTCTTTGGAGGTCAACTACTGGGTGCTGGCCGCCACCCGCGCGCTTATCTCCAGCGAGGGACTGGACCTTGTCTACGCCTTCACTACCGACTACGCCATGCACAAGTACGCTCCGGAGGACGAGCGCTCGCAGGAGCACCTACAGCGCCTCGATGCCCTGCTCGGCGAGATTCTGGAAGACACGCCCAACCTGGCACTATTTGTGACCGCAGACCATGGCATGAACGCCAAGAGCAGGGCTGTTGACCTGGAAAAATGGCTGGCCGACCAGGGCATTCAAGCGACCGTGGTGTCCACCATTCGCGACCAGTACACCGTGCATCACCGCAACCTCTCCGGCTCAGCCTATGTGTACTGCGCACAGCCCGGCGACGTGCCGCGCGCGGCTGCACTGCTCCGCGCCCATCCCGCCGTGGAGGAAGTCTGGCCACGGGCCGAGGCCGCAGCCGCCTTTGCCCTCTTACCCGAGCGGATCGGGGACCTCATGGTCCTGGCGCGTAAAGATGCACTCTTCGGCGAGCTATCAGAGCCAGCAGCCGAGGTAGAGTTGCGCTCGCACGGCTCGCGTCACGAGAGCCGGGTGCCGATCATCGGGACCACGACCCTGGGCTACGGTCCCTATCTGTACAACTTGGACGTGACCCGGGCAGTGCAGCAGTTTTTCTTTTCTTGTTAGTTCTGCGTATGGCGGGCGGTCAGGTCATAGTGGGTAGCGCACTTCTCTGACCTTTTCCACTTTCCACAGGTCGCTCAGCAGCCGCCGGTGGGAGTCATGCCGGTCGCAGTACTGGAAGGTGAAGGCCATGTTCTCCCCGGCAGGCGCGAGGGTGCCCTGATCGAGGGCAGACCGATAGGAGTCCAAGACCTGCGCCAGGCGGGCCCGGGTCTTCCCCTCCTCATCCTGGAACACCACCTGGCCCTTGCGCATGTCACATTTCCCTATCACCAGAACTTCCACTGCTCGCATGAAAACCAGCACCCCCACCGTGGTCATGGTGAGAGCGAAGGCCAGAGAGAAGTACCCCGAGCCGATGAAGAGGCCAATGGCCGCCACCACCCACAGGGTAGCGGCCGTTGTCAGGCCCACGATAGACCCGCCGTCGCGGATGATGGCGCCCGCGCCAATGAAGCCCATGCCGGTGATGACCTGGCCAGGGATGCGGGTCAGGTCTCCCTCTCCTCTCCCAACGAGAAGCTCGCCGAAGTAGACGTACATTGCCGCGCCTAAACAGATGAGGGCGTTAGTCTTCAGACCAGCAGGTTTATCCCGCAGTTCACGCTCCAGACCGACCACCCCGCCACACAAGGCGGCTAGGAGCGCTGTCGTCAACATAGAGGTGAGGACGGGGAACTGATCGAGCAGGACCATATAGCACCCCCAAAGACCTTCCCAAGCAGGGACTTTTCAAGGATTCACCTAATTTTAACACTACCGACACTGCTTGGTAATTTCCCTTCGCTAACATGGTCTCAGCATAAAGGATAAAATCCATCATGGATGGTAAGGAGGATTAAATCGTGTATGTCGCATCCGCATACCTACATGCGCTCGACGGCCGACTGCGGATCAAGGTCGCTGAAGTAAAAGGCTCACCGGCAAAGGCTCTGGAGATCGAGAGCCAGCTTCAGAGGTGCGACGGAATCAACCACGTCACGGCGAACCCGACGACGGGGAATGTCTTGGTCCTCTACGACCCGCGCCGGATCAAGCAAAGTGAGATCATCGGTACTCTACGGGCCCTGGGTTGCCTAAAAGACACAGTTGCGGCTCAGGATGGGTTAAGTCACGAGCTGGTAAAGACTGTCGTTCGCTCCACCGCGGAGTTCGCTCTGGAGCAGCTGATCTACTCGGTGCTCTAAAGAGAGCGTCATTGAACAGAGGTCTGAGCGCGTTGAGGGTAGCAAGGAGAGCTGAACCGTTGCTGATGAGGGTGGCCCCAACGGGACCAATCAGCCCCGGACAGCGATTCCCACATCGGCCTGAGCTAGGGCCGGCGAGTCGTTGATCCCATCCCCCACTACCGCCACCGTATGCCCCTGCTGTTGCAGTGCCTTCACAAATGCCGACTTCTGCTCCGGAAACGCGTCGGCAATATAACGGGGGATCCCCAGTTTTTTCGCCACCTGTTCCGCGACAGCTGGGTGGTCGCCAGTCAGCATGACGATCTCTTTCACCCCTCGCTCGCGCAGGGCCTGGACGGCACCCGCCGCCTCCGGGCGGAGAGGGTCAGTATAGACTATGAGGCCGATCAGCCTCCCGTCTACGGCGACGAACAGGGGCGAGGCCGCTCGCCCGCTGGTCGCCAACATATCTTTTCTCGCCCTACGCAGAGGCACGCCTTTTTGGGCCATAAAGCGGTGGCTCCCCACGAGGACGCTAGCATCCCCGACCACAGCTTCGATCCCTAGCCCAATAGAGTATTCCGACGTCTCGCGCTCGGGGATCGCAATCCCTCTTATCTGCGCTGCCCGGACGACGGCTTCAGCGACAGGGTGAGTCAAACGTGCCTCTGCCGCTGCGGCCAGGGCCAGAATCCGCTCACCGGTGACTGTCTTCCCATTCTTCCCATAAGGGATCACTTCGACAACCTCCGGGGTCCCCAGAGTCAGGGTGCCGGTCTTGTCGAAGACGATGGCATCCACCTCCGCCAATTGCTCCAGGTAGCGGCCCCCTTTGATGAGAATGCCTTGATAGGCCGCCTTGGTCATCGCACTCAAGACGGTTGTGGGGGCAGCGACCCGGATCCCGGTTCCGTAATCGACAATAAGCAGGGAGGCCGCCCCGTTCACACCGCCAGTAACAAACGCGGAAATGCCCGCTCCTAGGAAACTCCACGGCACGAGCCGGTCGGCAAACTGCTCCGCATAGTTCTGGATGCGGGTCTCGCGGATGGGGGCGTCGCGCACGAGCTGGACGACCTTACCTGCCATCGTCTCCTCTCCCACCTTGGTTGCTCTCAGATAGAGCTTGCCCTCCCTAAGCACGGTCGCCGCATAGACCTGCTCCCCTGCTCCTTTTTCGACCGGCATGGATTCTCCGGTGAGGACCTTCTGGTCCACCGTAGCTTTACCTGTAAGGACTATCCCATCTACAGGGATGAGTTCTCCTGGATAGACCACGACCTCGTCCTCTTCTTGGATTTCTGCGACCTTAACCTGGATCTTCTTCCCATCGCGGACGACCCAGGCGAGTTGGGTCTTCCCGTCGAAGAGGCTCTCGATCGCCTGACGGGACCGCTGCATGGTGATGTCGCGGATGAAGTCTCCCAGAGAGACAAGCCAGACCATCACCGAGGCTGTCTGTATCTGCCCCTGCAGGGCAAGGACGGTCGTGGCTGCAGCGTCCAAGGTGTCGACGTTGAGCTTGCCCTTCTGTGTAAGAGACTCAAAAGCACGGATAAAGATCGGCACGGCCGCCCCTAGCAGGAGCCAGGGGGCGAGGACGGATTCAGCAACAACGTCAAGGGCTATCGCTGTACTGGAGAGCCCTAGAGGAAGCCAGGAGATTGAATCAGAGTCGGGAGCTTGGCGGTGAGTATGATGAGGCTGGTAAGCTTCGAGTTGATCAAGGGAAAGAGCTTGCAGGAGAGCAAGCAGGTCCTCCACCTTCAACATATCGGGGTCATAGGTGAGCGTCACACTTCGACAGCTAGGATTGAGCTTGACCTCCTGAATCCCTGGCTGGTCGTCCAGAAAAGCCTGGAAAGCCTCGGCAAGACCGTTGAAGAGCTGGGGGGTCTCCATACGTATCCGGA
>WNGG01007290.1_pt1 | contig 17682 bp, 15 predicted proteins | sample 5400661 | NCBI WGS metagenome assembly WNGG01 (sample SAMN13153372, study PRJNA577476) | soil metagenome | isolation source: 100 cm soil or saprolite under Garry oak tree replicate 1 | place: USA:California | collected 2016-06-15 | reverse complement strand
GTGGAAGTTGGGGACCGTGGCGCCCGATTCGGGCTTCACCGCGACAATTTTGGGTGGCTCCTTGTCCGGCGGCCCGCCGGGCGGAGCGCCGACACTCGCGCACGCGAGCAGCGGCGCGGCGGCGGCGAGCGCGACTACGAGCAGACGAGCGATTTGAGCTTGCCGGCCAGGACGTCGCGCTGATCGCGCCATGCTTTTTCCTTTTCGCGCTCCTTGGCCACCACGTCCTGCGGCGCGCGGGACACGAAGCTCTGGTTGGTCAGCCGGGCCGCCAGGCCCTCGAGTTGCTTTTCCAATCGATCCTTTTCTTCTGAGAGCCTCCGGCACTCGTTGCGAACATCGACGGCCCCCTCGAGCGCGACCACCACTTCGCTGCCGTCGCCGAAGACGGCGTGCGCGCCAACTCCCTGCGGCACGCCGTCGAGCGCCAGGCTCTCGAGCTGCGCCAGCCGGACGATGGGATGGAGCAGGCGCAGCGAAAGGTCGAAGCAGTAGGCGAGCACTGCCTTGGCTGCCGGATCATCGAGCCGAGGCTTCACAGCCTCGACATACCAATCCGCGAGCTCATTCCAAACAAACTCGAAGCAACGCTTGGCGGCTTCATCGAGCCGGAACTGCTCGAGCGACGTGGTCGCCTCTCGGATCACGGCTTGCGCGCGCGACAGGATCCAGCGGTCGGCCAGGGTGAGCGAGCGGCGGTCGACGGCGTCGATCGCGGGCACGCTCTTGGGCAGCTGGGCCAGGACGAACTGCGCGATGTTCCAGAGCTTGTTCGCGAAATTGCGGCCCGGCGCAAACGTCGTCTCGAGATCGTTGGGATCGAGCAGCAGGTCCGCGCCGAGCGCGGTGTTGGCCACGCAGGTCCAGCGCAGCGCGTCGGCGCCGAACTTCTCGACCACGACCAGCGGATCGATGCCGTTGCCGAGCGATTTCGACATCTTGCGGTGCTTGGTGTCGCGCGCGATGCCGTGCAGGTACACCGTCGTGAACGGCTTCTTGCCCATGAACTTGTAGCCCGACATGAGCATGCGGGCGACCCAAAAGAACAGGATGTCGGGCCCCGTCACGAGGGTGTGGCCAGGATAGAACCGCGCGAGGTCGGGCGTCTGCTCGGGCCAGCCGAACGTGGCGAACGGCCAGAGCCACGACGAGAACCAGGTGTCGAGCACGTCCGGATCCTGCGAGGGCGTAGCGCCGCATTTTGGACACTTCTCCGGGTCGTCGCGGTCCGCCCACTGGTGCCCGTTCGCGCAGGTGAAGACCGGAATCCGGTGCCCCCACCACAGCTGCCGCGAGATGTTCCAGTCCCGGATGTTGTTCATCCAGTGCTCGAACGTCGCGTTCCAGCGCTCGGGCACGATGTGGAACTCGCCTTTCGCATAGCCCTGCATCACCGTCTCCGCCAGCGGCTTCATTTTCACGAACCACTGATCGCTGAGTCTTGGCTCCACGACCGTGTCGCATCGATAGCACCGCCGCACCGAGTGATGGTGCTGCTCGACCTTCACGAGCAGCCCTTCCTTCTCGAGCTGTTTCACGAGCTTCTTGCGGGCGTCGAAGCGATCGAGACCCTGCAGACCGGCAGGGACGCGCGCCGACTTCTCCATGTGTGCGTCCTCGGTCAGGATCAGCGGCTTCTCTTCCTTCGGCCACAGGCGCCCCGCGATCTCGAAATCATTGGCATCATGAGCGGGGGTCACCTTCAACATCCCGGTGCCAAACGCCTGATCGACCGCGTCGTCCGCGGCAACCGGAATGACCACGCCGGAAAGCGGAATCTTCGCCCGCTTGCCTTTGAGGTCCTTGTAGCGACCGTCTTTCGGATTGAACACGAGCCCGATATCGCCGAACATCGTCTCCGGCCTGGTCGTTGCCACCGTGACGAATCCGGAGCCATCCTCGAGCGGATACTTGATGTGATACAGGCTGCCCTGCGTTTCGTGGTGCTCGGCCTCTTCATCTGAAAGCGCGGTGAGGCAGTGGGGGCACCAGTGGATCACACGGTGGCCCCGATAGATCAGCCCCTCGTCCCACAGTTGCACGAACACCTCGCGCACTGCGCGCGAATACTCTTCGTCGAGGGTGAAGCGCAGCCGCGACCAGTCGCACGAGCTGCCGATCACCTTGAGCTGCTCGATGATCGTGTTGCCGGTCTTCTTGACGAAGCACCACACCTCCTCGACGAACCGCTCGCGGCCCAGGTCGAAGCGGGTCTTCCCCTCCTTGGCGAGGCGCTTCTCGACGACGTTTTGCGTCGCGATGCCGGCGTGATCGGTCCCCGGCAGCCACTCGGCGGCGCGGCCGCGCATCCGCTCGAAGCGGATCAGCACGTCCTGAATGACGTTGTTGAGCGCGTGGCCGACGTGCAGGATGTCGGTGACGTTGGGGGGCGGAATGACGATGACGTACGGCTCGGCGCCGTCACGCGGCTGGAACGCGCCGGCGTCGAGCCAGCGCTTGTAGATGCGGGGTTCTATGGGCCGCGGATCGTATGCCATTCCTTAATATAGAAGCGGCCACTAGAATATCGTCCAATGACATCGCCATCTTCGTCGTCCGATGAGACCCTCCCACCCGGACGCGTCGTGCGCTGGGTACTGCTCGGCGGCGTGATTCTGTTGTCGGTGGGACTCTACTTCCGGTTTGGATTGCACACGCCGCCGATGGAGAACGCACCGGCCGGCAGCGCTACGACGTCGACTCCCTAGACATGCCCCCTACCGAGATTCAGGTCGTCCTGCCGGATGGGAGCAAGAAGGGCCTCCCGGCGGGCGCGACGGGCGCCGATTTGGCCCGGGCCGTGGGCCCGGGCCTCGCCAAAGCGGCTCTTGCAATCCGCGTCAACGGCGACGTGCGCGACTTGCAGCGCCCGCTCGTCGACGGCGCCACCGTCGCGATTCTCACGAACAAAGACGCGCAGGCGTTGGACGTGCTGCGCCACTCGTCGGCGCATGCGCTGGCGACTGCCGTGCGGCAGCTCTTTCCGCAGGCCCAGATCGGCTTCGGACCACCGATCGAAGACGGGTTCTACTACGACTTCGACATCGGGCGGCCGTTCACGCCCGAGGATATCGAGGCGATTGAAAAAAAGATGGCGGAGGTTGTCAAAGCGGACTACCCGTTCGTGCGCGAGGAGGTATCGCGCGCCGAGGCCAAGAAGCGCTTCAAGGATGACCCGCTCAAGCTCGAGCGAATCGACGACCTGAAAGAAGACGAGGTCATCTCGGTGTACACGGACGGGCCGTTCGTGGACCTGTGCCGCGGCCCGCACGTCCCCAGCACCGGCAAGATCCAGCATTTCAAGCTGCTGCATGCCGCGGGCGCGTATTGGCGCGGCGACGAGCGGCGCCAGATGCTGCAGCGCATCTACGGGACGGCGTGGTTCACCAAGGAAGCGCTGGAGCAATACCTCCATCGGCTGGAAGAGGCGCGGAAGCGTGACCATCGCGTCATCGGTAGGCAGCTCGATCTCTTTTCGATTCAGGAAGACGTGGGACCGGGGCTGATCATGTGGCATCCCAACGGCGCGATCCTGAACTTCGAGCTGCGGCGGTTCATCGAGGACATCATCCTGCAGCGCGGGTACCAGCTCGTGTACACGCCCAACGTGACGCGCGAGCAGCTGTTTCTGCGTTCGGGCCATCTGCCGCTCTACGCCGCGAATCAGTTCCCGGCGATGGCGGCGGGCGAGGGCGAGTCGGAAGACGTGCGCTATCGCGTCAAGCCGATGAACTGTCCCATGCACATCCTCATCTACGCGAGCCAGCAGCGCAGCTATCGCGATCTGCCCATTCGCCTCGCCGAGATTGCGAACGTGTATCGCAACGAGCGGTCGGGGACGCTGCACGGCATGCTGCGGGTGCGCGGCCTGTCGATGGACGACGCCCACATCTTCCTGCGCGAAGATCAGATCGAGGAGGAGATCTTCAACCTGCTCGACATCGTCGAGCTGGTGATGGGCAAGACGTTCGGGCTCGAGTACCGGCTGGATCTTGCGACCCGTCCGGATAAGAAGCTGGGCACCGACGCGATGTGGGGCGTCGCGGAACAGGCGCTGGAGAGCGCGCTCAAGCGCCGCGGGCTGGCGTATCGCATGGATGTCGGCGGCGGCGCGTTCTACGGGCCCAAGATCGACATCAAATTCAACGACGCGATCGGCCGCGAGTGGCAGGGCGCCACGATCCAGCTCGACTACGAGCTGCCGGAGCGCTTCAAGCTCGAGTACACGGGCACGGACAACAAGCCGCACCGTACCGTCATGATTCACCGCGCGATCTTCGGCACGCTCGAGCGCTTCGTCGGCTTCTTGATCGAGCACTTCGCAGGGGCGTTCCCTCTGTGGCTATCACCTGTGCAGGTTCGGGTCCTGCCGATCGCCGATGGCCAGATGGACGCCGCGCGCGCGGTGCACGGCACGCTGCGCCAAGCGGGGATTCGCTCGCATCTCGACGAGCGCTCCGAGACGCTGAACTACAAGATCCGCGACGCGGAGACGCACAAGGTGCCGTACATGGCGGTGGTGGGGCAGCGTGAGGCGGAAGCGAAGTCCGTCGCCGTGCGGGTGCGGGGGGCGGGAAACAAGCAGGTGGTTATGCCGGTTAGCGAGTTTGTGGACAAGCTCAAACAAGAGGTACACAGCAGAAGTCTCAAGCCATTAATTTGATCAACAGGCTAAAGCCTGAGCCCAATAGTGCACTGCCCTTAAGGGCAGTGTTTTACCGGGCGCACCCTTGAGGGTGTCGAAACCAAAACGAGAATCAATGACTGACTCGACAACCCCCGTTATCCTCTCAGCCTGCAGGACGCCGATCGGTAAGTATCTCGGCGGTCTCTCGGCGCTGCCAGGCCCGCGTCTCGGCGCGCTCGTGATTCGCGAAGCGATGCGGCGCGCCGCGGTGCCCGACAACACGGTCGACGAAGTGATCATGGGCAACGTGCTCCAGGGCGGTGAAGGGCAGGCGCCCGCGCGTCAGGCGGCGATTCATGCAGGACTGCCGGGCACGATCCCCGCGATGACGATCAACAAGGTCTGCGGCTCCGGGCTCAAGGCGGTGATGCTCGCAGCGCAGGCGATCAAGGCGGGCGACGCGCAGTGCATCGTGGCGGGCGGCTTCGAATCGATGTCGAACGCGCCGCACTACGTCTACGGCATGCGCAGCGGCATCAAGGCCGGCAACAGCGAGCTCGTCGACGGGATGATTCGCGATGGGCTGTGGGATTCGTTCTCCAACACGCACATGGGTAACCTGGCCGAGTACACGGCGAAAAAGGCCGGCGTGTCGCGGAAGGAGCAGGACGAGTTTGCGTTGCAGAGCCATCAGAAGGCCGTGAAGGCAATGGAAGCCTGTCGATTCAAAGCGGAAATCGTCCCGGTCGACAAGATCGAGAAGGACGAAGGGCCGCGCCCCGATACGTCACTCGAGACCGGGCGTGAACGACGGCGCGAGCGCACTGGTTGTGACATCGCTCGCGTTCGCCAAGGCTCAGGGCGCCAAGCCGATGGCGAGAATCACTGGGTATTCGACAGGTGGTGGAGAACCGAAGGACTTGTTCTTTGCGCCAATCGTTGCCGTGAAGAATTTGCTCGCACGCACCAATACCAGGATCTCCGACTACGATCTCATCGAGGCGAACGAGGCGTTCGCGGTGCAGGCGATCGCCGACGGAAAAGCCCTCGGCTGGGACTGGGCGCGCGTCAACGTGCACGGCGGGGCCATCGCGCTCGGCCACCCGATCGGCGCGTCCGGCGCGCGCGTGCTGACGACGCTCTTGTATGCGCTCGAGCAATATGGCAAGCACACTGGCCTCGCCACGCTGTGTCTCGGTGGCGGTAACGCGGTTGCTCTCTCTGTGGAGATGCTCTGATGACACATGTTGCGTTGGACGTGCGGCGTGCGGCGCTGGGTACTCGGGTTCTCGCGGTCGTGTTGGGCGCAGTCCTGGTCGCCCTCGCGGCGCAGGTGTCGATCCCCTTACCGGGCACTCCAGTGCCGATGACGCTGCAGCCAATGGCCGTGCTGCTCGTCGGCGGCCTGCTCGGCGCCCGCCTCGGCGCCCTCAGCCTGATCCTCTATTTGGCGATGGGTGCCGCCGGGTTGCCGGTGTTCACACCGAGTCCGCTGTTGCTGCCTGGGATCGGTCGACTCTTCGGTCAGACCGGCGGCTATCTGCTCGCGTATCCGATCGCGGCATATGCGGTGGGTGCGATCGTTCCCCCTCTCCGCGGCGCGGAGAGGGGGTCAGGGGGTGAGGACTGGGCGCGCGCGGCGCTCGGAGTCTTTCTCGGGCTGGTCCTCATCCACCTCGGCGGCCTGGCTCAGCTGCTCATTCTTACCGGCAACCTGTCCGCCGCCGCGCGGTTCGGGACTTGGCCGTTCCTGCTGGGAGACCTCATCAAGATCGGTGTATTGGTGCCGGTCCTGACGAAGCTGACTCCCACGATTCGCGCGCGCCTCTGATGGCGCGCGTTTCGTTTGAGGATGTGAAGCGCGTCGGGATCGCGGTGGGTTGGGTCGTCCTGTTCTGGGTGCTCGGGCTGGGGTTGACCTTCGTCGGCGCGAAGTCGCTCCCGGCATGGGGTGGGCCGACGTGGGACGTCGCCCGCACGGGCGTATACGAAGTCGTCGCGTTCGGCGTGCTCACCCTCCTCATCGGCCGCGTGTTCAACAAGCTCTCGTGGCCGGAGATGGGCTGGCGCCGCCCCACGATCGCGTCGCTGCTGCGGGGCGTCACCGTTGGTGCCCTGATGGCGGTGTTTGCCATCGGCCTCGCTATCGTGCTCGGCGCTCGCCTGCACTTCACGGGTGACTGGAGCGTCTGGGCCGGAGTCGCCGCACCGCTCATCATCGGGCTGGTGCTCGCGGCGCTCGGCGAGGAGCTGGGCTTTCGCGGCTACCCGCTCCGGCGCCTCACCGCCGGCATCGGCGTATTCCCCGCGATGATCGTGGTTGGCTTGCCGTTCGCGCTGTTACACGCCGCGAATCCCAGCGTCACCGTCTTCAGCCTCGCGAACATCTTCCTCGCCGCGATCTGGCTGTCGGTCGCGTTCTTTTCCGGCGGCATGCCGCTCGCCTGGGGCGCGCATTTCGGCTGGAACGCGGGACTCGCGATTCTGTTCGACGCGCCCGTCAGCGGCTACGCGTTTCATGTCCCCGTCGTCGAGTACGCACCCGGCGCGCACGCCTGGCTGGACGGTGGAGCCTTCGGCCCGGAGGGCGGAATCGTCGCGACGATCTCCCTCCTCACCGGCACGCTCTACCTCCTCACGCGGAAAGCCGCGTTCGCGCAGGTGCCGGCGTGAGCAAGGTCGCCGTGGTGGGCGCCGGAACGATGGGGAACGGCATCGCGCACGTGTTTGCGCAGCATGGGTGGGACACGACGCTCATCGATGTCTCGGATGACGCGCTCGGCCGCGGGCTTGCGACAATCAAGAAGAACCTCGAGCGCCTGGAGAAGAAAGGCGCCATCAGCCATCAGCAGTCGGCCGACACGCTCGGGCGAATCAAGCCGAACACCTCGCTCCTTGCGGCCAAGGATGCTGAGATCGTCGTGGAAGCGGTGTCCGAGAATCCGGATATCAAGTTCGACATCTTTGAGGACCTCGACCGTTTGGCCCCCACGGGCGCGATCCTCGCGTCCAACACCTCGTCGATCTCGATCACCGAAATCGCCAAGCAGACCCGGCGGCCCGAGCGGGTCATCGGGATGCATTTCATGAATCCGGTACCCCTCATGCCGCTCGTCGAGATCGTAAAGGGCAAGCAGACCTCGGCCGATACGATCGCCAAGACGGTGGAAATCGCGAAGCAGCTCGGCAAAACACCCGTCGAAGTGCACGACGCGCCCGGATTCGTGTCGAACCGTGTGCTGATGCCGATGATCAACGAAGCGATCTTCTGTGTGGACGAGGGCGTCGCGACGCCGGAGGCGGTCGATCAGGTGATGAAACTTGGCATGAATCACCCGCTCGGTCCCCTGGCACTCGCCGACTTGATCGGCCTCGACGTGTGCCTCGCGATCATGAAGGTGCTGCAGGACGGGCTCGACGCGCACAAGTATCGGCCGGCGCCGTTGCTCGAGAAAATGGTCGCCAAAGGACAGCTCGGCAGGAAGTCTGGCCAGGGGTTCTATGCCTACCGCGACTGACGTCCGCGAACAGGTCGTCGAGCTCGCGCGCGAATTCGCCCGCGAAAAGATCGAGCCCTTCGCCGCCGAGTGGGATCGCACCAAGCACTTCCCGCGCGACGTCGTCGACGAGCTCGGCAAACTTGGCTTTCTGGGGATGTGCACGCCGGAGGAGTACGACGGCATGGGCCTCGACACCGTCACGTATTTGATGGTGCTCGAGGAAATCTCCGCCGCCGATGCCGCGCTCGCCGTCTCTATCGGTATTCACAATGCCATCCCCACCACGATGCTCGTAAGGCACGGGACGCCGGCGCAGAAAGCGCGCTGGCTGAAACCGATGGCGCGGGGCGAGCTCCTCGCGGGGTTTGCGCTCTCCGAAGCCGAAGCGGGCTCGGACGCGGCGTCGCTGCGGTCGCAGGCGATAAAGGACGGCAAGCACTGGGTACTGAACGGCACCAAGGCGTGGGCGACGAACGCCGGCACCGCCGATCTCATGATGATCATGGCGCGCACCGACACGCCCAACGCGCGCCGCGGCCCCAAGGGGATCGCGACGTTCATCGTCCCCACCGACACGAAGGGCTACAAGGCGGCGAAGCCCGAAGACAAGATGGGGCTGCGCGCGTCCAACACCGCGGCGATCGAGCTCAACGACGTGCGTCTCCCCGCCGATCAGATGCTGGGTGAAGAAGGGATGGGGTTCGTGTACGCGATGGAGGGCCTCGACGCGGGGCGGCTCGGGATCGGGGCGCAGGGGGTCGGCATCGCGCGGAAGGCCCTCGAGCTGTCGCTCAAGTACTGCGCCGAGCGGCGGCAGTTCGACAAGCCGATCGCCGACTTCCAGGCGGTGCAGTTCAAGCTCGCGGATATGGCCACGCGGACGGAGGCGGCGCGAGCGCTGGCGCATCGGGCCGCGGCGCGCAAAGATGCGGGTGAGGATATCACGCTCTACGCGAGCATGGCGAAACTGTTCGCGTCCGAAACGGCGATGTGGGTCACGACGCAGGCGATTCAACTCTTCGGGGGGTACGGATACATGCGAGATTTCCCCGTCGAGAAACTGTTCCGGGATGCAAAGGTCACCGAGATCTATGAAGGCACCAGCGAAATCCAGCGCGTCGTCATCGCCCGCGCACTCCGGGGCTAAAGCCCCGGCTCGGCGTGAGGAGGCGACGGCGCTGTTCGCGCTGCTCGAGGAGCACGAGCACGAGCAGGTGTCGCTCGTGTACGAGCCATCGTCGGGCTATCGCGGCATCATCGCCATTCACGACACGACGCTCGGTCCCGCGCTCGGCGGCACGCGGTTCTGGCATTACGCGAGCGATCGCGATGCGTTGATCGACTGCCTGCGGCTGGCGCGCGGCATGACCTATAAGGCGGCGGTCGCAGGGCTGAATTTGGGCGGGGGAAAGTCCGTCATCATCGGCGACAACAAGATCCGCAATCGCGAGCCGATTTTCCGCGCGCACGGCCGGCACGTGAAGGCGCTCGGCGGCCGCTACATCACTGCCGAAGACGTCGGCACGTCGGTCGGCGACATGGAGTTCATCAAGGCGGAGACCGATCACGTCACGGGATTGATCGGGAAGTCGGGCGATCCGTCGCCGGTGACGGCGTTCGGCGTGTATCGCGGGATCAAGGCGTGCGCGAGGCACCACTACGGGGAGGATGTGCTCAAGGGCAAGACGGTGGCGATCCAGGGCTGCGGCCACGTCGGCTATTACCTGGCCGATCTTCTATATAAGGAAGGGGCGCAGCTGGTCGTGACCGATATCGACGGCGCCAAGGTGAAGGCAGTGGTGGACGACTTCCGGGCGCAGCCGGTGGGTCCCGACGAGATTTACGGCGCCCCGGCCAACATCTTCGCGCCGTGCGCGCTGGGCGGGATCATCAACGATCAGACGATTCCGCAGCTCAAGGTCGACATCGTGGCGGGCGGAGCGAACAATCAGCTCGCCGAGGAGCGGCATGGCGACATGCTGGAGGCGCGCGGCATCACGTACGCGCCCGACTACGTGATCAACGCCGGCGGGTTGGTGAACGTCAACGCCGAGCTCGAGGGATGGACGATGGAGCGGGCGCGCAACAAGGCGGGCGAGATCTACGACACGATTCTCATGGTGTTTGACATTGCAGCCGAGGAGCACATGCCGAGCTATCGGGCGGCGGATCGGCTGGCCGAGCGAAGGATTGCGGCGATTGCCAAAGTGAGACAAAACTTTGTCTGACTCCCTTTTCTCTCTCTACCTCTCTCACGAGAGCGACAAGCGTGTCATCCTGAGCGCCGAAGGCGCGAAGGACCTGCTTTTCGGTGGCGCTCGCGAAAGCAGGTCCTTCGCTTCGCGCGCTTCGCGCGCTCCGCTCAGGATGACATGCTTTTGCGTTGTCGTAGAGGGGTTTTGAGGAGCAAGGGGTTAGTGATCTATGGCTGAGAAGATTTACGTAGGAGCCGACCACGTCGGGTTCAACCTCAAGAACCGGCTCGTGGATGAGCTGAAGAAGCTCGGGTACGAGCCAATCGACGTCGGGCCCAAGAAGCTCGATCCGGCGGACGACTATCCCGACTATGCCAAACCGGTTGCCAAGGCGGTGAGTAGTGGAGCAGTGCAACGGGGGGTGCTCACTTGTGGTACAGGTTTGGGCATGTCGTATGCAGCCAACCGCTTCCCCAGGGTGCGTGCGGCGCTGGCATGGAATGAGCAGATAGCGGAACTGTCGCGCGAGCATGGGAATTCGAACGTCCTCGTGCTGCCAGCGCAATTCGTGAGTGAGGAGCAGGGGGTCAATATCCTGCACAAGTGGCTGGAGACCAATTTCGAAGGTGGGCGTCACCAGCGGAGGGTTGAGAAAATTGATCGATAGGCAACGCGTGTCCTTGGGTGTTCTGACCCCGGGCGCGAGCCCGGGGTTCAAGAAACCAACCATGGGCTCTTTGTTTGAACCAAAGAGGGTTGTTTGTCTGTCCGTAAACCCCGGGCTTGCGCCCGGGGTTAGAAAACCTTGGGTTGCCTATGACTGATCGCCAAGCGCCATTGTCCGAAGTCGATTCGAAGATCGCAGAGCTCATTCGTCGTGAGGTGGCGAGGCAGGAGCATGGCCTCGAGCTCATCGCGTCCGAGAATTTCGTGTCCCTTGCTGTACTCGAAGCCATGGGCACCGCGCTCACCAACAAATACGCCGAGGGGTTGCCGGGGAAGCGCTATTACGGCGGCTGCGAGATCGTGGATCAGGTCGAGCAGCTCGCGATCGATAGGGCGAAGCAGTTGTTCGGCGCCGAGCATGCGAATGTGCAGCCGCACTCCGGGGCGCAGGCGAACATGGCGGCGTATCTCGCCGTCGCCAAGTTCGGCGACACGCTGCTCGGCCTGGCGCTGCCGCATGGCGGCCATCTCACGCACGGCTCGCCGGTCAACTTTTCCGGCACGCTCTTTCGAGCGACGGCGTATCAGGTGCGCGAGGGGACGGGGCGCATCGACTACGATCAGGTGCGCGAGGTGGCGAAGAAGGAGAAGCCGCGGATCATCATCGGCGGCGGCAGCGCGTATGCTCGCATCGTCGATTTCCCCGCGCTCCGCTCGATCGCCGACGAAGTCGGGGCGGTGCTGGTCGTGGACATGGCGCATTTCGCGGGGCTCGTGGCCGGCGGCGTGTATCCCTCGCCCGTGCCGCCCGCGCACATCGTCACCACCACGACGCACAAGACGCTGCGCGGCCCGCGCGGCGGCATGATCCTGTGCAAGGGCGAGTTCGCGAAAGCGGTGGACAAGCAGGTCTTCCCGGGGACGCAGGGCGGGCCGCTCGAGCATGTGATAGCGGCCAAGGCTGTAGCACTACTTGAAGCGTCGCAGCCGGACTTCAAGCAGTACGCGAAGGATGTCGTGGCGAACGCGCAGGCGCTCGCGAATGCGCTGATCGCGCGCGGCTATGCAATCGTGTCGGGCGGGACGGACAGTCATCTAATGCTGGTCGATCTGCGCAAGAAGAACATCACGGGGAAAGATGCCGAGCAGCTGCTCGATCGCGCGGCGATCACGGTGAACAAGAACACGATTCCGGGCGATCCGCAGTCACCGTTCGTGACGAGCGGCATTCGCCTGGGGACGCCGGCGCTGACGACGCGGGGCTTTGGGGTGGAGGAGATGGCGCGTGTGGCGGAGCTGATCGACGAGGTGCTAACGAAGCGCGATGAGGCGACGGTCGAGCGGGTGAAGGGGCAGGTGCGGGAGATGGCGGAGGAGTTTCCGTTGTATGCGAAGGGGGTGGGGGTAGGGTGAGCATCGTCTTGTTGGCTCGGCCACTCATCCGCCCTTAAGGGCGGTCGCCTTCGCCGAGCCGGCGCCCTTCGCTGCGCTCAGGGCAGGCTTTCAGCGCACGGATAAACGTCCAAGCGCCATGTTCGATCTCACCTTGAGATCTCCAACCGAGTCGTCGTCTTATCTCTGTCCTGAAGGGCCGGCTCGGCCACTTCGCCCGTCCTGAAAGACGGGGGTGGGGCCTGACCGATCAAATTCGATGCTTCGGGTTACAAAGGACCCATGCGATTGTTGAGGTCATCTCTCCCGGCGCTGTTCGGCACCGCCGTGATCGCGTGCAGCGGCAGCGACAACCCCACCGGGCCTTCCAATCCCCCCCCGGCACCCCCGCCGACTCCCAATTACATCAGCCTGCAAAGCGACCCGGGGGACTGGGTCGGCGCCGGCCGCAACTATGACTACAGCCTGGCGAATACCATCATCACGCTCAACGCGAGCCTCACGCATCTCTCCTTCAATTTGCGAGGAGACCAGTGGTGGTACGGTGAGTTTCAGCTGCCCAACACCACCAGCCGGATGCAGCCCGGTACCTACGCCAACGCGCAGCGCTATCCGTTCAACGATCCGGCCCATCCCGGAATCGACTGGACCGGTGAAGGCCGCGGCTGCAACACGCAAGCGGGATCATTCACGATCGACAGTGTGACATACGCCGCCGACAATGTCCTGAAGCAGGTCGATCTGAGCTTCGAGCAGCATTGCGAGGGCGCCACGCCCGCGCTCCACGGCGCAATCCACTGGCGCTCCGACGACACCACGAGGCCACCAGGACCGGTCACTCCTATTCCCTCCGGACTGTGGTCGCCCGCGCCAGGCTCCACGCCGGCCTCGGGAACCTATGTGTACCTCAACAGTGACCCCGGCGATTACATCGGGCTGGGTCAGGTCCTGACCTACACGTCTTCCATCGCGGTCAATGCGAGTGGCGGCTTGCTGGGAATCAACGTCGCAAACTTGACGTGGACCGGCGATTTCCAGGTGATGAACAGCATCAACACCCTGAAAGTTGGCTACTACCCCGATCTGATCCGCTATCCGTTCAACAATCCAACCAAGGGCGGCCTGGACTGGTCGGGGCAGGGCCGCGGCTGCAACACGCTGACGGGATGGTTTGTGCTCGATCACGTCACCTACACGAGCAACGTGCTCACGAGCTTCGACCTGCGATTCGAGCAGCACTGTGAAGGAGGAACGGCGGCGTTGCACGGGGCGATTCACTGGGACCAGCCCTGAGCGGCCGGCGCTTCCAGGAGCTACAGCAGTGCTGTGTCGAAGCTCACCAGCACCACTCGCGATCCGAGGCGATATTTCATGATGTAGACGAACCGGTCGCCCTAGCCGACAGGGGGCACCGTCATGCGCACACTGCGAATCTCCATCGCCGCACTGTTCCTCCCATCATTCGCCTACGCGCAACGTGCGACACGTCCGCCATCGACGGACCCGTGGGAAGTCACCGAGCTGACCAACCGGCCATCTCTGACGTTGGAGCTTCCCGCGCTCAACACGGTGCGGGCGGCGCGGGCGGCCGCCTTCGAGGTGCGCCCCGTCCTCGTCGTCCGCTGCCAGGACAGGGAACTCAACGTATTCGTGGCGGCGGGATCCGTGCTGGACTCGGACGACAACGTCATGACGCCGGTGCGCATCCAGTGGGGCAGCGAGGCCCCGGCGGAAAGCCGGTGGAGTCGCTCGACGGATTCGACGTCGGCATTCGCGCCTGATCCGCGAGCACTGTTGCGCCAGCTCGCCTCCCACTCGGACCTGCAGCTCGAGATCCGTCCGTCCGGAAAATCGCCACAGCTCATCCGTTTCAACGCCCGTGGACTCGAGCGGCACATGTCGCAGGTCGATACGGCGTGTCCGCCTGGCAGGGACGGGGAGGGACACGGTGCGGCCGCCGATCGGGTCTACTCGGAGGCCGCCGTCGATGAACCCGCGGAGATCGTGTCCGCGCCGCCGCTCGAGTACCCGCCCGCGCTGCGGCACGCCGGACTGCAAGGACGCGTGACAGTGCAGGCCGTCATCGACACACTCGGCCGCGTGGAACCCGCCTCGCTGAAGGTCATCGCGCGACCCAATACCGCATTCGACCAGTCGGCGCGCGCCTACGTCCTGCATGCCGTGTTTCGACCGGCGCGCGTCAAGGGACGGGCGGTGCGCGTTCTGATTACAGTGCCGGTCGATTACAGGATCGAGTGAAGTTTTCGCTGAGCCCGTGCTTCAGCGCACGGATGAATCATTGATCGCCCTTGAGGGGCGCGGGGGGGGGGAGACGGCTAGCGGGTATGCAGAACGCAACGGCTCTTTACGCTTCTAAAGAGGAGCGGGGAGTTGATTGAAGGCGGCATGCACGAACCCGCCCCAAAGGTGTAAGACTCCCGCGAACGCCATCGCCCAAAGGAGGCTCCTGGATGCGCTGGCTCCGGCTTGCCCCCATCGGTGCGATAGCGCTTGCGTGCAGCGACGTCACCGCACCCAACGCCTCGCCCACCTTCATCCGACTCCAAAGCGATGCCGGCGATTTCGTCGGTTCCGGCCAGACCTACGAGTACGACCTGACAAATGCCCTTGTGCTGGTCAACGCGCGCACCGACACCTTCGGCATCTACATCCGGGGAGACGAAGAGTGGACGGGCGTCTTTACGATACCGCACACTCACGCGCGACTCGAACCCGGCTTCTACCCGGGCGCCACACGATTCCCCTACAACGATCCCGCGGGAGCCGGGCTGAGCTGGTTCGGCACGAACGGCTGCGACAAGCTGACGGGAAGCTTCCTGATCGGCGGGGTGAGTTACGACGATACGACGCTGACCGCGATCGATCTTTCCTTTGAACAGCATTGTGAGGGCTTTCGCCCCGCGCTGCGTGGCACCATCCATTGGAGAGCCGATGATCCGACGCGTCCTCCCGGGCCCGTGAATCCGGTTCCCGCAGGCCTCTGGCAGCCTCCAGCCGGCGCCACCCCGACGGGCGTGAACTATGTCTACCTGCTGAGCGACCCCTCGGACCCCATCGGTGCGGGCAGCACCTACACCTACACGCCGGCGAATGCGACCGTTGGGCTCCAAACCTCGAACGGCGAGTTGACGGTCAGCGTCGGAACGGTGAACGGATTGGAATGGTGGATCGGGGATTTCAAACCGATGAATACGCTCAGCACGCTCCAGGTCGGCTACTACGCTGGTGCCGGACGCTTCGTGAACCCGACGAAAGGCGGGCTCGACTGGTCGGGAAGCGGCCGCGGTTGCAACACCCTGCGCGGCTGGTTTGCCATCGATCACGTGACGTACGCAGCGGATAGCATCACGGCGGTGGACCTGCGGTTCGAGCAACACTGCGAAGGAGTCACGCCCGCGCTGCACGGCGCGATCCATTGGGCGCGGTGAGCACAAAGGCCGCGGAGCAATCCGCGGCCTTTGCATTTTCACCTCTCGTCCAGGCTTAGGAGCGGGTGACGGTGTACACCCCGCAGGCCGTGAACTCGATCGTCACGGTAACAGTCTGGCTGTTCCGTACCACGACGGCCGTGATCTTGCCCGCATCGAACCGGGGCGCCGCGGTGCAGCTCGCATTGTAGTGGAGCGGCGGGTTGGTCGTCACCGTAAGTGAGTAGGACCTCTGCCCCCGCGTCCACGACGACGTCCCGTTCACCGACCACGTACCACTCGGCACGAGCGTGTTCGGCATGATCGAGCCCGCGACGTCAGCCGTGAAGATGGACTCCCAGGTGCGCACGTGCTCCGCGGTGCCGCCCTTGACGAACACGTAATCGGTGCGAAAGTTGGTCTCGCTGCTGCGCAACGTCGTGCCGTCATGGGACGCCATGCGCTCGCCGTTGTCCGTCACCGATGATTTCCCACCCGAGACGAGGTTCACCGTGATGCGCTTGAAGTCCGTGAACACCCGCTCGACCGCGTGGTCGGTCACCAGTTTCGTCGGGTCGATGAGATCGATCGTGCCCGAGAGGGAGTCGATCGAGAGCGGACGGGAAATGACGCAGCCGGTGTAGTCAAACCGCACCGAGTCGGGGACGCCGTCGTTGTCGGAGTTGACGACCGGGGTCGGCATCTCCGTCGGAATGCACTGTGTCACGGTAGTCGAGCCCGCCGGCGCGGACGCAGATAATGACGCGGTCGCGCCGAGGCCGGCTCCCGCCGAGCCATCCATCGTCGCCGTCCCGATCTCCCCGGCGATATCCGCCACCACGGTCGTCGCGAGGCTCTCGGCCTGGGCTTGCGACAAGCGGGGCGTCGTGGGTGCAGTGCCTCGCTCGTTGTTACACGCCGTAACGAGCGCCGCGACGGCGGCCGCGCCGGCTAACGCGAGTAGCGATTGGTGTATGGTGCGCATCGGCTCATCCTCCAGGAAGTCACGTAGGAGTCAGGCACACGTTGCTGACGTCTGCGGGTTGGGACGTGTGGCGTCACACCGTTGTTAAGCCGTCTAAAGTTGGGCCCACTCTTCAGAGTGGGAGACCCCCCTACGACCGGACCCTGATCTCCCGCGCCAGCAATCCTCCACTCGCGTCCACTACCGCTTTGACCTCGACTTCCTCCCCGACGTGGAGATCGGCGAGCGTGATCTTCGTGTCTCCCCGCTCGATTTGCGTGTTCGCATCGACCCCGACCTTGCGGGTGCCGACGGTGATGTTATCGGTGCCGATCGCTTCGATCGTCCCCTCGAACTCAGCTTCGATCTGTTCCTGCTCTTCCTGCTCGAACTTGACTTCGGTCGCGCGGATCACGGGAGGCTGCCCGCTGCTCGACGTGAGGACGCCCTCACCCTCTGCCTCGATCTCGGGCGCCGGCGTCGCGGCGCAAGCCGTCTTGACTTCCGCCAGCGTCAGATGCTCCCCGTCTTCGCCTTGCGCCTCGACCTCGGTGTGGTCATCGACGAGTACCTGGGCGCCATCCTTCAAGAAGAAGGAAGCGGCGTCAATGGGCTTCGCGCAGTCAACGATTCCTTCAAATTCCACTTTCACCACACCAGGATTCATCGCCTTCAGCTCGGTCTCCGCCGCGACTCCCACCGTCACGCCGAGCACCTTCAAGCAACCCTCGGGCGTCACGCCGAGCTTCGCCATGGTGCAGTCGCCATCACCCACGACGACGAGGTTCGCCTGCGTGACGTTGATCTTCAGCTTCGGCCGCTCGACGTCAGGCTTGAGCTCGAGCTTGTCCGCGGGAAATGCGTCGCCGGCACCGAGCGCCAGCGGATTCAGCGGCGCCGAGCGCACGGC
>WNGG01010163.1_pt1 | contig 17686 bp, 11 predicted proteins | sample 5400661 | NCBI WGS metagenome assembly WNGG01 (sample SAMN13153372, study PRJNA577476) | soil metagenome | isolation source: 100 cm soil or saprolite under Garry oak tree replicate 1 | place: USA:California | collected 2016-06-15 | reverse complement strand
TCATGGCCTTCGCCGGATTCCCGTTCTACTGGATGCTGCTCACGGCGTTCAAGCAGAACCGCGACCTCTACGTCGGCGCGTTCGACACGCATCACGTGCCGTGGATCTTCAACGACCCGCCCACCCTCGAGCACGTACGCCTGCTGTTCGGGCAGACCGAGTTCCCCCGCTGGATCTTGAACACACTGGTGGTGGTCGTGGCCGTCGTCGTCATCACGGTGGCCGTGGCCGTGCCGGCCGGCTACAGCCTGGCCCGGCTCACCGGCCGCTGGGGCGAGCGGCTCGGCATGGGGATTTTCTTCACCTACCTGATTCCCCCGACGCTGCTGTTCATCCCGTTCTCGCGGGTCGTGGCCATGCTGGGTCTGCAGAACTCGCTCGGGGCGCTGATCCTCGTCTACCCGACCATCACGATCCCGTTCTGCACCTGGCTGGTCATGGGATTCCTGCGATCGGTGCCCTGGGACATCGAGGAACAGGCGATGATCGACGGGTACAGCCGGCTCGCCGTCATCGTGAAAGTCGCGCCGCGGCTGATCGTTCCGGGCATCTTGACGGTTGTCGTTTTCAGCTTCACGCTGGTGATGCAGGAGTTCGTGTACGCGCTGACCTTCCTCAGCTCGGTCGACAAGATGACCGTGAGTCTGGGCGTGCCGATCGCGTTGGTCCGCGGCGACGTGTACCACTGGGGGGCGCTCATGGCCGCCGCCCTGGTCATCAGCATTCCGCTCGCCATCATCTACAATCTCTTCATCGATCGCTTCATCCAGGGCTTCACCATGGGAGCAGTGAAGGGATGAGGTTCATTCACGCAGTTTTCACGCGAGGGGGGAACATCATGAGAACGCGACTTGCGTGGTGCTCCGGGCTCGTCGTGCTGGGGATGTGGACGCTCGGGGGCGCACGTCCCGCCTTTGCCCAGCAGCCCGGCGGGCAGGTGGTGAAGTTGGGGGAGGGCCAGACCCTCACCATCAGCGGCTTCGTCAACACGACCCTGTTCATGAACAGCGGACGATTCGGCGGCTTCGGGCAGGGCCAGAACTCCGAGTGGGCCGACTCGACCCAGCCCGCGACCGACAAGAGCCTCATGGACGCCGATGTCCGGAACACGCGCATCAACTTCACCTTCAGCGGCCAGCCGGTACTGGGAAAGTTTTCGCCAAGAGCTGTCATCGAGGCCGACTTCTTCGGAGCGTTCAACGGGGCTCCCCCGTTTGGAGACGAACAGGCCCAGCTTCGGGTCCGATTCGCCTACGTCGATCTGACGAACGGCCGCACGACCCTGCGCATCGGGCAGTTCTGGTCACCCCTGTTCGGGGCCGTACCCGTCTCGTTGTCGCACATCGCCTTCCCACTCGCCTACGGCGCCGGCGGAAAGGTGGGGTGGCGTTTCCCCGGGGTCTTTCTCTACCACGACCTGACACCAGGGAAGCCGGTCGTCATCCAGCTGCAACTGGCCGCGTTCAAGGGCTCCGGACCGTTGACGGCGGGTAAGGACGCCGGGGCCAACACCAACATCGGCCAGGGAGAGGCCTCCGGGATGCCGCAGCTCGAGGCGCTGCTCAATTTCAGCAAGCGGTCGCCAAGCCTCAACTGGAGCGTCTATGTCGTCGGACACGTAGACTGGAAGGACACGACGGGAACGGGCGTCGCGGGCAAGAACCTGACGGGCACTGCGTTCGAGCTGGGCGGCAACCTCACCTCCGGGAAGGCCACCGTGCAGGGGAACGCCTATACCGGGAAGGCCATCGGCCAGCAGTTCGGGCACATCACGCAGCAAGGCAACGTCCGCGGGTGGGGTGCGTGGGTGCAAGGCGGTTACGACTTCACGCCCCGGTGGAGCCTGTGGGCTCTGTACGGGATCGACGATCCCAACGAGAACAAATCCCCCGGCCTTCCCACCACCTCAGCGGCACGGCTGAAGAACGCGGATATCTCAGGCATGCTCCGCTTTCGGGCGGGGCGCTACGCGCTCGGGCTCGAGGTGCTCCGCGCGAACACCACGTGGCGCCCGCTGGCGGCCGCGGCGGCTGTGAAGACCGACGCCACCCAGGTCGCGCTGAGCGTGTTGTACACGTTCTAAAGCAGTGAGGGCACCGCCCCTCGACCTCGCGGCGGAGCGTCGTCGGCTCCGCCGCGAGTGGTCTCTCAGTGAACGGAGGGTAGGTCCATGACTAAGCGGAAGGGGTTGGACCGGCGCGAGTTCGTGACGACGGCGGGCGCGGCGGCCATCGCCGCGGCCCTGGGTCCCACGATCCTGGTCCGGCGTCGCCAGAAGACCCTCAAGATCATCCAGTGGAGCCACTTCGTCCCCGCTTACGACGTGTGGTTCGACCGCTACGCGAAGGAGTGGGGCACCGCCAAGGGCGTCGAGGTGACCGTGGACCACATCGCCCTCGCGGACCTGACGACGCGGGCGAACGCCGAGGTGGCGGCCCAGCAGGGGCACGACCTGTTCCAGTTCCTTTCACCGCCCGGCGCGTTCGAGCCCCAGGTGCTCGACATGGCGGACGTGGCGCGCGAGGCCGAGCGCTCGCACGGACCGATCCTCGATCTGTGCAAGCGCAGCACCTACAATCCGGTGACGCGGAAGTGGTTCGGCTTTAGCGACAACTACGTGCCCGATCCCGGCGACTACCTGAAGAGCGCCTGGACCGAGGTTGGTATGCCCGACGGACCGAGCACGTGGGAAGACCTCGTCACCGCGGCGCCGCAGATCAAGGCCAAGCACCCCGAGATCCAGATCCCCATCGGCATCGGGATGTCGCAGGAGCTGGATTCGAACATGGCCGCGCGCGCGATGCTGTGGTCGTTCGACGGCTCGATCCAGGACGCGAACGAGAACGTGGTCTTGAAGTCGGACCAGGCGCTCGAGGCGCTGACGTTCGGGGTGCGGCTGTTCCAGGCGGGGATGACGCCGGCGGTGCTGAGCTGGAACGCCGCGTCGAACAACCAGGCGTTGAATGCCCGCCAGACCACTTACATCCTCAACTCCATTTCGGCCTACCGCACCGCGCAGGACAACAAGCTGCCGGTGGCCGACGACATCTTCTTCGTTCCGGCGCTGAAGGGGCCGCGAGGGACGCGCTGGGCGAGCGAGCACGTGATGGGGATCTACGCGATCTGGAAGTTCGCGCAGAGCCCCGACGTGGCGAAGCGGTTCCTGCTCGATCTCGTCGCGCACTACCGGGACGCCGTCTCGGCGAGCAAGCTCTACAACTTCCCGTCGTTCCCGGGCTCCGTGGCCGACCCCGGCACGGCCCTGGGGCAGAAGCCCGCGGCGGGTCAGCGCTGGCTCGAGCAGGCCACGGCCAATGACCCGTTCGGCTCCACCCCGCCCGCCAAGCTCAAGCCGATCAGCACCGCCTTGCAGTGGGCGACGAACATCGGGCATCCGGGCCCGGCGAACCCGGCGGAGAGCGAGGTCTTCGACACCTTTGTGCTGCCGACCATGTTCGCCAACGTGGCGACGGGACGCATGACGGCGCCCCAGGCGTTGGATGACGCGCACCAGCAGGTGAAGCGCATCTTCGAGAAGTGGCGGAGCAAGGGACTGGTCGCCGGCGGTGCGGGCGACAAGTAACTCGGATTGTGAGCGGCAGACTCGAACCACCCACCCATAGAGGGGGACCATGACCGCGCCTCAACTCTCCTTCAAGGCCCTGCGCCGGGTCGTCAGCGCCGCAGCCGTCGGCAACGTGATTGAGTGGTACGATTTCTACATTTTCGGCAGTCTCGCCGCGATCCTGTCGGTGCAGTTCTTCCCGCAAGGTCAGCCTGGTGCCGCGTTGATCCGCACGTACGGAACCTTCGTCGCCGGCTTCCTGATCAGGCCGCTCGGGGCGTTCCTCTTTGGCCGGGTCGGCGATCTCATCGGCCGCAAGTACACGTTCCTCATCACGCTGAGCGGTATGGGCATCTCGACTGCCTTGATCGGCGTCGTCCCGAGCTACGCCACCATCGGCGCCCTGGCGCCCGTGATTCTCTTGGGCCTGCGCCTCATCCAGGGACTGTGTCTTGGGGGTGAGTACGGAGGCGCGATCACCTACGTCGCCGAGCACGTCCCCGACGCGAAGCGGGGCTACTACACTGGGTGGCTGCAGACGTCCCCCACGCTCGGCATCGTGGTGTCATTGGCGATCGTCATCGGAACACGCCAGGCGCTGGGAACCGCGGCGTTCGCCGCCTGGGGCTGGCGGATTCCGTTCCTGCTGTCGTTGGTGATGGTCGCGATCGCCATCTACATTCGGCTGCAGCTCCAGGAGACGCCGATCTTCCAGGCCATCAAGGCAAAGGCGCAGACGGCGATGAATCCCTGGAAAGAGGCCTTCCTGAGCAGCAACATCAAGTACGTCCTGATCGCCAGCATCATCGTGCTCGGCGAGGGTGCGGTGTGGTACAGCGGCCAGTTCTGGGCGCTGTTTTTCCTGCAGACGGTGAAGAAGCTGGACGTCCTGACGTCGAGCACCATCGTCGGCGTCGCGCTGCTCATTGCCTCACCGACGCTGATCTATTTCGGGTGGCTGTCGGACAAGATCGGCCGCAAGCCGATCATCCTGGCCGGTTTCTTCCTGGCGGCCGTCACGTATTACCCGCTCTACTCGGCGCTCGGCTCAGTAGCCGCGCCCGGCGCCGTCAATTACCCGCTCGCCATTCTCATCGTCGCGATTTTGGTCTCCTACGTGGGGATGGTCTATGGTCCGATCGGTGCGTTCCTCGCCGAGTACTTCCCGGCCCGGATCCGCTACACGTCCGTGTCGGTGCCATATCACATTGGCAACGGATGGGGTGGGGGGCTCGTGAACGTGATCCCGGCCGCTGTCTACCTGTCTTCGCAGAGCTTGGCTCACGCCTTGGTCTACCCCATCACCGTCCCGGCCGTTGCGTTCCTGCTCGGTCTGTTCCTCATGCCGGAGACGCGCAAGATCAGCATTTGGCAGCCAGCGGAGGTGCGGGCGGGGGCGAGGGGCTAGCGCAGTCGGACGGCCGGACAGTCGGACTGTCTGACTGTTCAGCGCCTAACGATCGGGCAGTCCGACCGTTAGGCAGTCCGACAGTAGTCGGGGCGAGTGGATTTGAACCACCGACCTCCTGGTCCCGAACCAGGCGCGCTAAACCGGGCTGCGCTACGCCCCGTAACCGTCCGAGGCCTGTGGTATCCGATCGTCGTGGCGATGATGACCTTCGTCGTCGGGACCCTGCTGATCAAGGAGACCAAGGACCACAAGGTCCGCGTCGACCTGTAAGACTGTGCTTCGTAGCGAGAAAAGCCCGCGATGGCGGGCTTTTTTCGTTGCGTCTTGGCAACATCCAACCCCGCCGGTAGGTTTGGACTGGTCGGCGGTCTCTCCCCTCGCGGATGTCCAGAGCATGGAACGCGTAACGAAACGCCCTGCGAAACCACGCGCCGGCGCTCCCCGCCGGCTCCGCACGCGCGTGCTCGTCGCCGACGATCATCCGATCGTGCTGCAAGGGGTCCGCTTGTTGCTCGAGTCGCGGGGGCTGGACGTGGTGGCGGTGGCAGCGGACGGCCGGGAGGCGGTGCGACTGGCGCAAGAGCTGCGCCCCGACGTGGTCGTGCTCGACGTCGTGATGCCCGTGTTGGACGGCCTGAGCGCCGCTCGCGCCATCATGCAGCGCGTGCCGGAGGCGGGGTTGATCCTGTTGACCGGCATGCCGCCGGAGCCGCCGGTGTCGGACGCCCTGCGCGCCGGAGCGCGCGGGCTCGTCCTGAAGTCGGAAGTGGCCGAGGACCTGGTCGAGGCGGTGCGCGACGTTGCCCGGGGGGCCATGTACGTGAGCCCAGCGTATTCGCGGACGAGCCGGGACGGATCGAGTAGCAAAGGATCTTCCTCGCACGACTCGCTGTCGCCCCGGGAGCTGGAGCTTCTGCGTCTGATCGCCCAGGGTCTGACGACGAAGCAGTCCGCCGCCGAGCTCGGCATCTCCGCCAAGACCGCCGAGACCTACCGCGAGAGCATCGCGGAGAAACTGCAGGTCCATGGCACCGCCGGATTGGTCCGCTACGCCATCCGGGCTGGTCTGATCGGCGCCTAGCGCCGTCCTCGCCGTACCCCGGGCTTCTCCCCCGGGCAAGTCCCTCCTTCGCGCCCCGGTAAAGACCGGAGTTTCCCATTGCCGCCCCGCGATTCATCGTTGCGGTGATCCCGCAGTTCTACTCTCAATGAGGAGGTGGGTTATGGACGTCCGGGCCTACCGTGTCGCGGAATTGTCGCCCGAGGAGCTGCAGGCCGTGGGCGGCGGGGAGACGCTCTGGTATTACGTCGGCTACGGCATCGGCTACTTCGTCGGCATGTTCGCGGCCGCACCCTTGGACGGGTATCTCGGCTGCACGGCGTAGACATGGGTCGCTGTCAAGATTCCACCCTCAGCCAGGAGGCGTTATGACTTCGGTGGCATTGACGAATGTCGCGGCGTTCGACGTGGAGGAGCTGGACGCCGAGACCGCGCGGCATCTCGAGGGCGGTTGCTGGTGGTGTGCCGTGATCCTGGGGACGTTGATCGCCCAGTTCGACAGTTTTGTTGATGGGATCGGCGACGGCTACGCCGCCGCGACGTCCTAGGTCAGATGCTGGTCCGGACGGCGCGCCACGCGCCGCCCGGACCGGGCCGCTCCCGATGCCCGCCCAACTCTACCCGGCCGACGCGCTCGATGACTCGCTCGAGACGCATCTGGCGCGCCACGCCCGCGCCGGCCGCGGTGTCTACCACGCGACGCTGGCGACGGTGATCGCCACGGCGGCCGCCTTGCCGCTCATCAAGGTCAACGTGACCGTTCGCAGTCCCGGCATCATCCGCCCGGCCACCGAAAAGCAGGAAATCCACGCCCTCGTGTCGGCGCTCGCGGCGCAGGTGCTGGTGAGGGACAACCAGACGGTGGGCCCGGGCGACGTCATCGTGCTGCTGCGCGCGACCGCGCTCGATGACCGCGCCGCCCTGCTGGCTGCGCGCGTCACCGAGAAGCAAAGCCTGCTCGCGGACCTCACCCTGCTGCTCACGAGGAACGACCCCGCGCTGCGCACCGCCGACTACCAGCGTGAGTACCGGCAGTTCGTGACCGAGGTGCGCGACAACCGCCTGGCACAGGAGCGCGCCCGCCGGGAGACGGCCCGGGTCCGTGATCTCTACCGCACGCAGTCGACGACGGCGAGCGATCTCGAGGACAAGGAGTTTCAGCTCGCGCAGCTGCAGAGCCAGGGTCGCATGATTCTCGAACGCTACCGCACCCGGTGGCAGACCGCGCTGACGAGTCTGCGGACCGATCTCCAGGATCTCGCCTCGCAGCAGGCCCAGGTCGCCGAGCAGCGGGCGGCGTATACGATCACCGCGCCGGCCTCGGGCACCGTGGAGCTGGTCGCGAGTCTCTCCCCGGGCAGCCCCGTCCAGGAGGGTGAGCTCCTGGCGGTGATCTCGCCGCGCTCGGATCTCGTGGCCCAGGTGTATGTGGCGCCCCGGGACATCGGCCTCCTCCACCCGGGGATGGCGGTCCGGATGATGGTCGATGCGTTCAACTACACCGACTGGGGGGTCATCGAGGGCTCGGTCACCGAGATCTCGGACGACTTCGTCGAGGTCGATGGGCGGCCGATGTTCAAGGTGACCTGCGCACTCGCGCGGACGCGCCTGTCGCTCGCGAACGGCTTCACAAGCACGGTCCGGAAGGGCATGACCCTGCAAGCGCGGTTCGTCGTCGCCGAGCGGAGCCTGCTCCAGCTCCTGCGGGACGACGTGAACGACTGGCTCAATCCCGCGCGCGCTCCCCTTGCCGCCGCTCCGGCACCCTGAGGGCCTCATGTTCCGGCGGATTCCCCGCGTTCAGCAGCACGACGTCACGGATTGCGCGGCGGCGTGCCTGAAGTCCGTCGCGACCCATTACGGTCGGACGCTCTCCGTCGCCCGCCTCCGGCAGTACGCGTCGACTGACCTGCGGGGGACGAACGTGCTCGGCGTGGTCGAGGCCGCGACCGCCCTCGGGTTCGCGGCCAAGGGCGTCAAGGGGACGATCGAGAGCCTCGCCAAGATTCCCAAGCCGGCGATCGCGCACGTCGTGGTGCGCCAACGCCTCGCGCACTTCGTGGTGATCTATGCGGTGACCGCGAAACACGTGGTCGTCATGGATCCGGGCGACGGGCTCGTCCACAAGCAACCCCTCGAGCAGTTCGCCAAGACGTGGACCGGCGTGCTCGTGCTCCTCGCCCCGGCGGAGCGGTTCCGGCGCGGCGACGAGACGGTGCCGCTCGCACGGCGCTTCTGGGAGTTGCTCGCTCCCCACCGGACGGTGATGGCGCAGGCGTTCGTCGGGGCCCTGGTGTTCACCCTACTCGGGCTCGCCACCTCGATCTACGTGCAGAAGATCGTCGATTACGTCCTGATCGACGGGAACCGCAACCTGCTCAATCTGATGAGCGTGATCATGGTCGCGCTCCTCGGGATGCGGGTGTTGGTGGGGGGCATCAAGAGCCTGCTCACGCTTCAGACCGGCCAGCGCATCGACGGTGCGCTGATCCTCGGCTATTACCGACATCTCCTGGCGCTCCCCCAGCAGTTCTTCGATGCGATGCGGGTCGGCGAGATCCTCGCGCGCGTAAACGACGCCGTGAAGATCCGCGCGTTCATCAACGACGTCGCGCTCGACGTGCTCGTGAACGCCCTGATCGTCGTGCTCTCGCTCGGGCTGATGCTGCTCTACAGCTGGAAGCTCGCGCTGGTCGTGGCCTGCATGATCCCGGTGGTCGCCGTGATCTACGCGCTGACCAACCGGTTCAACCGCAAGAACGTGCGCACGATCATGGAGCACGGCTCGGAGCTTCAAGCCCAGCTGGTGGAGTCGGTGAAGGCGGCCGCAACGATCAAGCGGTTCGGACTGGAGGACACGGCGGGCCTGCGGACGGAGTCGCGCTTCGTGCGCGTGCTGCGCGCGGTGTACGCGGGCGGGCGCGCCTCGATTGCGTCGGCCCAGGCGGCGTTGCTCGTCTCCCAGGCGTTCACGATCGCGCTGCTCTGGGTTGGGGCGCAGCTGGTCATGGCGCGCGGCCTGACCCCCGGCGAATTGATGTCGTGTTATGCGCTCATCGGATACCTGACGCCGCCCGTGCTCTCCCTCATCGGCGCGAACCGGACCGTCCAGGACGCGCTCGTCGCCGCCGACCGGCTGTTCGAGATCATGGACCTCGAGCGCGAAGCGCCCGGCGACACCATGGAGCTCACCGCGGACCTCTCAGGCGACATCGAGTTCGAGCACGTCGGGTTCCGCTACGGGACACGCGAAGCGGTCTTCACCGATCTGAGCCTCACGATTCCCCGAGGCCATATCACCGCGATCGTCGGTGAGAGCGGTTCGGGCAAGAGTACCCTGCTCGCGTTACTGCAGGGCCTCTACCCGGTGGGAACCGGGCGCATTCGGATCGGCGGGTATGACATTCGGCACGCCAGCGCCTCCAGCCTGCGCCGCATCGTCGTGGCCGTCCCGCAGCAGGTCGACGTGTTCGCGGGAAACGTGGTGGAGAACATCGCCGTGGGCGAGTTCTCGCCCGACATGCAGCGCGTGCTCGACGTCAGCAAACGCCTCGGGATCCACGAGTTCGTCGAGAAGCTGCCCGCCGGCTATGCCGCCTACCTGGGCGAGAACGGCGTGAATCTCTCGGCGGGACAACGTCAGCGCCTGGCGATCGCGCGCGCACTGTACCGGCGGCCGGAGATCCTGATCTTGGACGAGGCGACATCGGCGCTCGATGGCATCTCCGAGCACTACGTCCAACAGGTCATCCACGATCTGCGGAGCGCCGGCAAGACCGTCGTCGTCATCGCCCACCGACTGAGCACTGTCGCCAAAGCCGACAAGATCGTGGTGCTCGCGAACGGCGCCGTCGTGGAGGAAGGCAGCTGCGAGGAGCTCCTCCGCAACGAGCGGCAGTTCTGGAGGTTGTGGACGCATCAGGCGCCGCTCGCGCTGGTACCGACGAGGAGCCCGCTGACGGCGGCGGCCAAGAGCTAGCGCGCAGAGGGGCCGGGATGCCGGCCCCCTGCACCGGCCTCGGACGGCTTCAGGGCGGCTAGAACCGCGCGCGCCAGAAGTCCGCTGCCGAGTGGAAGACCTTCTCCGTGAGTGCCGCCGACGCGTGACGAACAGCCCGTGCCCGCCGCGAACTGAGAAGTCCGGATCGTCGAGATTGCCGAACCGGTACCCGGTGGCGATTTCCAGCCCGTTGACCGGACGCACGACCAGCGCCGGCGAGCCGTCCCAGGCCGTGGAGCCCGTGGTTCGCTCCATCAGCAGCCGGCCATCGCTGCGCACACTCAGCCATGGAGTCACGTCGAGGGTCATTCGGCCCCCGATGTAGTCGGCCCAGGCGGTCAGCGTTTGGGCAGTGCCGTCGGCGTACAGGCGATCGGCCTGCGTCCGGCGCATGGCGTAGCGGGACGCGAACTCCAGGGACGGGCGGGGCGCCCAGATGAGCTCGGCGGCGCCGATCAGCCGCTGCTCTTTCCCCTGGGGGACCAGCACGCCGCCCCCGATCGGATTGCGGTCGTCGGTCCACTGGAGCTTCGCCAGCACGTTGAGCCGGTCGCTGTGCGCGGGCCGAAGCGCCAGGCCCCACAGGCTCGACAGGCGGCGGGAGAGCGGAGCCCCGGGGAGCGCGTTCTGGGAGAATTCCTGACGCGACAGCAGGGCGAGCGATGCGTCGAATGTCACGTCGCCGGCCACGGTGGCGAGCCGAGTCGACTGCAGCGCGCCGTCCTTGACTTCGGCGCGGGCCGTCAACCGGTACGGCGCGTGCTGCGGGAGCAATTCCAATCCGGCGCCGGCCGACCAGTAGTCGCCCTCGGTCTGCAGGAACGGGAGCGCTCGCACGGGATCCGCGATGGAGGCGTTCCGCACGCCTTGGCGGCGCTCGAAGAGTAGGTTGACCGTGAGATCCGACGAGAGCTGCAGCCGGTTGCGGAGCCCGATGATGGCGGCGTTGCCGGCGCCGCTCACGCCGCCGCTGAGCTGATAGCTGCCCCACGCCTGGGTCCCCGGTCCGATGTCCGCCCGCACGCCGACGCTCGAGACCGAGTAGCTGCCTTGGCTGTCGGGGCGTGAGACGTACCGGTGGCTGGCTTCGAGGGCCATGCCGCGAGCCACCCGGTAGCTCGCGCCGAAGCCCCAGACCTCCGGCGACAGCTCCGGGCCGGAGATGCTCAGGCGACGGCGCGCTTCGGTCCAGAGCTGCAGGGTCGGAGACACGCCCCACTGCGTCTTCACCTCGGCCGCCGTCACCTGGCTGGACGTCAGCGCGCCGCCGCCTAGTTGATCGTTCGCCACTCCTGCGTCCACTCGGAACCCGGGGGCGACGGTCTGCACGATGCCGACACGCGTGTGCTCGCGGTCGATGCCCTGCAGCTCGAAATTCTGGCGCGTGTGCTCCGCCCGCAGCTCTGTGCCGCCGAGCTTCAGCCCACCCCTCAGGCTTTCCTCGGTCAAGCCGGGTTGCAGGGCGACGTTGGAGGGGTTCGTGAACTGACGACCGACCCGCAGGTAGCCGCCCCCGACCGTCACCGCGCCGCCGAACAGGCTGTAGCTCACCTTCGCCGAGGCGGCGAGACCCGTGGAGTCGCCGTGCTCGGCGTAGGCGACCTCCCCGCCGACGTCGACGGCCCCGAGCCGGAAGGCTCGCACGTCGCCGCCGACGAGGCGGTAGCGGTCGATTGCCTGCTCGGCGTTCACGACAGTCACGCCGAGGCGGAGCGAGTCCAGCCCCAGGCCCTCCACCAATGGACGCATGTCGAGCGCCGCCCGGGCGCCGGCCACGAGCCGCGGTTCCCCGCCGGCAGCCGCTTCGAAGGTCGCGACGATGAACACGGGATTCCCGCTCGCGTCGGCTGCCGGAATTGGCTGCTTGAAGAGCACCACGCCGTCGACATAGTCGATCTGGTAGTCCACGAACCGCGTCAGGCCCAGCGTCGCGACGGCGCGTTCCGGGTTTTGGAGGTCCCGGGTCTCGAGGCGGAGGTACTCGGTGCCAGGCAGGATACCGCCGGCCAGCTGGTAGGGACCGGAGACCCCCGCCCCGCGGATCTGCAGCTGCCGCAGCGACTGCGACGTCAAGCTGCCGAACGCGCTCCAGGTGACCGCGCCCGTTGTGACGTGCGCGGCGAGACCTGTCACCGACCGTCGGTACTGCGCGAGGCTCAGACCGCTCGCGAAGTCGGCGCTGGTGAGATCGCCGAACGCCGCCCAGGCGAAGCCGCGCTCGACCCGGGCCGACAGCCAGGTCCGGGACGCCGTGCGACTCTGCTGCACGCTCGCGTCCCCGAGGATGGGATACTGCGCCTGCGCCAGCGGGTCGGCGCTGCGGCCGAACACGTCCTGCCCGTCGCGCAACCGGCGGGAGTCGAGCCCCAGGGTGAACGAAGTTTGCGAGTCCAGCCGGCCGCGCGCCGTGACCGCGCCATAGGACTCGGGGCTCGCTCCCGCCCCGACCATTCCCGATCCGGCGACCGTGAGGCCGCGCACTTCGGGGAGTAACTCGAGTGGCACCGTGGCCGTCGCGTCGCCGGACTTGAGCTCGAGGGCGCCCGGGCCCACGTCTCGGCCCGGCCGCAGCGCGATCACGAGCCGGCCCGTCGCGCTCGAGAGCAGTTGGCGTCCGACGGAGGAGGGGTCGGCATCCTCCCCCAACGGGGCCGCCCCCGTCACGTTCACCGACACGTAAGCCGGCTGCGCCACCGGCACGCCCCAGGCGTCCAGGACGCGCACGTCCACCACGACGGCGGTGCGCCCGTCGGCAACGAGACTCACCCGGCCGGGCACCTCGAACCGCGCGGGCAGGCCGGTCACGTGGACGGCGATGCTGTCCCAGCGCTCCTGACCCCAGGAGTTCCTCATCGCAACGCGCAAGCGATGCGGACCCCGGGCCAGCGGAACGGCGATGAAGTCATAGGCCCCATCGATGCGCGCGTGGACAGTGTCGATCAGGGTCCCTCCATCGTAGAGCACGAGCGGGGCGTTGGGCTCGCCTTTCACGCCGATGTACACGCGGTCCTCGACGAGGACGGCGCCGTCACGCGGAGCCGAAAGCTCGACCCCTGGACCGCGAACTAGCGCGGCCTGGCGCTCCGTCGCCCGGTCCCCCGCCGAGCGCGCCGGCGCGACGAACACCGTCTCCGCGAGCGCCGCGGGCGCGCCGTGGCCGGACGAGTCGGCTGCCGCCGCGGTATCCGCTGCCGGTACAGCCCCGGCCGACGCCGGGACGGCGGCGACTGCCGTGTCGGGTGCGGGCAGCGCCCCACCCGAAGCCGGCCCGCCGACCGCCACCATCACCGGGAAGCGGGGGTTGTGAACGGCGGCGCGGACGCGCACCTGCGTCCGGCCCGCGAGTCGTCGCATCATGTCGGATGCGCCGCGCCCGGCTGGCCAAGTCGCGATCCGCAGCGTCGCGGAGTCGCGCCGCTCGGACGACCACGCCACGATCTGGATCTCCGCACCCGGGCGCGCGGGCGGGATGGGGATCGCCTCGTTATCGATCCGGGGGTAGCTCGTGAATCGCACGCCGTCCCGATAGACGACGGCCGAGTCCGCGAGCGGGCTGAAGCTCACGACCGCGTCGAGGGGAGCGTCCTGCGGCTGTCGGAGCGTCACCTCGTAGCGCACCTTCGACCCCGACCCCGGGGACAGCCGGAGCTCCGGGAACGGCCCGGAGGAGGCGGGCGGTGCCGGGAGTGGAATCGCCGCGAAGGCGATTGCCACGGGACGCCGAATTGCCTCGGGGCGCACCGTGTCCCGGACCGGGGAACGGGGCCGGCGAATCCTCGCGGCGGGCGCGGCGCCGCCCTCGAGGAGGCGGAAGCTCACCCGCGGGGTCGTCCAGCCGCTCGCGTCCACGAGTTGAACCTCGTCGCCCGCCACCTGGTACCCCTCGGGGATTGAGCGCGGATCGACGCGGAACGCGTGCCGACCGGGGCGCAGGTTGGTAAACGAGAACTTCCCCGTGGAGTCCGTCGTCGCGACCTGTCCGTCCTCGGTCCAGATGTCGATGTTCGCCAGGCTGATCTCGCCCGTGCCCTGCACCGAGACCTTCCCGATCGCGGCGCGCGTCTCCATCGGCCACGCGCGGCGCACCTGCACCCACGCGATCGCCTCGGGGGAGCCGGCCAGGCCGCCCGACACCTGTCCGGATGCGGTCGCGCGCGCCGCGGCCACGGAGCCTGGCGCCGAGACCAGCGCCGCGACGAATCGCAGCGTCCGACTCGCCCCGGGGACCAGGGCCGCCCCGGTGAACAGGATCAGCTGGCCGCCGCCCCCGACACTCGAGTCTGCGCCGATCGCGCTGCCGGGCACGTATCGCGCCCCGACCGGCAGCTGGACCGTGATCCGCATGCCCGTGACCGTGAGGGTGCCAGGGTTCTGGACAGTGAGCGTGTACGGAATCGCCTCGCCCACCCCGACCTCGAGCACGTCGGCCGTGAAGTCGAGCCCGAGCGCCGCGCTGGGAGGGCCGACGAGGGCCAGCTGTGCCGCGGCCGCCGCCTGGGGCGCCGTGCCCTGTGCCTGGAGGAACGCCAGGTTGCGGACCAGCACCGTGTCGCGCACCGTGGGCGACACCACCGCGACCAGGTCGATAGTACCGCTGTCGCCCGCCGCGAGCGTGCCAAGGGACCAGGTCAGCACCTGGCCCGCCACGGCTGGCGCCGGCGTCGCGCTGACGTACTGGAGCCCCGTGGGGAGCGTATCTGTCAGGACGACGCTCTGCGCCGGGGCGGCGCCGGCGGCGTTGCCGTAGCGCAGCGTGTAGTTGACCTGTTGGCCCACCAGCGCCACCGACGGGCTCGTGAGCTGCTTGCTGAGCGACAGCGCCGGCACGAGCACGTTCGTCTGAACCGTGTTTGAGCGCGTAGTGTCGGATCCGCCGCCCGAGTTGAAGGTGACGTTGCTGCGGTTGTCCACGGTGCGTGCCGGGCCCGGATTCACCTGCACCTGGAAGGTCACGGACCCCGTCGCTCCCGGCGCGAGCGTGCCGAAGTCCACCACCACGACCCCGTTGCCCGCGGGCGCGATAAAGCCTGCGTCGTCGCCGCCGGCATCGGTGAGGGGAGCTCCGTTCCAGCGCATCGTCCCCGGGACGTAGGACGTCCCGGCGGGGATCGAGTCCGCGAGCTGGACCGCGGACGCGACGGCACTACCGGAGACGGCGTAGTCGAGGGTGTAGGTGAGGACGTCGGCCTCAGCGGCCGTCGCCCGATCCACGAGCTTGGTGAGGCTGACGGCCACCGGAGCCGACGAGACGTCCAACCGATCTTGCACCGAGCTGCTCACGGCGGGACTGACACGGCTCGTGGCGGTAACGGTGATCGTGTCGCTTACGCCCGGGCTGGTGGCGCCCGGGATTGCCACGCGCGCCAGCAGCGAGGCGGCGCTCCCGGGCGCCAGGGGCACCGGCCCCGTGAGCAGCGAATCGCCCGTGCCCAGCAAGCCGTCCCCGTCCCAATCGCGATACAGGGTCACGGGCCATCCGCGGACCGACACGGCGGTGACGGTGAACGAGTCGGGTCCGTTCCCGAGGTTCGTGAGGGTGTGCGCGAACACGACGGCGGTGCCCGCGGCGCCGATGCTGACCCGCGGCGGCTGCAGGTCTACCCCGGCCACCTGTCCTACCAGGAGATCGACCGTGTCCGAGGCGACGCTATACGACTGGCCTCCGGCATCGAACGCGAGCATGGCCCAGTTGCGGACCTGGGTGCCGGCGGGCGTTCCCTGGGCCTTCAGGGTCGGCGCGGCGAGCAGGCCGAGAACAGCGAGCAAGGCGGCAGCCCAGCCCGCGGCCGGACGACCGCGGCGGGCGAACCGCCTGCTCTCGACTGCTCGGGGACCGAGCCGCATCGGCGATCGGCCCCTAGTTGATACTGACGCGCAGCTCGAACGTGGCGCTGGCGCTCGCCGCCAGGACGCCACCCGTGCCCGTATAGCTCGCGGTCACGTTCTGCCCGATCACCGACACGGTCCACCCGGTGCTCGAGCTCGTCGACACGTACGTCACCTGCGCCGGCAGCGCGTCGGTCACCTGCACGCTGGATGCGGAGGTGGCCCCGCTATTGGTAACCGTGAACCGATAGCGGATGACCTGCCCCGGCACGACACCGCCCGAGACGAGCGTGACCCCGTCGTCGAGGTACGCCGCCTTCGTGAGCGTCACGTTCGGCTTGATGACCGTCAGGTCCATGAAGCCGTCGTCGAACGTCGCGGGCTGCGCCACCGACCGGCCGCGCAGATACAGCGTATCCAGCGAGCCACCGGCCACGTTCGCCACGTTGTATACGACGGTGATCGACAGCGACGCCGCGGGCGCCAGCGCAATGCGCGTGCTGTCACCGGAGACGCCGTTCACCGAAACGATGGTGATGACCGGCGAGCCCGGAGTCGTCGCGATCAGGTCGACGTTGTCGTTCCCGTTGCCGTTGTTCTGAACGGCGAACGTGAACGAGTAGCCGCTTCCCGGGAGCCGCTGTACGTTCTGGCCCCCGTCGGGCGTCGTCGCCACGCCGTAGGTCGTCGCCGGCGTGATGGTGCTGGCGGCGTTGCCGGACGTCGCCGGCGTGCGCCGCGAGGTGGCTGTGAGTGTGTAGACGGTGCTCACGCCACCTTGCCCGCTCGCCACGTCGTAGATGATCTTGAGCGTGATCGAGCCGCCCTGGGCGATCGCCACGGTCGCGAGCGCCGTGTTCAAGGCCCCGAGCGTTCCATAGGTCGTGGCCCCGAGGCGGTAGCCGGTCACCGTGATCACCCCCGCGACGGAGATGTTCTCGGAGATCGTGACGCTGTCAGCGCCGTTCCCGACGTTCGTCACCGTGAACGTCATGGTGTCCGCCGTGCTGGGCGAGGCGGAGCTCGGGGTAGGGGTGTTCGCGGTCACCGCGACGCCGGCCTTGAAGCCGACCGTCACCGAGACCGAGCCGCTGACCGCGGCGTACGGGTTGTTGTTCGCGTCGGTATAGGTCGCGGTCGCCGTGTTCGTGATGACCGTGCCTTCCGGCGTTTGCGCCCGCGCCCGACCCGCGAGCGCCAGCAGGGCCACCGCGGAGAGGGCGAGGCTGTAGGTAAACTTCAAGTGCTTGAACATCGCAGGCTCCTCCTAAGGAGTTGCCGGGACGCCTACTTCGCCTCGCCCGGCGCTTCACTCACCTGGGTGCGAAACTCCGCCATCACCCGTGCTTTCGGCGCCAGGGATCCCAGCACCGTCCAGCGAACGTGGGTGTACAGCTCCCGCGGCGCCGGCTTCTCCACCCGCTGGCCGTTCACCAGCGCCGCGATCACCGGCCGAGCCGCATAGCGCTTGCCGCCGTCGATCGAGTACTCGATCCGCACGGCGTGATCGGCCGTGGCCGAGCCGAGCACGTAGACCATCCCCCCGGGGATCGGGTCCACGAACTGGATGTTCCGCACGGGACCGGCCGTCACGTTCGTGAAGACCAGCCCGTAGCGGATCACGTCGCCGGGCCGAGCCACAACGTCCCTTCCTCGCACACTCACCGTCTCCGCAGTCACGTTGTGCGCCGTGATCACGAGAGGCTGGGGGGCCTGAGCCTGTGCGGCCGAGGCCAGCGTCCCAACGAGCAGCCATCGCAGCAGCTTCATGGGCGACTCTCCTTGTGAGTCATCGTTTGCCTCGCTTCCGCTCGGAGCGGCGCG
>WNGG01004081.1_pt1 | contig 17688 bp, 14 predicted proteins | sample 5400661 | NCBI WGS metagenome assembly WNGG01 (sample SAMN13153372, study PRJNA577476) | soil metagenome | isolation source: 100 cm soil or saprolite under Garry oak tree replicate 1 | place: USA:California | collected 2016-06-15 | reverse complement strand
TGAAGATTACCAGGCCACAGGCAAAGATCGAGAAAATGACCAGCACCAGGAAGATGGTCCCTACCACCGAGCCAAGCGTCTGGGTAATGATATCGGCCACGGGCGCCGAAGAGGCGCTCAGGGTCTTGAGGTCCTGGGACGCGAGGTTGAGGGCGATAAGGAAGGCAAAACCGACGACACCGCTCAAGACAACGGAAGACCACATGGCGAGGGGAACGACTCGATGGGCATCCTGCGTTTCCTCTGCCAGATTTGCGGCGGCCTCAAAGCCGACAATGGTGAAGGCGCCCAGCAGGAACGAGAGGACGAAAGGGCCGGCGGAGGTGAGCCCGCCGAAGGAGAAATAGCCAGCAGGAGATACGACGCCCATGCTGAAGAGGTGATCCGGATGCAGCAGCCCTCGCGCGGCGCCGACGATGATGAGCAGGAGGGTAAGCCCCACGATACCTACTACCTCGGTTCCGACGGCGGCGCTATTGACGCGGGTTGACCACAGGGTGGAGAAGATGATGAGCAGCATCTGCACCAGGATGACTACGGCCGTACCCAGCCAGAAGTTTAGCAGGGTGGCAGGATATCCCAGGACTGTCGGCAGGACGGTGGAAGCCAGGGCGTAGTCGACGGCGGCAACGTCCACTACCAGGAAGATGAACGAAACCCAGCCGATGAGCCAGCCGACCTTGGGGTTTGCCAGGCGCGATGTCCACTGGTACGTGTAGCCAGCCAGGGGGATGCGCGATGCGAGGGCCGCGAAGACCAGCGACACGAATACCTGGCCGATGATAACCAGGGGCCAGGTCCAGATTCCTAGTGGCCCGCCCCAGTTGAGTACTGCGCCATACGTGGTGAAGATTCCGGTGGTGATGGAGATGAATGAGAAACCGACGGCGAAGGAGGCAAAGCGTTTGATTTCACGCCGATATTCCTGCCTGTATCCATACTTTTGCAGGGCTTCTTCAGCGAAGCCGCTTTGCGGGTTGTCAGCGAGGGACATGTCGGACTCCTTTCGGTTCAGTACCAGGTGACATCTACAGTGGTTCGCCACTACTCCTTTTCTACCAAGACCTTCATGTGAGGGATACACCACCCAGCAAGAAGAGTCTTTTTCAGAAGAGGTAGTTAAATTCTATCCCTATCGATACTGCTGCGTCAATCTTCTGACATTGCTTCATACCTATTTGGCAGGGCTACGGCCCGCCGGGGGAAGAATAAAACGATCGGGGGGACATCCCCGCGTCCCCGGCAAGGGGCGAAGCCCCTTGTTGCGATTGATTTGTCTACTACTACGCCGCCATGGCCGGAGCAATTGACCTTCCGTGGCGAGCGCGTAGCTGGCGCTGCTTTCTCTCCTGCCGACAAAGTATTGCTGGTGAGTGCCGATACAGGCGGCAACGAGCGCACGCAACTGCATACGCTGGATGCTGATGGCACCGCATTTGCGGCACTGACTGTGCAACCAGAGGTGATCCACCAGTTTGGCGGTTGGTCGCCGGACGGGACGAGCATCTCTTATGCCAGCAACGAGCGCGATAATCGCTTCTTCGATGTATATGAACGACCTGTAGACGGAGGTGAACCACGGCGCTTGCTCCAGCAGGATGGCACTAACTCTGCAGAACGCTATTCACCCGACGGTCGCTCCGTGCTGGTGGCCCGCCACGACTCGAACGTACGCAACCGGCTATTTCTGGTGGATCGAACGACGGGCGAGGTACGAGCGCTGACGCCCGAGATAGAGGAAGGGCCAGCGCTGCACGCTTTCTCATCCTGGGCCGCGGACCGGCGCAGCCTGTACCTGCTGAGTGATCGCGGGCGACAGTTTCTTGCACTGGCCCGGCTCGACCTGGCGAGTGGCGAAATGAGGTATCTACGCGACGACGCCTGGGGAGCAGAGTGGCTAGATGTGACGCACGATGGCACGCGGCTGGCACTGGTGACGAACGAGGATGGGTACTCACGTCTAGAACTTTTCGATGTATCCGGCGGCTGGGAGGGACGCCATATGCTGAAAAGTCCAGCGCTGCCACCCGGAGTGCTGAGCGAGCTTACCTGGTCGCGCGATGGGAAACGTTTGGCATTCACCTTCAATGCCGCGAACTACAATCCTGATATCTGGGTATGGGATGTAGAAAAAGAGATGCTGTGGCAAGCAACACGCAGCACGACGGGAGGTATACCGCGAGAAAGCTTTGTCTCACCTGCCCTGGTGCATTACCCTACTTTTGATGAGCGCGAGATACCGGCATTCCTTTTTGCGCCGCAAGAGGGACAACCGAGTGAGTTACCAGTAGTGGTCTATGTCCATGGGGGACCGGAAAGCCAGTTCCGACCAACGTTCAATTCAGTGATTCAATACCTGGTAGCACGAGGCTATGCTGTGTTCGCGCCCAATGTGCGCGGCAGCACGGGTTACGGCTACGAGTACCAGAGCCTGGATGATGTACGGCTGCGCATGGATTCTGTTAAGGATTTGCAGTACGCGGTCAGCTGGCTGGTTGAGAGCGGCACGGCCAATGCGAAGAGGATTGCTGTGATAGGAGGCAGCTACGGTGGCTTCATGGTACTCTCCTCTATGACTACATATCCTGATTTGTGGGCGGCGGGCGTGGATATTGTTGGGGTCGCTAACTTCGTGACGTTCCTGGAGAATACGGGTCCCTGGCGGCGCAAGCTGCGCGAACCGGAGTATGGGACACTTGAACATGATCGAGAGTTCCTCGAGCAGATTTCGCCGATTAACTCGGTTGATCGCATCGCAGCGCCGCTCATTGTCATCCATGGCGCCAATGATCCGCGAGTACCATTGGAGGAAGCGGAACAGATCGTCACTGCCGTGCGCAAACGCGGATTGTCCGTGGAATACCTTGTTTTCTCCGACGAAGGGCACGGGCTGGTCAAGCGAGCCAACCGGCTGGTTGCATACCCGGCTATCGCGAGATTCCTTGACGAGCATTTGCTCAGCACATGAAACTCAAGTAGTTCATCAAACGTGATGTAAATAAGGTCCGTGCAGTTGAGTCGAGCAGAGTATGTACGGATCACGAAAAGTTACTGACCTGGATCAGTACAATAGTAATAGAGTCAAGGCTAAGGCTTTAGGATTTGTACAAGTCGATGTGAAAGGAGTACAACAGATCATGAAAGTCACTGACCTGGATCAGTACAACGGTAATACAGTTATAGATAAGGCCCGTGGAGTTGCACAATCCGCTCTTGCTACCGTACAGGGAGGAGTAGATTTGATGCAGACAGGCCTGGCGCGGACGCAAGATACAGTGCAGACTGGATTGGGCACAGCGCAGGATGCCTGGCAGGGTAACGTCAAGCGGGCAAGCAAGAATCTGAAGAAGACGCAGAAGAAGATGAAACGCGGCCTGGCATCGATGCAAGACAGCGTGCAATCGGGGCTGGAACAGACCCAGGACACGCTGCAAGGGGGTCTTGAAATTGCGCAAGATACCTGGGAGGAGAACGTCAAGCGGGCAAGCAAGAATCTGAAGAAGGCGCAGAAGAAGATGAAACGCAGCCTGGCATCGATGCAAGACAGCGTGCAATCGGGGCTGGAACAAACTCAAGATGTTTTACAAAGCGGATTGAACAAGGCTCAGAGTGTGTTGTCCGCTGGTAGGAAGAATGTGAAACGAGCGGGCAAGGGCTTGCAGAGTGCGACAGGAAGCCTTAAGGATGCCCAGGAGAGTGTGCAGCAGCAATTCGCCAGGTATGCGAAGAGGCGCAGGCGGGCAAAGGTTTTGTTCCGCATGGGTTTACTTACAGGCGTCGTGCTCGTGCTGCTGTATGCTCCATGGCCAGGTTCGGATACGCGCCGTCAACTAGGAAAGTGGTGGCAGCAAGTCTATCCAGGTCAAGGCCAGCATTCCTGATATTGGATTTTTAGCACACCGCCTTTGAGGAAGTAGTTGGCGATCAGGGTACCTTGTCCAAGGTGCCCTGATTTGATTCTAATGGTATCTGACCAGGAGAGGTCAAGTATCAAGCAGGTATAGACTGCAACTGTGGCTTGAGCGATGCGCGGAGTAGAATTTTAGCCCTGTGGAAATAGGTTTTTGCCGTGGCTTCGGGCATGCACAGCACCTTGCCAATTTCGGAGAAGCTTAACTGAGCAGTGTAGCGCAGGAGGACTACCGAACGAAACTTGGGCGGCAAGTTCTGGATGGCATTATGTAGACATTGCTGTAGATCATGGCGTTCTGCCAGTTCTTCCGGAAGTGGACTGGTGTCGGGCATGTCGGTCAATGGCGTTGAATCGGTTTCGCTGTTGGTCGACTCCAACTTGGAGAACTGGATGGCATACCTGCGCCGGCGCCGCAGTTCATCCACGCAGCAGTTGCGCGCAACCAGGAAAAGCCATGCTTTGAACGGGTCGCCTGTATTTAGCGTGGGTAAAGATGTGTAAAAGCGCATGAAGACTTGCTGCAAGATATCACAGGCCTGGTCATAATCGCCTAAGAAACGGTAGATAAGGTTAAATAGCGGCACGCTATAGCGTTGAACCAGAGCCTCGAATGCGCGCTGGTCACCGGCGAGCGTTTTTTGGGCCAGGACAGCGTCGGAAATGTCTGGATGTGACAGTTTTACGTGTTCTTGAGTTTGCATAGAGGGTAGTCTTCCTTTCTTTCACCTTATTATTAAGGTAACCCGTGTCACTATAAATTGCAACGATTTTTCTCTAAATAATCTCTGCCGTTAGCAATTCTAACCAGAATTTAAATCAAGACAGAGAAAACTAATTATAGGCTAATTTTTGTCAGAATTATCTCTACTATCTCTTATCTTCCGATAGAAAAAGCAACCCGGCATCTCAATTGATACGGGGTTGCCTTCTGGTTTTTGAAACGCGGGTTACAGTATTGCGTAACCCGACATAGTGTCAGATAATCTCGTTTTGCCTACTGGTGGTGGTACCCCTGGCTGCCGCGCTACCACTATGGAACAAGTAGTTAGAAGACATAGGCTCCAGGGCGCCTGGAGGAGCGTGGTCGACCATACGTGCAAAGTTATTCAGGTCTTGCTGCAATGCCCAGTCAAAACGGCTTCCCACAGCGGCCTTTTCACCGATGGCGCCAGGCGCGCCAGCGAGCGGATTGTAGCTGATAGAGACATCAACACGTGTCTGGTTGGGTCCCAGAGGTTGGAACGTTACCTTGCCTGTATTGTCCAGGCCCTTTGTCGAATACCAGCCGATCTGGCGGTCCGGGATCCAATCCTGGTTCACGGCATCCCATTCATGACGGCCCGCGACTTCAGCGACCCAATGGCTGTGCTGTTCGTCGTAACAGGTCACTTCTTTCACAAAGCTCAAGAATTTGGGAAAATCGTTGAAGTGAGTAAAAAGCCCATATACCTGATGTACAGGCGCATTGACTGTAACTGATGCGTGATGTTCTTTCGGGTGACGTGTCATATGCTATCCTTTCATGGATAGAATTACGAATGTACCTCAAGCCAACAGTAATCGCACGGTGGATTGATGCCCAGCACCGAGAAAGGCACTTCGGGGCTGCGCCGGCTGCGAATGTAGCGGACGACAGCCTCGTTATGACCGTAGAATCGATGCGCGCACTTGAGAGCACTCTTGAGCGAACGAAAACGCACTTGCATTTCCTGCTGCAATGGCAGGGTGACATAGGTGAAACCATGGGTCCCTAGCCAGCCATAGTCCTGAATACGCGGCCAGATGAGTACGATTTTCCCGCCAGGCCTGGTGACACGCTTAAGTTCAGCCAGGCCTGGCTCACCGCCTTGCTCAGGAGCTGCTGTGAAGGCAGAGCAGGAGAGGGCCAGGTCGACGCTATGATCTTGCAGAGGCAGATGGTCAAAACGGCCAGGGCAGGGGATGACGCGGCCTGGCTCGAGCATACCTGCACATACCTGGCGCGCCAGCTTTCGCTCCAGGATATGCAATAAACCGGGCGAAGGCTCTACGGCGTAGACCAGGCGTGCTCCGTGGCGCGCGCATTCGAAGGATGCTCGCCCGCTGCCAGCTCCTGCATCGAGCACCAGCTTGTCGCACAGATGTGGCTCCAACTGCTGAAAAATACCTGGGTGCAGTTGCTCACCCTCGGTGAGTTCGTCGTAGAGATCAGGCATTTTCCAATAGGTCAATTCCCAAAAGAGTTTATCGAGTATTAGCCGTCGTGCAGCCTCTATTTCGGGCTTGGGGGCCGGGCGATTCAGCTCCTGTATAAAATATGAGCGTTGGGAAGACAGTAAATTGCTTATACGCTCTACCAGGGATAGGGATACATGGTGAAGGCTGAGCGCCAGGTTTTCCAGGGTCAGGCCGAAGCTGCCGGTATCGAGCATTTTACGCAGGGTAGCGTCGTCGAAAACCGCCAGGTCTTCGATGAGAAACGGATTTCTGAAGAGTGGTTCATTCTGAGTCGACGCCATTATGATCTCTCTCTTCTGTTCATGCCTGCACCATCTCGCCGCGTAGGAGACGAGGAAGTCTTACCTATAATACTTATTACTATTATGATGGTCAAAAGTTTCCTTCGCAAGATGAGCTTGTGCATTTGACATAAGTTGAGATATACTCTAGCGCAAGGCGGGATTTGTAGTTTTTCCCGCAGATTTAGAGATATCGCAAGAAATCTTCCATAAACGGGGTCTGTGGCGCGCTGAGCTAAGGAAGAACGGAAGGAAAGTCCGGCATGGACGATTTATTTGAATCAGGTGAGGCGTATGTAGCGGAAGATATTTTAGCAGGCGGAGGCGAGATGACCACTTATCAGTACGAGCGGAAGCAAACAGAAGAACAGAAGCAAGAGCAGACAAATCGCCTGCAAAAGCTGGCAGAGGCATTCCTCGCTATCAATTCGCTGCGCCAGTTCGAGGAGATGCTCTGGTTCATTACGGCAAAGGCGCGCGAGATTATCGGCACACACCAATCTCTCGCGTGTATAACTGTGCAGGAAAACGGGACGCGGCCTATCACGGCTGTATCCTTCTCAGACAAGTATGCTGCATGGCGCGAATACGACGGGCAGCATGAAGATTACGGACTCTACTCACTCGTACAAACTACTGGCAAGCCACTCCACCTGAGTCAGGAAGAACTCAAAGCACATCCTGCATGGAACGAGTTCGCCATACCAGCTGAAAACCACCTGCCGCTGAGCGGCCTACTTGCCGCACCTGTAATCGGCCGAGCGCAGCGCAACCTTGGTCTGCTTCTCCTCTCCGACAAATATGTGGGCGAATTCACCGAGGAGGATGAATCGATCCTGGTACAGCTCGCGCAGATGGCGGCTGTGGCGATTGAGAATACCCAGCTCTACTTGCAAGCCCAGGAGGCTGTACACGAGCGCGATAAACTACTTTCGACGGTCACCCACGACCTGAAGAACCCGTTGGCTGCTATCAAGGGGTTTGCGCAATTACTGCAGAGAAGTGTTAAAGATATGACCCCTAAAGACGCCGAACGGTTGATGGTGGGGTTAACGAAGATTGAAGCGACGGCTACGAAAATGACCGCGCTGATCAACGAGTTGCTGGATTTGAGCCATCTGCAGATGGGCCAGCCGCTTGAGCTTGACCTGCAGCTAACGGACCTGGTGGCGCTGGTGCGGCAGGTAGCGACAGAACAACAGCAAATGACGGAGCGACACCGGATAGATGTTGAGGCTGCGGCAGCAGAACTGAAAGGACTCTTTGACTCTACAAGGCTGGAGCGAGTGCTCGCCAATTTGATCTCCAATGCCATCAAATATGATCCAGAAGGCAATGTGATCACCGTTGTGGTGGCGCGAGAAGAGGATGACGACCGATCGTATGCGGTGCTGGCGGTCCGGGACCGGGGGATTGGTATCCCGGCCAAAGACTTGCCGCACGTGTTTGAGCAATTTCGGCGTGCCAGCAATGCCCCTGGATATGTAAGCGGCACAGGGATTGGCCTTGCGAGCGCTCGTCATATTGCCGAACAACATGGTGGAGCCATTACGGTAACGAGCAAGGTAGGAGAAGGGTCGACCTTCACGGTGAGGCTGCCGTTGCTACTACCAGAAAATGATGGCCAGGGTGAGGATTAGGGATTCAGTTTGCTGTAAAGCTGTTGCTGGCGCACTGCCGCACGTTGATAAATTGCCGTACGCTGCTTATCAGGCAAGACGGGAGCCTCGAGGTCCGGTTCAACCCTGGCAATATCGGGAAGAACGCCCAGTGACTCGAGGGCCAGCAGAGCTGCTCCGTGTGCCGAAGCTTCGCGCTCACGTGAAGGATAGAGCGGTGTATTGAGGACATCGGCGAGTATGTGCTGCAAGACAGGTGAACTCAGCAATGTACCGCCGTTGCCGATGACTTTGGGCTTTGGGTCATCTATGTGCAGAGTTTCGATGAGTCGCTCGTAGACAGCAGCAAGCTGATAGGCCAGCGCTTCAAGGCCAGCACATAGGAGATCGGCAGGCGATGTGTGTATCGAGATCCCATCTATAGTCATGCGTGCCTCAGCATGCCAGCCCAGGCTGCGCTCGCCCGATGGGAAGGGCAGTATGGTCAAGCCGTGACCATCAGGAGGCGAGGAGACGATGAGTGACTCGGCTTCCGCCAGTGATGGCAGGCGCAATGTATCAGCTAGCCAGGCGAGCAGGTTTCCTCCTTCGCTCAGAGCGCCGCCCAGGACAGCGCGCTGCGCATCGAGGAGGTAGAGCCAGAGGCCATAGGGGGGAATAGCCTGCTCGGGGGAGATGATCACGCGCATAGCGCTTGAAGTACCTATGGTGAGCGCCCAGCGATCCGGGTGAACACAGCCGGAACCAACGTTCGCTGTCGCTCCATCGCCTATGGCTGGAAACCAGGGCACATCGCGCAGCGCGGGCCACCTTGCCGCAAATAACGGCGACAGTCCATGCAGGTCATCGCGCAGGTCGCCCAGCGGGGGAAATTGCTCTGCCCGCACCCCAAGGATGTTGAGCAGGTCCTTATCCCAGTTGCGATCACGTGTCAGGAGCAGGCCTGTGCCCGAGGCCATCGAGAGGCTGCAGACTGAGCGCCCCAATATCTGGCGGTGAAGATATTCGCCGAAAGAAAGCCACTGCGCGGCATACTTGAAAACGTCAGGCTGGTTTGTGGCTAACCAGCGTAACTTTGCAGGCCAGTAGCTCGCGTGTAACAGGGCGCCTGTTCGCTCATGGATTGCCTTCTCATCGAGTTGCGCTCGCAGCTCTGCGGAAGCACGGCGTGGGCGGGTATCTTCCCAGGTGAGCAGGGGCATGAGTGCATGATTGGAGGCATCCACTCCGATGAGACTATGCCAGAAGGTGTCGGTAGCTACAGCGCCGATTTGCGCTGCCAACGGACCAGCAGCTGCAAGCGTCTCATCTACCGACTTAGCGACCGTTTCGACGAGCATATCGGCGTCAACCGAAACCTCGCCTTCATTCGACGTGATAAGTTTATAAGAATGCTGTGCCCGTATATGTGGGATGGCAGCACCGGTGGCATCAAAGAGCAAGGCTCGTACCGAGGAAGTGCCTACATCTAAGGCGAGAATAAACGGCGGTTCGGCCTCCAATGATTTAAGATCCGTTGACGATGCCATAACGTCTTACCTCCATGCACATTCTCTCGCCTCAACGATGTATTCCGGAGCTATCGTAGCGCATGGCAGCCCTGGATGGCAACCTCTCAGAATAGGATGACTGTGCCTTGCAGGACAGTGCATTCTACACTAGAATGTGCTATAACGTACAGGAAAGGGTTGAAAATAAACGTACAAAAGAGAGACATTTGACCCCTTTTATGATAGTCTATCCCCCAGAAAGAACCCTGTTCTAGCACATCTTTAGGGAGCAACCATCGTGCAGATCACACGGGGCTATCGCACCGAACTGGACTTGAATAACCAGCAGATCACGGCCTGCAAGAAGCACGCCGGGGCCGCCCGCTATGCGTACAACTGGGGCTTGAAGCGCAAGCAAGAGGTCTACCAGACGACGGGCCGGAGCATCAGCGCGATGGAGCTGCATCGGGAGTTGAACCAACTCAAGCAGCGTGAGCTTCCCTGGATGTACGAAGTCAGCAAGTGCGCTCCACAAGAGACTCTGCGGGATTTGGACGTGGCTTTCACCAATTTCTTTCGGCGAATGCAACTCAAGAAAGAAGGCAAGTGGAAAGGCCCGCCTGGGTATCCCACGTTCAAAACGAAACGGCAAGGGCTTGGCAGTTTCAGGCTGACCGGTTCCATTCATGTCTACGAGCAAGCCATTGATCTGCCTCGTTTGGGGCGACTGCGTCTGAAAGAATGCGGGTATGTGCCCACCAGCGGAGTCAACGTGCTTTCCGCTGCTATTTCGGAGGAGGCCGGGCGGTGGTTTGTCTCCGTCCAGGTGGAAGAAGAGGTGCCTGATCCGCCTGCTGGAACGTCTGAGCCAATCGGAGTGGATGTGGGGATCAATCGGCTGGCCCAGTGCTCCGATGGTCGGGTGGTGGAGAATCCCAAAGCTCTGCGCTCTGAACTCAAACGCCTCAAACGCTTGCATCGCCGTCTTTCGCGCAAAACCAAAGGCAGTAAGAATCGTGCCAAAGCCCGCATGAAGCTTGCCCGCAAGTATGCCCGTATTGCCCACGTCCGTCGAGATGCCCTACACAAGGCTACCAGTTCTCTCACACGCGCTCAGCTGACCCTGGAAGAACGCGCTGCCCGTACAGCTGAGATCGCTGCTTCCTTGCCAGAACCGAAAACCAAAGTCAAAGCAAGGAAAGGCAAGCGATCGAGGCCAGGTGATCCGCCGCCGCTCCCGGAGCACATCGCTCGACAGGTCAAAGCAAAGCAGGTGAAACGTCTCCTTCGACTCGCACAGATTTCCGACGCGCCTCTTCGCCCGGCAGTGGCGGTGCTAGAAGATCTCCATGTGGATGGCATGAAGCGCAACCGCAAGCTGGCTCTTTCCATCAGCGATGTGGGACTTGGCGAGTTTCGACGACAAATGGGGTACAAGACCGTCTGGCAGGGAGAAACGTTGCTCCTGGCTGATCGCTGGTTTCCTTCTACTAAGATGTGTTCCAGGTGTGGCAACGTCAAAGAGGAGATGGATCTCTCCGAACGCATCTACGTGTGCGAGAATCCGGCCTGTGGTCTGGTCATTGATCGCGACCTGAATGCCGCGCTGAACCTGGCAGCGCGGGCCAGGCCCTCACGTCAACCAAGTCCCTACCGGGAGTTCCTCGGGAAGGGAGAAACGCCTGTGGAGAGGGGAGCGCTGGCTGATCGGTCGCACGATGGATCGGTGAAACTCCCCTCGGCGAAGCAGGAACCGGGTACCAACTCTGGCTTGTCCATAGTTGGGTAGATTCCGGAGAACGGAGACACAGGTATGCGCACCGTGTTGATCATGAATCCTGCTTCCGGGGCATCAATGCTGGCTACAAACGCGGGAACGCCAGAGGAGCACGAGACAGCGATACTCGCTGCCTTACGTGCTCATAGTATTGAGCCAGAGGTACGCTACACGACATTAGATGACCCTGGCGAGGGCCTGGCGAGACAGGCAGCAGCGGAAGAGGCGGATGTGGTCATCGCCGCAGGCGGAGATGGCACCGTGCATGAAGTAGCCACCGGGTTAGTTGGCAGCAAAAGCGCGCTCGGCATAATCCCCCTGGGGACGATGAACAACCTGGCACATAGCCTCAACATTCCAGAGACCATCGACGAGGCCTGCGCGGTGATCGTTGGAGGCGAGACACACGCGGTCGATGTCGGCAAGATCAATGACCATTTCTTCACCGAGGTGGCTGGCGTAGGACTGGAAGCGGCTCTTTTTAGCGCCGGCGAGGAGGTGAAAAGTCCAGGTGTGCTAACAACAGTGCGCGGCATCATCGACGGATTGCGCACTCTGTTGACGTTCAGGCCGGTAAAACTCAGGATCCTTATCGGGGACCACAAACGCTATTACTATCGAGCCATTCAAGTAACTATCTGCAATTCTCGCTATTATGGGCCACAATTTGAGCTCGTCCCCGAAGCCTCAATGGATGATGGGCTGCTAGATGTGGTGATTTTCAAAAACTTCAGCAAACTCGAATACATCCGGCATGCCATCTCCATCACTCAAAGAAGGCGAGATTACCAGCCGAAGCTTATCCATCGCCGGGTCAGGTCATTGTATATCAGAACCGATCACCCGGTAGAGATTCAAGTCGATGGATTACCTCACGGTTTTACTCCAGCAGCGGTGACAATCAATCCCGGTGCGCTGCGAGTACGCGTCCCGGCGCGAGTTGCCGCAAAGCCAGAGGCCGAAGAGGCAATCGTGAAAGCACAAGGCCAGGCATGAGCCATACATAGTATAGTAGAGAAAGGCCCATCCTATGTCCAGTAAGGCGAACCAGCCAGCAAATGAAGCACAGCAAAAGGCGGGCACAGGTATACCCGTTTCACCTCCGGAGATCGCCACTATCGTAGAGCAAAATGTCAAACCAGTAGTGACTGAGGCCCAGCGTATCGCGGCGGAAACTTCCGTTTCTGGCCGTCGCGCTGTCTCGCGCGGCACCATCTTCCTGGCTTTCTATGCCTGGCTCCTTTCAGGAGCATTGATGCTTTCAGTCATAGCGCGTTATACACAATTCTTCCCGGGCGATATGGGCATCACTGCCGCTCTACAAAAGCAGCGTCATCCCTGGATACGGCGATTCATGGTTACCATTTCGGAGATCGGCTTTCCCAAGTTATCCATTCCCCTCACCGTCGGAGTAGCGGGTATATTCCTGGCGCTGCGTTTCCGACTCGAAGCCATCTTTATTCTGCTTACCACCTCTTCTAACCTGCTCAATGCGTTAGTGAAGCGTCTGATCAAGCGCCCACGGCCCACGAAGGAACTTGTGACGGTCGTGCGTGTCATCAATGAACCCAGCTTTCCCAGCGGTCACGTCATGCATTATACGAACTTTTTTGGCCTGCTGATCTATTTGCTGGCGACGAACTGGCGTTCGGGGACACTGCGCAATATATTGATCGCCATTTGTACGGCGCTGATCGTGTTTATTGGTCCCTCGCGCGTGTATCTCGGTGCGCACTGGCCCAGCGATGTCATGGCCGGGTATATTTACGGGGGTCTGTGGTTCGGCGGCATCATGGCGCTGTACCTGCGCGTCAAGTCATGGATACACCCACCAGAAGGTAGGACACCGGAGGCGATAAAGTCGTTAAAGCAGCCAGGAGAGCAGGAAGAATAGCGACCGGCCAACCCTCTTTTACAGGCGAACAGGTAGCCATTTGAGCGGCGGCAAGATCCGTTCTAATATCGACAAATGATCATAGTAGCCTTGCTGGCTCTGGATATGCCCATCGTGAAAAGTAAAGATGCTGACGCCATCCACCTGGAACGGGTGTGATAGCCATGATTGACCTAAAATGCGAGGAGAGCGTCCGCTGGCTGTCCAGAGCATAGCAGCGTACCCGCTTGCAAAAAGCTGGTTTGTTGGGGTATAGGTTATTGTAGGCATATCGGAAAAGCGCCGGGCAAACCAGTGTTCGATCTCGGATCGTCCATGGCGTGGATGCTTCATACCAGAATCGAAGAGTTGCGCGTCGTCAGCATATAAGGCTACGATAGAGGAGACATCGTGTGCGTTGAAGGCCTCTACCCATTGATTAACCAGCAATTGGAGCGAGGCATGGGCAGGATCTATTCCTGTCTCAATGGGATCCATTTGCAAGACGCATTCCTTTCAATGATGATACGGACGTGTGCGTAACCTTATACGTATTACTCTATGACATTTTTTAGCTAAATGACCAGGAAGATAGATGCAAAGAACTGATATTCCCGAGATCGATGCAGCCACTTTTCACACTGATGTGCAGTACCTCGAAGCGTTATGGCAGCGTGTACCAATGGGCGAAGCTGATATGCCTTTGATCGATACGGGCAGCGATAAAGGCGAGCCGCTTGTCTTTGTGCCTATTCTTGAACATCTTGAATTTGTGTACGCGCGCCAGGTACGAGCATTTGGGCAGAGACGGCGAGTGATTATGTATCGCCGGCATGAGACGCGCACACAACCCATGGGACTGGTGGAACGTGCTGAAGAATTAAGAAAGGTGCTCGATGTGCTGGGACTTGAGCGCGTTGACCTGGTGGGGCACGGGGACGCGGCTATGGTTCTCTTCGAGTTTGCGGCGCGTTATCCACAGCGGTGCCGTTCATTGATCATTGTGGCGCAGGGCGCTGATTACCAGATTGCGCCACACCCTTTCATCTGGCTGCTGCATGAACTTTTTGTGCGGCTGCCCGTCGAGTATATTCTCCCCGCATGGTTCCTGCGCCGCACGGTCATAAATTATATTGTGGCTAATGGTCCGGCATCCACTCGCATGGCACCCGCAAGGGGTGGTCCCTCGATAAATCGGGGACCTACCACATTTCCCCGCGATCAATATATAGCGAGCCATTCGCAGACAGTATCACCTGGAAGTGTTCTACCTCGCAGCTTGATAGAGGAACAGTTTCGCAAAATTGCCGACTGGCCCTTTGTTTACAAGTACTCGGTGCTGCCTGTCATTCATTATTTTGATATGCGCAGCCGCCTGGCTGCGGTAACGATGCCCATTCTACTGATCAACCGGGCAAACGACGTGCTGTCACCGGAGGAGAAGACGAGGTGGTTGGCCAGACATTTACCCAACTGCGCCGGTTACCACGTCATTGCAGGGGGAGAGCGCTTTTTTATGTACTCGCAGGCCGAGAGGGTCAATGCACTCATAGAAGAGTTTTTGACCTCGCGCGCTATTGCGACAGGCAATTGATAAAGAATGGCGGGACATATGCAGGCCGATCCAGGCAGGCGCATTGTGATTACGGGTCTAGGCGTGCTGGCATGCAATGGCATTGGCAAAGAAGATTTCTGGGAGGCCTGTATTTCCGGCCGCTCAGGCATCCGGCGCATCACACGTTTCGATGCCGGTCCGCTGAGCACACAAATAGCCGGGGAAATAGCGCACTTTGATCCTGAGGCAGTGGATATCACGCGCGAAGAAAGGCTTTACCTGGATCGCGGCACGCAGTTTGCGATTGCGGCAGCCAACCTTGCGCTACAAGATGCAGGACTATACGGTGTGCTGGACGAAGAAGAACGCGACCACATGGGCGTCTACCTGGGCACAGCGATGGCCTCTGTTGAAGAAGGGGAGAGGATCTGGCTCCAGTTCACTGGCAGCGGCACGCGCACACCAGGTTATGCGATGCAAGATATTGTCCCTGCTACACTCCTTATGAGCTACGTGCCCGCGTCAGCAATTGCCATCCATCACCAACTGCATGGTCCCTGCACTGTCATTTCAACTGGGTGTTCTGCAGGAGCGGATGCCATTGGGCAGGCATTCTGGGCTATTCAAGAGGGGCGTGCCGACCGCATGCTGGCAGGTGGAAGCGATTCTGCTATCAGTTACACGGGGATGAATGTGTTTTGCGTCATAAGAGCGTTGAGCACCCGCAACGAAGAACCGGAACGAGCATCGCGCCCATATGACCGGGATCGAGATGGGTTTGTAATGGCAGAGGGAGCGGGGGTGCTGCTGCTGGAGGAACGTGAGATGGCGCTGGCACGGGGTGCGCATGTTTATGCCGAACTGATCGCCTTTACCTCTAATAGCAACGCCTATCACATGACAGCTCTTCCCGAGGATGGCGCACCGCTGCGGCAACTGCTGAGGCAAGCAATGCACGAGGCACAGATCGCGCCCGAGCAACTGGACTATATCAACTCACACGGCAGTTCAACGCCCTACAACGAGGCGGCGGAGACAGCTGCGTACAAGGCAGTCTTCGGCAAACGCGCTTACGGTATTCCCATCAGCGCAACCAAGTCAATGATCGGGCACGCACAGGGCGCGGCCAGTGCCATAGAAGCTATCGTCACGGCCCTTGTTTTAGAACGCCAGATGCTCCCGCCAACGATTAATCAAGAGCTAGTCGATCCCCTGTGCGACCTGGATTATGTAGCAAACGTAGCCCGCCAGGCCTGTGTCAACGTTGCTTTGACCCACTCGAGTGGTTTTGGCGGAGTGAACACAGCACTCATTCTCGCACGACCGGACTGGATCGATACACATGACGTATAAAAAACAGCGCCGGGTCGTCATTACAGGATTGGGTGTAGTGGCCGCCAATGGGACAGGTAAAGAGGCGTTCTGGCATGCCACGAGCAAAGGAGTTTCCGGTATTAAGTCTGTACAGCGCTTCTCCACCACTGGTCTACCGATCGCGGTAGCCGGCGAAGCCACAGATTTTGTGGTCGAAGACTTTATTGATCGCAAACTAGCAAAGCGTACGGACCGCATGACCCACTTCGTCTTTGCCGCGGTTCAGGAAGCTTTGCAAGACGCAGGGATAGAACTGGCGGAAGAGAATCCGCACTGCGTGGGTGCAGTGATAGCTAATACGGTGGGTGGGGTAGAGTACGTGCTGGAGCAAATCGAGGCACTGTATATGCGCGGGCCTCGCTATATGAGCGCCTATACGGCCATCGCATGGCTCCAGGTGGCGAATGTAGGCCAGATATCCCTGCGCTACGGCATTCAGGGCTATTGCAAGACACCAGTTAACGACACGGTCGGCGGACTCGATGCGCTGGGAATTGCATATGGAGCCATCAAGCACGGCGCTGCAGATATCATCATCGCGGGAGGATGCGAGGCGCTCTTGCATCCCTGCGTTCTGCTGGTGATGGCACATAGTGGGCAGTGTGCCACGGGGGATGATCCAAAGGCTTACCGCCCATTTGATCGGCGTGCAGCTGGCCTACTGCTGGCGGAAGGCGCAGGGATGTGCATCGTGGAGGAATATGAACATGCGCGTAGGCGAGGGGCGCACATCTATGGTGAAATCGTTGGCTATGGTCAGACCAATGACGCGCACGGACTCTTAATGCCTTCAGCCAACGGGGTACAATACGCCCGCGCCATACGCCTGGCGATGCTGGAGGGCGCGCTCTCTCCACAGGATATCGGCTACTTCAGCCTTGATGGGCGAGCCATCGCTACCTCCGATGAAGGCGAGGTTGCGGCACTACGCGTGGCCTTCGAAAGTGAATTCGCGGCCCTGCCCGTCAGTGTTCCGCGCACGATGCTGGGCCACAGCTATGCCGCCGCAGGAGCACTGGACGCTATCACTGCACTACTGGCACTTCAGAATAGGTTTATTCCACCGACGATCAACTGCGAAGAGCTCGACCCGCGTTACGGGCTGAACATGGTGCGAGATGAGGCGCGGCCGCTCAGAAGGTCCGCCGTGCTGATCGGCGGGCGCGGCAATGCCGGAGCGAACGTGGTACTGGCAATCAAGGGATAGCCGAATAATTACATCAGGTACAGAAAAGGAGCAGATATGACTGAGCTCACGGCAGAGATGGTCGTCGATTTCGCAGTTCCCCAGGAGCTTGATATCTCGCCTGATGGAACGCGTGTGGTCTACACATTCGCTCCTAATAGCAAAAAAGAGGAGCATGCAAGCAGTTCTCTCTGGATCGCCACTACCAATGGGTCACGCACAGCCAGGCAATTTACACGAGGTGATGTAGAGGACCACAAGCCAAAGTGGTCGCCTGACGGCAGCCAGATCGCCTTTTTATCAGACCGGGATAAGAGGGGTACAGCACAACTTTACCTCATCGCGAGCGATGGAGGCGAGGCGCGCCCGCTCATGCCAAAGACGAACAAGAAGCCGGTCGAAG
>WNGG01012715.1_pt1 | contig 17697 bp, 11 predicted proteins | sample 5400661 | NCBI WGS metagenome assembly WNGG01 (sample SAMN13153372, study PRJNA577476) | soil metagenome | isolation source: 100 cm soil or saprolite under Garry oak tree replicate 1 | place: USA:California | collected 2016-06-15 | reverse complement strand
GAACCAGGCTTTTAAACGGGCTTGAACGAAGCACCAAAGTGAGTTCGGTCTTGACTGTCTGAACGATCACAGCATAGCCGAGGTCTGTCACGGTTACTTGTAGAAAGAACTTCCCGAGGAGTTGAGGCTTTTAATTGCAGATATCCAAATGGCAGTGGTTGTTTTCGTGAAATTCGTGGAATTCGTGGTCGGTTTTATTGGCCACGAATTCCACGAATTAACACGAACTAAATTCTCCGCAGCTTCAGAGGAGTTCACGGCCGCGTGAATTGACTCGCACTTCTAATTGCACCCGCGAACACGCTCCCTCGCCGCGCTCGGTCGGGGTTGCGCCTTCAACAAGAAGTTATCCCGGCACAGACGCGACTGCACACGACCCTGGAGCCGGTCAATATCGAGGCTCCGAGCGATTGCCTTCCGCAATCTTTAGCCGCCACGCGCTTGTCAGACCGGCCGTCGTCCAAGCCACTCAAGAACGTGCGGTCCCAGCACCAGCACGCCTATCACAACGGAGCCGAGCGCGGAGATGAGCACGGCCCCAGCCGCGACATCTTTCGCGTTTCCCGCAATCGGGTGAAACGATGGTGAGGCAACGTCGGTCAGGAACTCGAACGCGGTGTTCAATGCTTCAGCGGTCCACACTGCGACAATTGCCAGGACAATCCAGCACCATTCGGCCATTGACAGACGAAGCACCAAGCCTGCAATCGTGACCAGGAGCGTTGCCGCCGCGTGAATCCAGGCATTCTGCTGAGACTGCACCATTATCCGGATCCCATGAAGTGCGCAGCTCACACTTCTCAGTCGTCCGGTGAATGTCAACGAATTCGGTTTGCCCATAGTGTTTGTCGGCTCTGACGTCATGGCGCTCGACGAACGATCATGAGGGTCATATCGTCGGTCCTCGGAGCGCCCGACAAAAAAGCCTGGAGATCCTGCAGGCAGGAGGCTCCCAAAGCCTGCGGCGTCAAAGCCGATCCACGGCGCAGAAGGTTGCATATCCGCTCCGTCCCATACTCGGCGCCGCTCCGATTCCTGGCTTCCGAAAGTCCGTCCGTGTAGAAGAACAGCAGATCGCCGGGCGATAGCTGGAATTGCTGGACCTCATAGGGCTCGTGCTTGAAGAGACCGAGCGGAAAGCCGCCGCTCTCAACCGGGGCGACCTTTCCCTGGCGCAGGAGAAGCGGCGGGCAATGCCCGGCGTTGCAGATCTCGATGACCCCGTCTGCGCGCGCGAGCGCACCCGCCAGCGTGGCGTATTGCGAAGGGAGACGGCTCTCGCTCAAGAGGCTGTTTGCCCGTTCGACCAGTTGCTGGACCGAAACTTCCGTCTGAATCAGGGCGCGAAAGAGGGCATTCAAACGGGCCATGAACAGTGAGGCGGCGACACCCTTCCCCGACACGTCGCCGACAGCCAGAAAGAGCTCACCACCGTCGCTCTCGCCTGTTACTGCGTCACAGTAGTCGCCGCTGACAGGTCCAGCCGGCGCATAGCGGAAGTGAACTTCCCAGCCGGCAAAGCTCACGTTCTGCGGCGGCAAGAGAGCCCATTGAACCCGCGACGCCAAACCGAGGTCGTCCTCCAGCGCCCTCTGCTGCTCGGGGGAAAGCTCGCAGAGACAGTACTGTACCAGGGGATTGGCGAGGAGAAACTCCTCTTCGATCGCGAGGTGGCAGACGTTGCACAACCCGTAGGACTTCTTTTCCAACCTGTCGAGGGCCGCATCGACCTCCTGAAGCAGCCGAACGAGATCCGCAGCGTCCCCTACCTCGGATATCACGCTCTCAAGCCTTTGCCTCCTGTCTCGCAGTTGACCTCGAAGATTAGTTTCCAGCAGTGTGTCCATGGACCAGTTTCCTTTAAGTGGCGAGTGACGAATTAGGTTTGGAGTGCAGCCTTTAGGCTGCCGTCCAAAGTTCAGAGCAGGCTAAAGCCTGAACTCCGAACCTGACGAATTTTTTGGAATCCATTCGTCAATCGTAATAACTCACTTCAGGGCGTAAATGTGAAAAAAAGCGTTCTTGGGAATGCTGAGATCTTCCACCTTTTTGAACCCTGCCGCCGCCATCCAGGACTGCAGCTGCTCGGCGGTGAACTTCATGGCCTCGTGTCCGGGCGGCCAGTTCTCCCTAAAGTCGATCACCGCCACCCTGCCTCCCGGCTTCAGATAGGCGGGAAGTTTCGTCAGGTATTTGTCCGGACCGGCGATATGGTGCAGGGTGTCGCACAGGAAAATCAAATCCACCTTGTCCGGAATTTTCGGGTCTTCAAACACGGCCGGCACCGTCCGGATATTGGGAATACGTTCCGCCTTGCAGGTGCCGTCGATGTGTTTCAAGAGCTCAGGATCGATGTCCACAGCATAAAGTAATCCCGGGTCTATGGTCCTGGCCAGAGCCCGGCTGAAGAGGCCGGAACCCGCTCCAATGTCCGCTACGGAATATCCCCTCTCCAACCGCAGCGCGGCGACTACCTGAGGCACTTTTAGGTTAGCGACGCGATCCGGAGATTCCAGGAGGGTTATCCACTGGTCCGCGGGGCGCGAGGCGATCTGCGCCGAGCCATAAGAGCCAAACACTCCAAGCAGCAGGATGTAGAGTAAGTAACAGCCCTTTGTCCTGCGCATCGTCTTCCTCCCGTGCTGTCCAATGACGCAAGGAGCGAGAAGGAATGGCACGCAGCTGCTCACCACGGAGACACGGAGGGCACGGAGATTCACTGAGGAAACAAGGAAATCTCCGTGCACCTCCGTGTCTCCGTGGTGAGGCTGTGCCTGAGTCATTTGTCATTCTCCGGTTGAATTTTCGCCGAGCATGGCCTTCAGTTTCTCACGCGCCTGATTGAGCAGCGAAGGCGGCTGAGGCCATTGTTCCAGGATGATGGAACCCGAGAAGCCGCGCTGCTTGATGCGCCTTATGAATCCCTGAATGCCGGCAGCGTCCTTTGCCGCCGGCCCGGTGAAGATCGTCAGATGGCTGTCACAATCGCCGTAGTTCTCGTGCAAATGGATGTGGATGATCGGCACCTGCGGATCCAGCAGGTCCATGAACTTGAGGTAGTCATTGCGCGTTGGGCCGCAGAGATTGGCATGGCCAAGATCCAGGCACATTCCCACTGTTTCTTTCGAAACACGCAGGGCGCGCAGCCGGGCGAACAATTCGTTGAAGTCCTGCGGGGAGGTGAGCGGCGTGTTTTCGATGGAAAGCCGGATGCCTGCCTGTGCGCAACGTTCGGCCAGGGGGAGCAGAGCTTTTACATACGCATCTATTCCAAGCTCCGTGTACAGGTGGATGTTGAGCACGCCGGCCCCGATCTCTTCAGCAAAACCGAGATCTGCGAGGAGTGTATCGTAGCCCTCGGGCTGCAACGGGTTGGCATGCCAGGGCGCGTGCACGGAAAGCCGGATGTCGCGATCCCGGGCTGCGTTCCGGATGTGGCGGCGGGTTTCCTCGCCGATCTCGCTCGCATCCCAGCCGGCGCCCGAAGCCCGCTTGTCAGGAAACCACTCAAAGGCATCAAAGCTATTTTGAATACCGTATTCGAAAGGGTCGCTCAGGGCTGCGGCGGAGAAGGCCGACTGGTTCCCGATCCGGATCTTCTCAGTAGTCGTTTTCATAATCATAAATACAGGGACCAAATATTATGGGGCCTCTCATTAGAACACGGATTTGAACGAAACCACAGATGAACACAGATGGACACAGATCTGTGTTTATCTGTGTTCATCTGTGGTTTCGTTTTCTGAGGTGGGACCTCTTAACCACGCTCTACTCCCACCTGAGGTCGCGTTTGAACGACGTAGAACAGTCCTCCCGCATAAGCGCCTTCGATGTCCTGCGGAGAGCCAAAGACGCGCTCGAGGGCCAGGCCGATTCGAGCAATCTCTTTGAGAAGTTCGTTTCTGAGCCGTTCATCCCAGACGATCGGTTCCACGGTGTAATCCAGAGCCACGCGGCGAGGCGGTTCCAGGAGAACGCTGTCATACAATCCCGCGCCTGCGTATCCCGCCAGGTCTTCCCCACTGGAGTCTGATCTAAAGATCAAGCCGCCCCCATAGAGGCCCTCGCTCTTGCTTGGATACGCCACAAGGTTAAGCTGGAGCGTTTTCTTGTTGCAGCTGAAGCTCAGCGCTCTTCCCGGATAATTGGCCACCAGCGACTCGCCCAGGCCGAGCACGACCTCGGCATAGACTTCGCCCCTATTGCCAGAGAAAGGGTTGACCGTGTGAATAACGAAAGCATATTCGGCTTCAATCACCTGCTGTATGAGCACGGCCATGAAAAGGTCCTCATGGGCAATACCCCTGGCGTTGCGGCTCAGATAAGCCCGATCGTTCCACTTTGAAGCCCACACTCTTTTTATGCAAGTCCAGGCACCCTCCCAGTTCTGCGGCCAGGCGAGCCCCGCCCCTTTCATGGCTTCGCGCAGACTCGGCGCCAGTTCCTCCGGCGCCGCGAGCGCCGGGACAAGAGCGCGAAGTTCCGAGAGAGCCTTCCGGGGGTCTCCTTCCAGCTCGCCCACCAGTTCTTCATAACGCCTGGCAACATCCCGGTTAATGTCCAGCTCCATCACTCTTTCAAAAACTCCGAATGGGAGCGCAACCGAGGACGGAACAGAGACCCCCTCAGGCAGACTCTCGTGGAGAAGCCGCAGATTGTAAGATTTCTGCCCTACGATCCCTTGCTTGAAATCGCGCTCTGCCAGTGCGTACGCGTGGAACTCCGGCCTCGGAGCCGGGTGTGAAGGGGGCAAAGATCGAGGCGCATTCGAGGTCTCCTCGAGCTCCACCTCCTCGAATGTCACGTCGCCGCCTGCGCTCACGTCAAGATGCAGGGTTCGCCCGCGCAGCGATTTCAACTGGCCGAATATCTGTGAGTCGTAACAGGTCGCGAAGAGAAGATTGGCGTTCCTCGCCCGCACTGCGACGTGCGACACGATATCCGTGGCATCGGAAGCAATGACTGCGGTGACTGAGGCGGGAATCTCCTCGTCCCCCCGCACTTTGTCCGCAATCACTACGGCCGGGCCGTCAAATTCTTTACCTTGCACATCGGCGAGGGCGTCGACCACTTCCACTCTCCCTCCGCCGGAGCCCCGGCTGATCACCTGCCAGTTCCCAAGACGCGCCGTTTTCCGGAGTATCGGATCCATGTGATGGAGAAGCATGGAAAGCACGAAAGCCGGACCGCCGCGCACCACTTCCTCGCTGAATAGCGTGATGGTCCATGGATCGGCATGGAAGGCGCTGCCGAGAAACTCCGCCTTGGGCTGCAGCCACTGGTAACACTCATCGATCTCGCCGCTCAGGGCGCGTCCCAGCCGTTCCAGAACGGCCTTGGCGTGCAGAGCCCATTCCGGGCTGAAGCGGGAGATGTTTCCGAGACGCTCCCAGTGGCGCAGGCAGCGCGTAAGCTCGGGATCGTTCCCTGAGAGAGAGAGATTTTCAAGTACCCGCGCTATCACATCGACCAGCTGGTCGCCGCTCCATTGCAGATGTATGTTTCGCTCCACGACCATCCGCAGGAACTGTTCGAGCGCAAGGTCCAGGTAGAGCAGCTCACGCACTCCATGGTCCCGGGTCAAAACCTGGTTCAGGCGGCGGCGCGCTTCAGTTATTCGCCCGATCAGCTGCACCCATGGTATCTGAAGATCGTTTCGCTGTTGCCAGAGCGACGAAAGCAGACCCCGAATCCCGTCGTCCAGCAGGTGATTCGCGGCGTTGATGGCCGTCTCGAGGTCGGTGCCGGAGTGGACCGACCTGAGCGTTTTCAGGAAGTGCTCGAAATCGTGAATCAAGCCCTCTTTGAGGTGCGGCACGAAATCAGGATCGGTGCGGATGGGCCGTTCGAAGCTCTCCAGGCGCTGCCTGGTGACACCGCCCGCTCGAAGGGTCTTATAGAATCCGTCAAGATTTCCGTTGCCGCGCAAGAAGGCCAGATACGCCTCGCAAATGACAATATCGTCGGGTGTTGTATTGTTGTGGAGCTTCTGATGCCATTCTTCCATAAAGCGCCCGGAGACCTCTTTGATGTGATGGCGGTGCATGATATTGAGTATTTCATCACGGATCTCCTGCCCTTCTCCGCCTCGTCCCACGGTGGTCAGCATGAGCCGAATGAGGGGACGGCTCGCGGCATCATGGGCGTAGATGCCGGCCAGCTTCCCTGTGAGCCGGTCCTGGGCGTGGCTCAACTCCCGGGGCTTGGTGTTGTAGTTGCGTTGCCAGTCTAACTGGCGGATGGCGGAAAAACGCAGCCAGACAAAGAGCAGCGCGAGTCCCTCAGGATTATTCCCGACCCGGTCCAGCAGGTCATGGCACAGGCTGAAACGATGCATCAGCGTCCAGGAGCTGCGGCTCATCTCCGCGCGAACGATTTCTTCCGCGAGACTCGAAAGCTCCCGGAGGTCCACAACGGTCCCCGCTTGCGCCTGCTCCCCCACAGGAATGTAAAAATTGGAGCCGTGATCCTTGATCCAGCGGTTCGAGCCGGCATCTCTCAATACAAATGGAATACCCAGCGGGGCATCGTCCGCCTGGAATTCGACCGCGAGCCGGTTCAGCTCGTCCTGCGAGTCAAAGGTCGTCTCCGCTGCGATGTTGTTCCAGACCGAAGTGTCAGGCGGCCGAAGCGGGGCGGGAGGGACTAACCATTCATGGGGAGAACGCCGGGCGATGCCCCAGTGCAGAATCAAAGGTCCGGTCAGATCCGTAATAAGTTCGATCCGGTAGATGTCGGCTTCCCTGGTCACGGCGACGGCGAGCTGCCGGTCCCGCTCCACGGCATACGCGCACTCGAAAGAAATCCGCTTCCCCTCAGACCGTTCACGAAGGGCCTGAACGGGAGCCACTCCGGCCGGCCCCCGCGGCGAAAGAGCGATCCGGTAGTTCAGGCCGTTGTTGTTGTCCCACTGCCCCTCGTCCGGGAAAAACAGCGCGAAGTCGATAGAGGAATAGTCCGGCCCCCGACGCAGGCGGATCGTGAGGCGAATGGCGCCGTTCTGTCTCAAAAATGGGGTCTGCAGGGCCATTTGATTGAAGTTCCTGGTGCCTTCGGGCCAGAACGATTCAGGAGGAAGCAGCCATGCTTTCGAAGTATGACGGCGCACGCCCCAGTGCAAAAGGCAATTGCTCTTCCCCTCCAGGCGAAGAGATACTTCGATCTCGTCCTCTCGATCGCCGGTCTCCACGAGAATCGTAACGCCGCTTTTGGTCTCTATCGTCTCCATGGTCATTGCCGTGAAGCTTTCAGCCCTTTGCGTTCTTTGCGTCTTCGCGGTTCAGTCGGACTCCGTCTCACCGCCAAGGCGCTAAGGCGCAAAGGGAGTTGCAAAGAGCTGTGCGGGGAATGTTATCTCAAGGCTCCTTGATGTAGTTATAGATGTTCAGGTAATGCGTGCCCGGGTCTTTCCAGGAGTACTCATAGCGCATGGCGTTGCACATCAATTCCCTGAAATACTGCGGATACAAATGCCACAGACCGATGGCGCGCCGCAGGGCCGACTCGAGACCTTGATTATTATAGTCGTTGAAACTGTATCCGTTGCGCTCGTGATACGGCCTGTCGGAGTGGTCGGCGTCAAAAACGGTATCCGCCAATCCGCCTGTGTTCCGGACAATGGGAATTGTGCCGTACTTCATGGCGATCATCTGTGTCAGACCGCAAGGCTCGTAGGCGCTCGGAACGATTATCATGTCTGCTCCGGCATATACCAGGTGCGCCAAATCCTCGTTGTAGCCGACTTCGAGGTGGCAGTCGGGGTTTTCGTTGAGACGGTGTTTGAGCCACAGGAAATCATTGTTGATAGCGGCATCGGGGCTCGATCCCAACAGGACAACTTGGCATCCGTTGCCCAGGCAATAAAAGATCGCGTGCCGCATCAACTCCACTCCCTTCTGACGGTCCAGGCGGCTCACGACAGCCGCCAGGGGCATGAACCCATGACGAAGCCACAGCCTGTCGCGCAGCGCTTCTTTGTTCTTGTACTTGTTCTCGATGGTCTCGATCGTGTAGCGACAGGGTATGTGGGAATCAATTTCAGGGTTCCAGACCTTGTAGTCCAGTCCGTTGAGCACCCCGCCGAGCTTCTGGCTGTGCGTTCTCAGAGTATGCTGCAGTCCCATACCGAGGCCGGTGTACTGGATCTCCCACGCGTAGCGAGGGGAAACAGTTGTTACAAAATTGGAATAGACTATCCCGCCTTTTACCAGATTCACGGCATTGCCCCTCGAATCATCGCGCAGGCGGTCGTGCGTGATTAAATGCCCGGGATTCAATCCTACCTGCCGCAGGGTATGCTCTCCCGTGATCCCCTGATGCCCGAGATTGTGGAGGGTGTAGCAGACCCTCGAGTGCGTCATCCCAACGTGTTTGTACATTTCATACAGGAGGACGGGAACCAGACCGGTCTGCCAGTCGTGACAATGAACGATCTCCGGGTGTTTATTCGCCTTGAGCATGAATTCCAATGCTGCGCGGCAGAAGAAGGCAAAACGCGTCACATCGTCGTTATGTCCGTAAAACAGTCCGCGGTTGAAGAAATTGTGCTCCGAATGCGGATCTATGAAGAAGCATTTCAAATCGTCGACCAATCCAAAATAAACGTCGCAGTGAATCTGCTGGTCGAAATAGGGAACCGACAGGTCCCCGTAGCTCTTCGTGAGTCCCCAGATCCGGTCGTAACGCATGCAGTCATACTTGGGAAGAATGATCTCGACGGGGTTTCCTCGGATCGCCAGCTCGTTGGCCAAGCCCTGGACCACATCCCCAAGACCTCCGACTTTGGCAACAGGAGCACATTCAGGCGTTACCATCACGACGAACATAAGGCGGGCCCTCCTTTGTTCGATTCGCTAACGGGCTGCGGCCCGCAGGCCCGCTGGCGGTGTTGCTCGCTCCTTACATACCGCACCGGGTATGCTCGTCGCTCGCGCCTTGCCAGCGGGCCTGGGGGCCAGCAGCAAAATGTACACCTTATTTCCTGACGGGCCCTAAGTGCCTTTGTTCGCAATTGTGCTAACGTATTTTCTTGCAGAACTTGCTAATGGGACACGGATTTTCACGGATTCGACGGATTGACACGGAATCGACCTCTCCGTGAAGATCCGTTACATCCGTGCAAATCCGTGTCCTATGAAGGTGGCCCCGCAAGAATACGTATACCGTATTTATGACCACCATTAAGCTATCGCGAGAGTTTGCGGTACAGGTCGAGATAAGAGCGCGCGGAACGATCCCAGGAAAAATCGGCCGACATCGCGTTCCTCATCAAAGCAGTCCATTTCTCCTTGACGGGATAGAAGCTCAAGGCTCGATCGACGGCCGCCAGCAGCGCTCGTCCTTCGTAGGGTACAAACAAGAACCCAGTCCCGCTTCCTGTGGCGGGATCGAACTCTTCGATCGAATCCTTGAGGCCGCCCGTCGCTCTTACAATCGGGATCGTGCCGTATTTCAAGCTGTAAAACTGGTTCAGTCCGGAAGGTTCATATCGGGAGGGCATCACAAAAAGATCGGCTCCCGCTTCGATCTTGTGCGCCAGGGCCTCGTCGAAAGCGATTCGAACCGCGACCTTGCCGGGGTGGCGCTGCGGCAGCGCGCGGAAATGATCTTCGTACCTCCTCTCTCCCGTTCCGAGAAGGACAAACTGCAGGTTCCTTCCGAGCAGCGGGTCCAGCACGTCTCTCAGGATGTCCAGACCCTTCTGGTTCGCCAATCGCGAGACGACGGCCAGAATCGGGACATCCGCTGCCTCGGAGAGCCCCAAATGCCGTTGAAGATCCGCCTTGCAAACCTGCTTGCCGGAAATTTCTTGAAGATTGTAGTTGTGGGCGATGAACCGGTCGGTTGCCGGATCCCACACATCATAGTCCGCGCCGTTGAGTATTCCGACCAACCGCTCCGCGCGCTCCTGGAAGACGCCCTCCAACCCGAAACCGTGCTCACGGGTTTTGATCTCTTCGGCATAGGTGCCGCTCACCGTCGTTATGGCGTCCGAAAAGACCACGCCCGCCTTGAGGAAGTTTATCTTTCCATACGACTCCACATGACGAGGCGTGAAGAACCTGCGGTCCAGGTTCAGAAGATGCCAATCCTCAGCCCGGAAGAGACCCTGATAACCCAGGTTGTGAACCGTCAGGACCGTGCGCGTGCCCGACAAGGCCGGATAGCGCTGCGGTTGGGCTCTGAGGAAAGCCACAGCGAGAGCCGATTGCCAGTCGTGGCAGTGAAGAATGTCCGGAGGATCCATGCCATGCAGGGCCTCGAGCGCAGCCCTGGCGAAAAGAACGAAGCGCTCCGCGTTGTCCGGGTAATCACCTGAAGCGGTCCCGTACAACCCGTCTCGGTCGAAGTAGCGATCGGAGCGCATCAGATAGACCGGGATCTCCCGGCCCGTCTTGGTGCGCAGGACCGTCACGTCTTCTTTTCGGCTGGAGACGGGAACGGCCACGCGGATGCCGGTTTCCTCCAGTATGAAACTGTCTTTAAGGGCCGAGCGATAGCCGGGAAGTATCAGGGACACGCGCGCCCCGAGACGTTCCAGCGCCACGGCCAGCGAGCCGACCATGTCGGCCAATCCGCCCGTCTTGGCGAACGGTATGATCTCCGGCGAAACCATGACTACATGCAGGGGCCGGGCTAAGGCGGCAGCGTCCTCTGCCGGCGAGGCGCCTGCTTTTTCAACGACCGCCTCTTCAACGGCCGGTCTCTCCGTGAAGTCCTTCGCCGTGTCCAGCCGGGCGAAAATGTTGTCCTGGCTTTCGAGCGCGGATAACCAGTCCTGGTCTATCTGCATTTCTTCGATCTGGCGCGCGAGCTTGTGCAGGCGTAGAAGGTGCGCTTTCGTCCTCCGCTTTGCATAATCGACCATTGTGCCCGAATTCATTATGAAAGCCCAATCGCTCGCCTGGGCCAGGAGCAATTCCCTCGCGGCCTGGTTGAGAGCCCTCCGGGCCGGTCCTCCGGCCTGAGCGTGTCCTGCACCGGCCTTTTCCAGCGACAGAGCGGCGCGGTGCAGATGCGGGTAGATCCAGTCGTTGCGGTCGTTGAGCCATACTTCGTTGTAACCTTTGTGTCCCCAGCTGGAGGGGCAAGGCTCGGCTATTTGGTGCCCGGTGTATTCTTCAAGGTATTCCGAAAATGTGATCAGCCGGACCGCTTGTTCTCCGTCATTGACCGCGCGAATCAGATACTCCAGCCAGCGAGGTCCTTCGTACCACCAGTGGCCAAACAGTTCCGCGTCATACGGAGCGGCCACGATCGGTTTGCGGTCCATCCGGGCCGCCAGGTGTTCCACCTGCCCGCGCCGGCTGGACAGAAAATGACGGGCGTGAAGTCCCGCTTTGGCATCGGCGCGCTCCGGGTCGTAGGCCTCCTTCACCTCCGTCTTTCCGGTTACCCGGTGGTATTTGATCCCGGTGTCGATCCGGATGCCATCGCGGTGAACGTAGGGCTTGATGTAGTCAAGATCGAGGTCATGAGCAATATCACGGTAAAAGTCGCGGTAGTCGAAGTCCCCGGGGTACCCTTCCGTGGCGCTCCATACCTGCCTGGAGGAGTTGGGATCGCGTCCAAAGAAAACGATGCCTGAGGGAGAAGCGACAGGCGCATAGACACCGTATTTGGGCCGGGGAACAGCGCGGGTGATTCCATGCGTCTCAAGGATGGTGAAACGAATGCCGTATTCCCTCAGTAATTCGTCCAGGCCGGTAAAATACCCGCATTCGGGAAGCCAGAATCCCCTCGGCTTGCACCCAAAGACTTGCTCGTAGCTCTCGATGCCCAAGCGAATTTGGGTTCTGACGGCCGGCGCACTCACCGAGAGCAAAGGGAGATACCCATGAGTGGCCGCGCTGGCCAGGATCTCGATTCTCCCCCGCTCTTGAAGCCTGCGGAATGCCTGAACCAGATCGCGCTTATACCGGTTTGTATAGGTCTGGCGCAGGTGAAGAAAATGATCGTGGTACATTCGGGCCAGAGCCTGAAACTCCGGCTGCGAGCGGGTGCGTGAGACTTCCTTCTCTGCGAGCTCGATCAGCAGCTCCAGCCTGCCCAGATAGCGCGACTGCAGGAACGGATCCAGCAACATGGACGCAAGCGTGGGGGTGACCGTAAAAGTCAGACGGAAATCCAGCCCTTCGTCGGCGAGTTTTTCCAGGGTAAGGAGCAACGGGATATACGTCTCGGTGATGGCCTCGTACAGCCATCGCTCCTCCAGTGAGTCCTGATACTCGGGATGCCGCACAAAAGGCAGGTGTGCGTGCAAAGCTATGGCAAGGTATCCCTGTTCCATCCCTGTCCTGCGGTTCAGACCGTAGCGCTATCTTCTCGAAAGTTTTTGTCGGGTCCGTCTACCCATGGCCGAAGGCCCGGCAGTGAATAGCCCCGCCCGTGACGGAGGTTGCCATTTGAAATCTCAAATTTCAAATTCGAAATTTTCCCGGGTCATTTGCCGGAAGAGATCCCGAAATCGAGCATCCGTTCGTTGTTCGCGGTGATATCCGCCTCCAGCTCTTTCTCGTCAACCCAGGAAGCGGAACGCGCCTGCTCAAGCGATTGCGGGATCTGCGACGGCTGAAGCGGCTGTCGAGCGGGCCCTGCCTCAATCGCCTTTGCTTCAGCGTGCTCTATGAATTCAGTATCCCCTCCTGGCACAAGGCTCGCTTCTGCCTTTGCCGGCGATTCGGGAGTAAGCGGCGGGGTCGAGATCGATAGTTTCGGAGAAGTATCGGCCTTCGCCTGCAATTCGGGATCGGGCGCCGGGAGAGTCTCGGCCCGTGCATGCTCCCCTTCCACTTTCAAATAGCGTTCTTCCACCTTATCGGAAGGGAAGGCGCGCGGCGTCTGGACTACGTTGGAGCGCGCTAGCGGATAAAAGCGGCCGTCTTCGGTCTTAAGACCCAGATCCGCGTAGTACGACCTTGCCGGACTCCAGAGGTGCACATACCAGTTCCCGGCTTCCAACTGTATGTCGACATCGAACGAAGCGCGAGCGCCTTCACGGGACACCCGATCCGTAATGTCGCAAAAGCGCAAAGCGGCCTGGATCCGCCGGTCATCCATTTGGCCCCTGGCCCTCTCGAGATCGCCGCCGTCTACATACCAGTATGCGTGAATGAGGTAGGGGTTGACAGGCAGCAATATCACGGTGGACTCTTCCCAGGGTGCAGACAGGTCGCCAGTCTCCATGACAAGAGGATACGAAATGCGTGAAGGTTCCGCCCTTTCGGCGCGCGACTCTGTTGCTTTCGATACCTCCACGTCCCTTCTGCCAAAGAATCTGAATTCAGCAGGGAGATCCACGCGGCTCCGCAGCAATCCCAGCCCGATGCGGCCTAACACGTCCACGAGTCTCACCAGGGGTCTGTAAAACATCGCAAATACCAGTCCGAGCGCAGAGGCAATACTCATCGGGTCTCCGGGACCTCTCGCCTCTTAGTCCGTACTCCCTGCGTTTACCTTCCGGGTTGAAAGGTCTTCGAGCATTCAAGCGCTCCATAGACGTCATGATAGTGTCATTCGCCACAGCGACACTGAGACACGGAGAAAAACTGGCCACGAATTTCACGAATTACACGAAAACAAGCGGGCGGTTCGCACAGCTTTGCGTCACATTACTCTCGTCAGCGATATACACCCGTCTGAGATCGAAGAAAATTCGTGGCAAATTGTTTCCGGCGCCACTTCTATTCAGAGTCGGGCCCCAATTATCAATTGAGGCGGTGGACCGTCAGCAGCGTGTAGTCATCGGTCGGGCTGGCGTTGCCCAGGAACTTGCCAAGAATTGCGTCCAGGGAGTTTAGAAACTCCTCGTTTTCCAGTTGAGCGTTCTCTCTGAGCAGCGCTGGAAGCATGGCGCCGAACACCGACAGGTCGTCGGGCGACGCCTCGGAGATCCCGTCTGTAAAGGCAAAGAGCCGGTCTCCGGAGGATATTTGAATCTCCTGATCGACGTAGCCGCCTTCTCCGAATACTCCAAGACAGAAGCCCGTGGACTCCAACTTTTTGACGTCCCGGTTGGATCTTTTGTACAGGAGCGGAGGTACGTGCCCCGCAAGGGCATAAACAAGCAGGCCCGTTTCGCAGTTCAGGACGCCCGAAAAGGCTGTCAGGTACTTGCCTCGATCCGCGCAGAACTGGAAGGCATGGTTCAGCAGCGACAGAATCTTCGAGGGGCGTGTCTCCGCAGAGAGCGCGTCCTCGAGAGCGATCTTGAGCATGGCAGCCAGAAGGGCCGCCGATACGCCGTGGCCCACAGCATCCGCCAGAAAGATGCTGGCCAGATTCCCGCCAAGCGGGCGCAGATCGTAAAAATCTCCGCCAATGTTAGCCACGGGCCTGTAGCGGGTGAGGATCTGAAAAGGGCCCTGGTCCATGCGCGCAGGGGAAAGCATGCTCGTCTGAAGTCGCGCCGCCATTTCCAGTTCCTGCATCATCTTTCGATTCAAGAGCGCTTGCTGGCGCAGGCTGGCCTGCAGCGCCTGAATGGCTTCATTCAATTGGCGGTTTTTGAGGAGCAGCTCTTCCTGCAATTTTTGCACGCGCTCGGCCGCGTGCACCCTGGCCACGAGCTCTCGCAGCTCAAAAGGCTTGGGCAGATAATCATCGGCTCCCGCCTCCAGGCCGCGCTCTACTTCAGCCAATTCGGCCCGGGCCGTCAGCATGATCACATAAGTATGCGGCACGTTCTCCATTGCGCGCAGGCGGCTCAAGACACCGTAACCGTCCAGGACGGGCATGTTGACGTCAAGAATCATGATATCGGGACGGACCTGCTCCACGAGACGGAGCCCTTCCAGCCCGTCCGGCGCCGGTAACACCTCGTAGCCCAAAGACGAAAGCTTCTCAACAAGAAGGTCGCGAATGGAACGTTCGTCGTCAACGATCAGAATGCGCATGGCCTCTCGCTTTCGGGGAAAAGAGTGGATGCACAGTATAGCCTGGATTCCGGCCTGGTACATAGCCCCATTGTGCATTCTCCAACGGTCTCGGCAAAGTCAGCGATTTCTTGAAAATGACAAATGACCAATAACCGATGACAGATGACAAGTCCACGGGCAATCCGGGCCGCTCTATTTGTCATTTGTCATTTTGAGTCCGAGGGCGGGCCTGGAAGCCTTGGAGCTCCGCGCTCTGAGCGTGAAGTGGTCCATGTTATCTTTCCAACGACTTTGCCGTTGCTCGTCCCCCAGGGTAACCGGATTCAGGCTACGCGATGTTCCTCAGACTGACCGAAAAATTCTTGCACCAGCAGCGTCCATAATCAACCATGTTGGCTCCGTAGGGTGCAATTAGTGGGAGTCGCCTCAGGTGTCCGCCTTGGTCAACTGCAGAGGAACAATCACGGCTCTTTTGGAGTGCGGCGGCTTGTCGCCGCTATGGCCCGGGCGTCAGAACGAAAGCGGCGACAAGCCGCCGCACTCCATATCGGTACTCGTTATTTGTCCGTCTTTTGCGCCTATCCCGCGGCAGAAACTGACCCCCACGTCTAATTACCCCCGCCGTGTTATGATGCCTTGCGTCTTTGAAAAATATAGATAATTCTTGGAGGTCGGTAAGAGTCGCGATTCTTAGCGTCTTCGCGTCTACGTGGTGAATTGGGTCGCTATAGATTGACGATTTACGACTAATCCGGGATAAGACCGCTTCAATCGTCAATTCGAATGGCCGGGCTTTCGTCTCCGTCCATACAGGAATTCATTGGAATGACTGCCAAGAACGTAATGGAACTTTTTCGCCTGGACGGCCGGCGCGCAGTGGTGACCGGCGCTGCCAGGGGTTTAGGGCGGACGATCGCCGAAGCACTTGCTCAAGCGGGCGCCAACGTTGTAATCGCCAGCCGCACGCTTTCCGATTGTCAGGCTGTGGCAGAGGAGATTGCTGCCTCCACCGGCCGTCGAACCTGGGCGTTTGTGGTGGACGTTGCGAATTCTTCCGAGATCAAGCGCTTCGCAGAGGAAGTAAGCAGCGTTTTCGGCCCCGTTGATATCCTGGTCAACAACGCCGGCATCAACATTCGCGGAGCCGCGGAGGAGCTTTCCGAAGCCGATTGGGACGCAGTGATTGCCACGAACCTCAAGGCCCCGTTTCTGTGCGCCCGCGCGTTCGGGCCGGCCATGTGCGAGCGCGGATGGGGGCGGATCATCAACATCGGATCGATTCTGTCGGCCGTCGGGCTCCCCGGCCGGGCTCCCTACGCTTCTTCCAAAGCCGGCCTGCTTAACCTCACGCGCGTGCTGGCGCTCGAATGGGGCAAAAAAGGGGTCACCGTAAATGCCATTTGTCCCGGCCCCTTCGCAACCGACATGAACAAACAGCTGCTGAGCGATCCGGCCCAATACGAAGCCTTCGTCGAGAAAATTCCCATGGGCCGGTGGGGCGAACTGCATGAAATTGCGGGAGCGGCAGTTTTCCTCGCGTCTGATGCGGCATCATTCATAACAGGCAGCGCCCTTTTCGTCGACGGCGGCTGGACAGCGCAATGACCGTTTGGAGTTCAGGCTTTAGCCTGCCCGGGGCCAGTGCAGCCTGAAGGCTGAACTCCGAACCTGAGGCGTTATGAACAGGGTTGACATCCAACTGCTTTACGAATACAACCGCTGGGCCAACGCCAGAGTGTTGAAGGCCGTTTCGGCGCTGACAGAGGAGCAGTTCAGGCGAGATTTAGGGGGAAGCTACCGTTCCGTGCGGGACGCGCTCGTACACATCCTGTCGGCGGAATGGATCTGGCTCATGCGCTGGAAGGGGACATCGCCGCAGGCGATGCTCGACCCGGCGGAATTTCTACGCCTGGACCTGGTGACGGCAAAGTGGTCCCAGATCGAAAAGGAACAGGCCGCGTTCGTCAAGGGAGTAACGGATGAATCCCTGAAAGACGTCATCACTTACGTGAATACCCGAGGCGAAACCTGGCGGTATCCGCTGGCGCATATGATGCAGCACCTGGTGAACCATTCCTCCTACCACCGAGGTCAGGTTTCTTTGATGTTACGGCAGCTCGGGGCGGAGCCGGCGCCCACAGACTTGCTCGTCTTCTTCGACGCGGGAGGACAAGTTGACTGAGAATCCGCTGCTTTTTCAGCTCTGATGGACGTTGGTTGGCTTCCCTCTCTTTCCGCCCTGAGCTTCATGTCCAACGCGGCCCTACTTGCCAAACACGAGCGAGCCGAAAGCTTCAGGAACGTGATTCGGATCGCGGTTCACGACACACGTCGGCTGCCAGCACAGGAAGTGGCGTCGTTCGTCGGGGCCCTGCCCCTCAATGCGATAGAGGTTCATGCGCCAGCGCGTCCCCGCGCGGACAGGCTCGCTCGACACCGACCGCAAAGGAATGCGCGCAGCGGCATACCACACATGGGCTTTCTCGTCCATGCGCGCTGCCGTGCGCCAGCCTGAGCGCCATCCCTGGTCGTAGCTCTTGCGCCTCAGGTCGATGGCGAGGTCGATCCAGTCGCCCGTCGGTGCGATCTCAAACTCGCGGTATCGCCGGATTTCATCCCAGTCTGCCCCCAGAAACATTTCGACGACGTCGCGGTCCCAGAGTTTATCGCGCGGAGCGTCGTTTTGCGGCGGGAGAAAAACGTTCAGGCTCGTGTAGGGACAGATGAACAACAGGTACAGGTCGGAATCCGTCCAGAAGCCGCGAACCTGGGTGGAGAGACCGGGGTAATCACGCCGGTGCGTGCAATCCATGACGATGGT
>WNGG01001231.1_pt1 | contig 17705 bp, 22 predicted proteins | sample 5400661 | NCBI WGS metagenome assembly WNGG01 (sample SAMN13153372, study PRJNA577476) | soil metagenome | isolation source: 100 cm soil or saprolite under Garry oak tree replicate 1 | place: USA:California | collected 2016-06-15 | reverse complement strand
TCGTCGAAGGTGAGTGCGACACGCCGGGCCGCGTGGCTGCCGCGCCACACACAGCCGAGCGTCAGCACGTGGGCGCCCCACGCGTACGCCGCCCACCCGACGGCGGCGCCGACGCCGAGCCGCGTCAGGATCACGGCCGCGTCACGGGCTGGCCGAGCGGCTCGAGGACCGCGGAAACGATCCGCTGGGTCGCGTCGCGCCGTCGAACCCGGCGGATCCGCCCGCGCAGCCGCTCGAGGAGGTCCGGATCGTCGAGCGCGCGGTCGAGCAGATGAACGAGCTCGAGGTAGGAGCGCGCGACGAGCGCGATTCCTGCCCGGGCGGCGAAGTGCTCGTTTCGCTGCTCCTGGCCGGGCAGGGAACCGTAGGCGAGGACCGGCAGCCCGGCCGCCATGGCCTCGGCGAGTGTGAGGCCGCCGGCCTTCGTCACCAGAAGGTCGGCGGCCGCCATGAGTCGGGGGACGTCGTCCACGTAGCCGAGCGTCCGGACGCGCGTGCCGTCGGTCAGGCGCTCGAGCCTCCGCCTGAGACCCTTGTCATGGCCGGCGACGAGGAGCCCCTGGAGCGGCCACTCGAGAGCGTCGAGGGCTCGCGCGACGTCGGGCAGGCGACCGAACGAGCCCTGCGAGCCCGCCATGGCGAGCACGACGGGGGCCCGGTCCCCGAGCCCGAGCGCGGCGCGCACGGCGGCCGGGTCCACGGGCTCGGCGAACTCGGCGCGGACGGGCATGCCGGTCACGACGATCCGCTGCGCAGGGATGCCGCGGGCGATGAACTCGTGCTTCACCTCGTCGGCCGCGACGCAGTAGCAGTCGATGTGGCGCGCGATCCACTGGCTGTGCGCGACGAAGTCGGTGACGACGGACGTGTGGGGCGGCGTGCGCCGGCCCTCCGCGACCAGCGCAGACATCGCGGTGGCGGGCGTGGCGTGGACGGTCACGACCGCGTCCGGCCGGAGCGAGTCGAGCAACGGCGCGAGCCGGCGGGCGCCCAGGCGCGTGACGCCCAGGGCAAACGGCGAGTCGCTCGCCATCCAGTCGCCGAGCGCGTAACCGATGCCCCAGAGCACCGGGGCGCGGAGGAGGATCGCGTGGTAGAGCGCGCGCGAGGCGCGCTCGAAGAGCGGGGAGACCAGCTCACGGAAGTGGTCCACGACCGTGACGGCGCACCCTTCGCGCTCGAAGGCTTGCGCGAGACACCGGGCCGCCGCGTTGTGGCCCGAGCCATAGCTGGCGGTGAGAAGGAGGACGCGCTTCATGGCGGGCTCATGGTAACCTCTCGCGCCGCCGGAGGGAATCCGGAGCGGTGGGCCGCGCCCCGCCTCGCCTTCGAACCGCACGCTGCCTGTCGCTCCTCGGATACAGCTGGGCACGCTTGTTCGCTTCGCCAGCCGCGCGCTATAGTCGCGTCATCTTCAGCATACTGATCGCTGGGTCGCATGCCGTCTAACAGCAGGATGAACCTGACGGCGCTTCGCGCCGCACGTTATCCTGGGCGTCATGCGGCAGGGACGGGTGAGCGAGCGGAAATGATCCGCGATAGCTCTTGGCGCGAGGTGCCAAGGATCAGCAGAGACCTGACTAGCAGATCCAGGGACACCGAGGGATCCCCGGCCTCCATCTTCGCGATGCGCGACTGGCTCGATTGGAGGCGATTGGCGAGGTCTGCCTGCGTGAGACTCCGGCGCCGGCGCCGTTCACGCAGGCCTATGGCCAATCGCGCCTTGAGGTCGATATATGCCGCTTCTTCGGCGCTTAGGCGCAGAAATTCCTTGGCATTCCCAAACTTCCAGCCCTTCGCTTCCAAGCGTCGTCGCTTCGGATCACGCATGGTCGTACTCCCTCAGCCTGCGAGTGCACGCGTCAATGACGGTCTTCGGCGTGGTGCGTGTCTTCTTGGTGAAGACCTCCAAAATCACCACGGCGTCGGAGTCCAGGCGGTACACGATTCTCCAGTCCGCCTCCGCGTCGCGCACTCGCAGTTCATGACAACGGGGACCCACAACGGGCATCGGCCTCGACTGCGGCATGCCCACCGCCTGCCCCTTCTGCAACAAGCGCAGCAGATAACCGGCCTCCATCCTGGCCGCCCGGGAAAAGGGCGGGGTCTTGATCTCTCCGTGAAGCCAGGCGAGCGGCTTGTCGCTCGGGCTCACGGTGACCACCCTATGTCAAATCCGACATGTAGTCAAATGGTGGCGTCGATTCTCCGCATAACCCCGGCATGCAGCCGACGGCCTCCGGCCGCGGTTGATACCGACGTGAGCCAGACCATTCGGCGGATCGCAGAAGGGCGTCTTCGTAGGAGGGCGGATCGCGGTGAGTGCTCAAGATAGAGAGGGAACCTCGTGGTGGCCGAGCACGGATTCCTCGATCGAGCCCTCTGGTGTTGTGGTCGTGACTGTGAACTACAACACGAAGCGCCTTGTCTCCATGCTGCGGTGGTCGCTCTACCGATTCTTGGGATCCGAACTCCGATCCGTGGTCGTGGTCGACAACGGATCATCGGACGGCTCGACTGAAATCCTCCAGGCGTGCGCTCGCACTGGCCTGTGCGAGCTGATCCCGAACGGCACGAACCGCTACCACGGCCCGGGAATCAGCCAGGCGCTGTCTCATTGCGCTTCGCGCTCTACCGACGCTCATGGCGATCGTCCGTGGCTTTGGCTGCTGGATTCGGACTGCGTGGTGGCACGACCAGATGCGGCGACCGCGGCAATTTCGGCTGCCAGAGCAGGCGCTGCGCTCCTCGGCGAGGCCGCGTGGAACAGGTGGCACGAGGACGTCCGGTTGTGCGGATACTCGCTCCTCATCGATCCCGACCGCGCTTGGCAACCTGCGATTGGACCTTTCGGCGAAGGAGGCGATCCGGTTGGCGACTTCGAACAATCGTGTCGACGTGTCCAAGTACCGATCGCCACGTTTCCATTCACGGCGAACGGATTCATCGTGCCTCTTGGCAGAGGCACGCTTGCTGGCGTGTACGAGCGTCGCGAGGTTTCGAACGTCTTCTTCGGTTGGGCCAAGGGCCGCCATGAACCGCACTTCCAGCAGGTTTCTGAAGCGCAGGCGAGGTACTCAGCGCTGCTCGAGGAGTTTGATGAGGCGGTTCGTGATCTGGGGCCGGAGCAACTGGTGAGCGCGTGTCGCAGGAAGTGAAACTGTTGGACGGGGTTCAGTGGGGAGGTGCTCATTGAACCGTGACCCCAATAGCCGGTGAGCAACCGGGAACATCGGTAACAGAAAAACCGGCAAACATGGGTAACACGCGGCTACGCCCTGATGGTGTAGTCCCGTTCGTCGACGCGTCCCAAGAGGACGTTGCAGAAGTGAATGGACCAGATGCCGTCGTCGACCTCCTCGAGGCCGATGGGGTGTTGCTTGAGCGCGTTGGCGATGAACAGCAGCCGCCTTTTCAGGCGGATGGTTCCAGCGTTGGTGACGCCTCGTTGTCCGTGCGAATCGCGCGGGACAGTCCTCGAAGCGATCGAACCACTTGTAGCCGGTCTTCCGACTGATGCCGTACCGGGTGCAGAGTTCGACCATCGAATACAGTTCGAGCCGGTGATCGCGAATGAACCGTTCACGCTGTTCCACGGGTGATGTCTCCAGCCAGGGCATCGGCCAACCTCCTGTTGACCGATGACCTTAGTGGTGTCACCCATGTTCCCGGTTAGATGTGTTACCTATGTACCCGGTTTGTACCAGGTCCCTCCCGGCCTACCGCCGGCCGAAGTGCGAGACGCCCTCGAACGGCACTTGCGGCACGAGCCCACCCGGGTAAGCAAGAGCCGGATCAAGCGCCTGAGGGGCTTGAGCCAGCCGTAGTATCGGCTCCGGGTGGGGGAAGTGAGGGTATGTTATGACGTCACGCGTCAAGCCGTCGAGGTCCTCGCTATCGTCACGAAGGCCGAAGCCGCCGGCTGGCTCGCGGAGCACGGGACGCCAGGTGCGCCAGGCGGCGCTGGCTGAGGTCAAGGACGACCTGTCGCGATTCCTGCGCCTGGCTGAATCCGAGGAAATCCTCATCACCCGACACGGGAAGGCGGCTGGCGTACTGATCGGCTTCGAAAGCGAGGACGACTGGCTTGACTACCGGTTGGAGCACCATCCTGAGTTCCTGCGGCGAGTAGCGGTGGCCCGAGAAGCGCTGAGGAGCGGTCGTGGTGTTCGACTCGAGGATCTGCCATCGTAACGGGCGGTCTAACAACAGGGTAGAGCGGGCCGGCTCGACGCCGGCCGCTCAGCCTGATCGTTATGCGCACCGCGTGGGTCGAGAGGGCGAGGGCTGCAACACTTGGCGCCGCGAAGGCGTTTTGGCTGACCAGGGAAACCGGTCTGGGTTGGCCCGGGTGAAGCGAGACAGGCAAGTCAGACGCACCCCGAAATCCTAACGAGTTGCCGAGGTCGATCCCGCAGGTGGGACCGCGGTCCATACTCGTCGCAGCGGAGGAGGTCTCCATGAGTGACCAACGCGAGAGCTGGAGCCGACGCGAGTTCGTCAGCGGGCTGACGCTGGCGGGGACGGCCGGGTTCGCTGGAATTCGACCAGCGCGGGTCGGGGCGGAGCCGCCGCCCGAGACGACGAGACTGAGGCTCTATCACTCGCCGAGCGTCTGCGTGGCTCCCCAATACATCGTCGGGGAACTACTGAAGGCCGAGGGGTTCAGCGACATCAAGTACGTCAAGACGACCACCGCGGGTATATCGAAGGTTCTGGCATCGGGGGAGGTCGACGTCTCCCTGCACTTCGTCGCGCCGCTGGTCATCCAGCTGGACGCCGGTGACCCCATCACGGTCTTGGGCGGTGTGCACCCCGGCTGTTTCGAGCTGTTCGGGACGGACCGGGTTCGCGTGCTCCGGGATCTAAAGGGGAAGACGGTCGCGATCACCGAGCTGGGTCAACCCGCGCACGTCTTCCTCTCCAGCATGCTTGCCCACGTGGGGCTGGATCCAAACAAGGACGTCACCTTCGCCGAGCATCCGGCCGCCGAGGGCAAGCGGCTGCTCGCGGAGGGGAAGGTCGACGCCTACCTCGCATTTCCGCCGGACCCTCAGGAGCTCCGCGCCCGGAAACTCGGACACGTCGTCGTCAACAGCACGGTCGACCGGCCGTGGTCGCAGTACTTTTGCTGCATGGCCACGGGCAACCGGGAGTTCGTTCGCAGACATCCGATCGCCACCAAGCGGGCGCTGCGGGCGATCTTGAAGGCGGCCGCCATCTGCGCCCTCGAGCCTGAACGGGCCGCTCGGGCCCTCGTCGACGGCGGGTTCACGTCGCGCTACGACTATGCGCTCGCGACCATGAAGGATGTTCCCTACGACAAGTGGCGCGTCTACGATCCTGAAGACTCGGTGCGCTTCTACGCCCTCCGCCTCCACGAGGCGGGGATGATCAAGGCGAGCCCGCAAAAGATTATCGCCCAGGGCACGGACTGGCGCTTCTTCAACGAGCTGAAGCGAGAGCTCAAGGGATAGCGAGGGTCAGCCGGCGCGCTGAGCGAGACAGCGGTGCCTGGCCGCTGGGACGGCCGCTTAGATGCGGGCGGCCTGCGCTCGCTCGGAGGCAGTCAGGGGCCCGGCTCGGAGGCGACGCGATGAGGCCCATAACTTCTCGCTCCAGCGGGCCGGGGCTCGCGATGCTCGCCCTCGGCCGCTGAGCGCGGGCGTGAGACGGGCAGGAGAGTAGGAACTCATGCTGAGACTACAGGGGGAACCCTATGAGAACACCAGTCATCTTATTCCTCCTACTCCTATTGTGTGGAGCCCCAGCGTCCGCTTTTGGCCGAAAAGGCGGTGGGGCCTGAGCATCCCCCTGTGGCCACGAGCCTGGCCGAGCCGCTCTACAAGCGCTCGCTGGTGATCCGGGAGAAGGCCCTCGGCCCAGACCATCCCGATGTAGCCCAAAGCCTGGTTAACCTCGCGGCGCTCTATCGAAAGACTGGTCGGGACAAAGAAGCCGAACCACTGGAGGCGCGCGCGGCTCGCATCCGTAACATGAAACGATGAGAGTGAATGTGTGAACGGCTAACAGCAGGCTCGAGCGGTCCGGCTCGACGCCGGCCGCTCAGCCTGAGCGTTCTAAACCCTATCCGAAGGGGCTAAAATGATAAGGACGAGATTGAGCCTATTCTATCTCGCTGGCTATCTGATCCCCGCAGGACTTCTCCTTCTATTCGCGCCAACCTTTGCTCTAAGACTTCTCTTGTCGAATGGCGAGTACGGCGACGTGTTCCGCGGATGGCGGGAGATGTCCCGGTCCCTGTTGAATTTGAGAACTGAGTAGCGACGGCTCCCTGGTCGGCGTGAGAAATGCGGTGACGCCTGACCCTTCTGTCGGGGGAAGTGAGGGTATTTCATGACGTCAGGCGTCAAGCCGTCGAGATCCTCGCGATCGTCACGAAGGCCGAAGCGGCCGGGTGGCTCGCCGAGCACGGGACGCCAGGTGCGCCAGGCGGCGCTGGCTCAGGTCAAGGACAAGCGGCGCGCGGGCCGGCGTGAGCAACCGGGAACATCGCTAACAGAATAAACCGGCAACATGGGTAACACCTGCTAGGTCGAGATAAGCTTTATGTGGCCCTTCACGAAACATCCCCCGGGCACGCTCCGATGCTCCTTCTGCAACAAGCATCAGAACAATGTCCGAAAGCTTATCGCGGGTCCCGGCGTGTACATCTGTGACGAGTGTATCGCGCTTTGCAACGATCTCATTGCCGAGGAGCTCGGAGAACGTGAGGAGGCGCAGCGCAACGAAGAAGCGGGATCGGGTGCAGCGCTCCTGGACTCTCCCTCGCATGCAAAGCCGAGGGTGAGCCCCCCGGCCCTCTGTCGCTTCTGCGGGCTACCAGCGCCGATCGAGCAAGTTGTCGCGGTGCCGGATCGCGGCTTCCTCTGCCTTGTATGCTTAGACGCCATCCGCGCCGCGTCGGAACAGGATTCGAAGGACTAAGCGTGCGACCGCGAGCCTTAGCCGTCAGAGAGAAACGGAGAGCCGCGATGCCATACGCCTCAATCAGCTTCTCCGAAAAGTTCGCCAAGTTCAGTGAGCACTGGTCACCGAAGAACATCGCTCAAATGAACGACTACCACTTCAAGCTGGTGAAGATTCAGGGTGATTTTGTCTGGCACTCGCACGCCGAGACGGACGAGGTGTTCATTGTTGTGGAAGGAGAAATGACGATTCAACTTCGCGACGGAGAGGTGGTCCTACGTTCTGGCGAGATGTTTGTCGTCCCCAAAGGCGTGGAACACAGGCCGTCCGCGCGCCGAGAGTGCAAGATCATGCTGGTGGAGTTGGCCGGCACCATCAATACCGGTCAGGTGCAGAGCGAACTCACTGCAAAGGACGGGGTGTGGGTCTGAGATGACTCCGCGGCGAACAACAAATGACCACAACCGCAACGTCTGACGGGGCGCTGCACCTGACCCGGCCCGCGATGTCGGGTTCTGGGGCTTCATAGCCCACTCGCGAGAAGGTCAGCCGTGGACCGGGTCCTGTGGTTCGCGCCGCCCACCGCCCTACTGGTGTTCGTGGGCGCCTCATCGCCGTGGGTAGCCCAGTGGACCCCGCGATTTCTCTTTCCGGCCCTGGCCGCGGCCGGCGCCGTACTGGTCGTGTTTTCTTTCGTGAGCTCGCTCGCTCGGTTCGTGCGGCGCGCCCGCGGCGAAGGGCGCTTCCGGTTCTTTCCCGTGGTCGTCAATGTCGTCGCAACGATGTTTCTGGTGGTTCTGCCCCTGATGCACCTTGTGCGCGCGATGACTGCCCCGGCAGATGGAGCTCCGCGAATTCTCGCGGCCTTTGGCGACTGGCTGGGCTCAGAAGGCTATCCGCGCCCGAGTCCTCATCGCGGCGTCGACATCGCAGGCCGTATGGGGACCGACGTGCTCGCGGCGGCCGACGGCCGCGTCACCGTGGCGCGGGACAACCGCGATTTGTGCGGCCTGATCATCGTCATCGACCATGATCCCCACGGCTACCGAACGGTCTATTGCCACTCCTCCGTGATCGCGGTTCGGCCCGGAGACCGTGTCAAGCGCGGCCAACGGATCGGGGCAGTCGGCACATCGGGCCAGCGCGCGTGGCCCGGCTTTGAGCACGTGCACCTGGAGCTCCAGAGGGGGCGCGACAGCGGGGATATCGAAGACCCTCTGCCAAAAATTATCGGATGCTTCGATGGGACGAAGGCATACCCTGCAGACGGCTTGGTACTCACGTATCCGGTGAAGTGCTGAAGACCCGTCCTTAGTAAGGAATCTCAGGAAGCGCCGCTCGCGGCGCAGGCGGGCGGATCGCGGAAGACCGGGCATAACGGGGGTGCAGGAGTTGACGCCCGTCCCGTAAGTGTGTAACTCTCCAGGCACGGACGATTAGCTCAGTTGGCAGAGCGCTGGCCTCACATGCCAGAGGTCACTGGTTCGAGTCCAGTATCGTCCACCAGAAACGCCAAGAGACTACGCGGGGCGGTGTGAGCCGCCCCGTTTGTTCGTCAGCAAGATGGCGGTCACCCCGTCGGGGAGAGCGTGGCGACGGAGGACCCAGGATCGGGCTGCTTGCGAGTCAAGCTCGCGACGATTCCGATCAGGACGTGCAGGTCGACTGGCTTCTCCATGTGGTGCTGAAAGCCTGCGCGCAGCGCACTCGCCCGGTGCTCCGGTCCGGTGAGCCCCGTGATGGCGGCGGCGGGGGTCGTGCCCCCCTGCTCCGGAGACAGCGTGCGGACCTGGCCGATCAGCCAATAGCCGCCCTTGTCGGGCATTTCGAGGTCGCTGACGAGGACATCCGGGCGTTCTTGCACGATGATCCCGAGCGCCGCCTCGGCGGTGCCAACCGCTGTGACCACGGCGCCACGCTCCTCGAGCGTCGCCGCGAGCAGGTCCCGAATGACGGCGGAGTCGTCGACCACCAACACCCGCACGCCGTCGAGACGCGAGAGGTTGTCGACGCCCTCGTCCATGACCTCCGTCGGGTCCTCCGGCAGTGAACTATAGGCGAGCGCGACGGCGGCTCCTACCGGGCATTCCCCTGCATCGTCTGGCGGAAAATACCTCGGGCGCTCGGTCGCCACATCTCCGGGGCGTGAAACTCCGGGGATTGAAACGCGAGGATTTCGATCGAATTTTCTGGTATGGTCTGGTCGCTGGTTCAGGTCGAGGGTCGTCCACGACTATTAACACGGTCTTTCCATTGGAGCAGGCGTGATGAAGGTCGCCATTTTCTTTGACGGTCAGAACTTCTACCGCTCCCTCCTGCGCTACGACGAGTCGCTCCGCGTGGACTACGACCGGCTCGCGACGTGGATCACGCAGCAGGCGGGAGGCGCCAACGCGCTCTTCTCCGGCGCCTACTACTACGTCGGCGTCTCGCCGGATGCGCCGCCGCTCGTCGAGGGCTTCTTGAAGGGACTCGAGCTCCGACCCGGGTACTTCGTCAAGCGCGAGCCGCGGGTGCGTCGTGCGGGGCGCTGTCCCGGGTGCGGGAAGGAGTACGAGTACACGACCGAGAAACGCGTGGACACCCGCCTGGTCGCGGACCTGATCCACTACGCCGCCTCGAACGCCTTCGACGCGGCTGTCCTCGTCTCGGGCGACGACGACTTCGTGCCCGCCGTTGAGGCGGTGAACGCGCTCGGCAAGCAGGTGTGGGTGGCGACGTGGTCGGCCGACGAGCTGTCGAAAGACTTGCGGGTGAGATGCTTCGGTCACATCCACCTGAGTGACGGCGTGTCAGGGTTCCGCGCCGAGCGGCGCCCCTACGAGCGGGCGTCGGGGCGCGTGCCGGCCGTGCGGCCCCCGCGACCCGCGGTGAGTCCGGCGTCGAGCTCTCAGCTCGAGCGCGGGCTCCAGGAGCTCCAGCGCGCCGAGGCGCGCCTGCCGCACGTGGGCCGTGGGTACTTCGTGATGCGCTGGAAATCGCACGCGCTCCCGCCGCCCGGACCGGAGCGCGAGGCGCTCATCCAGCAGCTCGTCGACGCCGGCCTGGCCGAGGAGTTCGAGACGCGGGACGCCGAGGGCCGGTCGGTCACTGCGATCCGCAGTCGCGAGCCCGACGGCAATACCCGAGAGCCCGACGGCAACGTCGCGCTCCCCGAGTAGGGGGGCATCTGAGGACGGTGTTATCGTCTTTTCCCGCAAAGGGAGGCCAGAGGATGAACGTCACCAAGAGCACGAAGGCTCGAACCTGGCGGCAAGCCCTGGTTCTGTTGGCGCTGCTGTCCTTGCCCCTCGTGCCGCCGGCCTTCGCGAGTGACTTCGCCCAGATCGTCTTCTTCGGCGACAGCCTGTCGGACCCCGGGAATCACTTCATCGCGTTCGGGACGACCGCGCATCAACCCTTCGTCCCGATTCCGGATGACTCGTACGCCATCGGTGGCCATCACTTCAGCAATGGCGCCACCTGGGCGGAGCAGCTCGCCCAGGCTCTCCACATGCCGAGGAGCGGCAGCCCGGCGCTTCGCGCGCCTGGCGTCTTCACGAACTACGCGGTCGGTCGGGCGAGGGCGCGCCCGGCGGCACCCGTGTTCCGCTTCTACGATCTGAGCACTCAAGTGGGTCTCTTCCTGTCTGGCTTCGGAGGGCACGCCTCGCCCGACAACTTGTACGTGATCTGGATCGGTGGGAATGATCTGCGCGATGCCTTGGAGACCCTGCCGAGTGATCCCTCGAGCATCATCGGGGCGGCGGTCGCCGCTGTCGCCGCGAATATCCAGGCGCTCTGGTTGGCCGGCGCCAGAACCTTTCTGATCCCCGACGTGCCGAATCCGGCGAATACGCCCGCGGTCCGTGCGCTCGGTCCCGTGGCACAGTTCGCGGCGACGCAGCTCATGGATGCCCACAATGGAGCGCTTCATCTGGCGTTGAACGCGCTGCAGGCTGCTCTGCCGGGGATCCATCTCATTCGGCTCGATGTGAACGCGTTATTCGGCGACCTCCCCTCCGAATTGAACACAGAGGACTCGTGTCTCACGTTCGGCGTCATCGGCGGCGCAATCTGCGCGAGACCAAAAGGGTACGTCTTCTGGGACGGCGTCCACCCGACGACAACGGGACACGCCATTATCGCGGAGGCCGCCCTCGAGGTCCTCGCTCCATGATTTTGCGCTGGCACTGGGGACTCGGATCGGTACCGTCGGGGTTGGGCTAGGGCCCGACGACGCGCGTGAGGAGCCGCGCCACCGCGCTCGCGATGACGTCCGAGGTCGGGAGCCGGCGGGAGGCGCGCGGGTCGTCGCAGTCGGCGTCGAGGTCGGTCACCGTGAGCCCGGCATCCTCGGGGATCGCGAGCCGCGCGGCGCCGTCGCTCGATCGGAGCACCTGGACCGACTGGCTCCAGACGGTCGCCGGCGCCTGGAAGGGCCGGCGGCTCGCGCGGCAGAAGATCATCTCGCCCGTGGCGACGCGCACGTCCACGACGATCGCGTGATCGGCGCCGAGCGTGCGGGCCCGCTCGAGCGCGGCGTGCGCGTCGAGCTTCGCATCGCCCCCGGCGAGGACCTGCACGTCCTTCGCCAGTACCGCGCGCGCGTTGAGCCCCTCGAGCAGCGCCCCCTCGTACTCGGCTGGCAGCGCCTCGCGCTCCCTGTCCGAGAGCCCCCCGGCGAAGGTGACGCGGACGACGACGGCAGGCTGGCGGACCTCGGCCGGCCTGAAGTCGGCGGCACGGATCGGCACCCGCTCGACGCCGCTCGGGGAGACGCAGGCGGCGGCGGCGAGAGTCAGGAGGGCGAGCGCCGGTCGCCTCGGCATGGCGCCAGAGTATCATCGCGCCATCCGCTCGAGCTTCCGCTAGGCGAGGGCCGGATGCTGCGGTACGATGAACGCATGAAGTTCTTCGTGGCCGCCGCGTTGGTGCTGCTCGTGGCCACACCGGTCGCGGCCCAGCCAGTCGAGATCGAGAAGCCTGCGCCGCCTGCGGAACGGCGCGAGCGGGAGCGGGCGGTCATCACTCCCGGGCTCTCGGGCGAAGGCCGTCCGCTCGACGCCGACAACTATCCCAAAGGCGGGCGCGTTCCCTACGAGCCGGGCTTCGTTCGCGGCCTCAGCGCCGAGCGCGAGACACCCGCGTCCACCGGCCGGGTCGGCGTCGCGGGCTGGACCGCGCCCAACACACCGGTCGGCAGCCCGCTCAGCGGCTGGAGCGAGATCAACGGCTGGTTCGCGATCGGCCTCTCCGTGACCTGGGACGGGCCGCCGCCCGTCCGCAGCGTCAGACCTCCCGCTCGCTGACCGGGTCCGAGCTCCACGGCCGATGGCCTGGCTCCGCGGCAACCTCCACGCGCACACGACCTACTCCGACGGGGTGAAGACACCGCAGGACCTCATCGCCGAGTATGAGGCGCTCGGCTACGACTTCCTGGCGATCACGGACCACGAGGACCTGATCGGCTCGAGCTACTGGCGGGCGCTGCCGCGGCTCCGCACGCGCCTGCTCCTCTTCCACGGGGTCGAGGTCAACTATCAGGGATTCGACCAGCACATCGGCCGCGTGTTGGGCGACCGCGAGGTGCTCCACGTCCTGAACCACCCCGCGCGTTATAGGCTCTCGGTCGCGGAGACGCTCGAGCGCGTGCGGACGATCCAGCGCTCCGGTCTTGCCCTGGACGCCGTGGAGGTGACCGACACCGGCCACCACCGGCCGCTCTACGCGTCGGGGGAGATCCCGCTGGTGAAGGTCGCCACCGACGACGCGCACCGGCCCGTCCACTTCGGCCGGGCGTGGATCGAGGTGGACGCGCCGCGGGAGCGAGACGCGATCATCCGCGCGATCCGTGCCGGAGACTTCCGTCTCGGCTTCGCTCCCGACGAGTTATCTAGCGCTTGAGTCCCGTGTGCGTCTGCTCGACGACCGCGAGCGAGCTGTGACTCGCGGGCCAGTCGTACTGGATCGGCCCGAACCCTCGGTTCACGGTTGCCGCACAGACCGCGGCGGTCTTGTACTCCATGCCCTGCGGCAGCGCGATGTCGATCACGTGCGCCCCACCGGTCGCCAGGTTCTTGATCGGCTCCACCCTGGTCTCGAGGAGACCCGGGACGACGACCTGAGCGCGGCGCTTCTTCACGTCGACCTTGAACTCGATCTTCGCGACCTTCGGCTCCAGCACCCGTGAGACCAGTGAGGCGACGACCTCGAACCACGCGTTGCCCGCCTTACCGCTGAGGATCTGCAGCACCGCCTCGCGTTGCGGCGGCGACGAGCGCTCGTCGAGGATCGGGAGGACCGTCCCGTTGCCCTCGTGGAGCGGACCCGGCCAGTGGTACTGGGCGAGGAACGTGACGCCCTTCATGCTCGTCTTGCCATAGAAGCCCTCGTCCACGTGCATCCCGAGCATGCCCTCGCACTTGTGGTGGGTGGGCGGCGCCCAGAAGTCGCAGGGGCATCCCGGGTTGCAGTTGCAGTTCTTGAGCCACTTGCCCTTGAGGCGCCACTTGATCGTTGCCATCGGCGTCGTCCCTTCTCTCAGAGGACGTAAGACTCAGAGGACGGAGTACAGCGCCCAGACCCCCCAGGCCAGAAGCGCGCCCCCGGAGAGCCAGCTCACGACGCGCCCGGCCGGAACCAGCTTCTCGACGAGAACGAAGCCGGCGATCGCCGCAACCCAGGCGAGGTTCATGACGCCGCCGACGAAGAGCAGCGCCATGAGCGCCCAACAGCAGCCCAGGCAGAAGAGGCCGTGGCGCAGCCCCATCACGAGCGTCCCCCCGTTGCCCTCGCGCCACTCCGAGAGCAGGAAGCCGAGCGGCGTCTGGCAGCGCGCGAGGCACGCGTACTTGAACGGCGTGAGCTGGTAGACGCCGGCGGCGAGGAGGATGAGCGCGCCCGCGACGGGGCCCGCGCGCATGGCGTCCTCGGAGAGGAGCGCCGCGGTGTGCAGACCCCACTGGGCGAGCGCGGCCCCGACGCTGAAGGCACTCCAGACCGCGAGGTAGCCGAGGACGAAGAGGCCGAGGTTCACGTACGGCGCCCCGTTGAGCCCGGCGAGGCCCAGCAGGGCAGCCACCCCCTCGCGCCGGGCGACGGCCTCGATCAGCTCGTCGCGTCCCACGCGCGCTCGGGGAGGTGGAAGGGCACGCACTCCATCGGCATGGGACGCCATTCTACGCTTCCACTCGCCCTGTGGTAGCCTTTGCGGGCGAACACTGACGGAGCCACGGATGCGGACGATACGGATAGGTCACAGCCCCGATCCCGACGACGCGTTCATGTTCTACGCGCTCACGGCGGGGAAGGTGCGGATCCCGGGCGTCAGGATCGAGCACATGCTCGAGGACATCGAGTCGCTGAACCGCCGCGCGCGGACCGCCGAGCTCGAGGTCACCGCGGTCTCCTTCGCGACCTATCTCCTCGTCGCCGACGGGTATCGCATGATGGACCCGGGCGCCTCGATGGGGAAGGGGTACGGCCCGATCCTCGTGGCGCGCGAGCCCATGAACCCCCGCATCCTCCCCGAGCAGGTGGTGGCGATCCCCGGGAGCCACACGACTGCGGCGCTCCTGCTCCGCCTCTACGTCGGCGACCCGCCGCTCATCGAAGTGGCCTTCGACAAGATCCCGAGCGCGGTCCTCGAGGGGCAGGCCGATGTCGGGCTCCTGATCCACGAGGGCCAGATCACGCACGCGCAGCTGGGGCTCGTGAAGGTGCTCGACCTCGGCGAGGTGTGGACGCGTGAGACAGGCCTGCCGCTCCCGCTCGGCGTCAACGTCGTGCGACGCGACCTCGGCGAGCCGATGCATCGGGCGCTCTCGCAGGGGCTGCGCGACTCGATCGCCTGGGCCCAGGCGAATGTCGACGAGGCGCTCGAGTACGCGATGCGCTACGGGCGCGGGATCGACAAGGAAACCTGCCGACGGTTCGTCCTGATGTACGTCAACGAGTTCACGCTGGCGCTCGGCACTGAGGGCCGCGCCGCGGTCGAGCGGCTCTTCGCTGAGGCGCAGAGGAAGGGGCTCATCGCGACCGTGCCCCCGATCGATCCGATCTAGCCGATCGCCGTTGGGGGGAGCGGCGCCGCTCCCCACGTAACCGTTTGTGAGCGGGTCCCCCTGATCGTGCCCTTCTCCGGGCGGTTCGAGCGCCGAGGCTATACGATAGTCCCCTACACGACACCCGCCCCGGTGCTTGTTACGGCCGGGGCGCTTCCTTTTCCAGATCACGAACCAAGCTATCCATCAAGCGCTCGTGGAGTTTCGTACCCGCCGACTTGAGGAGCGCCTTCATTTTCCCGTCCGCAAACGGTGGGACGGGAATACTCGCGCCATAGCGCTCCGCGAGCTGAACGTTCCTGTTGTATTGGACGGCTAGGCGCTCGTCACGCGTCAGGCTTGAAAGATCGAGTTCGTCGTCCATTGCCTCACCTCCGGCCGGGCGAGTCTAGCAGAAAGGCGCCCCCGGTGCTCGTGACAGGACCGGGGCGCTTTCGTTTTTGTTCTGCCCGTGGAGCCCGCCGGACCAGCGCTAGAATGGCCCCCGTGACAGCACGGTTCCCCGTCGTGCTCCTGTGGAAGCAATTCCTCACGTTCCGAGAAGCTCGCAAAGCCTTCAAGGCTAAACCCTGCATTTACGCAGTGACCAACAGCGAGGGTCGCATCCTCAAGATCGGTGAGAGCCGTAATCTATGGCGGCGCTATTGGGGAGGGACCGGCTACACACTGGACGCGGCCCTGCACGGCTCTGGCAACCTGGTCTTCGTCGCTCCGGCACCACGGGATAAATCTGAGCGCTGCGCAATCGAAGCCGCGCTGATCTTCACATGCCAGCCCCCTTACTGTGTCCAGGGGACATCGAACCCTTCGGCCCAACTGGTGAGCCTCGAACATCACGGGCAGGTGCCACCGGGGCTCCAGGCCGCCCGCCACCTATGACCGCCAGCCACCGTGGACCCGCGCGGGCCGAAGCGATGAGCGCTGACAAGAGGGACGACTGGACCCGACTTAATCAAGCGATCACCGACAGATCGCTGGATACAGCAAGCCTGTGTCAGCTTCGGCGGTTTTTCAGGGCGGCCCATGCTCAGGGAGTGGGCGTACCTCCGGCCCTCCTGGACAACATTCAAAGGCTCATCTCTCGGCGAGAGAGCACGAGGCAGGCGCGCTGGACGATCATTGGGGCTGTGGCGGCCTTGATTGCAGCGGTTGCCTCCGTGCTCGGGCTCGTCGCGATGCTGAGATAGGGAGCAAAACTGAGACACTACCCCCGTCCTGAGCGCCCACATCGGCGCCCCGGTGCGGTCCCGGCCGGGTCGCTAGTACGCGTCGTGGCGTTCGGCTAGACTCCCGACAGCCTGATCGAGCATCACCCGATACGTGGACACGCTCCCGACGAAGGCGGCGACCAGATGAGGAGGAAGGTTCTCTTCGTCGTGCTTGTGGTGGCCCTGGCAGGTTGTGGCGAGCAGAAGTACTCGGTCTGGAAAGTGGGTGGTCGTCCCGCCGACCGCGTGGCTGTCGAGAAGGGGCTGGACCGTGCTGCCTGCGAGCTAGTCTTGGCACGGTTGGAGAAGAAGCAGAAGGATGCGGACGACCTCATGCACAGCCTCCGGCTGCAAGCTGCACGCGCTGGCATCAAGTCGGACACGCCTGGCCCCCGAGATCGCTCGCTACTCCTGCGAGCCAGACTAACCACTTTTCCTGAAGCATGTGGGGGCGGCACCCGGACAACGTCGTCAATCTAAACTGACTCGATAGCGTGTATCCAGGCTTCCTCACTCACGATCCGAAGCGGCAGTCCCTCGCTGCGCAGTTCCACAGCGCGGAGAATCTTGCGGCCATGCGTGGATTCGAGCCACGCACTACTGGCAATGGGACCGATGACCAAGAAGTTGGTTCTCTTCGTCACGGTCTTGCCTACTCGGCCACCCCGATCCACCACTTTCTTTTCGCAGTCCTGACGAGTGCCGCAGAGCATCCGACCCGTGAAGACGTGCTCGTGACCCTCGAAGAGGATCGTTGGAGTGGGTTCGTCAAACGGGAGGCGTGTCGACAGATTTAGCGGCTGATCGTGCTCCTCAGTCTCTCCCGTGAGGTCCAGAAGAAGTTCGTTGAGTTCTTGGCGTTCGTCAGGAGTGATGATGCCATCCTCATAGATACGGAGCAGGCGTTCGGCGACGGTCTTCCCTGGATAGAGAACCGCCGCGTCAGGGTGACCGGCCAGCCACCGCTTGAGGGCGGCCGATTCGCCCTCCGCAATCTCGCCATCACAGACCATGCCCTTACAGAGACCGAGAAGCTCCGAGACAAGACGCTTGGCCACGCGGGGGCCATAGAGAGCTTTGGGGGGCTGCCCATGGTCGTCGAGAAGCGTTGAAAACGAACGCGAGCGTTCGTTTTGATCCATTCGCATGGAACTCGTGGCGGTCGAATCGTCCATGGAGAGGTCCAGGAACACACCGTAGTGGCCCTGCCTGCCTTCCCCTCGATCCCACCCACCGCGAATGCGCGCCTTGCAGTAGGCGTCGGTGGAAGCACACCCGGCCCTTTCGAGTTGCTTCCGATACTGACGCGCGTGCTCGCGACTGAGGTGGCCGACAGTCTGACCCTGGATGTCCACACGCACCGCCATCGAATCGTGGGGATTGTCATTCTCCAGTACGAGGCGAGCTTCAACACGGCGATCCTCGCCCTCGTCTGAACGAGGGCCGCAGATCGCCTCAAGGGCCTCCTGATAATGCGATTCGCCGACGATCGGCAGCGCGAACGCGCCGGACCCCCGCAGGT
>WNGG01003513.1_pt1 | contig 17706 bp, 19 predicted proteins | sample 5400661 | NCBI WGS metagenome assembly WNGG01 (sample SAMN13153372, study PRJNA577476) | soil metagenome | isolation source: 100 cm soil or saprolite under Garry oak tree replicate 1 | place: USA:California | collected 2016-06-15 | reverse complement strand
TGACCGGAGCGAGCACGTCGTCAATCCGCTGCAACATTTCCTCGCTCAGCCGGACGCCGGCCGCCTTCACGTTCTCCCTCACCTGTTCGGGCCGGGTGGCGCCGACAATCGCTGCGGAGACATTGGGGTTCTGCAGCGTCCACGCCACCGCGAGCTGGGCCAGCGACAGCCCAGCCTCCGCAGCGATCAACACGAGTTCCTGCACCCGGGTGAGAAGGTCGTCGCTCAGGTACTGGCGGATGAAGCCGGACCCGCCCGGGTCGGTGGCCCGCGACCCAGGTGGCGGCGCGACACCCGGCTTGTACTTGCCTGTGAGCACGCCCTGGGCAATCGGCGACCACACGATCTGGCCGATGCCCTCCTTTTCACACAGCGGAATGACCTCGGACTCAATCACCCGCCACAGCATGTTGTACTGGGGCTGATTGGAGACGATGCGGTCGAAGCCCATCTGGTCGGCGATTCGCAACGCATCGCTGATCTCCTCTGCGCGCCACTCGGAGACACCCACGTAGAGGACCTTGCCCTGGCGGACGAGATCGTCGAACGCGCGCACGGTCTCCTCTAGCGGCGTCTCATGGTCGTAGCGGTGCGCCTGGTACAGGTCGACATAGTCGGTCTGCAGCCGGCGCAACGAGGCATCCGCCGACGCCATGATGTGCTTGCGTGACAGGCCGCGGTCGTTTGGCCCTGGGCCGGTGGGCCAGTACACCTTCGTGAAGATTTCGACCGACTCGCGGCGTAGGCCGGCGAGCGCGCGGCCCAGAACCTCCTCGGCGCGTGTTCCCGCGTACACATCGGCGGTGTCGAAGGTGGTGATGCCCTCGTCGAGCGCCGCCGCCACACACGCCCGTGCCGCGTCCTCTTCCACCTGTGAGCCGTGAGTGATCCAGTTACCGTACGCGATCTCGCTGATCTTCAGGCCGGTCCGGCCAAGGCGACGATGTTCCATGGGCCCGTACCCTACGTGATCGGGTGCCGCGGCAGCCGCGCCACCTGGGCGGCGATGGCGGTGGGACTGGGTTAGATCTCGTCTCCGCGGTTGACCCGGGGTTTGGGGACGCGGAGGCGGCGAAGCTGCGCTGACCGCAGCGCCGCGTAGAGGGCGACGCCCTTGGTGCTCTCACCCGGATAGCGTTGCGCGGCCATCCTGCGCACCCGCCGTGCGGTGATGACACCCTCGAAGACGATCGTGACCAAGGTCGTAAGGACCAGTGGGTACACAAGCAGCTTCGCTGCGGCCGAAGGCACGATGAACAGGACGAATAGCACTCCGACTACATAGAGGTAGTACTCGCTGAGCAGGCGCCGCGAGTCCACGTAGTCTCGGGCGAGAGCCCGCACCGGGCCGCGGTCCTTGGCGGGAAGGTACCTCGGGTCGCCGCGCCTGAACCCTTCGGCCCGGCGCGCTCGCTCGGCTCGCTGACGCTCGCGCGACTGTTTGTATGCCTCTTTGCGGTTGCCAGGAGCTGCCATTGGCTGGCGTCGCGGCGCCGCCTCACGACGTTTTGGTGTTGGGCGGCCCTTGCCCGCGGTGGCAGCCTTGCGGTCCTGCACTGCGCCGTTGCCGTTTCCCGCGACCGCGTCGCTCACCGCGTCCGTCTTGCCCCTGTCAGTCTTGCCACGGGCAGGCTCGTCCGCGGAGGCTGCACTATGACGTCGGAACACGCGCAAAGCCTACCGGCACCAAACCGGGCAAGGCCTACCGGCACCGAACGTGGTGACTGCCACATACGTGAACGCGTAGGGTGGAATCCGATCAGCGGGAACCGTCAGCGTGCGCGCATCGGACGGCAGAGCATGCATGGACTGGCTCTACAGTTAATAGCACCAGTCACCGGTACGAGACCAGCGGGCACCGTGAGACGGCCTACAGGACGAAGGGGACGGCCGCGCGTATGAGCGTCATGAAGCGGGTGTCGATGATCTTCAGGGCCAAGGCGAACAAGGCCCTGGACAAAATGGAAGATCCGCGCGAGACCCTTGATTACTCCTACCAGCGTCAGCTTGAGCTACTGACGAAGGTCCGGCGCGGCGTGGCCGACGTCGCCACCTCCCGCAAGCGGATTGAGCTGCAAATTAACCAGCTGGAGCTGCAGTCACGCAAGTTTGAGGACCAGGGGCGCAAGGCGCTGGGCGGCGGGCGCGAGGACCTCGCGCGTGAGGCGCTGACCAGGCGGTCGGGCGTGCAGGGCCAGATCAGCGACCTGCGCGCACAGTACGTCTCGCTTCAGGCGGAGGAGGAGAAGCTGACGATTGCCTCGCAGCGGCTTCAGGCGAAGGTGGATGCCTTCCGCAGCCGCAAAGAGACGATCAAGGCCACCTATACCGCAGCTGAGGCACAGACCAGGATCGGCGAGGCCGTCTCGGGTATTTCGGAAGAGATGGGCGATGTCGGCATGGCCATCCAGCGTGCCGAGGACAAGACCGCCCAGATGCAGGCACGCGCGGGCGCGATTGACGAACTGCTTGCCTCCGGCGCGCTCGAAGACTTCACCGGCACCGGGCATGACGACATCCAGGCGGAGCTCGACCGGATGAGCAGCAGCTCCGACGTCGAATTGGAGATGCAACGGCTCAAGGGCGAGATCGCACAGGCGGCGCCTGCGCAGATCGAGAGCGGGCACGGTGGCGCCGGACAGGCGACCATGCCCAATAGCGCCGGCCACGCGGCGGAGCCCGGCCAGCAGCCCTCTGCGCCGGCCGACCAGGAGCCGCCCACGTCCGGGGAGGGCTCATGATCGTTCGGATCATGGGCGAAGGCCAGCTCAGCGTCGCCGACTCCGCGGTTACCGAGCTCAACATGCTGGATGACAAGCTCGACGCCGCGCTGAAGGACGGCGACGAGGCAGAATTTCGTGCCGCTCTCCAAGCGCTGATCAGCAGGGTCCGCGAGGTCGGCTCGCAGGTTCCCGCGGAAGCCCTGAGTGCGTCAGACCTCATCCTGCCGCCGCCGGATGCGACCATGGACGAGGTCAGGCAACTGATGAGCGAGGACGGCCTTATCCCAGACTAACGCCAAGGCTGACAGCATGGATCCAGCCCTCTGGGTGGCAGCGCTTCCGAAGGTGGAGATGTAAAGATGGCGCGTACCCGATTCGCCCCTGATCGCGGTCTCACCGTGAGGATGGGCCTGACGATGTTTCTGCTCGGGCTCGTGCTCGTCGGCTTCGTCGCGGCGATCATCGGAATCCTGAGCTACGCCCATGCTTCAAATGGCGCGATCATCTTCATCGCGGTCGTCTTCGCGCTCGGGATGACGTTCGGCTCATACTTCTTCTCCGACAAGATCGCCCTCAGCGCGGCGCGGGCCAGGGAGGTGAGCCCACGGGATGCGCCAGAACTGCACGGCATCGTCGACCGGCTCTGCGCGCTCGCGGATATGCCCAAACCCAGGGTGGCGATCGCGGAGTCCGACATGCCGAACGCCTTTGCCACCGGGCGCAACAGCAAGGTAGCTGTGCTCTGCGTCACGACTGGACTGCTGCGCAGGCTGGACCGCAGTGAGCTTGAGGGCGTGATCTCGCACGAGATGTCACACGTAGCGCACCGCGACGTCGCCGTGATGACGATCGCGTCCTTCCTCGCGATCGTCGCGGGCCTGTTGGTCAGGTTCGCCTTCTACTCAGAGCTTTTCGGTGGTGACCGGGGCCGACGTGACAACAACAATGCCTTCCCGGTGATTTTGGTGGTCATGGTGGTGAGCATCGTCGTCTACGCGATCAGCTTCTTGCTGATCCGCGCTCTTTCCAGGTACCGCGAGCTGGCCGCTGACCGCTCCGGCGCGCTGCTCACCGGCCAACCGTCCGCGCTGGCGAGCGCGCTTCAGAAGGTGAGCGGCGACATCGCGCGGATCCCGACCAGAGACCTGCGGGCCGCCGAGCCGCTGAACGCCTTCTACTTCGCGCCCGCCTTCGCAAAGGGCACCATCTCGGCCCTGTTCTCCACCCACCCTCCGCTGGAGAAGAGGCTGGCTCAGCTCGCCAAGATTTCGCAGCAGATCGGCAGGTAACGGTTACGTGGGGTTCCTGGATGCGCTGCTTGGCCGGTCCAAGCCGGTCCAGCCGGACCTGGACCGGCTGTTCGCCCTCCCATCCGCCGCGGTGACGCTCGCGGCGAGTACCTCGTTTGTCCCAACCGGCGTGGGTTCGGTCTGTTTCCGTGCCATGGAAGGTCGCGCCTTCGGCGACATCGAGGCCGACGTACGCCAGCTGCTTGACAGCGACGCCGCGAAGATGGCGCCGGTTGAAGTAAGCACCGACTCCTACGGCTTCACCTGGATGGTCATCCGCCAGCCCGCCGACCAGCTCGAAGCCCTCGTCACCGACCTGCACGCGGTGAACTCCACGCTGGCCGACTCGGGCTTCGGGCCCTCGCTGCTCTGCTCGCTCGTCACCTTCCGCGACTCGAAAGATCGCCGACTAGCGATCGTCTACCTCTACAAGCGCGGAACCTTCTACCCGTTCGCTCCGCTGCCGGGCGAGAGGCGGGACACCGCCGTCGAACTGCAGGTCCGCGCGGCGATCGAGGGAGATCTGATGATCGAGAAGGATCTGGGACGCTGGTTTCCCGTTTGGGGCGCGCCTGGCCTGTGAGCCGCGCCGGGCGGCAAAGCGAGCACCTGGCCCGGGGCGCGGGTAGCCGCATATCCTTGTGCTAGGCGCCGCACTTTCGTACAGCGCGGAATGACCGCCGGAACCGTATCGTTAAGTGACACGACAGGCCATGGCGCGCCGCCGAGATGGCGGCCGTGACCCACCAGCAGAATGCAGGAGCGAGCGAGATATGACGGTTCAGGGTGAGACCACGCAGCAGGGCGTCATCCTCAGCGACGTCGCCGCGGCCAAGGTGAAGAACCTACTCGACCAAGAGGGCCGCGATGACCTGAGGCTGCGTGTCGCCGTGCAGCCCGGCGGCTGCTCTGGGCTGCGTTACCAGCTCTACTTCGATGAGCGCTCGCTGGAAGGCGACCAGGTCGGTGCCTTCGGCGGCGTGGAGGTCGTCACCGACCGGATGAGCGCGCCTTACCTGATGGGCGCCACCATCGACTTCGTTGACACGATTGAGAAGCAGGGTTTCACCATCGACAACCCGAACGCCACCGGCTCCTGCGCCTGCGGAGACTCATTCCACTAGCCAGGGCCGGCCGCCGGTGATGGTGGCCGCGATAGCCTTGCTGGGCCTTGAATTTACGCCAGCAGGGAGCATGTCGTGCGTATTGCCGTGACCGGGTCGATCGCAACCGACCACCTGATGACGTTTCCTGGCCGGTTCACCGACCAGCTGGTCATGGGCAAGATCGAAAACGTGTCGTTGTCGTTTCTGGTGGACACGCTGGAAATCAGGCGTGGCGGGATCGCGGCCAACATCGCGTTCGGCATGGGCTGCCTCGGGCTGCGGCCGATACTCGTCGGCGCGGTAGGGGCGGATTTCGACGATTACCGGTCATGGCTGGAGCGGCATGGTGTGGACACTACCTCGGTGCACGTCTCGGACCTGCACCATACGGCCAGGTTCCTGTGCACCACCGACACCGACCAGAATCAGATCGCATCGTTCTACACGGGTGCGATGAGCGAGGCACGCAACATCGAACTCGGCCCGGTAGCGGAGCGCGTCGGCGGCTTGGACCTCGTGGTGATCAGCCCGAACGATCCGCTCGGCATGCTGCGCCACACCGCGGAATGCCGCGAGCGTGGGATCGCCTTCGCCGCCGATCCCTCCCAGCAACTCGCCCGGATGGACGGGCCGGACATTTGTGCGCTGGTGGACGGCGCCTCCTACCTGTTCACCAACGAGTACGAGAAGGCACTGACCGAGCAGAAGACCGGCTGGTCCGACGACGAGGTGCTGAGCCGGGTAGAGGTGCGGGTCACGACCCTGGGGTCGAAGGGTGCCCGGGTTGAACGGGTGGGTGAGCCGCCGGTCACCGTTTCCGCGCTGCCGGTGGAACGCCCGCTCGACCCCACCGGCGGCGGCGACGCCTTCCGCGCGGGTTTCTTTTCCGCCGTGGCATGGGGCTTGCCACTTGAGCGGGCTGCACAGCTCGGCAACATGATCGCGGTCCACGCGCTTGAGGCCGTAGGCCCGCAGGAGTATGAGCTGAAGCGGGCGCCGCTGCTTGACCGCTTCGCGGCCGCTTATGGCGAGGCAGCCACAGCCGAGATCGCCGCACACCTGTAGACCGTACGGCCACACCAGCTCACAGAAAAGATCTTGCAGTCTTATCCTTAACGGCTGCCGCGTGGCGCGCCGCTCGCGGCACAGCGGGGTGCTATCAGTAGCAGCGGCGGACCAGAAGCGACCAGCCGCGCGGCAGCGCCTGCTCGACCACGAACTCCTGTGACTTCATCCCGCACCAGGCGGGCACGTCAGTGCGCGCCGCTGGGTCGTCGGCAAGCACGGCGACCACCGCTCCGACCGGCACGTCTCTGATCCGCTCGGCGAGCATGATGATCGGGATCGGGCACTTGCGGCCAAGGGCGTCAATCGTGAGCAGGGGCGCGGGCGCAGCAGGGGGCGGGGCCAGCGCGGGTTCGTGCTTGGCGCTGGTCTGCTCGCTGCCGGATCGGCGGCGCCATCTCATGTGCTCACCGAACCACGGCCGCTGCCTGGCGGGTCAGCCGTGCCGCGAACACCGGCGACGATGTACTGGAACACCTTGCGGTTCGGCTCGATCGCCTTCTGGGTCGTGGCACGCGATAGCGATACCCGGACGTTGTCATGTGTAACCGCGCCATTTGGCTCAAGCGGGTAGCTCGGCCGCAGGGTATGAGCCATGCACGCACCGCCCGATGACGCTACGAATCGGGCATGGTTCAGCCCCGTCGCCAATGCCTCACCGTTTTTACATAGAGAGAGTAGGTCATCACAGTATGTGTAAGCCGTGTCCAGAGCCACGGTACACGACGCCGTTCTGGAGCATCCCGGGAATCCGGATTCCGATCAGGCGGTGAGAGCGCGGAGCGCGGCTCGCAGCGTGAGCCGTTCTGTATCCATACCCTCGAGCGCAGCGACCCGCGGCCAGTGCGCCGGGCACGTCAGATACCGGGGGACCGGGCGAAGCCGCTGCGGACGCGCCGGGTACTGTTTCGCATTGTGAGTCTCACCCACCTGCGCCTGCGCCCGCGCCACAGGCGCCAGGAAGCCCTGCGCGGCAGGCGCCCGACGCTGCGGCGCTTCACGCCGCGAGCCGGCGCGGTCGCGCTGCTGCTCACCGCCGTGACCGGGTGTAGGTCCAGCGCGTGGACCCGTCTTGGCATGCCGCGGCCCATCACCGCGCAGGGCAAGGCGATGGTGACCCTCTGGCAGGGATCCTGGGTCGCTGCGCTCGCGGTGGGGGTCGTCGTCTGGGGCCTGATCATCTGGGCAGTGATCTTCCATCGGAAGCGTTCCGACGAACTTCCGCCGCAGGTGCGGTACAACCTGCCTATCGAGGTTCTCTACACGGTCGTGCCGTTCATCATGGTCGCGGTTCTCTTCTACTTCACTGCTCGTGACGAGAACTACATCAACGAGCTTCCGCGCAACCCCGACGTGGTTGTTCACGTCACCGGGTTCCAGTGGAGCTGGGAGTTCCAGTACCCCCAGTATGGGGTGCGGGTGATCGGCCACCCGGTGGACCCGTCACACTTTGCGTCCTATCCGGGCCCGCAGCTTGTGCTCCCGAAGGGGGAGACCATCCGCTTCGACCTGTACTCGCCCGATGTGGTCCATGCGTTCTGGATTCCAGCGTTTGAGTTCAAACGCGACGTTATCCCAAACCACCCGAATCACTTCCAGGTCACCACCACCGCAACGGGAACATTCGACGGCCGATGCTCAGAGCTGTGCGGCCTGTACCACAGCGAGATGCTCTTTACCGTTAAGGTCGTCAGCCAACAGCAGTTCCAGCAGTGGATTGCCGCTAAGCGGGCTGCTCAACAGGTAGCCGGGGGTGCTCAGTGACCACCATCGAACAACCCATATCCGACGTCACGACAGCGCCGAGCCACCCCAGAAAAGGTTCGCTGCTGGCCTCCTGGCTATCGTCGACCGACCACAAGGTGATCGGCCACCTGTACCTGATCACCTCGTTCGGCTTTTTCCTGGCCGCTGGCCTGATGGCGATGATCATGCGAGCGCAGCTGCTGCGGCCCGATCAGCACCTGGTGTCCGATCAGCAGTACAACGAGCTGTTCACCATGCACGGCACGATCATGCTGCTGTTGTTCGCGACACCGCTTTTTGTCGGGTTCGCGAACGAGGTCTTGCCGCTGCAGATCGGGTCGCCCGATGTGGCGTTCCCGCGGCTCAACCTGTTCAGCTACTACCTGTTCCTGTTCGGCGGGCTGATCCTGCTCTTCAGCTTCGTCGCGCCTGGCGGCGCGGCAGCGTTCGGCTGGTACGCATACTCTCCCCTGACCAGCTCGGTGTACTCGCCCGGCATCGGCGGTGACATGTGGACCATGGGCCTGGTCCTTTCCGGGTTCGGCACGATCTTGTCCGGTGTCAACTTCGTCACCACGATTTTCTGCATGCGCGCACCAGGCATGACGATGTTCCGTATGCCGATCTTCACCTGGAACGTGCTGCTGACCAGCATCATGGTGCTGGTCGCATTCCCGGTGCTCGCCGCCGCGCTGCTGGTGCTTGAGATCGACCGCAAGCTCGGCGCGCACGTGTTCGACGCGTCAAGCGGTGGCGCGATCCTCTGGCAGCACCTGTTCTGGTTCTTCGGGCATCCCGAGGTGTACATCGTGGCGCTGCCATTCTTCGGCATCATTACCGAAGTGCTGCCCGTATTCAGCCGCAAGCCACTTTTCGGCTACAAGAGCCTGGTTGGCGCGACGATCGCGATCGCAGGGCTGTCGATGACGGTCTGGGCGCACCACATGTTCACCACCGGCGCGGTGCTGCTGCCCTTCTTCTCCTTCATGACGTTCCTGATCGCGGTGCCGACTGGAGTGAAATTCTTCAACTGGACCGGGACGATATGGCGTGGCCAGCTGACCTTCGAGACAGCGATGCTGTTTGCGCTCGGGTTCCTGGTGACGTTCTTGTTCGGTGGCCTCACCGGCATTATCCTTGCCTCTCCGCCGCTCGACTTCGAGGTCAGTGACTCCTACTTCGTGGTGGCGCATTTTCACTACGTACTGTTCGGTACGGTCGTGTTTGCCATGTTCTCCGGGTTCTACTTCTGGTGGCCGAAGATGACCGGGAAAAAGCTCAACGAAACGCTGGGGAAGTGGCACTTCTGGACCCTGTTCATCGGTTTCCACATGACCTTCCTGGTGCAGCACTGGCTGGGTGTCCAGGGGATGCCGCGGCGCTATGCCACCTACCCGGCGAACGCGGGCTTCAACACCCTTAACATGGTGTCCTCGATAGGCGCGTTCATTCTTGGTGCGTCCACATTGCTCTTCCTCTGGAACGTGTATGTCACAGCGCGGCACGGTGAGCAGGTGACAGCGGATGATCCGTGGGGGTTCGCGAACTCATTGGAATGGGCCACGAGCTGCCCGCCGCCGCGGCACAATTTCACCCGAATCCCGCGGATACGGTCCGAGCGGCCCGCGTTCGACATGCATTACCCGCACATAAGAGCGGGCCGTCCGGTCGCGCCCGCTGGCTCAGCCCGGCCATCAATTGAGTAGGTGACCGATGAAGATCGAAGGCTTTCTGTTCCTCATGTGCGCGGCGTTTTTCGCCGTCACCGACGTCATCTACTGGTACTTCTCGAAGGACCCGACCGGGTCGACGGCCCTTGGGATCTCGGTTGGCCTAGCCTTCCTCATCGGCTTCTATGTGCTGTTCACCGGACGCAGGCTGCCACGTGAGCGGCCCGAAGATAGGCCAGAAGCCGAAATAGCCGAGGGTACGGGCGAAATCGGTTTCTTTAGCCCACACAGCTGGTGGCCGCTGTTCACCGCCCTTGCGGCGGCGGTCGCCGCACTCGGGTTTGCGATCGGCTGGTGGCTATTCTTGATCGGCATGATGTTTACCCTGCTGGCCGCGATCGGGTTCGTCTTCGAGTATTACCGTGGTCACTACCAGCACTGAGTGAAAGCGGCGCCACACCGGCGCGATTGATTCGGTCAAACCGGCGCCGCGCTAAGGTATACGCTGACTAGGGGAATTCCTCCGCCATCTGGCCAGCCCACGATGCGTTATTTCGCCGCGCCCGAGGGAATGAGAGTGACGTGCCGCCTGGGGGAGGCTGAGCATGCGGGGGAGTGTCACCACAATGGTGCAGCGGCGCGCGCCGCGTATCTGTGGGAGTTCGGGGTCGGTGGCTGCGTTGCTGACCGCATTGTCCATTTTGACCACGGCCTGCCAAGGCGCCAGAGTCTCCACCCACGCGGAAGCCAGTCCACCTGGACCAGCACAGGTGACGATCAGCCCGGGCGAGGGAGCCATCGACCAGCGGCCCGACCGTGGGATCACGGTCAGCGCGAGCGGCGGCACGCTGACCAGGGTGACGGTCGAGGACGGGCGGCGCAAGACGGTGGCTGGCTACTTCAACCCCACCGGGACGGCCTGGCATTCGACCTGGGCGCTCGCGCCGGCGCAGACCTACGCTGTGACCGCGGTAGCGGCGGGCTGGGGGGGCAGCACCTCCACGGCAGCTGCGACGTTCCGTACGTCCGCGCCCGCCCGGAGCTTCACCGCCTCTGTGGACATGCTCCCAGGCGAGACCGTTGGTGTGGGAATGCCGATCATGGTCACCTTCAGCCAGTCGATCCGAGACAAAGCTCAGGTGGAGCGATCCTTCCAGTTGCGAAGCAGCAAGCCGGTCGTGGGCGCGTGGTACTGGCTGGACGACAAGACCGTTTGGTTTCGGCCGAAGAGGTTCTGGCCCGCCTACACCAAGGTGTGGTTCACCGCGCACCTCGCGGGGGTGCGCGGCGCGAAGGGACTCTATGCTGCCACCAATCTTTCCCGCAGCTTCAAGATCGGTGAGTCGCTGGTCACCGTGGCGAGTGCTCGCAGCCACCGGATGAAGGTGTGGGTCAACGGCAAGCTCAGATTCAACTGGCCGATCAGTACCGGGCAGCCGGGTCACGACACCCCGGATGGCAAATACGTCACGATCGAGAAGGGCAACCCGGTCGACATGAACTCGTGCAGCTTCGGTGTCTGCGCGGGTGATCCCGGCTACTACAACGTGGAAGTCTATGACTCTGTGCGGTTCACCTGGAGCGGTGACTACATCCACAGCGCGCCGTGGTCGGTGGGTGAGCAGGGGTACGCCAACGTCAGCCACGGCTGCGTCAACCTGGCGCCGGCGTATGCAGCCTGGTACTACGACCACGCGCACCGCGGGGAACCGGTCAGGATCGTTGGCAGCCCGGTGCGCGGCACATGGGACGACGGATGGACCATCTGGTTCCTGTGGTGGCGCAACCTGCTAAAGGGCAGCGCGCTCAAGCAGGCGGTCGTGGCCAGCAGGTACGGGAGTTACTTCGCCGATCGAACAAGCTAGCCTCGGCCCGAGGGCTCGGACTGCTCTTGTGAGGCGGCCGGCAGCTCGCGGTGCCCGTCGCCGTGCTCGCCTGGGTGCCCGTCGCCGTGGCCGTCACCCTCGTCCAGCGGGATGCCCTCGCGGAACACGTAGTTCAACCGCAGCCGGAGCCTGCCCATGACATGGCGGGTCTCTGGGGACGGCACCCGGCTGTCGTCGGAGGGTGCGCCGACCCCGGCGGCGGGAACGTAAGTCTCTGCGGCTGCCCGGCTCGTAGCAGCGGGTAGTCGGCTCTCCTCGCGCTCCCCGTCGGGGGCGAGCCCGCGCTGCTGGGTTCTGCTCATGATCACGACGCGGGATTCTTCATCCGGCGGGCGGGTTACCTCGATGAACGCGCCGCTGGGAAGCTGCCTGACGATGCCAGACTCCACGCCGTGTTCGATCAGCTCACGGTCCTTGCGCTGCAGACCGAGGCAGATCCGTTTGGTCACGATATAGGCGACGATTGGCCCGAGGATGATGGCGATGCGGCCGAACCACGTGGTCCAGTAGAGCTGGATGTCGAAGTATTTGGCGATCAGGTCGTTGCCACCGAGCAGCCACAAAACGCCATAGAAGGTGACGCCGGCAACTCCGATCGCGGTTCGGGTCGCTGCGTTGCGTGGCCGATCGAGGACATGGTGCTCCCGTTTATCCCCTGTCACCCATTGCTCGATAAACGGGTACAGCGCGAGGCCCGTCATCAGCAGCCCGAAGATGAGCAGAGCTGGAATAAAGACGCTCAGGCTGAGGGTGTGGCCCAGGAAGCTGATCTGCCAGGCCGGCATCATTCGCAGCGCACCCTCGAGCCAGCCCATGTAGAAGTCGGGCTGCGAGCCCGCCGAGATCGCGGCCGGGTTGTAGGGGCCGAATAGCCAGATCGGGTTGATCTGGGCAAAGGTGGAAAGCCCGGCGAACACGGCGAAGATGAAGAAGAAGAATGCGCCCGTCTTGGCCATGAAGTACTGATACATCGGCGCGCCCACCACGTTGTGGTCGGTGCGCGCCTTCCCGGGCATCTGGGTGTGCTTCTGGTGGAACATGATGAACAGGTGCGCGGTCACCAGCGCCAGGATCAGGCCGGGCAGGAGAAGCACGTGCACGATGTACAGCCGCGGGATCAACAGGTGCCCAGGGAACTGGCCGCCGAGGACGAAGAACGTCACATACGTGCCGACAATTGGGATCGAAAGCAGCACGCCCTCAAGGATCCGCAGCCCGGTTCCCGACAGCAGGTCGTCGGGGAGTGAGTAGCCGACGAAGCCCTCCAGGATGCCGAGGGTGAGCAGCGTGATGCCGATTAGCCAGTTGATCTCGCGGGGCTTGCGGAAGGCGCCGGTGAAGAAGATACGCAGCATGTGCGCCATGATCGCGGCGAGGAACAGCAGCGCGGCCCAGTGATGGATCTGTCGCATCAGCAGGCCGCCGCGGACGTCGAAGCTGATGTTCAGCGTCGAGGCGTAGGCGTCGCTCATCCGCACGCCGTCGAGCTTGGTGTAGGAGCCGTGGTACACGACATCGGTCATGCTCGGCTTGAAGAACAGGGTCAGGAATGTCCCGGTGAGCAGCAGGATGATGAACGAATACAGGGCGATCTCGCCAAGCAGGAAGCTCCAGTGGTCGGGAAAGATCTTCCTGAAGAACGTGCGCAGCGCCTTGGCGCCGCGGAAGCGGTCGTCCAGATAGCCGCCGGTCCCGCGTAGCGCCTTGTCCGTGGTGCTCACCCTAGCTCCCAGAAGCTTGGCCCTACGGGCACATGGAAGTCGCTCTGCGCCACCAGGTAACCCTCACTGTCTACTGTAATAGGCAGCTGAGGTAGCGGTCGCGGTGCGGGGCCGAACAGCACCTTGGCACCCCGCTGCGCGTCGAAGGTCGACTGGTGACACGGGCACAGGATGTGGTGCGTGGTGTGCTCGTACAGTGCGGCAGGACAGCCGACGTGCGTGCAGATCTTCGAGTACGCGACGATGTCGTTGACGGTCCAGTTCAGCACGGTCGGGTGCTTTAGCTCCCCGGGCCGGAACTTGATGATGATGGTCGCGGCCTTCGCCACCGCCTCGAGGTCATCCGCCGTGCCCTCCGGCACCACCGTGATCAAAGAACCTGGCGAGCTGAAGTCCGCTGCCTTGATGGGTTCGTAGCTCCCGAAGACGACCAGCCGCGTGCCCTTTTTCCATGCGGTGTGACGCAGCGTGGCCCGCGGCAGCGGGCCAAGGTCGCGCAGCACGATCAGCGGTGCGAGGGCCAGCGGCCCAAGCGCCACGAGCAGGCTCCGTCTGAGCAGGGGCCGTTTGACCACCTGGCTGGTTTCTGCGCCCTCGGTGAACGTTCGCTCGAACGCCTTCCTGTCTTCCTCCGTGGAGGCGAGCGGATGGCGCTCCTCGCTGAGTTCAACATTCGGCATCAGCTCGCGGACCCAGATGACCGCGCCGACCGCGATGGCGAGGAAGGCCACCGTCATTGACCCGCCGAGCGCGAGATTGGACCGGAAGGTCTTGTCCAGCGAGTGCACCTGGAAGATCACATACGCGGCGACAAAGGCGGCGCTGCCGAGGAAGGAGATGGCGAAGCACAGCGCGGCGAGCTGTTCCGCCTTCCGCGCACGCGCCGGATTGGCCGGCTCAGTAGGCAGCTCAGGCTCTTCGGCACGCTCGGTCGCCTGACCGTCGCCGAGCAGTCGCCGTGCGACGGCGGGCGGCGGTGTGCCGATCTTGCGGCGCGGCACCCGGCCGGCCCGCCCCGAACGCGTCGGCTCGCCGGGCTCGCCTTCTCCGGCTGACGCGCCACCGGACCCGCCTTCAGCCGCTGACCCGCCGCCGGGCCCGCCCTTGCCTGCCGGTTCGTCCCGCAGGCCCTCGAAGTGGTTGTCGCTGTCAGTCATTGCTCACGCTGCTTCGCAGTGATCCACATGGCGGCCAGAATCACAAGCCCGAGCCCGGCGAGCCAGCCCACGATGCCTTCGGTGACGGGCCCGACCCGGCCCAGGCTGAACCCACCCGGATTGGGTTCCGACCGAGTCTGGGTGACGTAGCGGATGATGGCTCTCTTCTGGTCCGGCGTGACCGTGCTGTCGCTGAACACCGGCATGGCCTCGGGCCCGGTCAGCATGGCTTCGTAGATCTGTGTCGGCGTCGCCGCGGTCAGCGGCGGCCCGTACTTGCCGTAGGTCAGCGCCCCCCCGGCGCCGGCAAAGTTGTGGCAGGCGGCGCAGTTGCTCGAGAACAGTTGCTGGCCGAGCGCGGCATCAGCGCTCGCCGGGTCGACCTGCGCGCCCGAGGGGATCGGCGGTCCGCCGCCGAGCGAGGCAATGAAGGCGGCGAGCGCAAGCGTCTGCGCCTTGTTCATCACCGGCCTTTTCTCTGGCACCTGGGCGCCGATCTCCTTGGCAGGCATCCGCCCGGTACTGACCTGGAAGTCAACGGCCGCGGCGCCGACGCCAATCAGGCTCGGCCCCCGCGGGGTTCCCTCGGCGTCCAGGCCGTGGCAGGTCGCGCAGGTGACCTCGAACAACTGCCTGCCATACGCCAGTTGCTGCTTGGTAGCGCCTGGCGGATTGCCAGCGGCAGACGCGGCGCTCCCGTGCCCAGCGAGTGCCGCATAGCCCGCGCCGACGAGCACAAGGGCGAGTAGCAGGACGGCGTACCCGGCGGCCGGGTGCCGTCGCCGCGCGGTGATCCAGCTCACTGCTGTCCCTGTTCCGCTCAGTGAATAACGTAGATGGTCATGAAAAGGCCAATCCACACCACATCGACAAAGTGCCAGTAATACGAGACCACGATGGCGCTGACCTGCTGTTCATAGGTAAAGCGTCTCGCGGCAAACGTGCGGCCCATGATGAAAATAAACGCCAGCAGCCCGCCGGTCACGTGCAAACCGTGGAAGCCCGTGGTGAGAAAGAACACCGATCCGTAACCGCTCGATGACAGCGTCACGTGGTCGTGGATCAGGTGCAGGTACTCATAAAGCTGACCACCGACGAAAAAAGCTCCCATAAGGAACGAGATGATGTACCAGAAGCGGAGCTTGGCGACCTCACCGCGCTCCGCGGCGAACACGCCCATCTGGCAGGTCACGCTCGACAGGACGAGGACAGTCGTGTTGATCGACGCGAACGGCCTGTCCAGGTGTGCTCCGGGCCAGGCACCTCCCGCCCCCTTGGTGACCGAACGCACGGTGAAGTACATCGCGAACAGAGCCGCAAAGAACATGAGTTCCGAGGACAGCCAGATGATGGTGCCCACGCTGACCAGGTTGGGCCGATGCGATGAAGGTAGCGGTGCCCTGGGTGCGGTCTCGGTCGCGCTTGCTGTCGCCACGTGGGCCATTATTGCGGCCCGCGCTAGTCAGATGTCGCGCACCCCCCCGGGTAGCCGCTGCCTGTGGCGTTCGGCCGGGCCGCTAGCATCCATGCGTACACCGTTGCCGGCACCTCTGGCACATCAGCCGCCAAACCGATGGACGAACACATGAGCGGTACTGACGACTCGCACCCGCACCGGCCGCGGGAAAAAGCAGTAAGGGTTCTGGTCTACAGCCATGACGCGCGAACCCGCGGCGCGATAAGGCTCGCCATCGGGCGCAGGCCCGCACCGGACGTAGGCCCGGTCGAGCTCATCGAGTGCGCGACCGAGCCGGCGCTTTTCCGGCGGCTCGACGATCGCGCCGTCGACATCATGGTGCTGGACGGTGAGGCGCAGCCCGCCGGCGGGATGGGTGTCTGCCGCCAGGCCAAGGATGAGATCTACAACTGCCCGCCGGTTCTTCTGGTCATAGGCCGGCCCGATGACGGCTGGCTGGCCACCTGGTCCGGTGCCGACGCGGTGGTCAGCCATCCAATCGACCCGCCTGGCCTCGCCGCCGCGCTCGCCGGGCTCATGCGGCAGCGTGGTGCGCTCGCGCGCTATTGACCCCGTAGCCCGGCGCCCCGGTCCAGCACCGCAGAGGCCACAGATGATCCTTAACGGCTGCCGCGGCGCGCACGACAGTGAAGGTGACCCATGGATTACCAGACGACGTGGCCGGCCTTGATCGGCACACTCGTGAACGGTAAGTCGCTCACCGTGGCCGAGGCCTCGTGGGCGATGAACGAGATCATGTCTGGTGCGGCCACTCCCGCTCAGATCGCCGGGTTCGGCATCGCGCTGCGTGCCAAGGGCGAGACGGTAGCCGAGGTGACCGGTCTCGCTCAGGCGATGCTTGATCACGCATTGCCCGTCCGGATACCTGGCCGGATTGTGGATCTGGTCGGGACGGGCGGCGACGGGGCGCACACGGTGAACATCTCCACCATGGCGGCGATCGTCGCTGCCGCCTCGGGCACCAAGATCGCTAAGCACGGCAACAGGGCCGCGTCGTCCGCGTGCGGGGCAGCGGACGTTCTCGAGACGCTTGGTGTCGTCATCGACCTTCCGCCGGCGCTCACCGAGCAGGTTGCGGAGAAGCTGGGGATCGCGTTCCTGTTCGCGCCGCTCTATCACCCGGCGCTGCGCCATGCGGCGGCGCCGCGCCGTGAGCTTGGCGTGCCGACGGTGTTTAACTTCCTCGGCCCGGTGGCGAACCCGGCCCACCCGCAAGCGCTTGCGGTCGGTGTGGCGAACGAGCGGATGTGCGAGGTGATCGCTGGCGTCCTCGCCGCACGGGGCTGCTCGGCGCTTGTGTTCCACGGCGGTGATGGCCTGGATGAGCTGACGACCACGACCACATCCAACGTGTGGGTGGTCAGCCAGCACCAGCCGGGCGGGGAGGGAAAGCCAGGCCGGCAGGGCCCGCCTGATGCGGATGGTCAGCCTGGCCTGCGGGGTGAGATCAGCCCCGCCGTGCTGGATCCCGCAGACCTCGGGATCGCCCGGGCGAAGCCCGACGATCTAAGAGGTGCGGACGCGGCTCACAACGCGGCCGTGGCGCGCGCGGTCCTCGGTGGCGAGGGCGGCGCCGTGCGCGACGCCGTGCTGCTGAACGCTGCTGCCGCGCTCGCCGCCGACGCCGGCGTGCCTGGCGCGGCAGCACTGACAGGCGCACTTCGCGACGGTTACACGCGTGCCCGCGCGGCGGTCGACTCAGGAGCCGCTGCGGCGCTGCTGAACCAGTGGGTCGACACAACGCAGCGCCTGTCAGCGAGCCCTCAATAAGACCCGCCTTCTATAAGACCCGCCTTCTACAAGACCCGCCTTCTACAAGACCCGCCCTCTACAAGACCCGCCCTCTACAAGACCCGCCCTCTACAA
>WNGG01003511.1_pt1 | contig 17710 bp, 13 predicted proteins | sample 5400661 | NCBI WGS metagenome assembly WNGG01 (sample SAMN13153372, study PRJNA577476) | soil metagenome | isolation source: 100 cm soil or saprolite under Garry oak tree replicate 1 | place: USA:California | collected 2016-06-15 | reverse complement strand
CGAGGGGTCGGGCGGCAGGGCGCAGTGCGCGCCACCGATCACCCAGCGGCCCTGCCTGGTGATGCCGATCGGCACGACCTCGTAGCGGCCGGGATCGAGGGCCCGCATGATGGCGCGCGCCGAGACCAGGGACACTTCATGCTCGACCGACCGGCCGCCGTAGATCACCCCGACGCGCATCCGCGCGGGACGCGGGGACGGGCGCCGGCGGCCGGCGGCGCGGCGCAGGCTCACGCGCCGCTCCCCTCCCCCAGGGCGGCCAGGGGACCGCGCGCCGGCGCGGGTCCGAGCACCGGCGCGCGCGGGCCGAACCGGAGCGCCGCGCGCACGTGGCTCTCGAGCCGATCGGCATGGGAGGGGTCGATCGCCGACATGAAGACCGCCTCGGGCTGCTCGCTCCGCAGCCTGCCGATCACGCCCGCGGGCGCCCGGTCGATCTTGTTGAACACCACGAGGGTCGGGTAGTCCGACAGCCCCAGTTCGGCGAGGGTCGAGCGCGCGGTCCTCATCTGGTCGTCGCAGGACGAGGAGGCGGCGTCGACCACGTGCACCAGCAGGTCGGCGTCCGCCGCCTCCTCCAGGGTGCTCCTGAAGGAGGCCACCAGGTGGTGCGGCAGCTTGCGGATGAAACCGACCGTATCGATGACCAGGAACGGCGGTCGGCCACCGCGCTCGCAGCGGCGCACCAGCGCGTCCAGGGTCACGAACAGACGGTTCTCGACCCTCGTCCCCGCGCCGGTGAGGAGATTCAGGATGGTCGACTTGCCGGCGTTCGTATAGCCCGCCAGGGCGACGCGGCTCAGCCCCGAGCGCCGCTTGCGGCGCTCGCCGCGCTCCTTCTCGATCCCCTGCAGCTCCGAAGAGAGGCGTGCGATCCGGTTCCTGATGATCCGCCGGTCGATCTCGAGCTGCGTCTCCCCGACGCCCCTCTGGCCGATCCCGCCGACCTGCCGGGACAGATGGGTCCACTGACGCGTCAGGCGCGGCAGCAGGTAGCGGAGCTGCGCCAGCTCGACCTGGGTGCGCGCCTCGCGCGTGCGGGCGCGGCGCGCGAAGATATCCAGGATGAGAGCCGACCGATCGAGAATCTTCGCCGGAATGATGCCGGAGAGGTTCTTGACCTGGGCCGGGGAGAGGTCGTCGTCGAAGATCACCAGGTCGGCGTCGTGCTCCCCCGCCAGCCGGGCCAGCTCCTCGACTTTTCCGCGGCGCACCAGGGTGGCGGGATGAACGGGGCCCCGGTCCTGAACGACCGTGCCGGCGACCACCGCCCCCGCAGTCTCGGCCAGCAGGCCCAGCTCCAGCAGATGCTCCTCGACCTCGGACCGATCCCGGCGGGCGCGGCAGATCCCCACGAGGATGGCGCGTTCGAGACGGTTCACCACGCGATCTTAGTCTCCGGCCGCCGCATCGTCAATGCGCGCGCCGGCCGAAATCCTCAATGACGGCGGGCCGAGGAGGCGACGGCGCCGTCCTCCTTGAGCAGCGATTCGACCAGGGTGTCGTAGTCGGCGGGCAGGCTGTTGCCGGCGTAGCGGATGACGCCGTCCTTGCCGATGAGAAAATTCTGCGGGATGTACGCAACCCGGTATCGCTCCAGCAGCGACCCGCCTTCGTCCCACAGGACCGGGTAGTTGATCTTCAGATCGCGCGCGGCCATGCGCACCCCGTCCAGGGTCTGGTCCCTGCCGACCGCGATCCCCAAGACCTGAAGTCCGCGCTCGCGGTACTTGTCGTACGTGGCGCGCAGGGTCGGGACCTCCTGCAGGCAGGGGAAGCACCAGGTGGCCCAGAACACGACGTGGACCACGCGCTTGCCTCGCATCTCCTTCAGAGTGTACGAGCGGTTCTCCAGATCCTTGAGCGTGAAGTCCTGGGCGAGGTTGCCGACGCGCGTCCCGGGCGAAGGGGAGAGCGATGGCATCTTCTGGCCCCAGGTCCGCCCGGGAAGAAGAAACGCCACCGCCAGCCCGAGCACGGCGGCACAGCGCAGGGTCCTTGGCGCAGGATGTCTCACAGGATGCGGTCGATCTTCTCGACCAGCTTCTCCCTGGGGACATAGCCGAGAAGCTGGTCCAGGACCTTTCCGCCCTTGAAGAACAGGACGGTCGGGACGGACATGATGCCGTACTTCACCGCCGTCGCCTGGGCCTTGTCGATGTCCAGATGGGCGACCTTCAGGCGCCTGGCGTACTCGCCCGCCACGGCCTCGACGATCGGCGCCAGCTTCTTGCACGGCGCGCACCATTCCGCCGAGAAATCGAGGAGCACCGGGAGGGGGGAGCGAAGCACCTCGTTCTCGAAGTTGGTGTCGTCCACGTCGACCACGCCCTTCATGGCGGTCCTCCGCTGGTGCCCACGGAAGCCTGGTGCTCTCTGGCTTGTGGCGGGACGGCAGATTATAGCATTTCGGGAGGTTTGTTCGTGCCGCGGGCCGCTGCCCCGCTCGACGCGAGATGAAAGACCGTGGTGATCTCCCCCACCAGGAGGCGGCGGTGGTTGCGCAGCTCGCCCACGAAGCGCGCCCGCAGCACCGCCGCAGCCTCCGGGGCGAGGGCGCCGAGCTGTCTGAGCGCTTCGAGGGCGGCGCTGAAACGGGCCCTCTGTCCCTCGCCGTCGGCGATCTTGAGGGCCACGCCGGCGCCGTCCGGCGCGAAGGCGAAGCCGTACATGCCCTCCGCCCCGATCTTGGCGAGCAGGCCGGAGCGCCCCCCGGCGCGCATCAGCTCGGTACACAGGCGATCCGTGCCGGCGACCATCTCCGGATGCCGCCGCATCGCCTCGACCACACGGCGCGCCGACCGATCGGGACCGCCCGCGGCGTCGGTCCCCGCCGCCAGACGGGCGTACAGGAGAGCCAGGTTGCGCAGTGGCATGGCGAAGGTCGGGGCGGAGCAGCCGTCGGTGGCCATCCGGATGGAGCCCCGATCCAGGCCGGCCAGCGTCTCGAGGCGCGCGCGGATGCCCTCCTGAACGGGGTGCGCAGGCTCCAGGTAGGCCGCGACCGGCGCGCCGAGATGGACCGCCAGGGCGAGCATCCCGGCGTGCTTGCCGGAACAGTTATTGTGCAGCGCGGAGGGCTTCCGGCCCCGGCGGCGCAGGGCGCGCGCGGACAGCCGGTGGTACGGGGGATGGGCGCCGCACTGCAGGGCCGTCTCGTCCAGACCGATCTTCTCCAGGATGGACAGGACCGCTCGCACGTGGAACGGCTCGCCGCCGTGCGATCCGGCCATCACGGCGATCTCCTCCTCGGTGAACCGGAAGCGCTCGACCGCGCCCGAGTCGAGCAGCGGGAGCACCTGCGCCGGCTTGGCGGTCGAGCGGAGGACCACGAGCGTCCCCGGATCGCCCGCCGACGCGATCGATCGGCCCCGCGAGTCGACGGCGGCGATGGCCCCGAAGTGGATCGACTCGACGATCCCGCCCCGGCTCACCACGACCAGCGGCACGTACCCGGTTCCGGCCGGTGCGGGGGTCGAGGTCGATGCAGGCACCCGGAAGGCTCCCGAAAGAGCGTCATTGTAAGCCATGTGGATTGCCGATGCCGGTTGCCCCACCCGACACGCGTGTATTACCATGCCCGGACCTCACACCGTCCCGGGCCACGGACTCCGGCCCGCGGATCAGGGAGCCTGCCTGGTCATCGGGGGGCGCCCCCGGGAGCCCGTTGAGCGAGTCGTCGGCCGGTCCCTCGAGAACGCGAGCGCTGCTTCCGCGCGAGCCGTGGCGCCGCAACCAGATTGCGGTCAACGTCGCCGCGGCGACGGTCCGGGAGAATCGCGCATGACCCGCCCCCGAGCCCGGACCGGAATCAGGGCGACGCGGCTGCCCAACGGGCTCACGGTCATCCTGCGCGAGATGCGCCACGCGCCGGTGGTCTCCGTCTGGTGCTGGTACCGGGTCGGGTCGCGCGACGAGCGGCCCGGGGTCACCGGAATCTCCCACTGGGTCGAGCACATGAACTTCAAGGGAACGCGATCGATTCGCAAGGAGGACGTGACGCGACGGGTGGAGCTGGCCGGCGGCACCTGGAACGGTTATACCTGGCTCGACGTCACCTCGTATTTCGAGACGGTGCAGAGCGACGCTCTGGAGGCGATGCTGCGCCTCGAGGCGTCGCGCATGACCGAGTGCCTTTACTCCAGGCCCGAGGTCGAGCGCGAGAGGACCGTCGTGATCTCCGAGCTCCAGGGGGGCGAGAACGACCCGCGCACCTACCTCGAGAAGGAGGTCACGGGAACCGCCCTGCAGGCCCATCCCTACCGCTGGCCGACGATCGGCTATCTGTCGGACCTGCGGGCGATCACCCGCGACGATCTGTATGCCCACTACCGCCGCTATTACGTCCCGAACAATTCCATTCTCGTGGTGACGGGCGATTTCGAGACGCCCGGGGCCCTCGGTCTCGTCCGGCGCCACTTCGGGAAGATTCGTGCCGGCGGCGATCCGCCGCAGGTTCGAACGCAGGAACCGCTCCAGGGCGGCGAGCGGCGTCTGACGCTGCGCCGGCCTTCCGGCGCCGCCTATCTCGACGTCGCGTTCCACGCGCCGGCCGCGGCGGACCCCGACTTCCCGGCCCTTCTTCTGCTGGACGGCATTCTGGCCGGCGGGCCGACGGTCAACGCCTGGGGAGGGCACGACGGCCGCGGGCCGGCCAAATCGTCGCGCCTGTACCGCGCCCTCGTCGAGGGCGATCTGGCCAGCGAGGTCTCCACCTCGATCGTCCCCACCCGCCATCCTTATCTTTACCGGATCGTCGTGACGGCCAAGGAGGGCGTCGAGCCCGTCCGGATCGAGGCGGCGCTGGACACGGAGATCGATCGCCTGGCGCGCGGCGACCTCCAGCCCCGCGACCTGGAACGCGCCAGGAACCAGTTCCTGGCGCGCTACGCGCTGGAGTCGGAGAGCACCACGGATGCCGCCCACCAGCTCGGGTTCTTCGAGACCATCGGCGGTCACGCGCTGTTCCTCGAACTGCCGCGCCGCGTCACCGCGGTCGGCGCCGCGGACATCGCGCGTCTGGCCCGCGCCCGGCTCGCCGCGGACCGCCGGACCGTGGGCACGCTCCTCCCCGCCGGTCCGTCGGCCGTCCCCGTCGCGGCTCCGGGCAGGCCGCCGCGATGAGCGCGGACCGCACCGCCCTCGGCAGCGGTCTCGTCCTCATCGCGCGCGAGAACCGCGCCGCGCGCTCCATCGCCGTGCGGCTGGTCCTGGAGGCGGGCGCCGCCTTCGACCCGCAGGGCCGCGAGGGGACCGCCGCGCTGGCCGCGGATCTCCTGGACCGCGGCGCCGGCGGGCTGTCGGCCGGGGAGATCGCCGGCTACTTCGACGACCTCGGCGTCTCCTACTCCGCCGCGGCGCGGCGCGATACCCTCGAGGTGGAGCTCCGGCTGCTGTCGGAGCACCTCCCCGGCGTCCTGGAGCGCCTGCGCATCATGGCCGCGGAACCGACCTTCCCCGATGTGGAGACGGAGCGCCAGAAAGGACAGACGCTCACGGCGATCGCAGAGCGCGACCAGGACACCTCCTCCGTGTGCGAGATGGCCCTGGCCCGGGAGATTTTCCCTCCCGGCCACCCGTATCACGCCCCGCGTCTCGGTACGCGCGACAGCGTGCGGCGTATCGGGCGCGATGGCCTCGTCGCCTTCCACCAGGAGCGCTTCGGCCCCGCGGGCGCCGTCCTCAGCATGGCAGGCGACTTCGATCGGATCCGCGCCCTGGAGATCGCCGCGGGCGTCTTCGGCTCGTGGACCGGCGGCACGCGACGGGCCCGCGCCATCATCCCCGACCCGCCGGTCCCCGACCGGCCGGTCGTCGTGGCGCGTCCGATCGACGGCAAGACCCAGGCCGACATCGGTCTCGGCTTCCGCGGACTCAGGCGCCTGTCGCCGGACCTGCCGGCGGCCCTGGTCCTCAACAGCATCGTCGGGGAGTTCGCTCTCGGGGGACGTCTCGGCAAGGCGATCCGCGACCGGGCGGGCCTCGCCTACTACGTTTACTCCCGGTTCACGGCCGGGCTGGGGGCCGGCCCGTTCGTGGTCCGCGCCGGCGTCTCGCCGGAGAGGGTGCGGCGGGCGCTCGACCTGATGCGCCGCACCATCGAGCGGGTCCGCCGCCAGGGCGTGACCCCGGCCGAGGTGAACGATTCGAAACGCGCCCTCGCCGCCGCCGTGCCCCGACGGATGGAGACGAACACCGAGTCGGCCGCCGTCCTCGCCGACGCCGAGTTCTACGGCCACGGGATCGAGTATCCGGAGAAGCTGCCCGGCCTGATCCGGGCGGTCACCAGGACCGAGGTCGAGGAGGCCGCGGAACGCTACCTCACCCTCGGGCGGCACGTCCTCATCGTCGCCGGCCCCCCCATCGACCAGGAGGCTCTCCAATGAACCCGCGGTTCCGACCCCCGGGCGCCGCGGCGCCGCGACCCGCCGTGGCGCTCCTCCTGTCCGCCCTCGCATTCGGCTCCAGCCGCGCGGCCCCGCCGCCGTCCCCGGCGGATGCGGCCCGGAGGGCCGCGGCGCCCGCCCCGGCCGGCGAGACGTACGACGTCCTGCTGCGCGGCGGCCGGATCGTGGACGGATCCGGCAACCCGTGGTACGCCGGCGACCTGGCGATGCGCGGCGACCGGATCGCCGCGGTCGGCGGTCTCAGGGAGGCCCGTGCCCGCCGCACCATCGACGCACGCGGGCTCGTGGTCGCCCCGGGGTTCATCGATCTGCTCGGCCAGTCGGAGATCACGGTCCTCGTCGACCCGCACGTGCGCAGCAAGATCACCCAGGGGATCACCACCGAGCTCACCGGAGAGGGAGGATCGGTCGCGCCGCAGACGTCGTTCACGATCGAGGACCTGATGCCGGGCATCGCCGAGTACAGGATCGCCGTGGACTGGCGCGACTTCGACGGCTATTTCAGGCGGCTGAAGGAGAAAGGCACGGCGATCAACTTCGCCCACCTGGTCGGGGCGACTCAGGTCCGGCAGGCGGTGCTGAAGAGCGACAACCGGCTGCCCGATGCCGCCGAGCTCGAGGCGATGAAGCGCCACGTGGCCCGGGCCATGGAGGCGGGGGCCTTCGGCGTGTCGTCGTCCCTCATCTATCCTCCCGCCAGCTTCTCGGACACCCACGAGCTGATCGAGCTGGCCAGGGTCGCCGCGCGCTACGGCGGGTTCTACGCCTCGCACATCCGCAACGAGGCCGACGACATCGTCCCGGCCCTCCGGGAGGCCGAGGCCATCGGCGAGCAGGCCGGCGTCCCGGTCGAGGTGTGGCACTTCAAATGTGCCGGCCGGAAGAACTGGGGCCGGATGAAGGAGGTCGCGGGGGAGATCGAGTCGGCGCGCGCGCGCGGAATCGACATGACGGCCGACATCTACCCCTACCCGGCCTCGTCGACCGGCCTCGCGGCCAGCCTGCCCCCCACCGCGTCGGAGGGCGGGGTCGCGAGGCTGGTGGAGCGGCTGAAGGACCCCGCCGAGCGGGCGCGCATCCGCGCCGGGATCGAGAACCCTACCGGGCGCTTCGAAAACCTGTTCCACAACGTCGGCGGACCCGAGGGCGTCCTCATCGTCGGCGTGCGGACGCCGGCGAACAAGAAGTACCAGGGGAAACGGCTCTCGGAGATCGCGGCCCTGCGCGGCCAGGACGCGATCGAGACGATGTTCGATCTCCTCGTCGAGGAAAGCGGGTCGGTCGACTGCGTCTACTTCGCGATGTCCGAGGACGACGTCAGGGCCGCCATGGTCCAGCCCTGGGTGGCCTTCAACTGCGACAACGCGGGCGTGTCGCCCGATGGTGTCCTGGGCGCCAGCATGTGCCACCCGCGCGCCTACGGCACGTTCCCGCGCGTCCTCGGCCGCTACGTGCGCGAGGACAAGGTCCTGCGTCTCGAGGACGCCGTCCGCAAGATGACCTCCCTGCCCGCGCAGAGACTCGGTCTGCGCGACCGGGGCCTGCTGCGCCCCGGCGCGTACGCCGACGTGACGGTCTTCGACCCCGGCAAGGTGATCGACCGCGCCACCTTCGACAACCCGCACCAGTATTCGGAAGGGATCGTGTACGTCTTCGTGAACGGGGCCCCGGTGGTCGACCAGGGGAAAATCACCGACCGGCTGCCGGGGCGGATCCTGCGGGGACCCGGATACCGGCCGTCCGCCACGGCCGGCCGCTGAGGGTCAGCGCTCCCCGAACACCTCGCCGCCCTTCATGACGAACCGCACCCTGCGCAGGGCGGAGATGTCGGCCAGGGGGTTCCCCTCGACCGCGATCAGGTCGGCCAGCTTCCCGGGCTCCACCGCGCCGATCCGGTCCTGCCAGCCGAGCAGCTCCGCGTCGACCAGCGTCGCCGCCTGGATCGCCTTGAGCGCCGGCATGCCGGCCTCCACCATCAGCTCGAGCTCCCGCGCCGCGCTGGCCGGCGGAAAATCGCCCGCGTCGCTCCCCGAGGCGATCTTCACCTTCATGCGCAGGGCGCGCTGGAACGTGTCGCGGTGCCCGTCCACGACCCTCTTCCAGGCCGGCGTGGGGTTCTCCTCCCAGGACACCTGGTAGGCGGCCAGCGTCGGGCAGAAATAGACCCCCTTGTCGAGCATCATCTTTAATGTGGCGTCGTCCAGGAACAGACTATGCTCCACCGAGCGCACCCCCGCCCGGATGGCGGCGCGGGCGGCGTCGTCCCCGTAGCAGTGCGCCGCCGCCGGACGGTGCCGACGGCCGGCCTCGTCCACCAGGGCGTCCATCTCCTCCTGCGTCATGGTGACGCGCAGATCGAGGATTTCCCCGGTCGGCTGGAACTTCCGGTAATCGCCGTAGAACTTGATCCAGTCGGCCCCGTGCTCGATCTGCTCGCGCACCGCCTTGCGGATCTCCCACGGCCCGTCGGCGATCTGCACCCCCTTCGGGACGGCGACCTCGGGGGCGTATCCGAGGAGCGCGTAGTTCCCGGTGGTCGAGATGGCGCGCGTCGCCACCTGCATGCGGGGTCCGGGCACGATCCCGTCGCCGATGGCGTCCCGCAGCTCCGCGTCGCCGAACATCGCCCCCTCGGTCTCGAGGTCGCGGATCGTCGTGAAGCCGGCGAGCAGGAAGGTGCGCGCCGAATTCGCGGCCTGCAGCGTCCGGCGCGCCTGCGACTGCTTCAGGAGCTGTACGTCGTAGTCGCCGGGCTGCAGGAAGGTGTGCGTGTGGGCGTCCACGAGCCCCGGCAGGACCGTGTACGCCGACAGGTCATAGAGCACCGCCCCGTCCGGCGGCTTCGCCCCGGCGTCGAGCACCCTGTCGATCCGGTCGCCCTGGACGATCACCAGGACGCCCTCCTTGAGGGTTCCGGTGCGGATATCCAGCAGCCGCCCGCAGCGCAACGCGGAGATCTTCGGCGGCGGCGACGGCCGGGGAGGTTCGACACCCAAGACCGGGCCGCTCATCAGACCGGCGGCGGCAAGGCAGAGCAGAAGCGATCTCATGAGGGCCCTTCCATTCAAGCGGTGCGCCGTTGCGTCGTGTGCAGCGCATAGGCCGACAGGACGAGGAGGATCAGGATCGGCAGGATGAGGCTCCAGGGATAGGGACAGACCCACCACGCCACGAACGCACCCGCGAAAGCGCCGGGGGTCACCAGCCGCAGGTGCGGTGACAGCGGCGTCACCCGGTCTCCCATCCGGCTGTGCCGGTACCCGTACAGCGTGTAAATCGTCAGGCCGATCGCCAGCCAGCCAAGAAACCGCCACCAAGTGACCTCCGGGAGACCACGCATGAGCCAAATGCAAGAGGCAATACCGGCCAGGGCAAACTCGGTTTTGACCAACTCCGGAACGTTGCGCGATCGGAGCCATGCGGCGATCCCGACGACGGAGAAAGTGGCACCGACGGCCGCGATCGCGAGCACGACGGTATGCTCGAGCCGAGTCCCCCAATCGCCCGCCGCGAACAGGAGCGGCGTCAAATACCAAAGGATCAGCAGCCATATGGGCAAGAGCGGTATCCAGGGCGTCTTGAAAGGTCGACGACGGTGGGGGTCGGTGTGCCTCAAGATCATGATACCCATGCAGACCAGCACGAACGCGAACAGCGTACCGATGTTGGTCAACTCGATGATCTCATCCAGAGACGCGAACGCCGCGAAGACAGCCACGAAGACGCCCGTCCAGATTGTCGTGACGTGCGGAGTCCGGTACCGAGGGTGGACCGCCGCGAACACCTTGGGCAGGAGCCCGTCGCGCGACATCGAGAAGAAGATGCGTGGCTGTCCCAACTGAAACACCAGGAGGACCGCGGTCATCGCCACGACCGCCCCGAACGACACCACGCCGGCCACCCAGTTCAGGTGGATGAACTCCAGGGCAACCGGCAGAGGGTCGGCAATCCCGAGTTGGGTCCACGGGATGATGCCGATCAGGACCGTTGCGACCGCGACGTAAATGATCGTGCAGATCAGAAGCGAGCCGATGATCCCGATCGGAATGTCGCGTTTCGGATTGCGCGTCTCTTCGGCCGCCGTCGAAACCGCATCGAAGCCGATGAACGAAAAGAAGATGATTGCTGCGCCGGCCTGGACGCCTGCCCAGCCGTTCGGCAAGAACGGATGGAAATGCTCCTTCTGGACGTAATTGAAGCCGACCCACACGAACAAGATCAGGATGGCAATCTTGAGCGCTACCATGATGTTGTTCACGACGGCGCTCTCTTTCACGCCGATCACGAGAACCCAGGTGATGAGAGCCACGATCAGGACCGCAGGAAGGTTGAACATGATCGGCACGCCGAACACTTTCGGGGCCGCCGCGACGATGTCGGGGGAGTTCAGAGCCGTACGCAGATCGGTGACAAGCCACTTGGGGATCTGCCAATGTGGCGGGACGTTCTTCAGGAAATTGTTCAGATGGGAGGCCCACGAGATGGCCACCGCGATGTTTCCGACGGCGTACTCGATAATCAGGTCCCAGCCGATGATCCAGGCGATCATCTCGCCGAGAGTCGAGTAGGCGTACGTGTACGCACTGCCGGCGATTGGAATCATGGCGGCGAACTCGGCGTAGCAGAGCGCCGAGAAGATGCACGCCACGGCGGTGAGGATGAACGACAAGATGATCGCCGGGCCGGCGCCGGGGCGGTCGGCGTTGCCTGCGGTCGCAGTCCCTATCGCGGCGAAGATGCCGGTCCCGATGACCGCGCCGATCCCGAGCATGGTCAGGTCGAGCGCGGTCAGGGTGCGCTTTAACCCATGTCCGGCCCCCGCCTCGGATTCGCGCGTGATCCGATCGACGCTCTTCGTCCGGAACAGTGTCCCGAGCTTCATCCGAGGAGAGCCCCGCGTTGTCGCGGTCGATGGAGTTCGAAAGGCCGCGAAAATATACGCGAGGGCTCGTTGAGGAGTCAACCGCACCGCGAGGCGCGGCCCCCTGCGGCCTGCCTCCCGCGGTGCGAATTCTTCAGCGGGCGCGGCGCCAAAAACTGATAGGCCGCCGGGGGTCCGACCGCAGGGCGTACTTGAAGACGCGCCGGTACCAGAAGTCCGTGGAGTAAAGCAAGTAGCCGCGCGCGGCGTAGCGCTCGTCGGGGTCGGGTCGCGGCAGCGCCAGCTCCGGCCGGCGCAGCACCTCGGCGAAAGGATGCGGGATGCAGGTGTTCGACATCGGGTCGAGGATGACCTCCGCGCCGTCGCACCTGGCGACGATCACTTCGTGCGAGTCGATCCGCCGCGGACCGCGTCCCCGGGGGTGATCGCGCGCCAGCATCGACAGCCAGCGCACCTCGAAGCCCTCGCGCCTCAGGATCTCCCCCAGGACCACGGCGTACCCCCAGCAGTAGGCGTGACCCCCGGCCAGGATGGAGACGGGATCGCTGCCTTCGGACGATCGCTCCGGATCGAGCCGGCGGTAGACCCACTCCATTGCCTCCCTCGCGCGGTCGAGCTGGGAGGCGTCCGGGCCCCGCTTCCAGGCCCTGACGTATATCATCCTGTCGTCCGACGGCGGGTAGGGCGGCATGCCGAGCCGCCGGAAGGTGTCGATCTCCTCCAGGGCGACGTCGCGGAGCCCCGCCGCGAGAAGACGCGCGGTCACGTCGTGGGGGGCGGTCTTCCAGGTGTGGTTGTCGCAGAGGCGGTCCGGGTTGCGCGCGTCGCTCGGGATCGCCGCCACCAGGACGCCGCCGCGCCGCAGCACCCGATGGATCTCCGCCAGGGTGGCGGTCACGGAGAAGGCGTGCTCGAGCGTGTTGTCGGCGTACACGCAGTCGAAGCGGCCGTCGAGGAACGGCAGGCGCGCGATGTCGCCCCGCAGGAAGCGGGCGCGGTCGGAACGGTACTGCCGGCCGGCCTTCGAAAGGAACTCCGCCCCGTAGTCGATGCCCTCGGCCTGCATCCACGGATACCGCCGGGTGATCTCGGCGCTCCAGTAGCCGGCCCCGCAGCCGAGATCGAGGACGCGGTCCCGATCCAGGGGGATCATGTCCTGCAGCCGCCGCGATTGCGCCTCGTTGCGCTCGATCCCCATGATCGCCTGGTACTCGCGGCGGACCTGCCAGGCGGCGCTCTCCTCGGCCTCCCGGTGCGGCGCGGATTCCAGCTCAGCCCGCGCCATGCGGGCCATCCCGGAGAGGGTCACGAACTCGACCCGCCCCTCCCGCCGCAGGCGCCGCAGCCCCGCGGCGATCGCCGCGAAGTCGTGCTCGCCCTTGGTGTGGCCGATCATCACGAAGTAGTCATGGGCCGCCATGACCGCGGGCGGATAGTCGGCGAGGAAATGGGCCAGCGGCTTTGGCAGCAGCCGGTTGACGAGAGGACGCAGGGGCCTCAGCCGCGCGTAGCGCCCCGCCAGCCAGGCACGCGTCCTTTGGACCCGGCGGTACGCCTCGGTCGTGGGCCAGGCGGCGGCCTCCTCTTCGAGACGGCGCAACAGGCGGTCGGCGAAGCGGGCCCCCTCGGGGCCGTCCAGCGACCAGCGCTGTCCCGGTGCCCAGGCAAACAGGGGCAGCTCGACGATCCCCTCCTCGTCCGGCGGCGCCAGGAGCTGCGGGTCCTGACGGCCCGCGAAATAGGGCCGGCGCCGCGAGAAGGCCAGGCGGTAGTCGTAGCCGCGCTCGGCGGAGACGCCCCCGGCATGCACCGACGAGTCGCAGCCGATGCCGCATGCGACCAGCGCGTCGTGCAGCCGGGCGAACGGCTGCGCCTGGTAGCCGCCGGCACGGAAGGCGGTCACGCTGTAGGAAGGCTCCACCGGCCGCAGCGCCGTCTCGAGCGCCGACTTGCATTGGGCGATGCGGGCCGCCAGGTCCCCCGGATAATCGGCGGCCTTGGACCTGGCAAGGTCCCAGGTCCAGGTGTTCCCGGCGCGGCGCGCCCCCAGCTCCGGGAGCCATGCCGGGTGCAGATGGAGCTGCACGTCGTGCCCGCGGCGCACCGCGTCCTGCCACTGGCGCTCCATGCGCGCCGCGATCGCCGGCTCGTTCTCGCGCAGCCAGAGATACTCGCCGGCCTCCGCCATCAGGGTCAGCGCCGAGCCCTCGCGGTCGCCGGTGCCCAGGAACTCGTCCGCCGGCCCGAACACGTCCGCCTCCCAGTCGATCGACTCGCCCGGCGGGATCGGCTGCCAGGTTTCGTAGTCGACGGTCACGGCGACCAGGCGCCGCTTGCGCCGGCCCAGAAAGAGGGCGTGGCCGCTCTTCAGAACGCGCCCCATCTCGAGCCGCAGGTGGCGCGCCACCAGGCGTTCCAGCTCGTCCGGCTCGAGGTACTCGCCGCCCGGGCACCAGCCGGCGACGAAGGCCAGGCCGCCGTCCGCCAGGTGCTCCGAGATCCAGCTCAGGGACGCGTTGCGTCCGGCCTCGTCGAGGTAGTAGATGACGTCGCTGAAGATGACGAGGTCGTAGCGATCGGCGAGATCGTCGAGCCGATCGAGGCCGCCCGCGGATCCCTGCCTGAACCGGATGAACGGGAACCGCCGCCGCCCCTTTTCGATCGCCAGGGCGCTGAAATCGACGCCGTCGAGCCGCCGGAAGGTGTCGCGATAGTGAGCCAGGAAGGCCCCGAAGCCGCAGCCGATGTCGAGAACCGACTCTCCGGACGGTTTGTGCTCGCGGATCAGGCTGCGGTACAGGGCGTAGCGGTCCGAATCGGCCGCGCCGATCGCCCACGGATCGTCCTCGTCGCCGTAGATCCGGTCGAAGTCCCGCTTAACTCGCATGCCCGGGTCGCCACCTGGCGCAGTACACGACCTGCGCCGCCAGGACCAGAACGTAGCACACCAGGGACGACAGCGACGCGCCCAGGATGCCGTAGGCGGGGATCCAGAAGAGGTTGAGAGCGATGTTCAGCGCGCAGACCACGATCCAGATCAGCACGGAGAACCAGGGGAAGGCCAGGGAGGCCAGGTAATTGGAGATGATGTTGTTGACGCCGTAGAAGATCATGGCGACCGCCAGGAGCACGAACGCGGGCGCCGCCGGCAGAAAATCGGCCCCGAACAGCAGCCGGATGAGCGGCCGCGCCAAGAGGGCCGCGATACCCGATACGCCCGTCATCAGCACCAGCACCAGGCCGCTCATGCCGGCCGTCAGCCTCCACTTCTCCTCCCGGGTCGCGCGGGCCACCAGCTTCGGGAACAGCAGCGTGCCGATGATCGACGGCAGCAGGTAGACCAGGTCCGCCATCGAGGCGGCGATCGAGTAGTAGCCCGCCTGCCGCGCCCCGAGCATGTGCTGCACCATCAGGAGATCGAAACGCACCACCAGGTAGGCGAACAGGCAGGCCAGGTACGACTTGAGCCCGTAGACCAGGTGCGCTCGCAGGAGGCCGGGCGACGGCCACGGGAAGACCGGGGCGAGGCGCCAAAGCCTGCTCAGGACCCGCGCCAGGCCGACGGCCGAGGCCGCCAGCCCCGCCGCGAACAGGGCCTCGGGCGAGACGCTCCCCTGCACGATGACCAGCGCGATCAGGGTCAGCGACACCAGCCGGGCGACGATCTCGATCCGGTTGAAGGCCCGCACCTCCTGGACGCCGATGAGCAGGTTCTGCAGAAGAAGATAGGCGAGACCGACCGGGATCGACGCGGAAGTCAGCACCAGGAGCGTGCCGCCCAGAGGGGCGATGTCGGGGCGGAGGAGCGCGATCCCCCAGAGCGCCGCGGCGGCGATCGTGCCGAGGGCCGCGCTCACGGCCAGGCTGTTCCCCGCCAGGCGCGGCAGCAGGCTGCGCTCCCGGGCGGCGAAGAACGTGTTGGCGGAATGCAGACCCAGGTTCCCGAACTGCACGCCGATGCCGGCCAGCGCTCCGGCCACCGCGTACAGGCCGCGCCCCTCCGGGCCGAGCGCCCGGGCCACCATGACGCTCGCGGCGACCCCCGCGCCGATCAGGAACACCCGGGTCGCGAAGGTCTCGCCCACCTTCCAGGCGAAATCGGACGCGAACGCCCTCTGCCAGAAGGCGGCCCCCGCCGACCACAGAGAAGGGAGGGAGAACACGGTGCTCGAATCGAAGCGGGCGCCGCGCGACATGATCGGCAAAGATAGGCTCGCCCGCGGTCTGAATCAAGACGCGCGGGCACGCTATAATGCGCCCGCTTCGCTCCGCGGCCGGTCCGATTCCCGGGCGGGCCACCGGATAGCGCGGCACGAGGTGCGGCCATGCCGCTCGCTGGCGCTGCGTGACAGGTACCGAGGGATCTTCCCCCGGCGGCCGTCCGGGGCGCGCCCGGCCGGCCGCGGCCCCGCGGCGCCGTCTCGTCTCGCACCTCAGCGTCGTCGTTCCCTTCTACAACGAGGAAGACAACGTCCCCGAGCTGCACCGGCGTCTGACCGGCGTCCTGAACGGGCGCGGCATCCCCCACGTGCTGTATTTCGTCAACGATGGGAGCCGGGACGGCACGCTCGAGCGCCTGCGCGCCCTGGCCTCTTCCGACCGCCGCGTGCGCGTCCTGTCGTTCTCGCGCAATTTCGGGCACCAGATGTCGATCAGCGCCGGGCTGGCGCACGCCGACGGCGACGCCGTCGTGGTGATGGACGCCGACCTGCAGGACCCGCCGGAATTGATCCCGGACTTGCTGGAACGCTGGGCCGAGGGCTATGACGTCGTGTGCGCCGTACGCCGCAAGCGCAAGGAGGGCCCGCTGAAGCGCGCCGCCTACGCCCTGTTCTACCGCGTCCTGCGCCGCATCAGCAACGTGGAGATGCCTCTCGACTCCGGAGACTTCTCGCTGCTGGACGCGCGCGTCGTCGGTCTGCTGCGCGCCTTCCCGGAGCGCAACCGCTTCGTGCGCGGCCTGCGCTCCTGGGTCGGCTTCCGGCAGACCGAGCTGGCGTACGAACGCATGCCGCGGCGCGCCGGGGAGCCGAAGTACCGCGTCCGGCATCTCCTGAAGCTGGCCCTGGACGGCTTCTTCGCCTTCTCGACCGTGCCCCTGCAGCTGTCGACCTGGCTCGGCTTCCTGGCCGCCGGCCTCGGTTTCCTCTACCTCGTCTACGCCCTGGCGAGCCGGTTTCTCTACCAGAACCCCGCCGGCTGGACGTCGCTGGCGGCGATCATCCTGTTCCTCGGAGGCACGCAGCTGATCCTGCTGGGGGTCCTGGGTGAGTATGTCGGGCGGATCTACGAAGAGGTCAAGCAGCGCCCGCTCTACATCGTGGACGAGGCAATCGGGTTCCCGGAGGGGGAGCACGGCGCCGTCGCGCGCCTGGGCGGGGAAGGTCCGTAGAGGATCCTGATGGACCTCTCGATGTACCGCGATTTCGCGGAGGTCCACGAAGATCGGCACTGGTGGTTCGTGGGACGCCGCAGGATCGTCCGGTCGCTTCTCGAGAGCCTGCTCGGCCCGGGGCGCGACCGGACGATCCTCGAGATCGGCTGCGGCACCGGCGGGATGCTCCCGGTCCTCGCGGAGTTCGGCCGGGTGACCGGCGTCGACCCGTCCGAGGACGCCATCCGCTACTCGCGTCAAAGACACGGCCGTCACGCCGAGCTTCTGCGCGTCGATTTCCCCGGCGAGCTGCCCCCGGGCGGCGGCTACGACGTCGTCGCACTGTTCGACGTCCTGGAGCACCTCGACGACGACGGCCTGGCGCTCCGGCGCGCCGCCACCCTCCTGGCCCCGGGGGGCCTGCTCGTGGCCACCGTTCCGGCGCACCGCTTCCTCTGGTCGCCGCACGACGTCATCAACCATCATCGACGGCGCTACGCCCGCCGGGAGTTGCGCTCGCGCGTCCGCGAGTCCGGTCTGGTCCTGTCACGACTGTCGTACTTCAACATGTTCCTCTTTCCCGCGGTCCTCATGGCCCGCCTCGTCCGCCGATCCGCCGCCGGCGTGGACTGCGGACGGTCCGATTTCAAGACCACACCGGGTCTGGTCAACTTGTCCCTGGCGCGGCTGTTCGGCGCCGAGCGCTTTCTGCTGCGCCGCCTGAACCTGCCGTTCGGAGTCTCCCTGCTGGCGGCGGCGCGCAGGCCGGCGGCGCCCCGATGAAGCCGGGCCGCGCAGCGCTGCTGGTCCTGCTCGCCCTGGCCGTCCGGACGCCGATCCTGATGACCCAGCACGACGACTACGCGAGCGGCGGGATCACCACCACCCTCGGTCTCGTGGCGCGCAACCTCCTGGAGGGGCGCGGGCTCGTGGAGACGACCGGCCCCGACGCGATCCTCGCGCTGTACGATCGCCAGCAGGCCGAGGGGCGCCTGATCGACATTCAGGATTTTCCGGACCCTCCCGATCAACCGACCAAGCCGTTGA
>WNGG01014004.1_pt1 | contig 17711 bp, 18 predicted proteins | sample 5400661 | NCBI WGS metagenome assembly WNGG01 (sample SAMN13153372, study PRJNA577476) | soil metagenome | isolation source: 100 cm soil or saprolite under Garry oak tree replicate 1 | place: USA:California | collected 2016-06-15 | reverse complement strand
TACCCATGCAGGCTGAATACTTTGCCTTGGAGGGCGTGAGTGAGCTACTGGACACGATTGAGCGCTTGCGCCTGAGCTTTAACCCGGAGTTGCACATTGAAGGCGTGGTTCTCACGATGTATGACGATCGAACGAACCTGGCGCAGCAGGTCACCCAGGAGTTGAAGAGGCACTTTGGCGATAGACTGCTGGAAACGATCATTCCGCGTAACATCCGCCTGGCTGAGGCGCCCAGCTATGGCAAGCCGGCATTGCTCTATGATGTGCGCTCTCGCGGCGCCGAAAGCTATATAAAGCTGGCCAAGGAAATCATGCACCGCAAGATGAATCCAGCTACGGCTCCTGCTCCAGAAAATTTGGAGCAAAATCCTCAAGATCCTGAAGATCTCTCGATCAGCAACGAACTGAAAAGGGTCAATGAACCATGATCAATGACAAACGCAAAGCCCTGGGACGAGGACTGGATTCTCTGCTGCCAGCCAAGCCTGCAGCCGCGCCTATTGCGATGCCAGTAACTCATACTGGCGGCAGCGCGCAGGAAGTCCTAATTGACAGCATCGACGCGAACCCTTACCAGACGCGGCGGCGAATCAATGAAGCCGCCTTGGAGGAATTAGCGGAATCGATACGCGCCAGCGGTGTGGTTCAGCCAGTAGTATTGCGGCCAGGGCCCAATGGTCGATTTCAGTTAGTCGCCGGCGAGCGTCGCTGGCACGCTTCAAAGAGAGCAGGTAAAACCACGATACCTGCGGTGATTCGCCAAATCTCCAATGAGCAGGCTATGGAGATCACGATCATTGAAAACCTGCAGCGCGAGGATTTAAACCCGATAGAACAGGCACGGGCTTTCGAGCGGCTGAGCAGGGAATTCGGCCTTACGCAGGAGCAAATCGCCGTCCGCACAGGTAAGGACCGCACCAGCATTGCTAACTTCATCCGCTTGCGCAAGCTTCCAGAGGCACTTCAGGATGCATTGGAAACCGGCGTTCTGAGCTTTGGCCATGGGAAAGTGCTGCTCACTCTTGCTGGCTTCCCAGAGCACATGGAACGCGCCGCCCGCGAGGTGATTGAAAAACAACTCTCAGTGCGCCAGACCGAAGAGCTCGTCGGCAAGCTGCTTAACCCGCAAACGACGGAACAGAAGCAGGAGAAGCCGGCCCCCCAGATCGACCCCAATGTGCGCGATGCCCAGCGCAGCCTGGAAAATTCATTAGGAGTGAAGGTTGAAATTCAGGACCGGAAAGGCAAAGGCAAGATCATTTTGAAGTATGGCTCACTGGAAGATTTTGACCGCATTGTGGAAGCCCTGGCCGCGAAATAACTATATCGATATATATCAATATAGTGAACGCCGATTTTTTACACGGCAACAACGGTTTTTGCGAAATGGTCTTTGATCGTGAGCGCCTAGTGGCGCAGGCCGGTCCAGTTTTCTGAAATCACGATGGAATTCCCTGGATTGCCGGGATCGTACTTGATTGATGTCATCAATCCGGCGCGGCAGGAATGAAGGTCAACCATGTGGCGCAAACTGCTGACATCCTGCGACGCCTCATAGCTGACACCCGCGACATCATAGTGATAGATCAACAACTGCAACTCGCCTGAGCCATTGCTCTGCATTTCATTTACGTCGATCACTGTGCCGTCGGTAATACGGCCCGTCTCGCTGATGCGCATCCTGCGCTCGCGCTCCCGCTGATCCGGCGTCTTGCGGCGGCTGCGCGCCCAGGCATTGGCGCCAAGCAGCAGGCCCGCGCCAGCTATCGCGATAAGAGAATACAGACGAAGTTCATTCATGCGCTCTAATGCCCCCAACACCAGGACCTTTGCCTTGTGTAGATGAGTTTAATGCAACTTGGGTTCAATGAAAATCCGAAGGAACACCTATCTCCACGCTCGGGGCAGCAGAACGGCTCTGCGGCGCCTGGCACAAGATCCAGAATCCTCCGGCCAGCAGAAAATCACAAGATAACGATAGTTTTTTGGCGCTAAGCGGGCACTCCAAATGACATAAGTGCTTCGAAATAAAAACGATTGCGATTCTGAAAATTTGTTTAATCGGCGTCTACCACAAGGCTTGTAAGAGCACCGATTCCTTCAATCGATACGCTTACTTCGTCGCCGGCAACAAGCGGCCCTACACCGGCAGGCGTACCGGTCAAGACCAGGTCGCCCGGAAAAAGAGTCATGACCTTCGAGATGTAACGTAGCACCACGTCTACGGGAAAGATAAACGCCAGCGTGCTCTCAGACTGCTTGAGCTGGCCATTCACGCGGCTTTCCACGCGCACGCCCTTCCACGGATCAATCTCATCTGTAACGATTGGCCCCACCGGACAAAAGGTGTCAAAGCCCTTGGCGCGGGTCCACTGCGGATCTTTCTTTTGCAGATCGCGCGCAGTCACGTCATTGGCGCAGGTGTAGCCAAGGATATATGGGCGAACGTCGTCATTTGGTCCCAGATTGCAGCACTTCTTGCCGATCACGACGGTGAGCTCACCTTCAAACTCCACCCGTTGCGAAAGGAGCCTGGGACGGACAATCTTCTCTCCTGGTGAAATCAACGAGCTCGGAGGCTTGAGGAAGATCAGCGGCTCGGAAGGAGCTTCATTGCCCAATTCCTTGGCATGCTCGCTGTAATTGCGGCCCACACAAACAATCTTGGACGCTGCAGCAGGAAAAAGCAGCCTTGCCGACGACACAGGCTGGGCAGCACACTTCTGCGCCTTCGAAAGATCAGGAATCACGCCATCCGGCGCGGTCTGAGTAATCTGAGCGGAACCGGCCACATTTTCAATCAGCCCAAAGCGCGGGCCGTCTGGGGAAACAAAGCGGCAATATCTCATTCGGAGAACACTCCAAAAAGTGCAAGGGATTTCTGGCGACATCGATGATGCAAAACGCGCCATCGAATGTGCCGGAAATCCCTATTTTACTTTAGCGTCAGCCCCGAGCCGGAAACCGCTTATCCGCCCGCCTGCTTCTTTGCAAGATCGCCAATAATCGGCAGCTTAAATTCCTGGTTGCCATAGGCCTTAATCATGCATACCACCACGGCAACCACAACGCCGAGCCAAATAATCATCATCAAAGGACCCATGAGGAAAATGCTCAGCCCCCTGGTGATGAAACCCATGATCATGGAAAGGATAAATACTACGATCCAGATGGCCAGCACGGCGACGTTGAGGAATATCGATTGAAACGCGTTGAACCGCACGAAGCGGTCATTCTTGTAAGGCTCGATCAACAGGAAAATAAGCCCAGTGACCCAGCCAAAAAGATAGCTGAGACATGCAGCCACATTATTTGTCATGCCAGTACTCGCGGTGCCCGCCGGCGAAGAAGCCGGGGCAACCGCGGCCCCCGAAGTTGTTGTTACGCTTTGCCCCGATGCCGCCGCGCCACAAGCCCCGCAAAATCCCGAACCCGCATTGAGTTGGGCCCCACACTTTGCACAAAATGCCATAGATACTTGTCTCCTTCTGGATGTTCCCTCTTGTGGAAGATTTGTTTGTGCAACAGCTTAGTCTGTCTTGGCCCAGAATGAAAGGAAACTTATTGCTTAATTCCCTAGAATTTAGCATTTTCCGTTGATTTTCCGCGAAAATGCCTACACCTACGCCACTCCCCGCGATTCGCCTAGCACCAGCTTGAAGTCCATCCGCTTCTTACCGCGATAGACTGTCACCGTCACGGTATCGCCGGAGCGATGGTTCTGCATTATATGCGAGAGGTCTTGCTGGTCCTCAACCGGCTGGCCGTCGATTGCCACCAGCAAATCGCCCCCGATCATAATAGGAGCGTTGCCCAGATAGGCCCGTTCCGTGCCTCCGTGAAGCCCTGCACGCTCCGCGGCGCTGCCCGGTACCACTTCCACGATCAGCAGGCCTGCGTCAGCGGCCAATCCCATCTGGCCAGCCAGTTCCGGCCCGATTGGAATGGTGCGAACGCCCATCTCCGGACGTCGGACACGCCCGAGGTGCACCAGATCGTCCAACACCGCCTTGGCTGTATTGATCGGAATGGCAAAGCCAATGCCCGCGCTCTGCTCCACGCCACCGGTCAGAATCATGGTATTAATGCCGATGACCTGGCCCCGTGCATTCAAGAGGGGACCGCCCGAATTTCCCGGATTGATGGCTGCGTCGGTCTGAATGGCTTCGTCGATAAATCCGCGCTGGCCTTTCAACGAGCGGATAGAGCTGATAATGCCTCGCGTCATGGTGCCGCTAAGGCCGAAAGGATTCCCGATGGCATAAACTTTCTGGCCCACCACCAGGCTCTTGGAGTCCCCGATCTCTGCCTGGGGCACCGATTTGTTGGGAATCTGGATGACTGCCAGATCATGAACGGGATCGGTACCCACAATCTGGGCCTTATATTTCTTCTTGTCGCTGGTGGTCACCTCCAACTGGCGTGCCCCTTCCACCACGTGGTTGTTGGTCAGGATATGGCCTTCGGTGTCGATCACGAATCCTGAACCCATGCCCTGCTGAGGCACAGCGCCATAAAAGAAGTCGAAAGCCACGGCAGTTGAAGTGATATTCACAACCGAGGGAAGCGCTTTTTTATAAACGGCAATGTTGTTTTGTTCGTCTGCGTCGAAATTCGCCGGCCCAGCGGCTTGTGTCAGTTCAATGTGCGTGGGCCGAGTCACCCAGGAAGGCGCATCCGGGCCCGCCAATCGCGTAGTCACAAAGTAAAAAGTAAGCACCAATAAAGTAGCGAGTAGAACGGGACGTAAAAGCTTCATGTATCACCTGTCAAAAATGAGCCAGAACCTTGAGCTCGGCATAGATTCTCTGCACCTGGTGGCGGGTTTCTTCGACGGAACCGGAATTATCGATCACAAAATCCGCCCGGCGGGCTTTTTCCTCATCGGGAATCTGCGCCTTCGTCCGGCGGTCAACATCGGCGCGCGCATCCGCCTCATTCCTGCCTGTGCGCTCCGCGAACCGCGTAATTTTCTGCGTCGGCTTGCAGGTCACAACCATGATCTTGTCAAAACGGTCTTTCACGCCGGCCTCAAAGAGCAACGCAGCTTCCACAATGGCGATGGCGTACGGATCCCTGGCAGCGAGTTCGCGCATCCAGTGGTCCTGTTGGCGAATCACCGCAGGATGCACAATTTTGTTTAACTCTTCCACGCGGCCGCCGTCAAACGCCGCTGCCGCGAGTTTGGCGCGGTCTATTTCACCATCTGGTTTGACGATCTCCCGGCCAAAGCGTTTGACCAACTCCTGGTACACATCCTGCCCAGGACGGTAAAGTTCATGCGCTATGATATCGGCGTCCGCAACATGCGCTCCCAGATCGGCAAACATCTTAGCCACCGTGGACTTGCCGCAGGCAACGCCTCCCGTGATACCGACCCTCAGCATTCGCTCAGCTCCGCCGCTGCCCGCGTCGCATCTCGCACGCCTTGACCGTGTTGGACATGAGCATGGCGATGGTCAACGGCCCCACGCCGCCGGGTACCGGCGTAATCGCGCCTGCCACGGCAGCGACATGGGGATCCACATCGCCTACGAGAGTTGAGCCTTTCTCCGCAAAAGAACTTTCCCGCACCGCATCACCGGCAAAGAACTTCTCAAACTCATGGCGGTCGGTGATCTTGTTGATGCCAACGTCGATTACAGTAGCACCGGGCTTTACAAACTCTTCGGTGACAAAGCCAGCTTTTCCGATCGCAGCCACCAGAATGTCCGCCTGGCGAGCCACATCCGCGATGTTCCGGGTCTTGGAATGGCAGACGGTGACAGTGGCGTTGTTATTGAGCAGCAGCATGGCCACGGGCTTGCCCACAATGTCACTCCGGCCGATGACCACGGCATTGCGGCCTTCGATGGCGATGTTGCTGCGCCTCAGAATCTCAATCACGCCCGCCGGCGTGCATGGCACGAGCCCAGGGCGCTGCGTGGAAAGATTGCCCACGTTCAGGGGATGAAATCCGTCGACGTCTTTTTCCGGCGACACCGCGAGCAAAACTTTTTTGGAGTCGACCTGCGGTGGCAGCGGCAGTTGGACCAGGATGCCGTCAATTTCGTCGCGCCGGTTCAGCGCGTCAACCATTTGCAGCAATTCGGCGGTGGTAACCGAATCTGGCGGCGTCAGGTTCTCACTCAGCATGCCCATTTGCTGGCAGGTCTTGACCTTGTTGCGGACATAAATCTCAGAAGCCGGGTTGTGTCCGGCCAGGATGACGGCGAGCCCCGGCCGGCAGCCCGCGGCGGTGAGCTTCTGCACCTGCTCAGCGACTTCAGACTTTATTTGTGCAGCGATCTTGTTACCGTCAAGAATGGTGGCAGCCATAGTTTTCATGGGAATAAATATCTTAACTACAAAAAAGACAAAGGTACACTTGCAGGCGACCCGCCTCTCTCTGCACTAAAATAGGAGTCATGATGATCAAACAGATTTTGGACGCTTTAGCCTGCCCTGATCCCGCTTGCCGCAAGCCGTTAAAGCTGGCTGAAGATGAGTTGGCGTTTCAATGCACCACCTGCGGCCGCATTTATCCCGTGAAGGATGGGATACCAATGCTGTTTATCGATTGACCCTCAGTGAACCGGCGCTTCAATCTTGAGCGCTCGCAGGTACTCAGCAAACTCGGGGCCAAGATCGGCGCGCTTCAAAGCAAATTCCACCGTGGCTTTCAGGAAGCCCAGCTTGTCTCCCGCGTCGTGACGTTTCCCTTCGAAGGTGTATCCGTAAATCTTTTCGCCGGCGCTGAGCAATCCACGAAGGCCGTCAGTCAATTGCAGTTCGCCGCCTGCGCCAAGAGGGGTGCGTTCCAGCGTTTCAAAAATGGTCGGCGTGAGAATATACCGCCCAATGATGGCGAGATTGGAAGGCGCTTCTTCGCGTTTGGGCTTTTCCACCAGGCTGCGAACATCGAAGGCGCGGCCTCCAAATTTGCCTTCAATCTTCTGTGCGTCAAGCACGCCGTAAGAAGAAATGGCGGGACCGTTCACCTCCTGGGTGGCGATGATCGAGCATTGCGATTCATCAAACACCTCTATCATCTGCTTCAGGCACGGCTTTTTGGCGTCGATCACGTCGTCCGCCAACAGCACGGCAAACGGCTCATTGCCGACGAGTTCCCGCGCCATCAGTACGGCGTGGCCCAGTCCCATGGCCTCTTTTTGGCGCACATAGGCAACGTGAATCATGTCTGAAATCTGGCGAACGATGGAGAGCAGCTCCATCTTGCCCCGCTCTTCCAGCATCTTTTCCAGTTCGTAGCTGACATCGAAGTGGTCTTCAATGGCGGTCTTGCCGCGGCCGGTAATAATGATGATCTGGTCGCAGCCCGCAGCCAGGGCTTCTTCAACGCCATATTGAATGATGGGCTTATCCACCAGGGGCAGCATTTCTTTGGGCTGGGCTTTAGTAGCGGGAAGGAAACGCGTCCCCAGACCGGCAGCGGGAAAAACAGCTTTGCGAACTCTCATTTTCATCGATGATTCCTGAGTACCGCATGGTGAGATGCAGAATTCTAGCATCTGTTTTTCTGGCCCGCCCTTGCGCCCGACGCGCATACAGTTTTCATAACACAGGACTGTTATCTCCCAACATCATCTGCCGGAGCAATTTGATTGGCGGGAAGCCCTGCTTCAGCAGCTCATTGTGAAAGTTTTCCAGAGAGAAGCCGGCGCCCACCTTTTTCTTGTAATCATCGCGCAGCTTCAAAATCTCCAGCTTGCCCAGGGTGTAATAGAGATACGTTGGGTCAGAGGTGCCACGCTTGGTCTCACGCAAGCCGTTCATGTGGGATTGATAACCTTCCTTCTCGAAGAACGCCACACCTTCATCGAAGGTCATCTTCCCCGTGTGCATTTGTATCCCCACGATGAAGCGCGCGTTGCGTAGTAGCGCATCCTGCAACTGGCCCAGGCGCAGCTTGAGAAAAGCCGTGTCGTGGTCCTGATCAACGCCCGGCGTGCGGCCATAGCCTTCGTCCAGCATCATCTGTTCGCTATAGTGGGCCCAGCCTTCAGCATTAGAGCTACAGCCCAGCAGCTTGCGGACTTTCGACGGAGCATACGGCACCCACAGAAACTGCGTGTAATGGCCGGGATAAACTTCATGTACCGCGGTGGAGATGATAGTCCCGCGGTTGAAGCCGGCCATGTGCTCTTCCACTTGCTCCGGCTTCCAGGTTGGCTCCGGCAGAGTAACGTTGAAAAAGGCTTCTTTCGCGACCTTCTCAAACGGCCCGGGTGTGTCCATGGAGGCGAAGGTCAGCGCCCGCGCGAAGGGCGGGGTCTCTTCCACAATCGGCAACTCCTCGGACGGCAGCTTGACGATGTGGCGCTGCTCCAGAAAATCTTTCAGTCCGCCCAGAGTATCGCGCGGCGTCTTGTTGGGGTCGAGTTTCGCTGCCGTATCTTTGAATGCCTGCTGGTTCAAGCGCAGGTTGGCCATGCCGATCTCAAGCAAATGATCCAGCGGGATATCAACATCCTCATCGTAAAGAAGCTTCTTGCTGAAATTATCAGCGCCGATGCGAAAGTCGCCATGGGCCTGCGGCTTTAGGTCCTTCTCTAGCCATTGTCCGTAGCTTTTCAGTTCACCCATCACTTTTTGATTGCTGGCACGGAATTCAGCCAGCAGCGCCTGGTCTTTTACGTCTTTAAAGGCGGCGGGCACGTCATTCTGGAAAAAGCTGATAAGGCCGGGAATCTGCTCCAGTGCAATGTCGACGTAGATGGGTGGAGGATTCTTCAAGTTCTGGCGCGCAGCCTGAAAGACCGCCGGCACCTGCTTTTCACGGGCGATGACGGATTTGAGCCGCTGATCAGCAGGCGCGAACGTACGCGCCATGATGAGGAAGATCGAGTTGGTAATGCCGGACGAATATACGTCGGGATTCTTCTCCCAGGGGCGGATCTGTTCCAGAGTAAGCAAGTGGGCATTAATGTCGTCCAGGACAAGGGTATGGTCGACTCGCACTGCCGGGGAGAGCTGCTGCGGATCGATTTTGGCCAACATTTTCTGGAAGTTTTTTAGCGCAGTGATTTGGCTGTTGATGGACGACCGGGCATAGTCTTCCAGCAGGTTGTCATACTGATGGAATCCCGCGGCTGTGCCTTGCGATGGACTGAATTTGAAATAGACTTTATCGAAATATTGCTCAGCCAGCAGCTCAAAGACCTTGTCATTGTTCGCGGAAGAAGATTCTGGCTGTTTGTGCTGCGCCTGCGAGGTGAACCCTGCCAGCAACAGAGCGAAGAGCGGGATTAGTTTCACAAAGGTCTCCAGTCGTCCAAAGGACGATCATCATTTGGACTCGCGTCGAACTCAAGCGTGAGCGTGTGCGAGCATCCGTGGGAGGCCCGGCGCGCCTGCAATGCCGATGGGCAAAGTTATTTTTGCACGTACACCGTGCCGCTCTTCATCACAAACACAGGACTTTGGAGCAAGGTTACATCCTTGAGTGGATCGCCGTTCACGGCAATGACGTCGGCGAAGCTGCCGACTTCCACCGTTCCAACCTTGGACCATCCCAGCAAGTCAGCGGCGTTGACTGTGGCGGTCTGGATGGCCTGGAGCGGCGTCATTCCTATCTGCACGTAGACCGCAAACTCATGAGCGTTTAGTCCGTGCGGATAGACGGCGGCATCTGTGCCGAAAGCAATTTTCACGCCCGCGTTGAACGCCTTCTTGATGTTCTGGCGGCTCACGGCTGTTACTTCTTTCATCTTCGTCGCATACATCGGGGGCAGGCCGATTTTTACGGCGTTTTCGCGCATCCAGTCGCTGAGGTATTGCGTTGGCACAAGGTAAGTACCATTTTTCTTCAAAAGGGCGATGCCGGCATCGTCAATGTAAGAGCCGTGCTCAATGGAGTCGACTCCGGCCTCAGATGCCCAGGCAATGCCTTGCGCGCCATGCGCGTGGGCAGCAACTTTGCGCCCCAGGCGATGCGCGTCAGCCACAATGGCTTTCATTTCTTCCAGCGTGTATTGCGAGGCGCGAGGATCGTCGCCCTTGGAGAGCACTCCGCCGGTGGCGCAAACCTTGATCACGTCCGCGCCATACTTAATAATTTCGCGCACCTTGTGCTGCACGCCTTCCACTCCATCGGCAGCGCCGTCAGACTTGGCGTGCCATTCATAAGGCAGCAAGTTCTGGTCGCAATGGCCGCCGGTGATGGAAAGCGCGGGACCGCTAGCCATAATGCGTGGGCCAGGGATCATGCCTTCATTGATGGCGTCGCGCAGGGCAATATCGGTATAGCTACGTTACGCACCGTGGTGAAACCCGCTTCCAGCGTGATGCGCGCGTTCTTGGCGCCGATCAACGCCTCTTTGGGAATGGAGACGCCCAGTTCCTGATAGCCAAAGTTAGGATCGAACGTCAAATGCGTGTGGGCATCGATCAGGCCGGGCAGCAGTGTAGCGTTCGGCAAGTTGATCACACGCGCACCTGCCTGGCTTTCCGCCGGCGAATTTTGGCCAGCCGAAACGCCCGTGACTTTGTCGCCTTCAATGGAGACGGTCACGTTGTCCAGCATTTTGCCGATCTTTACGTCAAGCATGTGACCAGCATGAATGAATGTTTTCTGCAGTGCAGGAGGCGTGGCGGATGGTTGAGCGAGGCCAGTACAAGTAAGCAGGAGAGCCAGGAGACAGAGAGTTGGAATTTTCATAAGACGCGCCGGATTATAGCAGGCAAATGACCGATCGGTTGGGCGCTTCAGGAGATCTAGTAGACTTCTTCCGTCCTTAATGCACCTGGCGGAGGTCTTATGAATAAACACCAGCCCTTGGTTGATGAAGCAGCATTGCGTAACACAATTCATCAGTTGAATCTAGATGACCTTCAGAAAGACCGGTTGATCAACCGTTGGCTCCACTACGTTGTCTGGTGGGATGCGCGCGCCCGGGCCAGCAAGTGGAAACACCACACATTACGCAGTATTGTGGTCGCTGGCGGCGCTGCCATACCGGCGCTGGTCAGCGTGCACGTCAGCGAGCCAGAACGCGCAGCAAACCTCCACATCGTCACGGTGGTCTTAAGCCTGCTGGTTGCGATTTCCGCTGGCCTCGAAGGATTATTCGGCTTTGGGGAAATCTGGCGGGAAAAGCGCGCAGCAGCAGAAATTTTAAAAGTTCAGGGATGGCGTTTTTTTCAACTGATCAAGCCCTTTGCGGGAATGACTCACACACAGGCGTATCCCGATTTCGCTGATGCAGTGGAAACTATGATTGAGCATGAAGTGAAGGATTATCTCGTGGCCGTGCAAGGAGATGTTCCTTCCCCAAACTCCGCCATCCCAGCGGCCGTCTCAAAAGCAGTAATAGATACAGAGGGTGCTTCAACCCAAGGATGAGAAACGAAAGAGAAACGGCCGCAGTCTATGGGATCCAATTCAAGCGAAGTCCCATGGCTAAATAGGACGGCCTCCAAACCACGGGCTGAACTCGGCGCGAATGAAAGGCTTCACCCCTTCCCTGCCGGTCAAACGCCACCAGAGCTTGCCGCCTTCGCGTTCCAGACGAATGCTTACGTCAAAGAACGGGCAGCAGGCATGTTCCAGCGGCGTGAATTCTGCCAGCGCATGGTAGTTCGCCGGGTCGGGAACAAATTCAAACTCGTAACCGTCCGCCAGTTCCTGGACTCCAAGCAGTGCAGAGTGCAATGTCTTACCCAGTTCCTGCTGATGCTGCCGTTGCTCGGCCGTAAGCGCTGTGCGGTTACAAAAGAACGGGCTCTCTGACTTTTTGGCTGAAGATGGATTTGACTGGGCTTGGGCAACGACTCCTCGAAGCGAGAGAGCATATGCTCCCATCACCGCAAGAGCGACCACAACAATAACAAAGGTTTTCACAATATTCCTCCAGGTGCGGACTCGCACTGCTTTGACGTTACGACTTAAAGCCGACTTTAAGGCAAGAAGTATTTTCAGAACAGAATCAGAGACTTAGCTCTTCTCCAATGGATTTGAGCAGATTGCGCCACTGAACAACTCGCGTTGCGGGCTTAAAATCCTGGCATGGCCCAGTTAACGATTTCAGAGGTGGCGCGGCAGGTTGGTCTGAAGCCATCAGCCATTCGCTATTGCGAGCAAATTGGAATCCTGCCTAAACCACAGCGTGTGAGCGGACAGCGGCGTTATGACAACAGCGTGCTGTATCGGCTGGCGCTGGTGCAACGCTCGCGGCAAATGGGATTCAGCTTGGATGAAGTACGCAAACTCTTTTTTGGGTTTCGTACCAACACGCCCGTGTCTGAGCGATGGAAAAAACTTTCTGCACGAAAGCTGGCAGAGCTTAGCACGCTGGCGGAAGAAGTCAAGACCATGCAACTGCTGCTCAAGCGAATCTCAGAAAAGTGTAACTGCCGCGAGCTTGATCAGTGCGGCAAGGGCATGTTTCAAGGCATGTGCAGCGACAACAAAATTGCACCTCGTCCCAGAAATCCGCTATCCAGGTGACGCGACTATTTAACCGGCTCTGCCACGCGCAACACCATCTGTGCGCCGTACTCCAGCTTGATATTTCCCTTCGGGGCCACAATGTAAACGCCCTTTGGGCTATCGCTGAGCTTGAGGTTGGGGAGGCCAAATACGCCGTTGGCCGTGGGAATAATTACACCGTATAAGACGCTATTTTTGTCACCCAGAAGGATGGGCATGACACTTACACGGTCCGTAGCATTGCCTAGCTCGGCCTTCACAGGAAGGTTGTTGATATTGGTGCTGGACGCTGCGGCGCGGCGTTCAGGGGCAAGCGCCTGAATGAAGGTGGGGTATTCGAACTCAAATTCGTGGCCATCCTTGGTTACGATTTTATGGAACGCGAGCAAGAGGCGCGTCTCAGGATCATCTTTGGCGCCGACCTTTAGATCAGCCACCTTGCCCATTACTTTGGCATCGCGTGGAACGATGATCTTGCCGTTATAGACCAGGTCTTGGGTCACCCGTCCAACGATCTCCTCATCGGCCTTCAGTTTTTTGGCATCAAGGACTCGCGGCACGTCAATACATATAGTCGTACCGCTGCCGGGCCTATAACCAGGCTCGCCAGGGCCTGGAGCGTTGGCTTGGGCTTGTATAGGAAGCGCACAGGCAGCTTGTAGCAACGAAACAAAGACGAGAGACATAACTAATCTGGATTTCATAGCGGACCTCAGCAGCGCATTATTCTATCCAAAGGCAGGCCGGTTTGGGATACTAAATTGGTCTAGAGACATACCACAGCTTGAGGGATGCAGTGGATGACTTACTTCGCCTGCAGCCACGCCTGGGCCACGACTTCAGGACTCAGTTCGCGCAGCAGGCCATTGAGCTGATCTATCAACTCTTCTGGTTGGGTCGACTTCAAACTGAACTTGAGCACGCCGCCGGGTGAGAACTGGGCACCGCGCGCTTGCGCGACGAAACGCGCGAGTCTCTCAGGCTCTATGGCGGCCTGCTCGGTGAACTTGATCGTCACTGAATCGCGTTTGCGGTCAATGGCCAGCACGCCTACGCGTTCGCAAAGCAGCTTTAAAGCGGAAGCAGCCAGCAGATAGCGCACCTGGACAGGCGGCTCGCCGTAACGGTCCTGCAATTCCTTGCGGACGTCATCCAACGCAGCTTCATTCTCCACGCCGGCCGCGCGCTTGTACATACGCAGCCGCTGATTTTCTTCCGCAATGTATTGCGTGGGAATGCGCAGATCGATGCCGAGATTGAGTTGCGTGCTGACCTTGTCGGAAAGCTCTTCGCCTTTCAGCTCGCGAATGGCGCGATCGAGCATGCCGGTATACATTTCAAAACCCACTGCATCGATGTTGCCGCTTTGCTCGCCGCCCAGAAGATTGCCGGCGCCACGCAGTTCAAGATCAAGCGCAGCGATCTTGAAACCGGCGCCGAGGTCAGAAAATTCCTTCAATGCCGCAAGCCTGCGCCGCGCTACTGGCGTGAGTTCCTGCTCGGCCGGGACGAGCAAGTAGGCATATGCCCGCCGGTTCGATCTGCCCACTCGCCCGCGCAGCTGGTACAGCTCAGAGAGGCCATGGCGGTCGGCACGATTGATGATGATGGTATTGCACATTGGAATGTCCAGGCCATTTTCAATGATGGTGGTCGCCACCAGAATGTCCGCTTCATGGCGCACAAAGGTGAACATCACTTTTTCCAGCTCGCCCTCAGACATCTGGCCGTGGCCCACGGTCACACGCGCGCGGGGCAGCATCTCCTGTAGTTTGGCGGCAATCTCGTAGATGGATTCCACACGGTTATGCACAAAGTAAGCCTGGCCGCCGCGCTCCAGTTCATGCTCCAGGGCTGACTTCACCAGCTTTTCGTCATAGGCGGCAACCACGGTCTGGATGGCCATGCGGTCTTTGGGCGGCGTTTCAATCACGCTCATATCGCGCAGGCCAACCATGGACATGTGCAAGGTACGCGGAATGGGAGTGGCTGACATGGTGAGCACGTCCACTTCTTTCTTGAGCTGCTTGAGCCGTTCTTTGTGGCGCACGCCGAAGCGCTGCTCTTCATCGACGATGACCAGCCCCAAGTCCTGAAACTTGATGTCCTGGGAAAGGATGCGGTGCGTGCCGATAACGATATCGACCTTGCCCTGCTCGATCCGCTCCGCCGTTTCTTTTTGCTGCTTGGCATTGCGAAAGCGGCTCATCATCTCAATGGTGATAGGAAATGCGGCAAAGCGGCGCTTGAAGTTTTCAAAATGCTGGAAGACAAGAACGGTTGTCGGCGCCAGCACGGCCACCTGTTTGTTGTCCTGCACGGCTTTGAAGGCGGCGCGCATGGCGACTTCCGTCTTGCCGTAACCCACGTCGCCACAAAGCAGGCGGTCCATGGGAAGAGTGGACTCCATGTCGTGCTTGATGTCGGCCGTTGCTGTGAGCTGGTCGTCGGTCTCGTTAAACTCAAACGTGTCTTCAAATTCCTTCTGCCATTGCGTGTCGGTGGGATAGGCATGGCCCTGCGCGGCTTTGCGCGAAGCATAGAGTTTGAGCAGTTCGTCGGCCATATCTTTCATGGCCTTCTTTACGCGCGCCTTGGTGCGAGCCCAAGCCGTACCGCCCAGGCGGCTAAGCGGCGGATGCACGCCTTCACTCGACCGGTATTTCTGGATCAGGTCCAGGCGCGTGAGCGGCACGTAGAGTTTTGCGGCTTCAGCGAATTCCAGCACCATGTATTCGCCGGTGATATCGCCCTGCTGGATTTCCTTGAGCCCCTGATACATGCCAATGCCGTGCTCCACGTGGACAACAAAGTCACCCACCGCGAGGTCGCGGAAGTCCGACATGAAGGCCGCGGTTTTCGATTTGCGGCGCAAGGGTTGCAAAGGCTCGATCTCTGAGTCGTCAAACAGATCGCGCGCTCCAAAGATGACCAGATGCGACTCCGCCAAGGCGACGCCTTCGGGCACCGTAGCGCGGACGATGGTCGTGGTGAGCAGATCGCCGGAGAAATATGCGGTTTCGTCGAGATAGGTTTCACTGCCCGGGACCGGAGTGCGCGTACCCAACCGGAACGGGACTTGGTACTCAGTGAAGATATCTGCCAGGCGTTCCATCTCGCCGATGTTGGGCGCGGCAAAAATTACACGCTGGCCCTGTGCCGTGAGCTTCTTCACTTCTTCCACCATGCCGGGGACCGAACCATGAAAGCGCGCCGTGGACTGCGCAGGAAACTCAATCAAATACTTGTCCGGCACCTGCGGATCGGCCAGGCCCAGATCTTCTTCCGCGCGGGCGATGCGCAGCACGTTCAGATGCTCAAGACTGCCGCCGGGCAGGCGCGTGATCAGCGCGTTCCAGTCATCCGGCGGAAGATAAATGTCTTCCGGCGTGGCCAGCTTGCCCACAAGGCTTTGCTCGTGGCGCTGCACAACCTTTTCCCACCAATGCTCCTGCTCGGCCTCGATGGCAGAAGGCTCGTCGATGAAGACGACGGCGTTCGGCAGCAGATCGAAAAGAGTGTTCTGTGCTCCGGCGTTGGCGTAAAACTCCCATCCAGGAAAAACCGAGACGCCTGTCTCCGAGAGGGCTTTGCGAACTGCGTCCCCCTCTCCTTCCACGCGCGCGCCCGAAAGGCGGGCATGGATTTCCGTAAGCAACTCTTCGCGGACGGGCGTCTCCGTGAGCGGCAGCAGCACTACTTCGTCTATCGCGGAGGCGGAGCGCTGCGTACCAGGATCGAACTTGCGGATAGATTCAACTTCGTCGCCAAAGAGCTCGATGCGTAGTGGACGGTCGGCTTCCGGCGGATAGGCATCCAGCAGGCCGCCACGGACGGCGTATTGGCCTGGCATCTCAACCACATCCACGGAGGAATAACCCACGGTGTTCAGGTGCTCGACCAGTTCTTCAAGATCGAGCATGTCTGTGCGGCGAATAACGCGCGCCAGGAAATCTTCCACAGCGCGGTGGCGCGCTCCTCCTGAATATCCGGATGCGGAGACATGTTTTCAAACGGCAACACGTCATAGGCCGGCAGCTTGACCACCGACTGAGGGCTGCACGCTCCCGTCAGCTCGCAGAATGACTGTATGACGGGGCAGATGGACTCCGCCGCACGATTGTCAGGGACGATGAGGATGAGCGGCACGCCGGCGGCACGTTGCAGGTAAGGAATGAGCAGGGATTTTGCGGTGGAAACCAGCCCGGACAGACGAATACGTCCCGCAGGGGGCTTTGACTCCCCCCTCCGCTGCTTCAGATATGAGGCCGCCTGCTGGAACCCAGGGCTCTTTTCCACGTCCGCCAGGACTTCGCGGACGAACGGAAGGATCACTTCCCTATTTTAACCACAAAGGACACGAAGTATCACGAAGGCAAACCGTGGGCTGGCCCTGTTGCAGGCGGTCTCAATCGCCGCATAAGCACGTCAGTGGGTTGCGGCCTGCTGAGCTTCTTTATGGACCGGCAATGGATCGCCGCGCAGTGCCACCATCTTTTCCACAATCTCTTTCGCAATGCGTCCGTATACGGTGCCCGCGAGGGAATCCACCTTGCCCGCCATCACGATTGTGTCGGTGGCACGGTCGGTGACCGTATAGCTGAAATGGTTGGAGAAAGGCACGCGCTTGACCCGCACCACCATGTCTGCCAATTCCTGTTTGCCGGTGATCTGCAAGTCCCAGGCTTTGAACTCCGCCTGACCCAGCAGGGAACTCTCAAGCGCTTCGCGCTTCATGTAAAAGGTGTCGGTTTCAACGTAATAGCTGCGGGCCTTTGAGACCAGTTCTTTGTTGGTGGGAAGCCGTGAGCTTTGCTGGGCGAAGCCCATGCTGGAAATCAGGACCATAGAAAATACGAGAATCCGCTTCATGATGTTTCCTCCGTTAAGTCGTAACCACGAAGCGATCTTGTCATGGCAATTCTTTTCGAGCCAGCGGCAAAGAGCGGCATAGGACGGCAAGTCGCCGCCAGAAACTTGTTAACCACAAAGGACACGAAGGAACACAAAGGGATTTGTCGAAGTTCTAAAATTTCAGCGGTGATCAGATTGGCTTTTAACCTGAGGCTTTTTCAAGCGAACCAGTGTTCTTTGGCGACATCAGTTTGATTTGCTCTTTGTGTCCCTTCGTGTCCTTTGTGGTTCCTCTTTTTGTTGGGGTATATTCATGATCGAAATGAAACCACGAAAAAAATCGCAGGAACTGCATGCACGCGCCAGCCGCGTAATTCCCGGCGGGGTCGATTCCCCAGTGCGCGCGTTCAAGTCCGTGGGCGGTGAG
>WNGG01003509.1_pt1 | contig 17714 bp, 19 predicted proteins | sample 5400661 | NCBI WGS metagenome assembly WNGG01 (sample SAMN13153372, study PRJNA577476) | soil metagenome | isolation source: 100 cm soil or saprolite under Garry oak tree replicate 1 | place: USA:California | collected 2016-06-15 | reverse complement strand
GAATTTTCCCAGCCTGAAGGATGGTTAGCTTGTCACAAATGGCCTCCGCGATCTCAAGAATGTGCGTGCTGAATATCACTGACACACCTTCTTTGGCAAGACCGTGGATGAGTTCCTTAACCAGCCTGGCTGACTTTGGGTCTAGGCCGTTGAGCGGTTCGTCCATGAGCAATACCCGAGGCCTGTGGAGTAATGCTCCGATGATCGCGACTTTTTGTTTCATGCCTTGCGAGTAGCTGCTTATCATGTCACCTTGCTTTCCCTCAAGGTCGAGGGCGTCAACAAATCGAGCGATGCGTTCCTTTTTCTGTTCGTAAGGTAGTCCTCGGACATCTGCTATGAAATCAAGATATTCGGTGGCAGTAAGAAATTCGTACAGCCGTGGGGACTCAGGAACGTAGCCAACGATCTTCTTGATGTCCATTGGGCTGGCTCGGACGTCATAGCCGAGAACCTGAATTGAACCATAAGATGGCTTCGTCAAGCCCATGATTGTTTTCATCAGACTCGATTTCCCGGACCCGTTGGGTCCAAGAAGGCCTCGCACTTCGCCCGTGTTCACAGATAGCGTGACATCGTTGAGTGCAACCGTCGGCCCGTAGACTTTCGTTAGATGTGATACATCTATCGCTGGACCGGAGGTTGCCATGGGTAATTCGCGGTGGTACTGGCTTTGAAGATGAAGTTTAGCTCACTGTTCCCTAAGCGACCGAGAAAAAGAGGTAAAGGTAGAAAATTGAAGCTATCGTCCAGGAATAGTTGGGCCCGAGGGGGTCGGATCCTGAGTCGGGCTTGGACCAGTCGGCCCAACTCCACTGACTGCTATGCCTGCAGCTCTTCGCTTCCTGAAAAGGAAAGCGAATAGGCCTCCAACTCCTGCCGCGACAGCTACTGCTAGGAATATGGCGGTGAGTAGTCCAACATTACTAGCGGGAGTATAGAATGCAGTGTAGTCTGGGTCGTGCACAATCTTGTAGCCGCCCCATGTTGGATAGGATATGATGTAGAGGTAGTCTGAGACGGTGAAGTCTATGAGTCCTGCTTTGGCCTGCTGGACTAGTCCAGGATCTACGTTGGCGACGAACAAGGGTAGGAATCCCATGAAACGGTTCTGGAACCAGAAGGCGTGGTTCCCGGCCCAAGCATTGACATTGACCGTTCTCACGTTTACACTGTATGGAGAGGCGGTGTTCTCGGAGGAGTCTGCTGTATAGTTGTAGAGCTGGTATTTCGATTTCACACCGAAGTCTGCTCTGAAGACCTTGTCGCCGTCGCTCGCGTCTGTATTCACCGCGGTATGGGTGACGTCAGTTGAGTTGCTGTTGTCGACGCTTGCACCTGAGTCGTCTTTGTCGGAGACCGTTCCGGCAAGAATTGCCTTGTTCGCAAGGACTATCGAGAGCTTCATTTGTCTGGATTGTAGGAACTGGTAAATGTTCTGGTTGCTGATCTGGTAACCGGTTAGGTTGTAAGTTCCTGCTGCATTGAGATGGATTGCTGGCGTCGGGGATAGAATGTAAAGGTCTGTCATCCTGCCGACGGTGTAGCTCGTGGTTAGCGTTGCCGTCTTAGACGTGGGATCGATTGCAAGCGCATAGTTGAAACTGAGTTCGTTGTACTGGGCGAAGCCCCTCGGTGTGACAAGGTCAGCGGTTGGGATGAATGGATCGGGGTTGATCTTCCACCATATTGCGTTGAGGTTGGTGTATTTCAGTCCCCACGTGTAGTGTTGGCTGTCGACCTGGGTTAGGGGTGTGATTTGGCTGGTTGCGACGTAGCCCGGCAACTTGTGGCCAGTGATTGCTGTTAGGTTCACGCCGAGGCTGAAGCTAGCGTAGACTGTGTCGGTCTTGTCAGGCGAGTTGGGGTAGGGGTCGGCGTTGGACTCGTTGAAGCTGACGAGGCTGATGAATGAAGAAGCTGTTATGGCGTCTTTTCCACCGACGGTCTTGAAGTGTTCGAAGAAGGTTTGGATGGGTATCGTCACGAATGTTCCGTTATGAGTGGCATTTACAAGCCCGGCGTAGAAGAGCTGGAAACCGCCAACGTTGATGTAGTTTGTGTAAATGTAAGCGTGTTCTGTGGCATTTGGTTGAGGAAGGCCATTGTTAGCAGCGTACTGTCGCACGTAGTCGTACCAGTCAACCACCTTGGAGAAGCTTTGAGCTTGGAAATCTCCATTGTTGACGGTGCTAGCGTTGGCCGTTTGCAGGGCCACTGCAGGCACCAAGAAAAGCAAGCTGAGCGCAATAAGGGGTAGCGCCCTGACTGTGGATGAAAAGTTCCGCATTCTTCTCCGCCTAATGCGCAATGTCACTCTGAGGTCGAAGATAGAACTCCTGTTACCCTTTCAGTGCATTTCCAGAAACAGTTGGTAGTGTTTTAAGGTAGTTAGGCGGAGACCTTAGTTGTCCTCGGCGCCGTTATCTCCGCCGCCCCAATCGTCATCCTCGCCCCACTCATCTTCGCCGCCCCAATCCTCATCTTCGCCCCATTCCTCCCCCTTGGTATAGGGTATCATTTTGATCGTCTCCGAAAACTAGGGGTTATCGCGATTTGTACCTTCTTAAAAGGCTTCCCAAAAACCCTTGAAAATATGACGAGTAGAATAGTCGGAAGAACGCGCCCTCGTGAATCAACGATGTATTTGCGATACGAGGCCTCGATTCTTTGTTACGCTAGCCCAGCAGAGGTGTGGAGTATTGTGAGCGACGCCGTATCGCCCTTTGCGGTCGAGAGTAACAATCCCCAGTCCTCGACCGGCCATTTTCGTCACCATGTTTACGGTTTGGGACGCAGCTTGTTGTGCGGTCAAGGACTGCATTGCGTCGCAAGCCGATTTGGAGACGACCAATCTCATCGCTATCTCTCCAACACCTGTTGCAGTGGCCGCTCCGATCCTATTGTCAGCGTACAATCCGGCTCCGAGGATGGGGCTGTCCCCGATTCTACCCGGAAGTTTCAACGAGACTCCGCCTGTAGAATCCGCGGCGGCTAAGTCTCCCTTCTGATCAATCGCAAGAGCTCCAACGGTATCTCCGATTATGTTTCGGCCTTTGCTCCGTATCAGTTTCAGATTTCTAGGAAAATCGCCAAGGACGCCTTTTTCCAAGCCTCGTTTTGCCTGTTTCCATTGATAGACTCGCTCGGGAAGTTTCAAGTTCGCCTTTGGCAACCCGAACGCTTCGCCAAGCCTCTCGGCACTTTTTCCGGCAAGCAATGCATGATCGGTTTTCTCCATTACGAGTCTCGCGAGACTTATCGGGTTCTTTGTATGCCTGAGAAGAGCGACCCCCGCGCCCCTTCGAGTCTTCCCATCCATGATTCCAGCATCGGCCTCAACGTGACCAGCAAGATTCAGGGTTGAGCCGCTGCCTGCATTAAAGACTGGATTATCCTCCATCTCAATAACCGCAACCTCAACCGCTTGAATGGAAGATTTTCCTTGTTGAAGGAGTTTGAACCCTCTGGTCGCAGCCTCTTTGACGCCCGACAGTCCAGCCGCCTGCTTCGATTTGGGCCATTCCCCAGCGCCGCCATGAACGATGATTGTCGAACTTACCAAATCGTGTCACGGGCGACGGGATGTGAACGAGATATAAGAGTCGAATTGGTCGGGAAAGCAACAGGCAATGCTGACTCAATTTCTCAATATCAGCGGCGAGTCGATTCAGAAAGCGGCAACCGCGATACAGAGTGGTGGTTTGGTAGTGTATCCAACAGACACAGTGTACGGGCTGGGGTGCGATCCCTTCGATGAGAAAGCGGTCAACACGGTAGCCATTGTGAAGGGAAGAAGCAAGGGGAACTTTCCAGTTCTAGTTGATACTCTTGGTAGGGCGAGAGAATTAGGCGATATTGGCGGCGATGTCGAAACGCTTGCGTTGCGTTATTGGCCGGGTCCACTAACCATCGTAGTTCCATCTGAGGCGAAACTCCCTCTCCAAGTAACTGGTCTTGAGAAAATGGTCGGCCTTAGAATCCCAGACCGAAGGGACACGTTGGATTTGATCTCGAAGGCTGGAGGATCCCTTCTAGGGACCAGCGCAAATATTTCCGGCAACCTGTCACTAAGGACAGCGGAAGATGCGTTCAAGGTGTTCGAAGGCAAAGTCGACATCGTCCTGAATGGAGGTATCACGTCTGCCCGTCTAGAGTCCACAGTTGTAAAGCGGACTAGGTCTGGCGTCCAAGTTCTTCGGGAAGGAGCCATTGGGTCAAAAGACCTTAGAAAGGCTCTCCCGTCGAATGTCGAACTGCTGGAATGATTAGGTCTGCTAAGCGACTTCAATCTTCTCATATCTAGCGCTAGAGGCAACGAGCGAGAGGCAAATTCGGAGCTGCTCTATCTCATGGCAGAGCTCGGAGACCGTTCCGCAGAGACCAGCTATACTCCGGTGAGCGGCTTGACCGTCGCCAAGACGTCCCTGGACCCGCTTAGAGTGGTGCGAAACCTACGGTCTACTCTGAAAGATAAACCCTGGGAGTTTCGGTACGTTCTCAAAGTCAAACCGGTTCAGAGGGTTGTGCCCACGGAGATTGAGGCGATCGGGAACGCAGTTTCAGAGAAGTCAGGAGCGATTAAGGATGGTGAAACGTTTCGTGTCTCGATCGAGAAGCGGCGAAGCGATGTTTCGTCGAAGGAAGTCATCGACGCGATCGCAACAAAGATTCCAAGAAAGGTGGATCTACGGGACCCGGGAAAGATAGTTCTGATAGAGATTATTGGCAAAGTGGCTGGAATCGCCGTCATCCCTCCGGACGGCATCTTGGGAGTAGAGAGGGAAAAGAGGGCGCTCTAGTTCTCTAAGACCAAAAGTGTGGAGCGCTCGATAACTAGCCTCTTCAAGAGGCTACTCTCAGTTTCCCCGGCCATCTTCGACGCGTTTAGCTGCTTGTCGGAGATATTGTAGGCCTTCTTCAAGTCTCCCCGTTTCTTTCCGGTTCCGACCTCCAGTACAGAATCGTCGAGGATTCCTTGGACGATGTCTGTCGCTCTGTCGATCAAACTGCTGGGATCGGTACTATCTTCAGAAAGCCCAACAAGAGCCAGTTCTGTGCTTGACTGACTTACACCGAGAAACTTGATTGCTTCGACTATTTGGTGTTCTCCCGAGGCGAATAGTAAGAACTCCATTGAGAGGTGTTTCGCCCTTCGATCCTTACCTGTGAAAGAGTCAACGGCGTTTCTTGCGGCGAACACCATGTGTTCTATCCCAGCAATCCTGTCGGCACGCAAGAGCTGAAGCTCAATGCCATCAAATGACCACCGCAGATCGTGTAACGCTTTCTCAGAGTCAATGACTCTGGCGTCTCGGAATCCTTGAATCCATAGAAAGAACGGGCCGATCTTTTCAGTTATCATCGATCCAACGCCGATAGCTTACGAATGAGCGAGGCGCTTAGCCCGCTTCCTTTCAATTCTCGAATTACCGCGCGCGTATTCCCTCCTGACTTGAGATTGCGTTTGATGAGGTGAATGGCTTCCAATCTTTCCCATGGAAAGATAACCCATTTTGATGTTGTTCTGGCGTAATGGTTGGGTTTGAAGCTGCTCTTCGGTTTCATGTAAAGTGTACAGACTCTAATCTCTCGTGCTCCCTTTCGGGCAAGATGCTTGACTGTAACACGTAGACTGTGTCCTGAATCGGCGACATCGTCTACCACTAGAACTCGCTTTCCGACGACCTCGGAAGTGACTGGTTGGGTTATCTTTGGCCGTTGCGCAGTGACTCCTATGTTCGTGTAAAACTCGACCTTCATATTGGCAAGATTCGGGTTTTCCAAGAGATCGCTCATGATTCGAGCTGGAGGCCAGCCGCCTCTGGAGACTCCCACGATGACCTGGGGTAAGTAACCTATGCCTTTGATCTGTCGGGCAAGTTCTATCATCATATCATAGACGTCGTCCCAGCCAGGTGCAACATATTTCCGGTTCAAAAGAGCCAAACCAAGGAGCTTAGCTCGATCACGAATCCTGGTTTCATTAAGCCTTTGTCGGTCAGCCGATCAATGTCGCTCGCTAAACCCAATATACGGGTTGAAAGACATCTTGTCCGGCGTTCCAAAGATTGAGCCTTGTGGAAAATTATCGGAAGGACGCCAATGATGTGGACTGACCTGCACAGAGGGCACCTCGCCCGGATGAAGAAATGCATCTCCACTGAAACCTAAGCCAGCCCTGAGAATGCACTATGCGGAATGATCGGGGTTTGTGGAATCCACCATCCCATTTTCGTTGCCAACAGAATTGGTAGGAGAATACTGAGGTAATTAGGTGGAAACCGTCGGCGCCCCTTTTATTGCGACCCATAGGTAGCGTTCGTATTGATACCTTATGGAAAGGAGCCAGAAATCTACCTCCCAACCTCAAGTATCGCACGCGACCGAGCCACGGGACGCCTTCATTGAGGCCGTCTTAGCTAGCCGAATCTTATTGATCTTGATTCGGTAAGCCCAACCAGAACAGACAGGACCGCTACTTTCAAAACTCAAGCGACTTCCCAGTGGACCAGCCGGAAAAGCGATACTGGACAAGCCCTGGTCTGATTCAGCGCCCAAGAAGCTAGCTGGAAGGCCGGAACAAATCCCACCCCGTGGTAAGAGCTCAAGAGAATTTGCCCAGAATCAGCCCTGATCTCGAAAAGGGGAGGGGTTTTCTAGATTTCCCTCTATTCGTTCGGGGATGACCCGATAAAACCCCTAGTTTCGCCTCCCCATCCAAGCCTGGATTGCGCCCTGAATCAGAGGAATCGCCCGGAATCCCTGCCAGACAGGAAATCGTTTCTTTGGGGAGGGGGTCTTGCACAACGCATATCGCGATGCAAGAGCGGTCGAGCGTCTAGTCAGACCATTTCGAAGCCGAGACGATAGGAATCAGAGTCTCAGTGTCCGTGACATCCCCAATCGTCTTGATCCGTTCAACAATGAACCAGTAAATGCTCTGCGCGTCAGGCTCGAGAAGCTTCCTAGGAACCTCCACGACCGCCATAATATCATGCCGGCCGGGAATAACATGAACCTCTTTGACCTCGGCAAGTTTGAACAAGGCGTCAGCTACCTTCGACTCCTTGCCCAAGACCGCGGCCACGTAGATGAAGGCACGAACATGCCGCTTCATCTCCCCGTTCGGATGGTAGTGAGCAGCGACCAAAACTCAGATGTCCTCGAAACCGACGCCTAAGGAACTCCATATAACCCCTTGGACCAAAAACAAGCCGCGGATCCTAGGGACCTAGTATGCGCCGGCTCGAAGCTCCCTAGAAACCGACCTAGCTCAGTTACGAGCCGAGCCAAGGGCCGGTATCATAGAAATGATTAGACTTCCTCTCAGAACCCAGTAGGCTAGGATAGCCTAGCGAGACCATGTTTTGACCCTACCAGAGCAGAAATCTAGGTTCTACCTCCCTAGCTCTATCAGGCTCCTCCTTTCTCCAGGCATCAGAGGACACACACTAATCTTCACAGTCACAATGGCCTTCCTATTTGCCACAGCTTTTGTCGGCGCAAGACTAGGCTTAGCCCAAGCCTGGACTCTCGTCTTCATTGCTGGCGCCAGCAGCACAGGCGTATATCTCGTCCTCACACCGCTTGCACTGTTCGAAAAATTCCGGACAGCTATCCTATTCTCCAGAATGACAAGACGAGTCATCATTCTAGTACTCGCATACGCTCCAATGATAGCAGGGATCTCGTATTGGATCCAACAAGCAGGGACGGTCGAAGCTCTCCCGATATTCCCCGCGTTCATCGTAATCTTCTACACGTGGATCCTCTTACAAGCTTACTTCATCGCAACACCCGTATCCCAACTACTCGTCAAAGTAGAACGAGGCCTCACGGGTGAAGGACACACAAAGAAGCTGATGAAAACTCTCGGAATTTCAGTACTCTTTCTCCCTGTCGCGCCATTAACATACGGGGTATGGGCAATATCAAACTGGCTAAGCTCAACTTATCAGAACGTCCAAGGGGCAACCGACAAGATCATTATCTGGACTATGATTATTACAGTACTTCTCCTCGCGACTTACTTCTTCACAGCACTCTGGGGATGGAGAGTTATTGTACAGAGAAAACCCCAAGCGGCCATATTCGCAGGAGGAACCTTTCTGGTTCTCTGGGGATACCTGCTCTACCGAGCAACAACAATCGCAATTGGATACATCACACAAAACCAGCCATCGAATCCCCTCATCGACAGCGGATTGATGCTGGTTTCTGTCATTGGCGCTATGCAGACATTCGCAAGGAAAACCGTTACCCGCGCAGACCGACGATGGAGCCAAGTTCTACCCTTCTTAGTTTTCGCCTTCGGCTCAGTTTATGCTGTCGCACAGTTCTACTTCATACTCCAAGTCCCGATCACCAGAATCGATCTCTCAATCATTGTCAACGCTACAGTGTTCGCGGCCGGGATCTTTACCATGATGTTCCTGATAAGAAGACACCTTACATCAGTAGAGTTGAACGCCTACAAGGCGAAAATGGCCGGCCCGAGCCTCGACGAGTCTTCAGCCGAGGCCGCAAAACCTCATCGTTCAGCTTTCGGGTTTCCGTGGAAGAAAGCGAAGGCACTCGAGCCTCAATCCCAGGAGAAGGTCGAGGAAGCGACGCCTAGCCAACAGGTTGCGGAAGCTAATGAGGCCCCTGCAGAACCCAACGAAACTGTCGAGGAACCGGCTGGCGAAGGCGTTGAATCAGACGACCAAAACTACTAGACCTCGTTCTCTAATCGAAGCCTCTTTTTACCCCACCCCCTAACTTCTTTTGCAATGTCTACAATCCAGTTAGCCCAGATCAAAGTTGACTCCAAGACTAGTGCGAGCCAATCCGAACTCCGGATAGGGCAACTGCGGATTCCCCTACCCAACAGGTTCCCCATCAGCCCCGAGAGAAACGCGCTGAAGCCAGCAGGTGTAAAGGAACCATTACCTGGAGAGGTAGCAGTTCTCGCCCGGCTCGCTCCGCCGGACACACTCAAGAGAATTCTAACCCAAGAAGAGGCCTTGAAGTCTACCGCCAGATTCCTATCCAGAGAAACAAGCCCTGACGCAGTCCGCCTCCTCTATCTCGCCTTCAAAGGCGGGGCCATGGTGAAGGAGGCGCAGGACCTGAAGACGATCCTAGACCTACAATACCTTGCTGGACTGGACATCATCACGGTCCAACACACCGTGGACATGTCTCCAGAGGACTTTGATGGGCAAATCCGTTTCGCGGAGCGCTGGATGGAAGAACGCGGCGTCGAGAAGCCGCTGATGCCGATCATACAAGCGACCGACAACAAGGACGTCGGCGGAGAACTCGTCAAGATACTCGAGAAGCACCAGTCGACCCAGATCGGACTTGACCTCAGAGGCGCATTCCACTATCATGCTCTTAGAACCATGGAGGAGTTCAAGAAGAAGAACCCCGAAGTCTGGCTTCACGCGTTTCAAGTTCCACCGAAAATACGACTCGGAAGAAGCCCAATGCCCTGCAGTCAAGGAATGATCCTTCCAATGTTCAGCATAGACAGCTTCTCCAGATGGATCGTCCCACCACCCCCAACGCCCCTTACGAAAGAGGTGATCAATGTTTTCGATCGAAAAGGCTGGGGAGCACTGAAAAAGAAAGACTACGAAGAGATCAGAGGAAACTCGACAAGCTGCAACTGCGCTGTGTGCCAAGGAAAGGATCTGGAACCCTTCTACGAAGGCAAAGTCCTTGACGTCCTGGCAAAGGCAAAGGTCCATGATCATCTCGCTCAGAGAAACGAGTTAGAATCTGCGAGAGCATCAATCAAGAAGGGAGAGTTCCTCTCACTGCTGAACTCGAAACAATACCCTAAGGAATTTCTCAGACAGATCCCGAAGGAGTCATGAATAGTCCAATCGGTTGTCTTATAGCCAAGGAGAGAGCAGTTGCGCCCCTACACGGTCGTGTGTTTAGATGAACGCTCCGAGCTGGGTTCGAGACGTTTTTGAGCATTATTTGATCTGCGAATTCACATCCATAGACAATGGAAAGCCGGTAACATTTCCACTTCTCTTTTTCTACAATGATAACCCGCATAGGTTCGTCGTGACATCGAGTATACTGTTCTCTCGAAAGATTGAGCATATGAAGAAGAACCCGAAGGTCTCATTACTCTTCTCAAATCCAGAAGGAAGCGGCGTCGAGAAACATGTCGTCCTAGTCCAGGGCATTGCAAAATGTGATGACTCTGATCTTGACCATGGCTGGGAACGGTACCTGCCCATGTGGCGCAAAAAGGAACCATATATCGACGGATTCCTAGCGGCCCGAGAACAGTTCGCATGGTTCTGGAAGAGAATCGTTGTTGAAGTGGAACCGAAGAAGATACTGGCGTGGAAAAACGGGGACACCTCGAAACCTGCTGAGGCAATCAACCTTTGACCTCCTTAGATCTCGTCGACCCCGACAGACTATCACGGTTCAGATACGGTGTGGTCACCTGGATCGACAAGGATGGCTTCCCGTTCAGCGTCGCAACCGATTTCCTCTTGTCCGAGAACGGTGAAATTCTTCTGAAGAGACCCAGCGTTCCCACAGTAATGACTGGTGGTCGCGTCGGAGTTCTCTTCAACCACATAACCGGGATCTCAACGGGCGGTTATACCGACCGACGCTACATTCTAGTGTGGGGCAGAATTAGCGAAGATAAGGGATTCCTAAAACTTCACGCTGAAGAACTCTCCGAATGGGACGAGAAGATTCTGCCCTTTGACAAGCTCTGCGCCGCTGCTGTGCCACAAGCAAAGAAGTACTTAGAGAGTCTTCAGCCTTCCATAGACGCCTGATCCTCGTCAACAGGCTCCCTACTTTCCGGGGAGGGCGCGGTTGACTCGGCGAGAAGTGTCATTAGGCTTGGAAGGTCGAGTTCGGCACGCGTTCGCCAGCCAAGCTTGACCAGTCCTTCCTCATCTTCTTCCAGGTACCCAGATCGGAGAAAGGTGTCCATCAGTGTTAGAGCTCTCCAGCGTCCAGCTTTGTTGCCGATGATGGTTTCCAATTCTTTTCTTTCGCTCTTCCCCTGTTTGGACACTACAAGTGCCAAGGCGGCTGCTAGGGCCGCGAGATTGTCGATTCTCCACCCACACAGTCTTGCTTCCTTGGGAGCCAGCGTTCCTTTGAGACGGACGAAGTAGCGCGATTCTTCTTCCCCAGCTTCAGGGACTTGTTTGAAATCAGACTGGTTCTGGGGTTCGACCTTCTTGACTTCGAGATCCAGATCTTTCAGGTTTTCGTCTAGCTGTTCCAAGACTTTCTTGTAGCCTTTTCCGAGCCCTGTTCTCAACTCCCAAGATCTAGCCCCGGGAACCCTTCCTCGTTTGAAGAAGAGCATATGAGCTGCCCGCTTGACTCGCTCGTTGTAGAAGGTTGGCTCGTTTTTTACTTCGCCCGTACCAAGGCCTCCTTTGTAATTGGAATAGGAAAGCTGAGTGGTGATCCTTTGGAGTGAGGATCGGGTTTGGCGTTGGGGACTAGAACCATGGTGTTACCCTTTCGTTGCAAGTTCGCGTAACCGTAACTGACAAGAAAGCTGACTAGTTGGGCTCGGATGACAGTGTGCGCAAAGTTTGATGCCTTGATGAAATTCCAATAGTCAACGGTCTCATCCTCCCCCGCTCTCTCCTTGAGCTCATTCCAGAGATCCTGCATCTTCCTTGTGTAAGCCTTTTCGTCGACAACCCGCATCCGGGCTAGTTCACCCAAGTCGGTTGCTGCAGGATTGTCGAATGGTCCGAAGTGAAGTCGTTTTCTTCTCTCGAAAAACGAAAGCATGTGTTCCCAAAAATCCTTGGCCTCTTTTGTAGATGCGAGCGTGAGCTGTTCGAGTTCCACTATCGGATGCCATGAGAGAAGGAGAAACTCTGCCAGTTGTTCCCTCGAAAGGGAGTCGAGTTTCTGTTTTACCATGCTGGGATCGATGAAGAGGGAACTGGACTGGAATCTGAGATGAGCGCTCTGTAGTCCTACAACTCTAGCGACACTCGTGATTGCTCGCATATCGAGCAAGTGGTCCTCTAGCGTTCGCAACTGGTTTGAGTGCCGTCTGATGATGCTCAACGCCTCAGCGATGTCTAAGAGGAAGGGGTTGAATCTGCGGTTCTCGATTGAGATACAGGTCTGGATTAACTCCTCTAATTCTCGTCTTCCGGAGAATCGACGCATCCTTTCCGTCGTGGTCATGCTAGCTCCCTGACCATGGAACTGCCCTCGACGTTCTGGACAACGATAACGTGGACATTGTCCTCCGGAAGTGTCACTTGTCCAGGGGTTATTGCGATATACTGGCTCGAGTCGGTCGCTTTTGCTGCAGCATGGATGAGCTTGGATACCGTTTCCCTGTTTCGCGGGTCCATATGAACATCGAACTCATCGATTGCTCGGAACGGAGATGAGATGAATTGTTGCAGGGAGAGGAGGAACGCAATCAGTGCGACCGTTCGTTCGCCCCCGCTCGGGGCTAGGCCGTCGAGCGAGACCGGCTCGTTTCCCTTGAATCCCGCGAAGAGCTCAAGGCCCGCTTTCTCGATATCTTTGGAGGCCTTGATGACGATTCGTCCCTTTGAATCTACCTCAGACAGCAACGCGTTGTATCTTGCGGAGAGCTCCTCCAGCAATTTATCCATGACAGTCCTCCATCGGTCAAAGCGTTCTCTCAGCTCGCCCAGAACTTCAGACCTGTTCTGTTCCACAACCTGAGCTTTCTTCTTTAGATCCTCGTAGAGTTCCCCGTAGCTCTTGTACATCTTCTCGACCTCAGCCGAGAGGTGAGCTAGCGGTCGTAATCGTTCTTGAACAGAAGCGACGTCTATTGAGATCTGCTGGAGGTCTCTCGGATTCTCGAACATTGGTCCGAGCTGGGAGGCTTGTGTTCGCAGAGGCTCAATTTCCTCCTGGCCGATGCGCAGTTGAACTTCAAGTTCCTGAACTTCTTGCTCCATTAGTGCGAGCTTAAAATTGCTGACCTCCTTTTTGACTCTGGATTCTATCAGGACGTCAGTGTTCTTGGCCAGTTGGGAGGCTAGCTCGGCAATCCCTACGCGTACTTTCTCGATTTCTTGGTCGGCAGTCTTTGCGCTTTTAGAAATTTTCTCCTGTTCATCACCTAGACCTGATAACGCGAGATTAAGCTGGTCGTTCTCCTTTGCCAGACTCACATCATTCGCTCTTTGCTGAAGCGCGGTCAAAACGTTCTGCTGTGTCCGAAGGAGATCGGTGACCTTTATGATCCATTCCAGTGCTCCCGCACGTAGACCCCGGCCATGCTCAAGCTTCAGGTTTTCTTCCCGAAGTTCTTCCAGCTCTGCGGAGACCCTTGCGAGATCCGTCAATACTTGTTGGTGTTGCTTGTGAGAGATTTCGAACTCTTCTCTTGTCTCTGCTATCTTGCTGTGTAAGGAGGAGATTCGGTCTTTTACCCGCTTTTGTGAAGATTCTCTTCTGATGATCCGCCTCCAAATGAGTTCTCTTTGGAGGTCCTTGAACTGGTCTTCGAGTTTCCTTTTCAGCTCGTACTTCTCGTATTCGCGCTGCCAGTGTAGATACGTCTCCTTGGTCCCCTCTAAAACAGATGACATTGTCTCTCGCTCAGTCGTCAGTTTTTGTAACCGGGAGGAGGCATCGAGGACCTCTCTACGATAGGCTCCAAATCCCACGGCATCCTCGAGAAGGAGTAGTTTGTCTATGGGGCTGACGGAGCCGAATCGCCCAACCATGAGCTGGTGCATTATAACCAGCATGTTGTCGGGGTTGAGTCCGATCTTGGATAGTCCGTCGACCAAGTTAGTTTTACTGATAGGTTTGTTGTTGAGCAGATAGTGGTAGTCTCCGGACCTCTTGAGAACTCGGGTGAGGAGGACCTTGTCCGATCGGGCTTGTGGAAACGGTCGAGCGCCCTTTGGTGCCTCGTTGTCTAAGAGGAGAGATATGCGCGCTTCTTGCTCGTTCCATCGTATGAGTTCGCTGAGTTTTTTCGCCCGCTCAGTGTATGCTTGACCCAGGACGACTGATATTGCTAGTAGGATGGAGGATTTTCCTGCGCCGTTTGGTCCTATGATCAGGTTTAGGCCGGGCCGGAGTGGGATGCTGGTGTTCTTGTAGGACATGAAGTTGGAGAGTTGGACTTCGCGGATCAATTTTTCCACTGGCCAGTGTTGTTGCTGGAAGGTATGGCTTGGCTGAATTAGAAGTCTTTCTCGGCCAATCAATGTTTATATACGCGATTTGGCATTTTCCGCTTTTCGTTGGAGTGTGCCAGGTGCGGGATTAAGACGGCTTGGCAAAGTTCTGCACATGTCTAAGAGCGGTAACCTGATTGTTCGACTCGAACAGCCACCAGCGCCAGCCGAGCGGACTCGAGTGGTCGATTACAAGATCAAGAGGATCGGGACTGTTAACAGCATTCTCGGTCCTGTGAAGAGTCCATATGTCTCTGTAAAGCCCGAGGTTGCTGGCGAAGGGTTCTCGGGCCGTGTCTTGTACCTTTTAGAGGATAGTTAGGAGATAAGAGAAAAGTGGTTGAAGAAGTAGGCCAGACGCTAGAGCGGGGACCTGAGAGCAGCTCGCGAAGGATACGATTGTGTCCAGAGTGCGGGGGCTCGCGACTGATGAGGGACTATGACGCTGCTGAGGTTGTCTGCATGGCCTGCGGATATGTCGTGCAGGAAAAGATCGCGGATACAAGGCCCGAGTGGCGTGCGTTTGACGACGAGCAGCGCGCGAAGAGGGCGCGTACCGGTGCGCCCATGACGTATACTATTCATGACAAGGGCCTTTCGACTATTATCGACTGGCGTGATCGCCCTACCGGGACGAAGGGTGTCTCGGCCGATCAACGGATTGAGCTGTACAAGCTGCGGAAGTGGCAGCGGCGGGTCCGAGTGTCGGATGCTACCGAGAGGAACCTGGCTGTGGCCCTGTCGGAGCTAAGCAAGTTGTCAGCAGCTCTCTCGCTTCCAAAGACTATTCTCGAGACTGCATCGGTTATCTATCGCCGTGCAATTAAGAGGCGCTTGATCCGTGGGAGATCGATTCATAATGTTACGGCTGCGGCGATCTACATGTCGTGTCGTCAGTGTGGTATTCCGCGGACCTTGGATGAGATTGCTAGTGTGTCGACGCTTAACAAGAAGGATATTGGTCGTAGCTACCGGTTCATGCTGCGAGAGCTAGGGATGTTTGTGCCGCCCTCAGCGAACAGGAATTATGCGGCCCGGTTTTCGAATAAGCTCACCATCTCAGGGAAAGCGGAGGGGATTGCTATCCGGATTTTGGAGATTGCACGCCAGATGAAGCTGACCAGTGGACGGGGTCCGGCGGGGATCGCTGCCGCGTCCACGTATATTGCAACGGTGTTGACGAATGAGCGGAAGACGCAGCGGGAGATCGCGGAGATAGCGAACGTGACCGAGGTTACTATTCGGAACCGGTACAAGGAGCTTCTTGAGAAGCTGATGATAGAAGTCCCGATATAACCCGGGAATGGCGCGGCGCGAGACTTGAGTAGGCCCCCGGGGGTCTAGAAAATTCACTGTTATCGTTTCAGGAACCGTTTCAAAGACTGAATCTCGATCCCGTTTCAGCAACTGTTTCAGAGGGCGATTTCAAGACCTGTTTCGAAACCCGATCTCAAGAAGCGTTTCCAGAACTGGTTTCAAAACGTGATTTTCAACTGCCCTGTTCCACTTTGAAATATTGGGATTGAATTAGCGGGTTGATCTGCGAAGTTGGTGGTAGTTTGAGAGAGAAATATTCCCTGCGGAATAGAGGAGGGAAATGATTAATATGACATACGTTATAGCGCGGCGACTAGATGACGTATGTCATATGCACACCCCGAAGTATTGGTAAGCAGCGACTGGGTACAACAACACCTCAACGACCCGAAGGTAAGGATTGTAGAGGTTGACTATGATCCCGTTGCGAACTACCAGCTGGGACACGTTCCCGGCGCGGTCCTCTTCGACTGGAAGAAGGACCTCAACCACCCCCTCGAAAGAGACATCCTATCCAAACAACAGCTAGAACAACTCTTCGCCCGAACGGGAATCGCCCTAGACACGAAGATTGTTCTCTACGGCGACTTCAACAACTGGTTCGCAGCCTACGCCTTCTGGGACCTACAGTACTACGGCGTCAAAAACGTCGTACTCATGAACGGTGGACGGAAAAAGTGGATCGACGAAGACAAGCCGCTGACTAAAGACGCCCCCACGTACCCGGGCACTAGCTTCAAGGCTTCAGGACCCGATGAGAGCGTTAGAGTCTATTTCAAACAAGCCTTTGACCTCTACCAGAAGCCAAACGTAAGACTCGTGGACGTCAGAGGACCGAAAGAGTTCACCGGCGAAGTCCTCGCGCCACCGGAGTACCCGACAGAGCATGCACAACGTGGAGGCCACATCCCAGGCGCAGTTAATATTCCATGGTCGCAGGCGGTCCGAGAAGACGGCACGTTCAAGAGCCCTGAGGAGCTGAAGAAGCTCTACGAGGACAAGGGCATCCTCCCCAGCAGGGACATTGTCACCTACTGTCGGATCGGCGAGAGATCCTCGTTCACATGGTTCGTGCTGAAGTACCTCCTCGGCTACCCCAACGTTCGCAACTACGATGGATCATGGACCGAATGGGGAAACCTAGTCCGGAACCCTATCGAGAAGCCAAGCCAAACGGTAGCGCAACCCGTTCCAGCATAGCACACCCTACCAACCTCCGCCCTCCTTCCTCTCTCTCTTTCCAGCAGTGATCTCAGTGTTCTTTCCGAACGATAAAGTGGAAGAGGTTCCCTTCCTGCCGCCAATCGACGAGCTCTTGGCTTGTCTGATCCGTCCACCGAACCATCTCCACATATGACGTAGGGTCGTCTGTCACGAGATGAACGACATCTCCGACCGAAGCTGTCGCGAGATGCTCGTTAAGGCGGACAAGAACTGCAGAACACTCTGTCCCGATCTCATACATCTCATGGTCAGGAAAGGCTTTGAAACAGCGAGCATGGAATTCAGCGATCTTCCTCTTGAAGACCTCCGTCGCGTCCGGCGCTCGTGAAAGGAGACCACTCTCTGCTTGAAAACTAAGCGGTCTTAGCTTGACAATCCATCCTTCAGTATAGGATGCGTCGTTCATGAGCTTCGGTCGTTTGACAACATCTCCGTTCACTAGTGATATGATCCCCGAGAGGGGGGACGGAAAGGGACCGACGAATTTCAGACTTTCAAGGGTCCCGAGGCTTCTACCCCGCTCTACCCTCGTCCCAGCAGGCCGGATACGTGCTGACGTGAGTCTTCCCGCAATGGCTGAAAGAAGACTTGTCATCCCTACAGTCACTTCGCTTTCATCGCCTGTGATCCAAGTGTTTGCTTCCAGATCGTACAGGAGATGGTCCGGGAAGCTGCAATGATCTATTTCCAGTTCATATCACCCAAGTGGCACTGGCTTGCAAGCTCTCAGTGTGCCTTGCATCGGATTGAAGTCGGGACAAGAGCCCCAGGTATTAGGACTGACGATTGATCTTAAGAAAGTCCTGGCTTTGAAAACTAATTCGGGTTCATTCTGGCGCAATATATAATAGAGTACTGTTGGGATTCGCTGAATCTCTTCGGTTTGAAAGGTAGGATTCGTTGCCCCGTTTCAAGAGTTCAGCGGACATTCTAAAGATTGTCTCCAACAAGGACCAAATCCGCAACATCGGCATCATTGCC
>WNGG01010587.1_pt1 | contig 17719 bp, 24 predicted proteins | sample 5400661 | NCBI WGS metagenome assembly WNGG01 (sample SAMN13153372, study PRJNA577476) | soil metagenome | isolation source: 100 cm soil or saprolite under Garry oak tree replicate 1 | place: USA:California | collected 2016-06-15 | reverse complement strand
CTCCTGGTGATCTCAGCGGTCAATGCCGCGCGTGAGCCAGATCGGCGCTTGTTAGCACAACTCCACGACCATTTTGCCACCCAGCCAGCCTTGCGCCCCCCGCCTGTTGTGGTCGTGCTGACCCACATCGATGTGCTCCGTCCACGCCGAGAGTGGACGCCGCCATACAACCTGGTCAACCTCGACTCCACCAAAGCCCAGGCGATTCGCGGCGCCTTACAGGCCGTGTCTACAGATCTGCGTCTGCCGCTGGAACTGCTTGTGCCAGTCTGTCTGCTGCCGGAACGACTCTACAATGTTGAAGAGGCACTGGTGCCGCTCCTGGTCCAGGTGCTCCCAGACGCCAAGAGGACGCTGTTGCTCCGTAGCCTCAAGACCCTGCGCCAGCAAGAGGAGTGGGAATTGCTTGGGCGTCAAGCACGAGCCACAGGGCAGTGGCTGTTGCAACTCAGCGGGGAGGTTTTACACAAAGCACTGCAGGGTGTGCTGAGTAAGGGAAGTCTTTAGCGCTTGGTAGGCGGGGCGGAGCACCTCCAGGCTGCCACGCGGCGCACAGCTTCAGAGGTGAAAACTCGCGTAGCACGGAGCCGCAATAGATGCTACATTGTTATAATCTTGCTTAATGAGTCTCGTGCTCCAGTGCTCCTCTCGACGCAGTCTGGGACGCTCCTTGTGAGGCTTGCTATGGCGGTGTTGCCCATCTACGAATTTCCCGAGGCGGTATTGCGTCGCAAGGCCGCTCCGGTTACGGCTATTGACGATACCCTGCAGCGTCTGATCGACGATATGATTCAAACCATGTATGCTGCACCGGGTATCGGCCTGGCTGCTCCGCAGGTCGGGGTCTCCCTGCAACTGTTCGTGGTCGATGTGACCAGTGGCCGCGAGGCGCGCGGCTTGATGACCTTTATCAACCCAGAGATGATCAAAACCGAGGGCCGGGTACAGGAGGACGAGGGCTGCCTGAGTTTCCCTGGGGTGTACGGCCCCACACCGCGAGCCGCGCACGTCGTCCTGCGCGGCACGAACCGCACTGGGGAGGTGGTTGAGGTCGAGGCGGAGGGGCTGCAAGCACGCGCCTTCCAGCACGAATTGGACCACCTGCAAGGCATGTTGTTCTTCAACCGCATGGGCCCAGCGGCGCGTGATCTCGTCATACGGAAGTTTAAGCGGGCCCAACGCCAGCGGCGCTAGTGCTGCGCACGGCCATTGGAGTCACGCCATGCGTCTCATGTTTATGGGCACGGCACCGTTTGCGTGTCCGACACTGCACCAATTGATCACCTCCCCACATCAGATCGTTGCCGTGGTCACGCAGCCGGACCGCCCGCGCGGGAGGGGTCAGCAAGCGACCGCACCGGCGGTCAAGACGCTGGCGCTTGAGTACCACTTGACCATCGTGCAGCCGGCCAGTTTACGTCCAGCAGCGGTGGTCGACGCACTGGCGGCCTTGGCGCCGGAAATCATTGTGGTGGTGGCGTACGGCAACATTCTCCCGCCGGCTGTCCTGAAGCTGCCGCCATACGGTTGTATCAACGTCCACGCCTCCTTACTCCCCAAATACCGTGGCGCTGCCCCGGTGCAGCGGGCGCTCATCCATGGCGAAACAGTGACGGGGTACACGATCATTCAGATGGACGAGCACGTCGATACTGGGCCAATCCTCTGGAGTGAGGCGTGCCCCATTGCCCCTGAAGACGATGCCCTGAGCCTGGGAGCGCGACTGGCAGAGGCGGGGGCACACGGCATGCTCGAGGTGCTGGCGGCGCTCGAGCGTAGCACACTGACCGCCCAGCCCCAGCCTGACACTGGCGCTTCCTATGCGCCCAAGCTCACCCGTGAGCTGGGCCGCCTCGATTGGTCCCAGCCGGCTGTGACGCTGCATAACCTCGTGCGCGGTGTGGTGCCCTGGCCTGGGGCTACGACAGCATGGCGGGGCATGGAGGTCAAGATCTGGCGCGCTAGGGTGCATGCCACGCCCCCTGCTTCCCCCCCAGGGACGATTACGGCTGTGCTCCCAGATGGCCTGGCCGTCGCCTGTGGAGCCCAGCAACTCCTCGTGCAGGAACTCCAGCCAGCGAATCGCCGTCGCATGTCTGCCAGGGAGTTTGCCCAGGGATATCGTGTGCAGCCAGGAGACCGTTTTGAGCCAGACATTGTCACCACCGACAGCTCGACAGATAGCCCTGCAGATACTGCACACGCTTGAGACGCAGCACGCCTATACGGACGTGGTCCTGCGTCAGGTGCTACGCCATAGTACCCTGGAGCGGCGCGATCGCGCCTTTGTCACGGACTGCGTCTATGGCGTCATACGCTGGCAGGGCAGAATTGACTGGCTCCTCGGACACGTGTGTCGGCGTCCACTCGAGACCTTGACCCCATGGATTCGTAACGCCTTGCGCCTCGGCGTGTATCAATGCCTGTGGATGGAACGCGTGCCGCATTGGGCGGCTGTAGATGAGACCGTCGCCCTGGCGCGGCGCTTCGGTCACCAGGGGGCAGCACGCTTCGTGAATGGCGTGTTGCGCACGCTCCTCCGGCAGCACACTACCTACAGGTTGCCGGATGCTACCACCTGCCCGGCGGCGCATCTTGCCGTGGCCTTGTCGCACCCGCAATGGCTGGTCGAACGGTGGTTGCAGCGCTACGGCTGGGAGCGCACGCAGGCCTTGTGTGCGGCCAACAATCGTCCTTCTGGCATGACGCTGCGCACCAACACGCTGCGCATCACACCAGTGGCCTTAGCGCAGCGCCTCCGGCACGAAGGTTGCCAACACGTCACCCCGTCTCGTATTGTCCCTGAGGGACTTCTGGTGCAGGGCACGGACCGCCCGGATACGCTGCCGAGCTACCAGGAGGGTCTCTGGCAGGTGCAGGACGAAGGCGCCATGTTGGTAGCCCCTCTGTGTCAGGCCCGACCAGGGCAGCGCTGGCTCGACGTGTGTGCTGCCCCTGGAGGGAAAACCACCCATCTGGCACAATTGCTGCGGGATACCGGACATGTGCTGGCTCTCGACCTGCAAGCAGGGCGTTTACGCCTGTTGCGCCACAATGTCAGGCGCCTACGCTTGTCGAACGTCACAGCGCTTGTAGCGGATGCCACGTTTTCTCCCCCGGTACGCGAGCGGTGCGATGGCATCCTGGTTGACGCTCCGTGTTCCGGCTTTGGGGTGCTGCGCCGTCATCCGGACATTAAATGGCGCAAGACGGCCTCTGACCTGGTGGCCTTACAAGCTACGCAGCTCAAGCTCTTGCAGGCCCAGCAGGCGTGGCTCGCAGCGCACGGGGTGCTGGTGTATAGTGTGTGCTCAAACGAGCCGGAAGAGACGCACGAGGTCGTGCAGCAGTTTCTGGCTGAACATCCACACATGCGGCTTGATGCGGTCGATCCTGAGCTGCCACAACAGCCTCTCTGGCCTTCCGCGACTGCTGGCACACTCGACCTGACGCCAGAACAGTGGGGCACCGAGGGAGTCTTCGTCGCCCGCTTCCGCCGTAGAGACAGAGAACAGGGAAATCCATGGTTCAAATAGCACCTTCCATCCTGGCGGCCGATTTTGCCCGCCTCGGCGAAGAGGTCGCACAGGTTGAAGCCGCTGGCGCTGACTTGCTCCACGTTGATGTCATGGACGGGCACTTTGTGCCCAATTTGACGATTGGCCCCCCGGTTATCAAAGCCCTCGATGCCGTGACGCGTTTGCCGCTCGACGTGCACCTGATGGTGCAGGAGCCTGATGCGCTGCTACCGGCCTTCATCGCGGCCGGAAGTGATAATCTGACGGTGCACGTTGAGGCCTGCCGGCATCTGCATCGCACCATTCAGATCATCAAAGAGGCCGGTGTACGCGCCAGTGTGGTGTTAAATCCTGCCACACCGCTATACGCCTTAGAGGAGATCTTGCCCGAGCTGCACATGGTGTTGCTCATGTCGGTGAACCCCGGCTTTGGTGGGCAGCGTTTTCTCCCCTCAACCCTGGACAAGATCCGCGCTCTCAAGCAACAAATCACCGCCCGTGGTCTGCACGTGGCCATTGAAGTCGATGGCGGTGTCAATCCCTCCAATGCCCGCGCGGTCCGCGAGGCCGGTGCTGATGTCCTCGTCGCTGGCACGGCGATTTTTGGCCAGCCAGACTACGCGGCGGCGATTCGGGCGTTGCGGGCCTGAGAGCGCTGAGACCAAGGCACCCGTTGCCCTTGCTTGACAAACAGCAAAAAAGACCCGCATAATGTCTGTATTAGTGGGGGATAGGAGATGGGAGATGGCAGATGGGGTGGGTCTCTCCCAACTCCCAACTCCTATCTCCCATCTCCCGGGAGGACAGGGTGTGTTTGAATCGCTCACATCAAAACTCGACGGTATCTTCTCGCGTTTACGCGGGCGTGGAAAGCTGACGGAAGCGAACATTCAGGAAGCGATGCGTGAGGTGCGCCTCGCCCTCCTGGAGGCAGACGTCAACTTCCAGGTCGTCAAGGACTTTGTACAGCGCGTGCGGGAGCAGGCTCTGGGGCAGGAGGTCATGCGCAGTCTGACCCCGGGGCAGCAGGTGGTCAAAATCGTCCGCGACGAGTTGACGGCTTTGATGGGCGAAACGCATCGTCCCCTGACCATGGCCCCCAGGCCACCAACCGTGATCCTGCTCATTGGTTTGCACGGCTCCGGGAAGACCACCACGGCGGCGAAGCTGGCAAAAAAAGTGCAAGGGATGGGGCACCGCCCACTCCTCGTGGCGGCGGATGTGTATCGTCCCGCCGCCATGGAGCAACTGCGTGTTCTGGGCGAGAGCATACGCGCTCCTGTCCTGGTCCAGGAGGGCGCCAGCGATGCGGTCAAAATTTGCCGGCAAGCTTTTGACTATGCCCGCACGACCAACTGTGATGCCATCATCCTCGATACGGCTGGCCGTCTGCAGATCGACGAGGAGCTCATGCAGGAGTTGCGGGACATCAAACAGGCCACCACACCGCATTACACCTTCCTCGTGGTCGATGCCATGACGGGACAGGAAGCCGTCAAAGTGGCCAAGACCTTTGACGAGGCAGTGGCCATTGATGGCACGATCTTGACCAAGCTCGATGGGGATGCGCGCGGTGGGGCGGCCCTGTCGATCAAAGCCGTGGTCGGGAAGCCGGTGCAATTTGTCGGGGTAGGGGAGAAGCTCGAGGCGCTGGAGCCGTTTCATCCCGATCGTATGGCCTCGCGGCTGCTGGGCATGGGGGACATGTTGACCCTGATCGAGAAAGCTGAGCAAACGATTGATCAGGAAGCTGCGGCAGTTCTCGAACAGAAAATGCGCCAGGCCAGCTTCACCTTGGAGGATTTTCGCTCCCAGTTGCAGCAGATTAAACAGATGGGTCCGCTCGAAAACCTCTTGTCCATGATTCCAGGGCTCAAAGCGGCCAAGCTGCCCCCAGTCGATGAAGGTGGTCTGCAGAAGGTGGAAGCCATTATCAGTTCGATGACCCCTGACGAGCGCCGCAATCATGCCATCATTAATGGCAGTCGGCGCAAGCGTATCGCGCGCGGCAGCGGCACGAGTGTGGAAGAGGTGAATCGCCTGTTGAAGCAGTTCGCCCAAACGCAGAAGTTGATGAAATCATTGGTAGGCCAGAAAAAGGGCAAAGGGAAATGGGGTCATCTGCCGTTTCCACGCCCTTTTTAATCTGCTGAACTCTCTGTCAGAAAAAGGATGTCTACAGTGGCAGTACGCATTCGCTTGAAACGCATGGGAGCAAAGAAACGGCCATTCTATCGTGTCATCGTGGCTGATGCGCGTGCCCCACGCGACGGTCGTTTTATCGACACCCTCGGGACCTACAACCCGCTTACCAATCCAGCCGAAGCCAAGTTGGACGCCGACAAGGTGCGCCTGTGGCTGTCGCGTGGCGCACAGCCCTCCGATCCGGTCCGACATCTGCTGGCGCGTGAGGGTCTCCTCCACTCCTCGCAGGGGCTGGGCACGTCAGATATAGGCACACCGTGAACCTGGCTGGTCAGGGGCTGGCAGGGACGACGTGTTGCGACAGCAGTATTGCAGCGAAGGAGTGGTACGGCGTGCAGCCGGAAGGCCTGATTGCCGTTGGGCGCCTCACCAAACCCCATGGGCTGCGGGGTGAGTTGGTCTTTTTGCCTTACGTCTACGACGTCGAGTTGTTGCCCGATCTCGTGCAACAGCAAGTGTTCCTGCAACAAGGGCATGCTCCGGTACAAACGGCGACCATCCTTGAGTGGCGCGTGGTCCACAAGCGCGTGCTGGTGCAGCTGCCCGGTTGTAAGGACATCACGACCGCTGAAGCCTTTCGGGGGTGCGAGGTATTCATCCCACGCAACTGGTTTGCTCCCCTCCCCGCAGGAGAATACTACTGGTTTGAGATTGAAGGTCTCGCAGTCTATGCCCATGACGGGCGCTACCTCGGTACAGTGGTCGAGATCATTTATACCGGCAGTAACGATGTCTATGTGGTGCGCAACGGTACCCATGAGACGCTGATACCGGCACTCAGAGACGTCATACGGAGCATCGACCTCGCAGGTGGTGCAATCCATCTCTATCCTGTGGCAGGATTGCTGGATTAGACGATGGAAGTACACATTCTGACCATTTTCCCAGAGATGTTTACTTCCCCGCTCCAGGCGAGTATCCTGCAGCGCGCGCAGGAACGGTGTTTACTCCAGATACAGGTCCACAACCTGCGCGACTTTACCACCGACCGCCACCACGTCACGGACGATTATCCGTATGGCGGGGGGGCTGGCATGATCATGAAGCCGGAGCCGATTGTGACGGGCATTCAGGAAATCCAGGCACGCTTTGGCCCGGCGTACGTTATCCTGCTCAGCCCGCAAGGCACGCTACTGACACAAGACGGCGCGAAAACCCTGGCGCAACGGGAGCGTCTGCTCCTCATCTGTGGGCGCTACGGCGGCGTGGATGCCCGTGTGCAGGCGTATGTGCAGGCCGAGATGTCCATCGGTGATTATGTGCTCACTGGCGGTGAACTCCCGGCCATGGTACTCCTCGACGTGGTAGGCCGTCAGCTCCCGGGAGTGCTCGGCGATGCGCAGTCGGTGCAGGAAGACTCGCTGTTCCATGGCCTCCTGCAGGGGCCACAATACACGCGTCCGGTGGAGTTTGCTGGCGTACGCGTGCCGGCCATCCTATTATCGGGGAACCATGCAGCGATCAGACAATGGCGGCGCCGGCAGGCGCTGCGGACGACGCTCCAACGTCGTCCGGACTTGCTGCAGCGTGCCGCGCTCAGCCCCCAAGACCGGGCTATACTGCTGGAAGTACAGCACGAAGAGGCAGAGCCGCATGTCCAGTGACTACCCCCAAATGTTCGTCGCTCTGCTGCACTTTCCCGTGTACAACAAGGCGCGGCAGGTCGTAGCGACGTCGCTGACCACCTTGAATCTCCATGACCTGGCACGCCTCGCAGCGACGTACGGCACGCCGGGATGTTACGTGGTGACCCCCTTACAGCGCCAGCGCGAGTTAGCACGCCAGATGATTGTGCACTGGACGCAGGGGTATGGAGCTACATATAATCCTACCCGTGCTGAAGCCCTGCAGCATATCCAGGTCGTCGAGCATCTGGAAGCTGTGGAACAGGATATCCTGCAACGCTGCGGTATGGCCCCGCGAACCATTGCAACGGATGCGCGGCAGTTCCCGCAGTGTATTTCCTATCCGGCCTTGCGTCAGCTCATCTGGCAACGACGCGAGGCACAGGTTGGGGCTTAGCGGAAGAGATGATGACGCAGTGCGAGTATATCTTAGCGCCGATCTACGGGCTGACGCCGTATAACCATCTGCCAGTACGTGTCGCTGCCGGTATCATGCTGGATCGGTTATTGGGACACGCCGATGCGGTGGTGAGCTCGTCTCCTCTGCGGGCTGGTGATGAGAAAGGGACAGGATCATGCATGCTTTAATCGATATTGAGCAAACCCAGATGAAGCAGAACCTGCCGGAGTTTCGCGCTGGCGATACGGTCCGCGTGCAGGTCCGGCTCGTTGAGGGCACTCGCGAACGTGTACAGGCTTTTGAGGGGGTAGTGATTGCCATCAGTGGCAGTGGCGGGCGACGCACCTTCACCGTCCGTAAAGTGTCGTATGGGGTAGGGGTAGAGCGCATTTTCCCCTTGCACTCACCCAAACTGGATGCCATTGAGGTGGTGCGGCGCGGGCAGGTGCGGCGCGCCAAGCTATTTTATTTGCGGCAGTTGCGAGGTAGGGCAGCCCGCATCAAGGAGAGACGCCTGCGGTAAATCAAGGAGCGGGCTGCCCATGGCGCGACGTGTTATCTCACCCGATGCTTTCTTACCCATCGAGAGCGCAGCGCAGGATGTCGGGTATCAATGCATCGCCGGCCTCGACGAGGCGGGACGTGGCCCTCTCGCTGGCCCTGTGGTGGCAGCAGCGGTGGTCTTACCAGCGCACAGCCACATTGTGGGGTTACGAGATTCGAAACGTCTGACCGCCCGGCAACGTGACGTGGTGTATGAGTGTATTCAGCAGCAGGCTGTAGCATACGGTATTGGCATGATCTCACACACGCAGATCGATCAGCGTAACATCCTGTGGGCTACACAAGAGGCGATGCTCGGTGCGCTGCGGCAGCTTGCTGGCGTCCCGGATATGCTGCTCATCGACGGCATCACGGCGCTGCCTACCACGCTTGCGCAGCGTCTGATCATCCGTGGGGATGTGTGTTGTGCCTCCATAGCCGCAGCATCAGTGCTGGCCAAAGTGACGCGAGACCGACTCATGATGGCCTATGCCCGGGACTATCCTGCCTATGGTTTTGAGAAGCACAAAGGCTATCCCACAGCTGAGCACTATGCCCGCCTACGGACCTACGGTCCCTGTGCGATTCATCGTCGGAGTTTCCGTGGGGTGGTACCTTAAGATGTAGACAGAAGTGGAGGGGGGATGCGGAACTGGCGACGCTGGCGCGGCCAACAGGGCGAACAGATGGCAGCGGAGTTTTTGCAGCGGCAGGGCTATCGCATCGAGCAGCAGAACTATCGCTGTCGCGAGGGAGAAATCGACATCATTGCCTGGGATGGACCGACGCTGGTGTTCATCGAGGTGAAAACGAAAGGGCAAACCAGGTTTGATGTGCCGCAAGCGATGGTACACCGACACAAGCAAAACAAGATCGTTCATGTTGCTATGGTGTATATCCAGCAACGCCGGTTACAGCACGTCGACGTGCGTTTCGATGTGGTGGCTATCACACTCCTCCCCGGTGTGCCTCCCGAGGTCACGCATGTACCGGCAGCGTTCACCCCATCGTCCCATTTCCTCTACTGAGGGAGCGGGCGGCCAGAGTCCTCAAGTGTTGTCCGTTGGTGTTGGACCTTGACAAAGAGGTTGTTGCCTCCTATCTTTCTACCCTCACCTTCCGCAGTGTGCGATCGGTGTAGGGCAGGAGTGTACAGCATGCAGACGGTTTCTATCCGTAAGGAAGATGTGGTTCATAAGTGGTATATTGTCGACGCAGCGAACCAGGTATTGGGACGTCTTGCCAGTGAAGTTGCGAAGATTTTGCGTGGCAAGCACAAGCCCTTCTACACTCCACACGTCGATACCGGTGATTATGTTATTATTATTAATGCGGACAAAGTCGTCTTAACAGGGAACAAGTGGTCTCAGAAGCTCTATCGTTGGCATACCGGGTACCCGGGAGGGTTGCGCGAGACGACCGCCGAGAAGCTGCGCCAACGCCGACCGGAGCGCATTGTGGAATACGCTGTGCGCGGCATGTTACCCAAGACCAAGCTGGGGCGGGCGATGCTACGCAAGTTGAAGGTCTATGCGGCCGCCACGCATCCCCACAGGGCGCAGCAGCCAGAGCCTCTGGTGTTCTCAGCAGATGTGTGATGGAGCCTGGAGGGCAGGATGGTAGAAAGCAGACGATATTATGACACGGGCAAACGGAAATCGGCTATTGCCCGTGTGTGGCTCATGCCTGGCAGCGGGAACATCACAGTGAATCGGCGGCCGTTCGAGGTGTACTTCCCGCTCGCAACACACAAGACGCTCATTCAAGAGCCGCTCAGGATCACCCACACTCTCGGCCAGTATGACGTCCTTATTACTGTACGAGGTGGAGGGATATCCGGGCAGGCTGCGGCCATCAGGCATGGGATCTCAAAGAGCCTGCTCCAGACCGATGGTGCTCTACGACCGACGCTGAAACAGGCAGGTTTTCTGACGCGGGATTCGCGTATCAAGGAACGCAAAAAATACGGGCAGAAGAAAGCCCGCAAGCGTTTCCAATTCTCCAAGCGCTAGGCCAGTATCCACAGGGGATATGTGGTGTTCTAGAGCAGTTCATGGGTGGGAAGCATAGGTCACGATTGTAGGAGGTGCATCCCTTGGCAGTTACGACTATCAGACAACTGTTAGAGTCTGGGGCCCATTTTGGCCACCAGACAAATCGCTGGAACCCGAAGATGAAGCGCTATATCTTTGGGTCGCGGAATGGGATCTATATCATCGATTTGCAGCAAACGCTCACCAGATTCCGCGAAGCGTATGAGTTTATTCGCAACACCACAGCACGTGGTGAGAAGCTCCTGTTTGTTGGCACCAAGAAACAGGCGCAAGAGATTGTTGCCAGTGAAGCCATCCGGTCTCAGCAGTTCTATGTGAATCAACGCTGGCTCGGTGGGATGTTGACGAACTTCGCCACGATCAAGAAGAGTTTAGACCGGCTGAAAGAGTACGAACACATGCAGGATGCCGGGCTCTGGGAGAGCTTACCCAAGAAAGAAGTCTTGCAGCTGCAAAAGAAGATCGACAAACTCGACAAGTTGCTGGGAGGGATTAAGCAGATGGATGCCCTGCCCGGCGCGGTGTTTATCATCGACTGTAAGAAAGAAAAGATTGCGATTAGCGAGGCCAAGAAACTGGGGATCCCCACGGTTGCCATCGTGGATACCAATTGTGATCCAGAGGACATCGATTACGTTATCCCAGGCAACGATGACGCCATTCGCACCATTCGTCTGGTGACCTCGCGGCTCGCTGATGCTGTCCTTGAGGGGATGCACGAGCGCCAGGCGACTTTTGCCGAAGGCGGTGTGGCGTCTGAGGCCCCCATCCACACACAGGAATCCATAACGCTGCACAGCGCCACTGACGCTGATGCGAGTGTGAGCGACGCGTCTGTCTCAGGCCCTGGCGAGGTGTCTGCAACAGCGCCTGTGGCCGAGGGAGAGTCCACCGAGAGTCTCCCCTCCGAGTAGCGCAGGTGGAAGGAAACGCCCCATGCCGATTACCCCAGTGATGATCAAGGAACTCCGCGACAAGACCGGGGCGGGGATTATGGATTGTAAAGAGGCCCTCACGGCCTCCAATGGCGCCATGGATGAGGCCATAGATTTCTTGCGGAAAAAGGGCCTGCAGGCAGCTGCCAAGCGCGCGGCACGGAGTACGCAAGAAGGGATGGTCGGGGCGTATATTCATGGCGGCGGGCGCTTAGGAGTGCTGGTTGAGGTCAACTGCGAAACGGATTTTGTCGCTCGCACTGACGACTTCCAGGCCCTCGTACACGATCTGGCGATGCAGGTGGCGGCCTCGAACCCACTCTATCTGGCTCGGGACGATGTGCCGGCGGAGGTGGTCACGAAAGAGCAGGAGATTTATGAGGAGCAGGCGAAGGCCAGCGGGCGCCCACCGCAGGCCCTACCCAAAATCGTCGAAGGACGTCTGGAAAAATACTTCCAGGAGGTCTGCTTACTCGAGCAGCCTTTCGTGAAAGAGTCGAGTATGACGGTGCAGGATCTCATCAAGGCAAAAATTGCCAAGACGGGTGAGAATATTACCGTAAAGCGTTTTGTGCGTTTCCAACTGGGAGAATTGGCGTAGCCTCCCTGCAAGTGACCCCCACTTTCGACCACGCGAAGGATCATCCATGGTGCAAGCTCTTACCTATCGTCGTGTTCTTCTGAAGCTCAGTGGGGAGGCGCTCATTGGCGATCAGGGCTACGGCATCGATGCGACGATGCTGCAGTACATTGCCAATGAAATTCACGATGTGCAACAATTAGGGGGAGAGTTGGCGCTGGTCATCGGTGGTGGGAATATCATGCGTGGGACTGACGCCAGTTCCTATGGCATCGAGCGCGTCACGGCAGATTACATGGGCATGTTAGCCACGGTGATTAATGGCCTTTCTCTGCAGTCAGCCATGGAGAAAATCGGTATCATTACCCGTGTGCAAACGGCGTTCGAGATGAAAGCCGTTGCCGAGTTGTATATTCGTCGACGCGCTATCCGCCACTTGGAAAAAGGTCGTGTGGTGATCTTTGCGGGCGGGACGGGCAATCCGTATTTTACCACTGATACGACCGCGGCCCTCCGTGCCGCAGAGATTGGCGCTGATATTGTGCTGAAAGCCACGAAAGTCGATGGTATCTACGATTCTGACCCCATGCTCAATCCAGACGCCGTGCGCCTGCCCCAACTCACCTATCTCGAAGCCCTGCAACGCCGGCTGCAAGTGATGGATGCCACGGCGATTTCCCTCTGTATGGAGAATAAGCTTCCCATCGTTGTCTTCGATCTCAAAAAGTCCGGAAACATTCGGTCTATTCTGGAAGGTAAGTGTGTCGGGACTTTTGTAGGAGGGGAATAATGATGGTCGATGATCTCTTCCGTGACACTGAGCATAAAATGGAGCGCTCCTTGGCTGCCCTGCGCAAAGACCTGTCGCGTATTCGCACCGGGAGGGCGTCGCTCGCTTTGCTCGAAGGGATTACGGTGGACTATTATGGCACGCCAACACCGCTGCATCAGGTAGCTACGCTGGCGGTACCGGAAAGTCGTCTGATCACCATCCAACCCTGGGACAAAGCGCAGCTTGGGCTTCTTGAGAAGTCTATCCAGCGTTCTGACTTGGGTCTCACGCCGGTCAACGATGGCAAAATCATTCGTTTGGCTATCCCGCCTCTGACTGCTGAACGCCGTAAAGATCTCGTGAAGCAGGTGAAGAAGATGGGCGAGGAAGCCAAAATTGCGCTGCGTAATGTACGCCGTGAGGGGAATGATGCTCTTCGGGATCGGGAAAAAGCCAAACAGATCTCTGAAGACGACTGGCGCCGCAGTCAGGAACAGATGCAAAAGCTTACCGATCGTTATATCACCCAGGTCGATGACATCTTAAGTGCGAAAGAGCACGAGATTCTTGAGGTCTAGAGCTTCTCGAGAGAGCCGTCCTGGAAGGAGAGACATCGGCGTGGACTCAGCGCTGCTCAGTCAGCTGCATAAGGACAAGCTGCCCAGACATCTGGCCATTGTCATGGATGGCAATGGCCGTTGGGCACAACAGCGCAATCTGCCACGTAATGCCGGTCATCGGGCCGGAGTGCAGTCGGTTGATGAGATCGTTTCCACGTGCCGCCGCCTCGGCATGCAAGCGCTCACCTTGTTTGCGCTCTCGACAGAAAACCTCGACCGCCCCCCTGCGGAAGTCGATATGCTCATGCGCATTCTGCGGGTTTACCTCCGCAAAGAAGTCGGACGCATGTGTCAAGAAAACATTCGCTTTAACACGATCGGCGATATCACGGTCCTGCATCCCATTGCCCGCGCCATGGTCGAGGAAACGCGCGCCAGAACTGCGGCCTGTGATGGGATGATTTTCACCCTTGCCCTGGGCTATGGCTCACATGCAGAAATCGTCCGTACGGCTCGGCAACTGGCCTGGCACGTCCAGCAGGGCTTATTGACCATTGAGGATATCGATGAAGCTCACTTCGCTGACCGTCTCGATACGGCTGGTCTCCCAGAGGTTGACTTGCTGATTCGTACGAGTGGGGAAAGGCGCCTGAGCAATTTCCTGTTGTGGCAACTCGCATACGCCGAACTCTATTTCACCCCAGTGCTCTGGCCCGATTTTCGCAGCAATGATCTGTTACGCGCGCTCCTCGATTATCAAGGACGAGAACGGCGTTTTGGATTGACTCACGAACAGCTCGCGCAGGCCGTACAATCCTGAGAGTAGCTCACACCATGATGGAACATGTGCACGCATCAGGGGTGGTGTTCCCTGTGAGTCACGCCACCCAGAGGGTCCATGTGGATAGCTCATGGAACAAGTCAAGCGTATTGCCAGTGCTCTTGTCATCCTGCCCCCTCTGGTGTGGTTTCTCTGTTATGCTTCCCCCGGGTTGTTCCTCATCCTGGTTCTCGTACTGATTGGTCTGAGCTTGCATGAATACGTGCACATACTACAACAAGTCCAACTTTCTGTGTGTCCCAGCATCACTTTCCTGGCCGCCCTGGCGCTGGCTATCGCAGCCTATCTTGGTGGTTGGCGCTGGCTACCTATAGCGTTATTTCTCAGTATGGTGGCATTAACGCTCAGCGTGATGGTGCTCCCTGCACGTGGGTCACACGTCTTGCCGACGTTGGTGTATAGTATTTTTGGGGTGCTTTTTATTGGTTGGAATCTGAGCCATCTTATCCTCCTGCGCCTTCTGCCGGCAGGGCAGTGGTATATCCTGTTTCTGTGTGCGGTTGTTTGGGTAGGGGATTCGGCAGCCATGTATGTTGGGAAAAGCCTGGGACGATCTAAAATGGCTCCGACTATCAGTCCTGGCAAGACGTGGGAGGGCGCGGTCGGTGGTACAGTTGGCGGTGTACTCACCGCCGTCGTGAGTGCAGGGTTTTGGCTGCCCCATGTGGTGCTCTGGCAATGTGCCATACTTGGGCTCTGTATCTCTCTCGCAGCCCAGATAAGCGATTTGGGAGAATCCATGCTCAAACGCTACGCTGGGGTCAAAGATTCTGGTGGGCTTATCCCTGGTCATGGTGGTATCCTAGATCGCCTTGACAGTATGTTCTTTGCAGCCCCCACATTGGTCTATGCGCTGCATGTGTTGATGCTTGTGCCTTCTCCCTGAGGGAGGCCCCTCTCGTGACCATGGAAGGGAGATGTGTGTATGGACACCCGTAAAGGTCTTGCTGTACTCGGTTCAACTGGTTCAGTGGGAGTTAATACGCTGGATGTCGTCACCGCCCATCCTGAACAATTTGTCGTGGTAGCACTGGCGGCCCATTCTAATGTCGACCTCCTGGAGGAACAAACGCGCCGTTTTCGCCCCCGTCTGGCGGTGCTGTTTGAGGAAGACAAAGCTGCTCTCCTCCGGCAGCGCCTGCGCGGGCTCGATATTGAGGTCGACACCGGCCTCGAAGGATTATGCCGTGCGGCGACCTACAGTGGGGTACAGCTCGTGATGTCGGCGGTCGTCGGCTCGATCGGCCTCCTCCCCACTATACGCGCCGTGCAAGCCGGTATTAACGTGGCCCTGGCGAATAAGGAAACGCTGGTCATGGCGGGAGATCTGGTCATACGCCCGACCGAACCAACGTGGGGCTGTATCATCCCCGTCGATAGCGAACACAATGCGATTTTTCAGGCTCTCCATGGCCATCAACGGTCAGCGCTGCGGCGTATTTTATTGACTGCCTCGGGTGGTCCATTTCGCGCTTGGTCGCGTGAGGCGATGCAGCATGTCAGCATCGAGCAGGCTCTCCAACATCCGAATTGGAAGATGGGTCGGAAAATCACCATTGACTCAGCGACGATGATGAACAAAGGCCTCGAGGTCATTGAGGCGCATCATCTGTTTCACGTGCCCGTTGAGCAAGTGCAAATCGTCGTCCATCCACAAAGCATCATCCATTCGATGGTCGAATTTTACGACGGCTCAATCCTCGCCCAACTCGGCATCCCTGATATGCGTGTCCCTATTTCCTACGCTTTAGCATATCCTGAACGCCTCCCCAATGCCCTGCCATCGCTGGATCTCTTTGAGGTGCAAACGCTGCATTTCTATCCTCCTGATCCAGAGCGTTTTCCGTGCTTGCGCCTGGCCTTTGAGGCCGCCCGGGTGGGTGGGACGATGCCAGCGGTGTTGAACGCAGCCAATGAAATTGCCGTGCAGGCTTTTCTCGATGGCCTCATGCCTTTTCTCGCCATCCCAGCCGTCATTGAGGCAACCATGGCGCAGCATACCCCGGTGGCTCTGGAGGATGCCCCAGTGGCCTTACAGGCAGACCATTGGGCGCGTGAATACGCCAAAGCGGCGGTCAAGGAGTTGTCCCTGGCAAAGACCGTATCGTAAAATGTATCGCCCAGGTGGGCATAGCGGTTATGCCCTCATAGCCTCTGGCACGTGTGGCTCGGTAGTAGGACTGCTGCTGTTTCTGCTCTTGTCGCGGCTATCCGCACCGCTCTATGCCATTGTGCCTGCCGGCTGTACTGCTCTCGGAGCATGAGTTACGGGTGAGGCTGAACGGTTTTTCGGCATAAAAATGCCTCCCATGCCGCACGACCTGGGTACGCAGAGGAGAGGAGACATCATGGGGAAAGTCCTCGAACTCTCGGACGAGACCTATCACCAGTTGGCCGATCTGGCCCAGCAGCAGCAGCGCACGCCGGAAGAGATGCTGCGCGTGTGCCTGGCCACGTATGAGGCGGCCCTCTACGAGCGCGTCCACCAGCAGATGCGGGCCGAGGGGTTGCTCGAAGCCCTGCCCACGCGGCCGCTCCCGCCAGATGTCGAAGATTTTGACCCCGAGGAGATCCCGGGTCCACCGCTCTCTGAGACTATTCTGGAGGAGCGGCGCTAATGCCCGCGTATGTGGATGCGAGCGCCCTGGTCAAACGCTACGTGGCCGAAGTCGGCTCGGCCTGGGTGCGGCGGCTCTTGGCCCATCCGGCGCAGTACGTGATCTATCTCCCAGAAAGCGAGTATCCCGTGGTGCTAGCCTACAGGCGCCAGCCCATGCAGCGTCACACGGGGATTGTCCGGACGATCCGCGAGGGCCCCCAGGATCTCGCGCTGACCGACCGGGTGGGATTGCCGCATGATGCCCAGGCCTTCGAAAGTGAAGGGGAGATCGATTCAACAGTAGACATTATCGCCAATAAGAAACGCTATGAGAGTCATAGACAACGCGGTTTCCGATACCTCCCCCCAGCGGGGGGAGGTTGGGAGGGGGGAAAAGCATGTATGGACTCCTACCCCGGTCCCACCGGCCATCCTGCAAGCCGCGCGCGACCTGCGCCAGCATATGACCGACGCGGAGCAATGCCTGTGGCACTGCCTCCGTGGCAAACAGCTCGACGGTTTCCGCTTTCGCAAGCAGCACCCCATCGCGCGTTTCGTGCTGGATTTCTATTGTCCCACAGTGCAACTGGCGATCGAGATTGACGGAGCCCAGCACAACACCTCGCCAGGACGTGTCAGCGACGAGGAGCGCACGCACTGTCTCACCGCGCACGGCATACGCGTGCTGCGGTTTTGGAACCATGAGGTGCTGCAAGATCTGCCAGGCGTATTGCAGAGGGTGTGGGATGCCTTGCATCTTCCCCCCTCCTGTCCTCCCCCCGCTGGGGGGAGGTAAAAGGTGCAAAGGGAAAGTTCGGGGTGTTGCTTATACACGATAAAGTCTACTGAGTAGACACTATTTCCGATAATGTCTAGTAGATATGGACTGTGTCCCATGATGCTCCGTGCCTTTATTGCGATGACACCGCCGACCACTCTCCAGCACACGGTGGCAGAAGTACGGGAGGCCTTCCAGTCCCTCAATCTCCCCTGGCGTTGGGTCACGCCAGAGCAGATCCATCTCACCCTGAAATTCCTAGGGAATGTGCCGGCGGAGCAGGTGACCATGATTGCCCAGGCTATGGCA
>WNGG01003507.1_pt1 | contig 17719 bp, 18 predicted proteins | sample 5400661 | NCBI WGS metagenome assembly WNGG01 (sample SAMN13153372, study PRJNA577476) | soil metagenome | isolation source: 100 cm soil or saprolite under Garry oak tree replicate 1 | place: USA:California | collected 2016-06-15 | reverse complement strand
GCCAGGCGCCGGCGCGACAGCGCCCGCCCCGCCAGGGTGGCGATGGCGGCAGCCAGGGCCGAGAGCGGGCCCGGCGCCGCGTCCGCGGCGCGCCGCACGGCCTCGAGTTCGCGCTCCGACACGGCCGCCACCACCGCGGCGACAAGCTCGGTCTTCGAGGGAAAATAGCGGTAGACCGTCCCGGCGGCGATCCCCGCCCGCGCGGCCACCGGCGCGATCTGCACCGCCCCCATGCCGCTTTCGGCCGCGGTCGCGCGGGCGGCATCGATGATCGCCGCATGCCGCTGCGCCAAGCGGCGAACGACCTTTTCGGTGCGGCGGTAGACCATGGCGAATCGGGATTCGGTCCGCCAACAATTGAATTGTAATTCAGTACAAGTTGCAACCCCTTAACTAGATGAACGGATGGGCTTCGTGCGCCGCGATCAAAGCCCAATATTTCGGGACAGCATTTCGTCAAGACCATAGGCACAGACCTCTGGAAACGCGGTCTTTTCGAGCCCGGTTTCCTTGGCCGCCTCGATGCGAGCCCTGCGATAGGCGCGCGCGATGGCCTCCGCGACCCGCGGCGCCAGTCCGGGATTGTCGGCAAGGATGTTCTCGATTTCGTCGCGCTGCGCCTCGACCGACAGGACCCAACTGCGCGACCGTCGTTCAGACTGATGATCCCACTTCAACAGATGAATCAAGAGAACTCGCAAAGCGCTCTCGAGTTTGTTGAATTGCTCACGACCCAAGGACTCGATCTCCTCCGCGACGTTCTCCCGATCGACTTGCGCCCAGCGCGATTCACGCAGCAACCGCGCCTGCTCCAACGACCAGGAATAAAAGTCCGTATCGTAGTCCGCGCGAGCCGGCTTGTCGGGGGCCACGGGAGGGCCGACAACGTGCCCGGGTGTGCGACTAGCCATATTCCGCTCCTTAGTTCGGACTCAAGGATAACACGACTGAAGCGATTGCGGCGCATTCCGGGGAACAGACCCTACTCACAGAAACTTCGTACGCTTCCGGGCTTGCTTTCTTCGCCCGAAAGATATAATTAATCCCTTCGAAGGGAAGAATTATGGACATTGCAGCCGTGCTCACGCCGAATGAAGTCGCTGAGCTCTCGGGCGCACCCAAGCGATTGGTCGAAAAGGCGATTGAGGAGCGAATATTGTCGCCCCGCCGCGGAACATCCCCCGCGATGCGCCGGCCGCGCAGAATGCTGCCAGCCTACGCAGTGGCATATGCCACAGCACTCAACAGGCTCGGCTTGACCTTGTCGCTTGAGCACAAGAAGCGCCTCGCCGACGCCATCGCTGATGCCGCCCCGGCGGCACTATCTGCCAAACGCACCATCATCGAGCCGGCGGTCGAAATCGATATTGGGCAGCTCGTCGGCGACGCACTGGTGAGGACGGAAAAGTACCGTGCCGCGCGGGACGCGTTCATCGTTGTGGATGAGGAGATCAAGGGCGGGACGCCCGTCATCCGCGGCACTCGGATGACCGTCTATTCGGTTCTCGGCCGTATCGAGCACGGCGATACGATCGACGCCATTCTTGCTGAGAATCCCGATCTCACGCGCGACGCGTTGGAGGCGGCCGTCATCTATGCACGGACCCATCCACTGGTCGGACGCCCGAGCGGCCGGCCCTGGGTCGATGCCGAGTGAAGTTTTTCATCGACGAGTGCCTATCCCCTCTTTTGGCACGTCGGTTGAACGAATCCGGCGATCACGAGGCAATCCATCCGCTGGACCTTGGACGGCGCGGTGAGCGGGACGACGAAGTAGTCGAACGTTGCCTTCGCGAGGACAGGGTAATCGTGACGGAGAATGCGCGAGACTTCCGGGCCCTGCTGCGCACGGTCGAACTGCATCCCGGGCTCATCATCTTGCCGGCGATCGATCGCGAAGGCACATGGCGCCTGCTCCGGAAAGTCATCGACTTTCTCGCCGATCAAGGTGATCCAATGAAAATTATGGTCAACCATGTGGCCGAGGTCGACGCGTCGGAATCGATCAGGCTGAACTCGATGTCGAAAGACTAGGGCCCGCTCACCCTCCCCTGCCCGCCAGCGCCTTTTCGCGCAGCGCGGCGAGCGTCGTGGTGGGGGTGATCGCCTCGGGGTCGACCTTGAGGTGGAGGATCGCGGGTTTGCCGGATTTTTCTGCGGCGTCGAACGCCGCGGCGAAATCGGCGGTCTTCTCGACCGTGGCGCCGAAGCCGCCGAAGGCGCGGGCGTAGGCGGCAAAGTCCGGGTTGCGCAGGGCGGTCGCGGAGACGCGACCGGGATATTCGCGCTCCTGATGCATGCGGATGGTGCCGTACATGGCGTTGTCGACCACGACGACGATGATCGGCAGGTCGTACTGCACCGCGGTGGCGAATTCCTGGCCGTTCATGAGGAAGCAACCATCGCCCGCGAACGCCACGACGGTTCGCTGCGGATAGAGGCGCTTGGCGCCCACCGCCGCGGGCAGGCCGTAGCCCATGGAGCCGGAATTGGGCGCAAGCTGGGTGCCGAACCGGCGCGTCCGGTAGAAGCGGTGCAGCCAGCCGGCGTAGTTGCCGGCGCCGTTGCACAGGATGGCGTCGGCCGGCAGCCGCCCGCGCAGCCAGGCGACGATCTCGCCGAGATTGACGGCGCCGGGCACCGCGGTCGGCTGTTCGCTCCAGGCGAGATAGTCCTCGTGCGCCAGCCGCGTCGCCTCGCGCCATTTGATGTCCATGGGCGGCTCGACGCCTTCGAGCGCGGCGGCGAACGCGGTCGGCGAGGCGTTGATGGCGAGCGTCGGCCGGTAGACGCGGCCGAGCTCTTCGGCGCCCGGATGCACGTGCACGAGATTGGTGCGCGGGTTCGGGATGTCGAACAGGGTGTAGCCCTGGGACGGCATCTCGCCGAGCCGGCCGCCGATGAGCACGACCACGTCGGCCGCCTTGATGCGCGCGATGAGCTTCGGGTTGGTCCCGATGCCGAGGTCGCCGGCGTAGCAGGGATGCAGCGCGTCGAACACATGCGCGCGGCGGAACGTGGTGGCGACCGGCAGCGCGAAGCGTTCGGCAAAGCGCATCAGCGCCGCGCGCGCGGGCTCGGACCAGCGGCTGCCGCCGGCAAGCACGATTGGCCGCTCGGCGGCCCACAGCAGCTTCTGCAGCCGCGTCATGTCGGTGAGGCCCGGCCAGGTCTCGATCGGCTCGAACGCCGCCGCGTCGGCGACCGACACGCGGTCGGTGAGCATGTCTTCGGGGAGCGCGACGACCACCGGCCCGGGCCGCCCGCTGGTCGCGGCGTGGAACGCGCGCGAGACCAGCTCGGGAATGCGCTCGGCCTCCTCGATCTCGGTCGTCCACTTGGCGATGGTGCCGAACACGGCGCGGTAATCGAGCTCCTGGAACGCCTCGCGCTCGCGCATCGCGCGGCCGACCTGGCCGACGAACACGATCATCGGGGTCGAGTCCTGCCGCGCGATGTGGATGCCGGGCGAGGCGTTGGTGGCGCCGGGGCCGCGGGTGACGAAGCAGATGCCCGGGCGGCCGGTGAGCTTGCCGTGCGCCTCCGCCATCATGGCGGCGCCGCCCTCCTGGCGGCACACGGTCACGGCGATGTCGCGATCGTGGAAGGCGTCGAGCGCGGCGAGATAGCTCTCGCCGGGAACGCAGAACACGTGGCGCGCGCCGTGCACGATCAGCTGATCGACCAGCACCTCGCCGCCGCTGCGCATGTTGTCCTTGGCACGCATGCCGTCCTCCGCCGGGAAAATCCCGGCCGTGCCGCGCGGCGCGGCCGGGCGCCAAGATTTCAGCGTTTGATCGGCGCGAACTTCGCCGGGATCATCAGCATGGTGGTCTGCTGCACGAGATTGCCGCCCTCGGCGTTCTTGCGCACGAACACCTGCCAGTCGGGATCCGCCTGCATGGCGGCGCGGCGCTTCATGCGGTCGGCGGCGTCCTCGTAGGCCCAGATGTGGACGAGCGTGTTGATCTCGCCGGACTCCGAGAACATGTAGGCGACCGGTTGGCCGAGATGGCGCGTCTGCGGCACGAGGCCGAACTTCTCGTAGTTGTCGAGATAGGCCGGCATGGCGCCCGGCTTGATGCGATAGGTGCGATGATCGACGAGCACGCTTTCCTCCCGTAGATGGATGTTTCGTCCGGATGGACCGCATGAATTGTTCCGGTCGGGCCGCGGAGGGTCAATAGATTTGTCCCGCCCGTTGTGGCATGGCTCCCCCGCACAAGGGAGCCCGAACCCATGCTGAATCGAACCGCCGCGACCGAGGGCCGCGTCATGAACGGCGCGGAAAGCCTGGTGCGCACGCTCGTCGCCGGCGGGGTCGACGTGTGCTTCGCCAATCCGGGCACGTCGGAAATGCACTTCGTCGCCGCGCTCGACCGGGTCGAGGGCATGCGCTGCGTGCTCGCGCTGTTCGAAGGCGTGGTCACCGGCGCGGCGGACGGGTACGCGCGCATGGCCGGGAAGCCGGCGGCGACCTTGCTGCATCTCGGACCCGGCCTCGCCAACGGGCTCGCCAATCTGCACAACGCCGGCAAGGCGGCGACGCCAATCGTCAACATCATCGGCGATCACGCGACCTACCACCGCGGCTTCGACGCGCCGCTCACCTCCGACATCGAGGGCGCGGCGCGACCGTTCTGCGGCTGGGTGCGCACCTCGCCCGATGCGCGCTCGATTGCCCGCGACGGCGCCGAGGCGATCGCGGCGGCACGCACGCCGCCCGGCAAGGTCGCGGCATTGATCCTGCCGGCCGACACCGCATGGAACGATGCGGACGGCGTCGCGGCGGTGCCGGAGGTTCCGGCGCGCGCCAAAGTGTCCACGGAGGCGATGGCCGAGGCGGTGCGCGTGCTGCGCCTCGGCGAGCCGACCGTCATCGTGCTCGGCGGCCCGGCGCTGCGGGGCGCGGGCCTCGAGCTTGCCGGCCGCATCGCGGCGAAGACCGGCGCAAAACTCCTGGCCGAGACCTTCAACGCGCGCACCGAGCGCGGCGCCGGCCGCGTTCCGGTCGAGCGCATTCCCTATCCGGTCGACCAGGCGCTCGCCGTGCTGGCGCCGTTCAAACATTTGATCCTGGTCGGCGCAAAGATCCCGGTCGCGTTCTTCGCCTATCCGAACAAGCCGAGCCTGCTGGCCCGGGACGGCGCGCAGATTCATGCATTGGCGCGGCGCGAGGAGGACGTGGCGCACGCGCTCGAATGGCTCGCCGACGAGGTGGGGGCGCGTGCCGAACCGTTCGCGCCGGCGCCGCATGCCGCAGCGAAGCCCGCAAGCGGCAAGGTCACGCCCGAAGCGCTCGGCGTTTCGGTCGGCGCGCTCCTGCCCGAGCAGGCGATCGTGGTCGACGAGGGGGTGAGCACCGGCCGCGGCTTCTTCGCGCCGACGCGCGGCGCCCGGCCGCACGACTGGCTGCAGAACATGGGCGGCTCGATCGGCATCGGTCCGCCGCTCGCGGTCGGCGCGGCGGTGGCGTGCCCGGGCCGCAAGGTGGTGAACCTCGAAGGCGACGGCAGCGCCATGTACACGCTGCAGGCCCTGTGGACCCAGGCGCGCGAGAACCTCGACGTGACGACGGTGATCTTCGCCAACCGCAGCTACGCGATCCTGCGCTACGAGCTGTCGCAGGTGGGCGCGCAGAACGTGGGGCGCAAGGCGCTCGACATGCTCGACATCGGCCGGCCCGACCTCGACTGGGTCTCGCTCGCGCGCGGCATGGGCGTGCCGGGTGCGCGGGTCGAGACGATGGACGATTTCAACATCCGCTTCGCCGAAGGTTTGGCGACGCCGGGGCCGTACCTGATCGAAGTGGTGATGTGACGATCTGATGCCCGATGCGGCGGACGATCAGGAACCGGTGCTGCGCCTGCTCGCCGATCCGGCGACCTTCGGCGGCGCCAAGGTGCGGCGCATCGACACCCATGCGGCCTCGGTGTCCCTCGCCGGCGAGCGCGCGCTCAAGGTCAAGCGCGCCGTGCGCTTCCCCTTCCTCGACTATTCGACCTTGGAGAAGCGCAAGGCGGCATGCGCGGCCGAGATCGAGGTCAACCAGCCGTTCGCGCCGCAGCTCTACCGCGGGATCGTGCCGATCACGCGCGAGGCGGACGGCCGGCTGGCGCTTAACGGTCGCGGCACACCGGTCGAGTGGGCGGTCGAGATGCGCCGGTTCGACGAGACGCGCACGCTCGATCGCCTGGCCGACGCCGGCACGATCGACGAGACGCTCGCCGACCGGCTCGCGCGCGCGGTCGCCACGGCGCACGCGAAGGCGCCGGCGGTCGATGCCGGACCGTGGATCGTAGCGCTGGCGAATTTCCTCGATCAGAACGACGCCGAGTTCCGCCAATATCCCGATCTTTTTCCGGCGGACGATATCGATCGCCTGAGCCGCGCAAGCCGCGCGGCGCTCGCGCGCCTGCGTCCGCTGCTGCGCCGGCGCGGCGAGCTCGGGCTGGTGCGCCGCGGGCACGGCGATCTTCATCTCGGCAATGTCGCGCTGATCGACGGCGAGCCGGTCGCGTTCGACGCCATCGAGTTCGATCCGCTGATCGGGGCGGGCGACGTGCTCTACGATCTCGCGTTCCTGATCATGGATCTGATCGAGCGCGGCCTCGGCGCGGCGCGAACATCGTGCTGAACCGTTATCTCGGCGAGACGCGCCGCGCGGAAGATCTCGACGCGCTGGCGGCGCTGCCCCTGTTCCTGTCGATGCGCGCGGCGATCCGCGCCAAGGTGACGGCCGCGCGGCTCGTGCATGCGGACAATGCCGCGAGAGCAGCGATCGCCGGCGCCGCCCGCACCTATTTCGGCCTCGCCGGCACGCTGATCGCTCCGGCGGCGCCGCGGCTGGTTGCCGTCGGCGGCCTGTCGGGCACCGGGAAATCCCTTTTGGCCCGCGCGCTGGCGCCCGAGCTTTTGCCGCCGCCCGGCGCCGTGGTGCTGCGCTCGGACGTCGAGCGCAAGGCGCGCTTCGGCGTCGGCGAGAGCGAGCGCCTGCCGGCGGACGCCTATGATGCGGCCGTCACCGCGCAGGTCTACGCGACCCTCGCCGACAAGGCGCGCCGCGTCATCGCCGCCGGGCATTCGGCGATCGTCGACGCGGTGTTCGCACGGCCGGAGGAACGCGCGGCGATCGGCGCCGCGGCCGCAGGCGTGCCGTTCCGCGGCCTGTTCCTCACCGCCGATCTCGCCACCCGCCTCGCGCGCGTCGGCGAGCGCAAGCTCGACGCTTCCGATGCGGACGCCGCCGTGGCCCGCGCGCAAGAGGAGTACGATCTCGGAGATATCGATTGGACGCGCGTCGATGCATCCGGCTCGCCGGAAGAAACACTCGCGCGGGCGAAGGCCGCGTTGAGTTAGAGCATTTTCCGGAAAAGTGGACACCGGTTTTCCGCAGAAAATGCGATCAAATAAGGACTCTAGAGCGCTTTCCGATTCAATCTAATCGGAAAGCGCTCTAGAATCCCGTTGCCCGGATGCCGGCGGCAACCGCGACGCCGGCGGCGACCGCGAGGAAATCGTTGCGGCTCGCCACCATGACGCCTGCCGCGGCGGCGAGCGCGATAACGGCGTCCGGCCCGCTGCGCACGGCGAGCGGCACCACGATGGCGGCCACGAGCGCGCCGGGCAGCGCCTCCAGCATCCGCCGCATGCGCGCGGTGAACGGCACGTGCCCCATCAGCCAGAATCCGCCGGCGCGGATCAGATAGGTCGCCGCCGCCATGGCGAGGATCGCCGCGGCGACGCGGCCGTCGATCGCCTCAAGCGGGCTCATCGACGAACCCTCCGGCAATGCAGCCGGCGACCGCGCCGGCGATGACGAACCACCAGCCCGGCGTCAGGCTCGCGGCGATGAGCGCAACCGCAGCCGCGACCATCCAGGCGATAGCGCGCCGCGGCCCGCGCCACAGCGGCACCAGCATGGCGACGAACACGGCCGGCATGACCATGTCGAGCCCGACGCGGCGCGGATCGGCAATCAGCTCGCCGAGGAGATAGCCCGGCACGGTCGAGGCGACCCAGGTCGCCCACAGTGCGAGGCTGGCGCCGACGAACACCGACACGTCCGCGCCGCCTTCGGCGCGATAGCGCGTCGCCATCAGCCAGCCCGCATCGGTGAGGAAATAGAGCGCCGGGTAGGTCTGCCAGGACGGCAGGCTGCCGAGCCACGGCCGCATCGACGCGCTGATCAACAACAGCCGCATGTTCACCGCGCCGACGACGAGGGCCAGCGCGACGATGACCGCCGGCGTCAACGGGTTTTCCCACACCTCCATGGCGGCAAGCTGCGAGGCGCCGCCGAACACGATCGCACTCATCGCGGTCGCCTCGAGGAGGGTGAGGCCGCGCTCGGCCGCCAAGGTGCCGAACGCCGCGGCGAACACCACGATGCCGGGCAGCGCCGGCGCGGCGAGCAGCGCGCCGTGCCCGAGGCCGCCGAGCGACCAGTAGGGCGGAGCGTGATCGTGCGATGGCGAAGTCATGCGCGAGGGGACCGGAACGGATCGCCTTTCCGGCCCGTCATCGCCCGCGATGGAGGCAATGACAAGGCGCCGACAAATGCTCCTGCCATGCTTGGGTTGCAGGGGAGGAAACGGGGGCGGGGCAATCTGCTATAGAGGCTCGGGCCGTCATATGCGCGCACCGCGTCGGGGAGGACGTTCGCCATGAATTCCAGGGTGACGAAGGACGAGTTCGATTTCCTGCGGTCGATCGACACGCCGACGGTGTGCAATCTGGTCGAGATCGTCGAGCCGCAGCGGCGCGGCGCCGGCTACACGGTCCGGCACCTGCACTGCCCGTTCCCCGACCTGCCGCCGATGGTCGGCTTCGCCAGGACGGTCACGATCAGGGCCAAGGACGCCTTTGCCATGGGCGACGCCTCCTACATGCAGCGCCGGCTCGACTACCTCGACTATGTGGCAGCCGAGCCGCGGCCGAGCATCATGGTGATCGAGGACCTCGACGACGAGCCGGGCTACGGCGCGTTCTGGGGCGAGGTGCAGACCAACGTGCACCAGGCGCTCGGCTGCCTCGGCACCGTCACCAACGGCAGCATCCGCGACATCCCGATGATCGCGCCGGGATTCCAGATGCTGGCCGGCTCGATCGGGCCGTCGCACGCCTACGTGCACGTGGTGGAGTACGGCGGCGACGTGAAGGTGTACGGCATGTCGGTGACGAGCGGCGAGCTTATCCATGCCGACCGGCACGGCGCCGTGGTGGTGCCGGCCGGCAAGATCGGCGCGATGAAGGCGGCGCTCGACGGGCTCTCGCAGCGCGAGGCGAAGATCATCGCGGCCGCGCGCGCTCCCGACATGACGGTCGAGAAGCTCAAGGCGGCGATGAAGGGATGAGGAGCATTTCCGGTTTTCCGCAGAAAATGCGAACAAACAAAACGGAGGAACGTCATGCTGCTGCTGCGGCCCAGTTGCGAATGCTGCGACCGCGATCTTCCGCCCGATTCGCGCGACGCGATGATTTGTACGTTCGAATGCACGTTCTGCCGCACCTGCGTCGAGACGCGGCTCAAGGGCCGCTGCCCGAATTGCGGCGGCTCCTTCGAGCGGCGCCCGGTGCGGCCGGCCCACATGCTCAAGAAATATCCCGCCTCGCCCGAACGCGTCTTCAAGCCAGAAGGCTGCGCGGCGTAATCACCCCGCGCTCGGGTGCCATTGCGGCCGATAGCCGGCGGCGAGCGCGGCGACGATGGCGGGCGGGGTGAGCACCTCGACGAGAATTTTGCGCGGGCGAGGTTGCGGACCTCCGTAACCGTCCGGCGTCCACGGCAGCAAACGATCGCCGCGCACGGCGAATGCGCGCTCGCCCGACAGGGCAATCATCGTTCCGTCGGGCAGATCATCGAGCGCGCCGCGATGGCGCCGCTTGGTGCGCCCGTCGAGGCGCTCGGCATGCAGCACCAAGTCCATCTCGTGCGCGCGGGGTGCAGAGCGCAGGTGCCGCGCCCGTGCCCATGCGGCGGCAAACGCGCGCGCATCGGCGCGCCGGCATTCGAAGCACGGACGATGTCCGGCAGATAAGGCGGTCGGCTCGTCGAGGAAGAACAGCTCGGTGTAGCTCTTGCCCCACACCATGCGGTGGCGCGCCTTGAAGGCCAGCCGGCAGCAGATCCAGGCGGGCGACGTCCAGCGGCGCCGCGTCAGCGTGCGGTCGTCGCGATGGATGCGCCCACCGCGATTGCCCATGAACATGCCGCGCGCCGGCACGGCGCGAAGCTCGCCGAACGGGTCGACGCGGTTTTGCAGCGGCATGGCGGCTTCAGCGGCGGAAAACCCTACCGGCTGTCGAGATAGGACACTTGCTCGAACCTCTCCGGCTCGGCGGATTGCAGCGAGAAGCCGCGCGTCATGGCGGCGGTCGCGACCGGGCGCTCCACCGAAACCATGAAGCGGCGTGCCGGCACCTCGTCGTGATTGTAGATGTCGTTGCGGAAATGCACGGTGCCGTCGCGCATCGCCCAGCCGGTGAGGTAGATCCACGCGACCGGAACGGAGCGCGCAAGCTTGATGTCGGTGCGCTGCCCGGCGGCGATCCCGGCGTCGATCTCCTTGCGCCCCCAGCCGGCATTGTCCTGCAACAGCCAGGCGGCCAGCGCGCGCACGTCGCCAATGCGCGCGCAGCCGGAGGAATGGAAGCGATAATCGGAGCCGAACAGCTCGCGGTGCGGCGTGTCGTGCATGTAGACCGAATGCGGATTCGGCATGTCGATGCGCAGGTACCCGAGCGAATTCCACGCGCCGGGGTCCTGGCGCACCGTGTAGGCGGGCGCGAGGCCGGACGTCCAGTCGATCAGCGCCGGGTCGATCTCGCCGCCCTGGGCATCGAGCAGCCGCATGTGCATGCGCGACAGGTACGTGGGGTCCTTCGCCATTTTTGGAACGATGTCCTTCTTGGCGATCGACAGCGGCGCGGTCCAGGTCGGATTGAGGTTGACGCTGGTGATCAGCGTCGTGACCGTTGGCGACGGCCGGTCGGGTTTGCCGACCACGGCGACATAGCGGTGCTCGACGCGCCCACCCGCGACCGCCTCGGCGACGGCGGCCGGGATGTTCACGACGACGTAGCGCTGGCCGAACTTGAACGAGGTCTCGGAGAGGCGCTCGTAGGACGCCGCGAGCTGGCGCACGCGCTTTTCCACCGGCACGTTGAGGGCCGTAAGCGTCTGCGGCCCGATCGCGCCGGTCGGCGTCAGGCCGTGGCGCATCTGGAAACGCTTGACCGCGGCGACGAGCGTCTCGTCATAGATCTCCCCGCTTGCCGCAGCGGGAGCGATGTCGTTGGTGATCGCGAGGCGCCGGCGCAGCAGCCCGACATCCGGTCCGGCACCGCCAGGCACGAGCTTGGCTGCGCTCGCCGGCAGCGCCGGCCAGCCGCCGAGCGTCTCGAGGGCGGTGTAGACCTTCAGCGCCGCGGCGATGCGGTCGATGGTGCCTTCGTCAAAGGTGGGCTCGGGCGAATCCCACACCACGGCGAGCCTGGGCGTGAGCGGCGCGGACGTGCCGGTCGTGCCCGCGCCCACGGCCGGAGCCAAGGCCGGACGCGCGGGCGCCGGAGCCGGACTCAATTGCTGGGGCGGCGGGGACTTGCGGAAGCCGTCGCTCGGCATGATCGGCGGGCCGAACTGGGCGGCGGCCGGCGTCGCGAGGCCGAGAATAACGGCAACAGCCAAAGGAAATGGATAGAGACGCCGCATCGTCCCGTTCCTCCCGTGCTCCACCCGAAACACCCTTGGCTGCGTCGCGTGGCAAAATGGTGGCATGGGGAGGTTAAGGCCGGGTAGCGGCACCAAGCGAATGGCGAATAGCGAGCAGCGAGTAGTTGCCCTCAATGAACTATTCGCTATTCGCCACTCGCTATTCGCGGTCCAGTTCCCCCACCACCATCACATGCAGCCGGCGCGGGCCGTGCGCGCCGAGGATCAGCGTCTGCTCGATGTCGGCCGAGCGGGACGGGCCGGTGATCAGGTTGACGGTGCGCGGCATCAGGCCGTCGCCGAATTTCTCGCGCAGCCGCGTCCACAGGGTCTCGTAGTCGCCGGCCACGTCCTCGGCGTCGACGACGACCACGTGAGTGTCGGGCAGGAAGTTGAGCGTGGTCGGATTGTCGGCGCCGGACAGCAGCATCAAGGTGCCGGATTCGGCGGCGGCTCCGAACGCGTGGGAGATCGCCGCCAGGTCCTTGCCGTCGGACGGCCCGACCTTCACGTCGAGGGTGCGCTCGCGCTGCCAGGGCATGGCCGAGAGCCGCGGATCCTCGCCGCGGCGCACCGCCATCGGCAGATTCTTGGCGCGCAGGAAAGCGGCCAGCGCGCCCGGCACGTCGGCGGCGCTGGGGACGTCCTCGACGCTGCCCGCCGCCGCCTCGACCATGGCACGGAAGAGGGCCAGGCGGTCGCGCGCCGGCAACTGCCCGCGCGCCGGCACGATCCCGGCCGGATGGTGCGCGAGCCGGTCGGCCACCGCCGTGCGGCGCGGCGCTTCGCTGCTGCTCACGCCCAGCGAGCGGCGGATCGAGGAGAAGATGAGGTCGCGGGCGTTCACGTTTCTCATATCCCCCGGCGCCTGCGCCATCGCGCCTGGAACGTACCGCCTTGCGGCGCCGGGAAATCGCGATAGCGGGTCCAGCCGGAGGCGAGCGGCAGCCGGCGGAACCGGCCGGTGAACCAACCAAACAACGCAAGAACCCGCGACGCGAGCGCGGTCGCGAGGCCGTAGAGGCGCGGACGCTTGACGAAAAAAGCCCAGAAGCCGAGGCCGGCACGCACGGTCGCGGGCGAGAGATGCCGCTCGAATTCGCGCTCGCGCCACGCGCGCATCATGCGCGGCAGCGGGATGCGCACCGGGCACACCTCCTCGCACCGACCGCAGAAGGTCGAGGCGTTGGGCAGGTGCCCGGCCTTATCCACGCCGATCAGGCTCGGCGTGAGCACGGCGCCCATGGGTCCCGGATAGACCCAGCCATAGGCGTGGCCGCCGACCGCATTGAAGATCGGGCAATGGTTCATGCAGGCGCCGCAGCGGATGCAGCGCAGCATGTCCTCGAACTCGCCGCCGAGCATGGCCGAGCGGCCGTTGTCGAGGATGACGACGTGATATTCGGCGGGCCCGTCCGGATCGTCCGGGCGGCGCGGGCCGGTCGAGAGCGTGGTGTACACCGACATGTCCTGGCCGGTCGCCGAGCGCGCGAGCACGCGCAGCAGCGCGCTCGCGTCCTCCAGCGTCGGGACGAGCTTCTCGATCGTCGCCAGCACGATGTGGATTTTTGGCAGCGTCTGGGTGAGATCGCCGTTGCCCTCGTTGGTGACGATGATCGAGGTGCCGGTCTCGGCGACCAGAAAGTTTGCGCCGGTGATGCCGACGTCGGCGGCGAGGAATTTTTGCCGCAGCACCTCGCGCGCCTCGGCGAGCAAGGTGGTGGGCTCGTCGAGGTTGCGGTCCGGCGGCAGATGGGTGTGGACGCGGCGGAAATCCGCCTCGACCTGCTGCTTGGTGAGATGGATCGCCGGCGCGATGATGTGCGAGGGCATTTCGTGGCGAATCTGGATCAGATATTCGCCGAGGTCGGTCTCGACCGGCTGGATGCCGTTCTCCTCGAGGAAATCGTTGAGGCCGATCTCCTCGGCGATCATGGTCTTGCCCTTGGTGGCGGTCTTGGCGGCGACCTTGCGGCAGATCGCCAGCACGATCTGGCGCGCCTCCTCGGCCGTCACCGCGTAGTGCAGCTCGCCGCCCGAAGCCTTCAGGCGAGACTCGTAGGCCTCGAGATAAAGATCGAGGTGGGCGAGCGTGTGATTCTTGATGTCGCGCGCGGCATCGCGCAGCGCATCGAACTCCGGCAGCCGGTCGGCCGCGGCGCGCCGCCGCTCGACGAAGCCGAGCCCGTAGGTCAGCGCGCGCTGCAGCTGCGCGTCGGCAATCGCCGCGCGGGCGTTCTCCTTGAACGACGGGGAGGTAATTGTCACGACCGCGCCTTGCGCGCGCGCAGGCGCGACTCGCCGATGGCCGGACCGTCCGCCATCCCGGCCAGCACTTCGGCGACGTGGCGCACGGCAACCGGCCGGCCCAGGCGCTGCAGCTTGCCGGCCATGTTCATCAGACAGCCGAGATCGCCGGCCAGCAGCGTGTCGGCACCGGTCGCCGCGATGCACTCGGCCTTCTTGCCGACGATCACGTTCGATATCTCAGGATACTTGACGCAGAACGTGCCGCCGAAGCCGCAGCACACGTCGGCGTCGGCCATCTCGACCAGGCTCAGCCCCTCGACGCCGGCGAGCAGCCTGCGCGGCTGCGCCCGGATGCCGAGCTCGCGCAGCCCCGAGCAGGAATCGTGGTAGGTCGCGGTGCCGCGGTAGCGCGCGGCAATTTTGCCGACGCCGAGCACGTCGGTGAGAAAGGAGATCAGCTCGTAGGTCTTGGTTGCCAGCGCCTCGGCACGCGGCAGCCAGTTCGGATCGCCGTGGAACAGCTCGGGATAGTGCACCTTCAGCTGGCCGCCGCAGGACCCCGACGGCACCACGACGTAGTCGTAGGGCGCGAACGCCTCGATGACCTGCTCGGCGATCTCGCGTGCCGTCGCCCGGTCGCCGGAATTGAACGCCGGCTGGCCGCAGCAGGCCTGGCGCGGCACCTCGACCGTGCAGCCCGCGTCTTCCAGCAGCTTGACGGCCGCGAACCCGATCGCGGGCCGGATGAAATCGACCAGGCAGGTGACGAACAGCCCGACGCGTTTTGTTGTTGCCTCAGCCATGGTCCTGCTCTCGGCACCGCGTCTCGTCGGCCTGCTGCGGTCAGGGCGACTGTGAGGTGCGATGGTTTGCCGGGTCAAGGCCGCCGAGGACGCACAGGCAAGCGCCGGCCGCGCGATCGCCCACCGGCGCCGCTCAGCGGCCGTCGCTGCCGTTCTGCGCGTCGATGCGGTCGCGGTCGAGCCGCAGCTTGAGCTGCTCGATATCGGCGAAGAAATCGCCGGCGTCGCGCACGGGGACGAGGCGGAACGCCGGCGGCATGAGCCGGCGCGACATGTTCTGCTGGCCGAGATCGTGGAAGGTCTCGGATTGCTTGAGGGTGTGAACGGCGATTGCGGCCGCGAGCAGCGCCGCGACCACGGCGCCTTTGAGCTTGAGGCGCGACGGGCCCACCTCGCGCAGGTGGAAGAAGCAGATGGCGGCGAGGACGCACCACATCGCCACGTAGTCGTAGGTGACGAGGGTGCGCCAAGCGAACGCAAAGGCGGTGAAATGCGCGAACTCGCTGTAGAGGCGGAATACCAGGTAGCCGGCGAGGGCAATCAGCAGGTTATGCTCGAAGCGCGCCCGGCCGGAAAACACGCGGGAGAGAAGCGCCCACACGGCGACCCAGCCGCCGATGAGCAGGCCGAGGCCGAGCAGCGGCTGCAGATAGTGCGAGGCGCGCTGCTCGCCGGTCTCGTTGATCCACGTCCACAGCACCTCGGTCGCGACGAGCGCGACGACGAGCACGGCGACGAGCACCAGCGGCACGGCGCGCATGTCCTGCCGTCCGGTGCGCTCGCCGGCGACCGCGTGGCTCGTCTCGCGGATGCGCAGATACGTATGGCCGATGCGGATGGGGCGCTCGCCGTCGATGACGATGCGCGCGTGCCGGGTCTTGTCGCGGTCGAGGAACATGCCGTTGCGGCTGCCGGCGTCCTCGGCGACGAGATGGCCGTTGTCGTCGCGAAAGACGCGCACGTGCCGCTCGGCGACGTAGGGATCGTCGACGATGACGTCGTTGTCGTAGCCGCGCCCGATCAGCGCCTGCGGGCCGGCGACGCGAAAGCGAGCCGCCACGTCGCGGTGACGCGACAGAACCTCGACCCAGATCACTTGGTCCATTGCACGGCTTCGAGAAAGCGCTTGCCGAGCGCCATGGCGTCCGCGTAGCGCACCGCCTGCATGCTCAGGCGCGACACCAGCGCCTCGCTGCCGCGGTCCTCGGTGACGGCGATCACCGCGACGTCGTAGAGCCCGTCGAACTCGCGATAGGCCTGGGCGCACCAGGCCACCCGCAGCGGCGGGCGGTCCGGCACGGTCGAGGTGGCGACGAAATCGTCGTGGCAGCGCTGCGGCGTATACCACTTGCGATACGCGCCCCCGCCGATCAGGCGCGGCTGGCTCTGCTGCGACAGGAACGTCGCGAACTGGAACTGGTTGAGGTCGACGGTCCTGACATAGGAATGGCTGAGCTGGATCACGCCGGTGTTGAGATCGTTGGCGACGAACACGCCGGTGTCGCTGCGGCAGCTCATTGAATCGACGCTGGCGCGCGGCTTGGGCATGACGCCGGCATTGGTTTGCGCCCGGCAGGTGAACCAGGGGGCGGTGGCCTCCGGCGCCCGGTAGGGTCCGAACGCGGCCGGGCGAAATCCGGTGTCGCCGATCGCGCGGTAGAGGTCAGCCTGCCAAGCGTTGAGCTGGCGGCCGATTTCCGCGCGGAACTCCTGCGGTTCGCTCGCGCCGCCCTGCACGCGCTGCAGCAGGGCCGCGGCGAACCGCGCCGGCACCAGGAAGCTGATGAGCTCGCCGCCGGAGCGCTTGGCGACGTTGACGCCGACCACCTGGCCGTCGGCGGTCACCGCCGGACCGCCGCTCATGCCGGGATTGAGCGCGCCGGTGAAGTGGATGCGCTCGTTGTAGCTGCGCTCCACCAGGCCATTGTAGGTGCCTTCGACGATGGTGAAGCCGAGGTCGAGCGGATTGCCCATGGAATAGAGGCGCTCGCCCTTCGGCAAGCCGCGCTGCATTGCCGCTTGGTCGAAGGCGAAAAACGGTGCGTCGCGCTTGTCGAGGCGCACCACCGCGAGATCATTCGGCAGATCGACCGCCAGCAGCCTGATGTCGCCGCGGCTGTCGTCCGCGCCGGTATATTCCAGCCGATAGGTCTTGGGCTCGAGCGCGGCCTGCGAGACGACGTGATAGTTGGTGATCGCGAGCCCGTCCGCGCCGACGAGAAAGCCGGAGCCGGTCGAGGTTTCCCGTCCGGCGCCGATGACGAGGGTGCGGATCTGCAGCAACCGGGCCGGTGCCGCGGCAAAAATGCGCCCCGCCGCGGACGCGCCGTTCACCGGCGGCTCGGCCGCCCATGCCGGCGCCGCGCCGGCGAGCGCGGCGGCAAACAGAACGACGGTCTGGAAAACCTTCCCCACGCGACGATCCTTAGCCCAACCGCACGTGCATTGGAAGCAACGAGCGCGCCGCGTCCATAAGCACCAAGTAATTGATTACGTCGGTACCGGGCGACCAGTCGCAGGCTCGCTCAGAAACCGAGGTGCCGCAGGTCGCGCCGCCCGCGCTCCAGATCGTCGAGACTATGGGGTTCGAGCACGTCGTGCGCCTCCGATCCCAATGGCGCGCCGCGCAACCGCTATGATATCGCTGGTCGGTGCCTGCCAGCGCCAGCCTTGGCGGGACGGTGAGTGCGGCCGGCGGCGTCACTCCTCCTTATATCCGTATTCGGGGATGTTGCCGGTGCTGCCGTAGTATTTGTACGGCAGGAACTTGCCCGACATGGTGATCTTGACCCGGTCGCCCTTCGGATTGGGCAGGCGCTCCATGTTAAAGTCGAAGTCGATCGCCGACATGATGCCGTCGCCGAACTCCTCCTCGATCAGCGCCTTCCAGGCCGGGCCGTTCACCATCACCAGCTCGTAGAAGCGGTAGATCAGCGGATCGGTCGGCGGCATC
>WNGG01003504.1_pt1 | contig 17721 bp, 19 predicted proteins | sample 5400661 | NCBI WGS metagenome assembly WNGG01 (sample SAMN13153372, study PRJNA577476) | soil metagenome | isolation source: 100 cm soil or saprolite under Garry oak tree replicate 1 | place: USA:California | collected 2016-06-15 | reverse complement strand
TCTCGGGCAGCGCCTGGATATCGGGCCGCCGCTGCTCCAGGAAGCTGAAGAAGTGCAGCAGACTCGGCTCACACTCCCGGCGCGCCTGCGCCCGGCTGGCGGCCACATGGACGGGAAAAGCGACCGCTACATCTTGCTTCACCCCGGCAGGCAGGCTCTCGCGGTGCGCCCTGATGTACTCCCGTAACTTGTCCATGGACCCCGCGATCAGCGGCGTGGCAAAGATCGGCAGCCCCAGGCGCCCGGCGATAGTGTAGGTGTCTGGGCTGTTGGCGGCGATGCGCAGCGGGGGGTAGGGCTGCTGCACCGGCCGGGGAAACACCGGGAGGTCCCGCACGCAAAGGTACTTCCCCTGATACGACAGCCGCTCGCTCGTCCAGGCCTGGCGGATGACCTCCAGGGCCTCCACAAATCGTTCCCGAGTTTCTTCGGCGGGGACATTATAGGCTGCGAACATACTCGGGGCTGCGCCTCGGCCCACGCCCAGCTCCAAGCGGCCGCCGCTGAGGATGTCCACCGTGGCGGCCTCCTCGGCGATTTTCAGCGGGTTGTGCAAGGGCAAGAGCGTGACGGCTGTGCCCAGGCGAATGCGCTGGGTGCGCTGCGCCGCCGCCGCCAGCACGGTCAGCGGGGAGGCGAGCCGGGAGACATTGGGGAAAAAGTGGATCTCAGCCAGCCAGGCGGTATCAAAGCCCAGCGTGTCCCCAAGCTCGATTTGCGCGAGGATGTCGTGGTAGCGTTGGACCTCGGACTGCCACTCCGCACACGGTAAATGATCCATAAAGCCAAAGCGCATACTGCCCTCCTTTTCGCGCTGGGCGCTGTCCTCCTGCTGCAGCACGTGTTCCCCTGGTGAGAAAAGCCCCAGCGCTCATGTTGTGGTCGTCAACAGCTGATCCCAGGAGCCACAGGTATGGCTGTTTACGCCGGCACCAGCTTATCGAGACGGCATAGAACCCTCCTGTGTGATGGTTGCGGATTCACCTTCTTTGGCTGTGTCTCCTCGGCTATAACACAACGCGCTCCGCGCGGAAAAGAGCCGCAAGACGTTGATGTGGATCAACCGTTTCCCATTCCATATGATGGGCGGGGAGGGCATCGTGCTCAGGCGGTTGTCTCATCTCCTCACGATTCGCGACATGGGCATGATACTGGGGGGATTTGGGACTTAGAAGCGTTGAGTCAAGACTGCGCACGGGATGGTGCATATGCATTCCTGCTGGCGGCGCAGCCGCTCCGTTTCTCAGGCGCGGTAGCATCGCCGGTCAATCCAGTGGCCATCAAGTCAGGGTGTCCCTTGCGTTCCTAGACACAGGAAGTGAGTTCTCATCATGCGTACGATCACACGGGGCTACCAATTCGATTTTCGTAATCCACCGGGGTCGAACCGAAGTTTTGCGGAGCTGTAGAGAGAAGGTGCTCCACAACTACCTGCTCGACGCCTGCAAGGCCGATGTCGCCCGCCAGCGCGTCATTGAGGCCCTCGACGGCTAGGGGCTCCGGAATGGCCGAGAGTAAGAAGTAATCAGCCGCCTTGTACGCCGCGACAGTCGGTATCGTGAGATTCGGCTAGGAGGTGGAAGCTGGTTGCCCGACCGGAGCTCGGCTCAAACTGTTGCGACAAAAGGGGCTCACATGTTATCTCTCACCCCGAAAGGGCGGGAGGGTATACCCTATGTCGAGTGAAGCGAACGACCTGGTTGTCGTCGAAAAGAACTTGGCGATGCGTGCGCGCGATGGCGTGACCCTGTTTGCCGACGTCTACCGGGCTCGACCAGTTACTTCGAGAACTCGATCTGGCGCCGCGGCGTCTTCGAGCTGGCGTACCGGCTCAAGTATTTCATCATGATGGGGCGCGAGATGCTCACGCGCCGCGGCCTGTCCGACCAGCTCTGGCCCGCGCTTGCCGATTATTTGACGGATCCCAACGACATCCGGTCGCCGCTCAAGTCAGAGGCTTTACGGCAGCTACCCTTGCAAGACTGGGGCGAACGCCTGCGCGAGTCCGTCGCATCTGCTCCTGCCAGTCATTCCCCGCTAAGCGCATGACCAGGATCGCACGACCCACGTAGGGAACACTCCCAAGTACGGAAAGGTAGGAAGGCATGTCCACCGTCAGTTTGACTTTGGATAACCAGGAGCTTGCGGATCACTATGAACAAGTCAGCGCCGCACACCAGTTCAAGGCGGGGCAGATACTGATTGAAGAACTCGCCGTCGCGCCGGGGGAAAAGGTACTCGATGTGGGCAGTGGCACTGGTCTGCTGGCGGAGTATGTGGCCGGACTCGTCGGTCCTACGGGTTCTGTTGTCGGGATCGACCCGCTGCCGCTGCGGGTCGCGCTCGCGCAGCAGAAAGGGCGGTCGAACCTCAGCTTTAAGGTCGGCACGGCCTACGATTTGCGCGACTTTCCCGAAGGGGGGTTCGATGTCGTGTATCTCAACGCGGTGTTGCACTGGCTGCCGGACAAGCTGGGGCCGCTACGAGAGATCTACCGCGTGCTGAAAAGGGGGGGACGACTAGGCCTTTCAACTGGTTCCAAGGATCACCCCAACCAGCTGGAGGCGATCAAGGCACTCGTCCTCGCGCGCGAACCGTATAGCCGTTACGCCGAAGCCTCGGGTGGTATGACGCATCGCGTCAGCGCGGGCGAACTCGAAAGTCTCTTAAGGCAGACCGGGTTTGAGGTGAAGAAAATTGCGGTGCGGCCCCATGTGCGCCATCATCCGACCCCAGAGGCGGCCATCGAGTTCGCCGAGGCGAGCTCGTTCGGCAATTTCCTCGGCCACCTGCCGGCAGAGCTGCGCACGGCAGCCCGCGAAGAGATCAAGCGCGAACTGGAGCAGTTCAGAACGCCTGAGGGCATACGTCGAGAGGGAGCCCGCATCATCGCGGTTGCTCTCAAGCCTTAAAGGCCCAAAACCAATCGAGATAGTCGAAAATGGCGAACTCGATTGGCGTTGTGAATTTCCCTTACTCGACGCTGATACGCTGCAAACAGCCCAAAACGCAGCCCGAAGACCACGCCAAAAATCAAGAAAATCTACACTCGAGTTTATTGTGAACGGCTGAAAAGGGACATTTTCAGCTCCAAGTCCAGGGCGGTGAGAAAAAGCGCGTGTAACTCGCAGGATTCGCTTAGGAGTCGGGCAGGAGCTCGAATGCGGGGTAGCGATGCGCAAGCGGGGCAAACGCCTCGACCGGCGACCCCGCGGGCACTGAGAAGAACCGCTGGACCTCGCGGCGGAACTGATCGAGGTACGCCTTCAGGACCGGGGGCCGCTCGGCTGCGGAGAGCGCCCGCAGCCGGAACTTCCGCACCTGGCGGCCCTTGCGCAGACGGACCTCGCCGGCAACCTCAGCGTTCCGGACCCATTGCGTGTAGCCGCGCGGTGCGACGAGGTACTGCCTGCCGCCCTCAGTGAGGAGATCGACGGGCATGGCGTACAGCTTCCCGCTCTTCCGACCACGCACCTCCAGCAGGTACGTGTGCTCGAACCCTAAGCCAAGGCGCACCAGAAAGCCGAACGCGCGGTTGAACAGCCGATCGATCAGATGGGGTTTCTGGAATGGAATCGCTTGGCTGCTCATTGCAAGACCTCCTTTGCGCCCTGAGGGCGCGTGCCGAGCGCAAACGCCAGCTGCAAGTCGTGCCTGCGGCAGTCGCCGAATGGCTGCGGACCACGCCCCTGGTCCCGTTGCGACAGGTCGCTTAACCTCATAGGGCTCAGCCACAGAGAACTGTAACTTGGCGCTTATGGGGATGTGCCCCCCACTCGCAACATTGCTCACTCTTGCGGCCGAGGGAGCGCCGACGGGGCGAGGAGATACCGTTTCGCCCGGCTGTCCCTAGCAGGGTGCTGAAAAACCCAGTTCTGAGCCCTTCGACTCCGCTTCGCTACGCTCAGGGCGAACGGAAGGTGTTGATTTTCCAGTGTTACCGTTCGTGCTGAGCGTAGCCCTGCGGGCGAAGTCGAAGCATGAACGGCTTTTTCAGCAGCCTCCTAGAGCATGTGAGGCACTTTGCGTCATGCGTTCGAGGAAGCGTTTGCGCATCACAATGGCGAAGGGAAGAAGTCGCGTCCGCTGCTCCCTCGCTTCCCCATTGCTCAGCTTCGCGTCAGCGCTTCTTCAACAAACGTCAGCCGATCATTCCCCCAAAACATTTCTTCTCCGACAAAGAACGTTGGCGCACCAAACACTCCCCGGCGCACAGCCTCCTCGGTGTTCAGCCGTAGCTGTTCTTTGACGTCTGGCTCTTCTATGCGGGCGAGAAGGAGATTGGCATTCAAGCCGGCCTTGACCAGGACTGACCGTATCACTTCCGGTTCCCCAAGGTTGGCGCTGTCTACCCAAAAAGCCGGATAGATGGCCCTATGGTATTCAGCAAAGCAATCCGCTTGCTGGGCAGCCACGGCCCCGCGCATGAGCCGCATGGTGTTAATGGGGAAAAATCTATTGGTGACAAAAGGCACGCCGTAATGCTTGGCCCAGCGTTGTAATTCCACTCCCATGTAGCGGCCTTTCGCCGGGACCGCTATAGGTGAAGCATTGCCAGTTGCTTTCAAAACTGCCCCTAAAAGCATAGGCCAATAAACAATCGTCGCCCCTGTGCGCTGCGCCAGAGCCGCAAGCTGCGTGTCGGCCAGATAGCTAAATGGGCTGCCATAATCGAAAAAGAACTCTACTTGCTGAGACATCGGCCTCTCCTGTTCTGTTTCTGTTTCCTAGCCGGCGAACGCTTCGAGCAGTTTGTTTCGGTAATGGTCCTGCTGTTCTCGGGTTGTACCGGTGGCAGGTACAGCCAGGATGACCGTATCGAGCAATCCCTCGCGCTCGTGCACTTTGGCGCGGACACGGTCGATCGGCCCAACTGCACAGAAGGCATCGACCATCTCGCGTGGGATGAGTTCGATGGCCCGTTGGCGTTCCGCAGTGCGTTGCATGGCCCTCACTTGCGCTACCGTCTCGGCAAAGCCGTGAGCCGCGAAAATGTCGTCGTAAATACTCGCCCAGATGCTGAACAACATGGCACCGGCACCGATTCGATAGGCGGTCATCAGATCGTCTTCGATCACCGTGAAGCACTGCCCCAATATCTCAATGTCTGAGCGTTTCCGTCCGGCCTTGTTCAGGCCAACTTGAACACCGGGCACGATATGCTCGCGCACATGCTGCGGAGAAAACATGGGATTACCGACTAGCCCATTGGCAAGTTCGCCGGTCAAGGCAGCCATTTTCGGTTTGACCGCGGCAATGTAGAGCGGAACCTGCGGCCGCGGCTGAGGAGTCGAGCGCGAAAAGAAATTGCGTGCGTGAATCTGGTAGAATTCTCCCGGAAAGTCTAGCTCTCCGCCTTTGACAGTTTTCTCCATGATGAGGCGCAAGACTCGCAGGTATTCGCGCATCTGAGGGATAGGTTTGCCCGCGTCGTGGCCGGCGTACCAGTTGTTATTCCGGTTCTGATGTGCCACGCCAAGACCTAAGACAAAGCGTCCCTGGCTGAGGAAATCGAGATCGAGCGCCGCAAACGCCAGCATAACCGGACTATGAGTGAAGGCGAGGACGACACCAGCTCCTAGCTTGATCTTTTTCACGGCTGGAGCCACCGCCGCCAACGGCAGTAGGGCGGAATTGACCAGCTCTCCCTGCCACAGTGAGTCAAAGCCTGCGGCTTCGATTTTTTGCGCCCAGGCAATCAACGTCTCGGGCGATCCTCCGGGCAGAAACATGGCGTACTGCATAGGGACCCCTTTCCTGTTCGTCCAAAGAGAAGTGCCGTGTTGTTGTCGAGCAACGTATGAGCTTTACCCTTTTGGCAACCCGAGGACCCGTTCTCCGATGATATTGCGTTGAATTTCGCTCGTGCCGCCCGCAATGGTGAGCGCGCGCGCCGCAAGTGCGCGATACGACCATTTGCCGCCAGCGATCGCCGTCGGAGCCTTGAAGGCAATCTGACTGTAGGGACCTAGCATCTCCATAGCGAAAGTGTTGATCTTCATACTGAGTTCGCTCATGGCAAGCTTCAGCACTGACCCTTCCGGTCCCGGCGGTAAGCCCTGCAGACGGCGCGTGATCTGGCGATACCGCGTATATTTGAGTGCCGCGGCCTCGCACGCGAACTGAGCAATCTTCTGCCGCACGCTGGAGTCCTCCCACGCCGTGTGCCCGTCGAAAGTGAGGCTCTGGGCGAGGTTCATTAATTCCCTAACGTGTCCGGTCAAGTCACGACCACCGCCAAGACCAGAACGCTCAAACATCAAGGTCGTGATCGCAACCTGCCAGCCGCGATTTCTCTCCCCAACTAAATTTGCTTTGGGAACCCGAACATCCTCGAAGAAGACTTCATTGAACCCACTCTCGCCGGTGATTTGCACGAGTGGACGTACAGTCACTCCCGGGCTGTGCATGTCAACGAGAATATAGCTAATCCCTTGATGCTTCGGCGCGCTGGGATCGGTGCGCACCAACAGAATACACATGTCCGCGTGATGAGCGTCAGACGTCCACACCTTTTGACCGTTCACCACGAAGTAATCACCGTCGTCTACGGCATTGGTGCGCAACGACGCCACATCAGAGCCCGATCCAGGCTCAGAGTACCCCTGGCACCAGATCTCCTCAGCGGCAAGAATTTTGGGAACGTAGCGTTTTTTCTGTTCCTCAGTTCCCCAATGCATGAGCGTGGGCCCGACCAGAGCGATGCCTAAGCCGTTGAGCAACTGTGGCGCGTGCACCCGGCTCAATTCCTCGTCGTAAATCAGGCTTTGTGTTAGGGTCGCTCCACGTCCGCCGTACTCCTTCGGCCAACTAATGCCCACCCAGCCTGCGGCGTGCATCTTTCGATGCCACTCTCGGCGATGTTGCCAATCCTCCAGGCTGTCTTCCATGAAGGGGTCGTCATTACGGCTGACGCCTTGGGGAATATTTGCCTCAAGCCACGTTCGCAGTTCCAGCCGAAAGGCTTCATCTTCGGGGCTATAGTGAAAATCCATGATTCATCCTCCATTGGGTGCTCGCTGCTGAAGTTATCGCCCCTTGAACTGTGGGGCCCGTTTGGTGGCAAAATAGGAACTCCCTTCTGTTATGGGTAATGGTTCAGTTCGCCATCAATTCTCCAGGATCGGTAATCCGATGCGTTTTCCGCTCACATAACAGTCTTACGCTGCCGCGATTGCACGGACACGCGCTGAATTTGCTTCAGCCTCTGCAGTACTCTCAGGGTCAAGCGGCGTCAAACGCACACGGACGTTCTTGTGATGCGGGGTCGCCGCAATCGGATCGCAATCGTCGCTCGCCGTGAGGAAGTTGAGGCGTGGTCCTACGACTACCTGGCCTTCCGCTCCAGCCGGATAGGTCTGCCCATAACCGTGCGGCAGCGCAACGACGCCGCGCCGCAGAGAATCGTCAGCCTCGATGCGAACCACGATGCGTCCAGCGCGCGTCTCCACCGCCATCCAACCGCCCTCAGCCGCACCCAAGGTAGCAATGTCGTCGGGATGGATGCGGAGCGCGCCGTCCGGGTCATCTTTGCGCCAGGCCGGAGTGCGAAAGATTTGATTCGCGTTATAGGAGCGCCGCTGCCCGGCAACAAGGGTGAATGGGTAGTGAGGGTCTTCCTCATCGCGCGCCGGGTCGAGGGAACGAATCCAGTCGAGTAGTCGTGGGATCGCAAGGCGGATCTTCCGATCCTTGTGCTTCACCAGACTCCAAACCTGATCATAGGTGTGGGTGCTGAAGGCGACACCTGAGCGACTCGTGCGGATCTTCTCAAAAAGTGCTTCACCGAGCGCAAAACCTTCTCCTTCAATCCCAGCGGCGCGCACCGCCTCAGCCTGTTCAGCAGCAAAGCGGTGAGAGGCGAGCCAGAGCAGCGCCGCTGCGCCAGATCCGTCGGCGAATGTGCGACCGAGCGTCTCGTAGAGGACAACGGGAGCGATAGCGGAAAGTTCGGGGCGACTGCCGAGGAATGCGATGAAACGCTGCATGAATTCCTCCCGATCAGTCGCAGCAAGAGCGCGCAGCTCTGCCAGTTCGGTTTCGGCAGGAAGTTCACCCATCGCCCGCAGCAGCCTGGTATAAATCTCGGGCTCAGGCAGCGTGCCCGGTAGCGGGTCGAAGAGTGGAGCACGGAGATGGAAATAGTTCGTGGGAAACTCAAAGTTGAAGAGCGTATATTCCCACTTTTCATACTGGGACGCGGCAGGGAGCACATAGTGCGCCAGAGCCGCGGTTTCTGTCAGCGCAACGTCTACAACGACCACGAGATCGAGGGCACGGAAAGCCGCTTCCATCGCTCTGGTGTTGGTCGCCGTATTGAGCGGGTTCGAGCTATCAACCCACACCGCACGAAGGCGATCCGCATGATCGTTTAACACCTCGGCTGGGAAACGATTGGGCGGGTAGAGACCTGCGATCTGCTCTTGTCCGGTCACGGCCGAGCGCTCGCCGCGCGAATTGCCCCAGAGAGGCTGGAGCCAAGTATGTAAGTTGTTCGTCCCTTTGCGACCGAAATTCCCAGTCAACAGAAAAAGGAGTTTTTCCACATAGGAATTGAGGGTTGAGTGACGTCCTTGCTGAATGCCGAGTTCGACGCGAACCGTCATCGCGCCCGCGGCAAGGATCATATCGACGGCCCGCTCCACATCGGCGCGCTCGACACCCACATGCCGTATCCAGTCGTCGATCGGCACGTTGAGTAAGACCTCGCGGACCTGCTCGAAGCCGAGCGTGTGAGAGCGGAGAAAATCAGCGTCTTCGCCGCCGCGACGCAGGATCAGGGCGAGAATCGCACTCAGGAGGAACGCGTCAGTCCCGGGACGGATCTGGAGATGCAGATTCGCCACCTCAGCCACTTCCGTGCGGCGCGGATCGATGACCAGTAGCTGGCGGTGCGGGTCTTTTTTAATCTCGTTGACGAGGTTGCGAGCGTTGCGGAAGCCGTGCGCGAGCCACGGATTACAGCCGATCACGACCAGCAGATCGCAGTACTCAACGTCCTCTGCGGTGTGTGTCGTCTGGGAGCCAAAGAGCAAACCATTGACCCAGAAATCTCCGGTCTTTTCCTGAGAGAGTGCGTTATAGTAGTTGGACGATCCCAACGCACGCAGGAGCGACACGCCGTAAGCGCCGCCCAGGTGATTGCCCTGGCCGCCACCGCCGTAGAAGGCGAAGGCCTTGCCGCCGTATTCGCTACGGATCTCGTTCAGCCGCTGCGCGATCTCCACCAAGGCCGTGTCCCAGTCGATTGCGGCAAAGCTCCCGTCAGCCCGACGTCGCAGCGGCGTCGTCAAGCGGTCCGCATGGTTCTGATAAAAATTGAGTCGCTGCGCCTTCTGACAGAGATAGCCCTGCGTACTCGGGTGCGCTTTGTCACCACGCACGCGCACGAGGCTGCGCCCTGCGGTCATAACCTCGATCCCGCAGTTCACGTAACAGAGGATGCAGGCGGTAGACTGCCATTCGCTGGTGTTTTGCCGATCAGTCATATTCTCGGTCCTCCGGTGAGAGGTTGTCTCTGGCGGTTTCTCGTTTGTCTCACGTTTATAAGTGCATATGCACATAGTGAGAGAAAAATTTTTACCTGGTCCGGCTGATCGCTCTGAGATCCGCCAGCTCGGCGTATAGACGTTGCAGGCGCTCTTGTCCGAAGCCCTTGACGATCTTCGCTTGCGCTTCCTGCCACAGCGGAAATGCCGTAGCCAAGGCTTGTTGGCCGCGGGGCGTCAGTGTCACCTGTCGTTCTCGGCGGTCTTCTCCCGGCTCAATGTGAATAAGCTCCCGCTTCTCCAGAGGTCGAAGGTTGCGAGTCAACGTTGTCCGATCCATGGCTCCCATCTTCGCGAGACGCGTCACAGTGACAGGTCCGAGGCCCCCGGCCGCCATGAGAAGCGCGAACTGCGTGATCCGCATCCCGGTCGGCCGCAGAACTTCATCATAGAGCTGAGTGATGACCCGGGCAGTCTTACGCACGTTAAAACAGGCACACGTCTGCCCTTCTTTCAGGCGTTTTCTCACGTCGAGAGATTTCGCTCCACGCAACATAATAGGGGGACATACACGTATCGGTTCGGAGAGTCAATGCTCTTTGTCACACTGTAGCACCCGAGCTCCTTCCCGCCTTGCCGATCTGGTCAGGCCATACGAAACGTCGGTATCACATCTTCGGTCACGACCACTCGGGCGCGAGTCACCGGAAAGCCTACGGTTTCAAAGAGCACGTCCGTCCCGAGCAGCCTGGTTTTGCTCTCACGATACTGATGATTCCACTCTACCCTGGGCTCGTGACCTGGAGATGTTTTCCTAGCACGCGGCAACGAGGAGTGAAGCAGTTCACCCCTTCGACGTCCTCCAGCACGTTGGGCTTGTGAGTCCATTGGGTTCCATCCGCCGACGCGCATACGGCACCGTCATCGCAGCTCGGACTTCTGCTGCCTGCCGATGGACACCACCGCCCCCAGCGCGTACCATGCCGCTCAGCTCACCCCACGAGAGGAGGCGTCATCATGAGTACAACCCCGCAGGAGCCAGCCCAGCTCCTCTACGAGATCGAACAGATCAAGCAAACCAAAGCCCGTTACTTCCGCTTCCTCGATACCCAGCAGTGGGCCCAGTGGCGCACCTGCTTCACCGACGATCTGCAGTTCTATCTCGGAGAGGATCCTAAACCCGTGACCTCGTCGGGCGATGCATTTGTGGCCTACGTTACGAAGGTGCTCGCCGATACGGTGACGGTCCACCACGGGCATATGCCGGAGATCGAGCTGACCAGCACCACGACTGCGAAGGGGATCTGGGCGATGTTCGATTGGGTCGCTTACCGGAGTGAGCCGGAGCGGAGCTTTCAGGGGTACGGCCATTACCTTGAGGACTACGAAAAGGGCGCCGACGGCCGGTGGCGGATCCAGAGCCTGCGACTGACCCGCCTGCGCACCGACCGCATGCCGCAGAAGAGCTAGCCACGGCTCCTGAACGTACGGTTCCCTCTTCCAGCGACGCGCCCTCACATACCGCCGCCGATCCTGGCGATTGGCGACGCTATGAGGTGGAACCTGGTTGCCCGACCGGAACGCGCGTGGAGCTCGAGCACAGTGGCTGGGAGCAAGGGGCGAAGATCCGCGACGCGCAGAAGAGTTATGACGGTGGCTGGGACCTCGTGCTCGGGCACTATCAAGCCCGTGCTCGTGCGGCCGCCTGACCCCTGGGTGGATGTTTACGACCATGAGCTGCAGGAGGAAGACATGAAACTCTATGTGTTACCGCGCCTCACAGAGGCTCATCGGCACCGAGCTCACCATTGCGGATTTCTCCGTCGGTGCCTGGCTGGTGGTGGCGCAACCGTTTCGGCTTCCGGTCGCGAGCTATACCGAGATCCTCCGCTGGTACGACGGGCTCGCAGCGCTGCCGGCATGGCAGGCGTCGCTGATTCGGCCACCGGCGTGAGCCTGCGCTCACCGCATCGAAGTGTTCGAGTAAGCAAAACCCTTCTGAGGAAAGGAGTGAACAATGGCAGTCAACGTAAAGGGAGGACTCACGAGGGAGAGCCACGCAGTCGTCGCGAGAGATGAGTGGATAGAGACCCGGAAACAGCTTCTGGCCAAGGAAAAGGAATTCACGCGGTTGCGGGACCAGCTCAGTCAGCAGCGACGTGATCTGCCCTGGGAAGCCGTTGACAAGGAGTACGTTTTCGAGGGACCGAACGGCAACCAGACTTTGCCGGAACTTTTTGACGGGAGAAGCCAGCTGATCGTCTATCACTTCATGTTTGACCCGAGTTGGGAGGCGGGTTGCCAGCACTGCTCCTTCTGGGCCGACAACTTCAATGGCATCCCCGTGCACCTGAACCAACGCGATGTGACCATGATCGCAGTCTCGCGTGCGGCGCTCAGCAAGCTCGAAGCATACAAGAAACGCATGGGGTGGACTTTCACATGGGTCTCCTCAGCCGGCAGCGACTTCAACTATGACTATCAGGTGTCTTTTAAGCCGGAAGCGGTTGCGAAGGGCGAAATCTATCACAACTACCGTCAGAAAAAGAGCGCGTTGACAGAAGTAGCCGGCATCAGCGTGTTCTATAAGGACCCCAGCGGCAGCATCTTCCACACCTATTCCTGCTACGAGCGCGGCCTGGACATGCTGAATGCCGCCTACCACTACCTTGACCTGGTCCCCAAGGGGCGCGATGAGGCTGGCCAGCCCAACCCTCAGTTCTGGGTGCGGCGCCATGACGACTATGGCCGCTAATTGCGCCGCACATCGGTGATAGGCGCGAGAGGATAAAGCATGCGCCGGACTCGAGGAGGCACAGGGCACGGGAGAGTCTTTGAACCGCAGAGGTCCGGCATGATGGTCAATTCGTTCCTACGTATCGCTCCGCCACGACCGCGGAGATGTCGACGGCGTGGACAAGCGCGCACTGAAAGGGGAGCCCTCTTTGTGTTGGGCTCGGCGAACATGTTCTGGGGGGTACCGGTTGCGCAGGTGAAGGACTAATTCGGCACTGACTGCTCGATCGCGACGCACAAGGAAGACGTGTCGCCGCAGGAGCTGCAGAAGCGAGTCGAAGCTGCAATGAATCACTAACGACTGTAGTCAAGGAGGCGAGCGATGAAACTTTACCATTTTCCGTCACCCAATCCGCAGAAGGTCCGTTTCGCGCTGCTCGAGCTGGGGCTCGAATGCGAGATCGTCCCCGTCGATCTGACTAAGGGCGAACACCGCAAGCCCGAGTTCCTTGCGCTCAACCCCTACGGCCGTGTTCCTGTGCTCACCGATGGCGAGCTGACGCTCTGGGAATCGCACGCGATATTGGCCTACCTTGGGGATAAGACTGGAACGATGTGGCCCACCTCGGCGGCAGGGCGAGCGGACGCGCTCCGCTGGCTCTTCTTCCTGTCCGGGCACATCTCTCCGTCAGCGAGCGACCTGGCGTTCAACCGGATCGCGGCCAAGCTGCTCGGGCTTCCCAGCGACGAAGACGCAATCGCGCGCGGCGAAAAGGCTTTGCCCGCTGTGATCAGCATCCTCGAAGGTCAGCTCGCGAACAGCAAATGGCTCCTGGGCGACGCCTTTACCCTGGTCGATTGCGCCTATGGTCCGGTGCTTAACGTGATCGAGAAGGCGGGCTTCAGCTTCGGTGCGTTCCCGAAGGTGCGCGCGTATCTGGACGCGCTCCGTTCGCGTCCCGCCTGGAAGGAAACCCCCAAGCTTCCGGGACTGTAGAAAAAGCGGTGGGCGCGATACGCGCCCACCGCAGCGAGTGTAGGCGACAGGTTGAGCCGCGAGACCCGAACAACTGCCTTCACATTCGAGCGCAATGATTTGACCTGCAAACCGAAGTTCGGTTGGCGCCGCACTTCCAACTGCCCCTACTTTCACTGCTCAAATGAGGTTTTCGGGGTCAATTCAACTGTCCTGAACTTTAGAACTTTTGAGACTTTGCACTCTGAGTTAATCTTGGGCTGCCTCTTTGAAAGGGATAATTTCGTTGACTTTGGGGTCCGGATGCAAACGGCTCGCATTGATACACTCCGAAATCACACGTTTGTGGCTGGCAGGCTACCTCAGAAGAAGCGGTTCTCCGGGCGAGGCAGCCCGAGATTCTCGCGCAGCGTCGTCCCTTCGTAGTCGCGCCGAAACAGCCCGCGCCGCTGCAGTTCCGGCACTACTTGCTCGATGAAGTCGTCGAGCCCGCCCGGCAGATACGGGAACATGATATTGAAGCCGTCGCAGCCGTCCGTCACGAGCCACTCCTCCATCTGATCGGCAATCAGGGCAGGGGTGCCGATCAGCTCCAGGGTGCCGAAGCTGCCGCCTACATACTGGGCGAGTTGCCGCACGGTCATATGCTCGCGCTTCGCCATGTCCACCAATGTCTGCTGCCCGCTCTTGCTCGCATTGCTTTCCGGGATCTCCGGCAGCGGCCCATCCAGGTCCAGGCCGGACACATCGTGGCCGAGCCTGACGGACAGCGTGGCAATGCCGCTATCCGGATGCACCAGGCTATCCAGCCGCGCCTTCTTCGCGCGCGCGTCGGCCACGGTATCGCCCACGACAACGAAGGCGCCCGGCAAGATCTTCAGGTGTTCGCGGGGCCGTCCGAGCGCCTGTAGTCGGCCTTTCATATCGGCGTAGAAGCGCTGCGCGTCACCCAGGTTGTTGTGGCCGCTGAACACCACCTCTGCCGTCTCGGCTGCGAGCTGGCGTCCCGCCTCCGACGCCCCGGCCTGGACGATGACCGGCCAGCCCTGGAGGGGGCGGGCAATGTTCAGCGGCCCCCGCACGGAGAAATGCGGCCCTTTATGGTCCAGCACATGCAGCTTCTCGGGGTCGAAATAGAGGCCCGTCCCGACATCGCGGAGGAAGGCGTCGTCCGCCCAGCTATCCCACAGGCCCGTAACGACCTCGATGAACTCGCGCGCGCGCCGGTAGCGCTCCCCATGTTCCAGGTGGTCCTCGCGCCCGAAGTTCAACGCCTCGTGCGGGTTGGCCGAGGTGACGACGTTCCAGCCGGCGCGCCCCCCACTGATATGGTCGAGCGAGGCGAATTTCCGCGCGACATGATAGGGCTCGTTATAGGTCGTGGACGCGGTGGCGATCAGCCCCAGATGCTCCGTCACCGTGGCCAGCGCCGGGAGCAGCGTCAAGGGGTCGAAGGATGTGACCGTCGCGCTGCGTTTGAGCGCCTGCATCGGCATGTTCATCACGGCCAGATGATCGGCCATGAAAAAGGCATCGAACCGCCCGCGCTCCAGCGTCTGGGCGAACCGCTTGTAGTGCGCGAAATTGAAATTGGCATCCGGGAACGCCCCGGGATAGCGCCAGGCGGCGGTATGAATGCTGACCGGCCGCATGAAGGCGCCCAGTCGTAGTGTTCGTGCGGGAGTCACACACCCTCCGTCCCGTACCAGTAATGAGGGTCAGAGTAACAAATCGACGGGCAATGGCCACCCCGGAGAGCACTCCCCCACAATCGCAAGAACCAGTGCCTTATGCGCAAGCGGTAGCTTAGGGGTCAATGTGTTATGGGTGCATCTCTGAAACTGAGGGGGGTTTGAGCAAAGGGCCCTGGCTTTGACAAAGGGCAACCCACTGAGGAGAGTCAGGATTACACCAAAAGTCCTATTCCCTCGGGAGGAGGTTGCCCCATGGCAGTGGACCATACAGACGAGGGGTTGCAAAGCCCCGCCAGCCAGCGGCTCAGAGAGTTTCTGCGCGCGCGCCGGCAGGAATGGCGAGCGGGTACTCCAGAGTTTAAGCAGTTTGAGCGGGAGCTGCATGAGCCCATCATGAACCTGGAACGGGAATGCCTGGCCGAAGAGCTGGCCCGCTACGACGTGGCGGCCGAGCGCTGACGGGGTCGAGGAACGTTGTAATCCCATCCTCACCGACCGCCTCATCTTCTATCCGGGGGCCGCTTCGCCTCTTGCAACACGGTACATTGAATGACGCAACTGACGTTGCCAGCGTAAGGGCGGTGGCCGCATTTTCCGGGATTACAGGAACAGATGCATTCTGTCCTTGACTCTTTCTCCGGTGGTGAGCTATGGCCTTCTTCGAAGAAACGAGACACGACAGTGCATGCCATTAAACTCGGTTATCAATTCGCTTTCTATAATCCTCCTGGGTCGGGTCGCAGTTTCGCGGATCTGTACAGTGAAATGCTTCACCAGGCGGAACAAGCGGAAGAGCTGGGGTTCGAGGCACTCGGGCTGATGGGACATCACTTCAGCAATGAAGAGATGATATCTTGGGCCGCACAATAAACGAAGGGAAGATGTATGGAATACCGCACGCTTGGGGGTACTGGCATGAAGGTGAGTCACTTCTGTCTCGGCGCGATGATGTTTGGGCCGATGGGCAACCCGGACCATAACGAGTGTGTGAAGATCACTCATGCGGCCCTGGATGCCGGTGTGAACTTTATTGACACTTCTGACTCCTACTCCGACGGCGAGTCGGAACGGATTCTGGCCAAGGCGTTGAAGGGACGACGCGATAAGGTGGTGCTGGCGACGAAGTGCTTTTTTCCACCTGGGCGTGTTGGGCCGTTCACGCGGACGGGGCGAAACGTGAGCGATGGGGGAGGCTCCCGCCGGTGGATCGTACGCGCTGTTGAGGACAGCTTACGGCGATTAGAGACCGATTACCTTGACGTCTACCAACTTCATCGCCGGGACTGGGACACGGAGCTGGAAGAATCGTTGGCGGCGATGACCGACTTGCAGCGCGCAGGAAAAATCCGCGTGATCGGCGCCTCGGCTACCCCAGCCGAGTGGATTGTCGAGGCCCAACGCATCGCGGAACAGCGCCAGCTCGCGCGAGTGCGCAGCGAGCAGTGCATCTACTCGATTTTAAGCCGTAAAGTCGAGGAGGGCGTGCTGCCCACGTGCCAACGCTACGGTGTCGGAGTGATGGTCTATGCGCCATTAGCCGGTGGATGGCTGACCGGGAAATATCGGCGCAACGAGCCACCACCGGTGGGAAGCCGAGCGACGGGACGACTAGGACGGATGGGGGTCTGGGATGTAGAGCGGCCGGAGGTACAGCGGAAATACACCCTAGTGGAAGAGTTGAGCGCACTGGCAAAAGAAGTGGGGCACTCCCTGACGCATATGGCGATGGCGTTCGCGGCTGAGCATCCGGCGGTGAGTGCAGTGATTATGGGTCCAAAGACCTTGGAACAACTCCAGGATACGCTGGGAGCGGCTGAGGTACGGCTCACACCGGCGGTGCTGGATCGCATTGACGCGCTCGTTCCACCCGGGACCCGCATCGATCCGAAGGAATCGTTTATCCCGAATCCCTGGCTTGACGAACCGGCACGCCGCCGTCGCCCCCGCTCACCTTGAGAGATCGTGTGCGCACGTGTGAATAGAAGTTGCTCCCTGACGAAAAGAGGAGGAGCAGACCAATCAGGCCGGGTGTCTCAATCTGCTCACGAATGCCGTGGTCGCCTGGAACACGGTATACATGGCAGCGGCGATTGAGCAACTGCGCGCGGAAAGCTATCTAGTACGGGACGAAGACATTGCCCATTTCTCACCTACCCGCTTTGAACACGTGAATCCATACGGGAAATATACCTTTGCGATCGACGACGCTCGCAAAAGTCCCCGCCTGCGTCCGTTACGAATACCAGCACGAGCGGCTTAGCGACGGTTTTTTCACGGTTACTCTAGGAACCCCGTATTCAAGAAGAAGCAAGAAGACACGGTGGCTGAGGCAAAGGAAGCACGGGGGCCTTCTGCGGTTGAGGGCCCAGCACCAGATGATGCCGATGGCCACTCTAGTGCCGAGAGCACCTAACAATGAGTTACTCAGTAAAAGCGGAGACAGACTCGAAACTGTGAGCTTATGCCTAGTGGTACCTGCCGCGAGGGACTGGAGACAGGCTGCAGCACTGGGGAATGTCCAGGCGGTGCCCAGTGGTGGCCACGCTGTTGTGGCCTGGTCGCCTGCACCAGATGAATCGGGGCGCCGCGGTTAAGGGCGTGCAGGGGGAGTTGTTCAAGCCGCCCGCTCAGTCGTCACCCGCGTTTCCTGCCCGCCGTGATGAAGCACGCGGGCAGGAACCCCTTTCACTCTCTCCCCCGCTTGCAACTGCTCATGCAGTGCCAGCACCCGCCGACGCAGCCAGTCCGGATGCAGCCCCAGAGCTCCGCAGACGTTCTCAAACGAGAAGGGCCAGAGGGTATCGTCGGATTCCACCCAGGCCCGAGC
>WNGG01007087.1_pt1 | contig 17736 bp, 27 predicted proteins | sample 5400661 | NCBI WGS metagenome assembly WNGG01 (sample SAMN13153372, study PRJNA577476) | soil metagenome | isolation source: 100 cm soil or saprolite under Garry oak tree replicate 1 | place: USA:California | collected 2016-06-15 | reverse complement strand
CGGACAGCGAGAAGGACGACAGCGTCCGGCGCGCGCGCGCAGAGAAAGACCAGAAAGGCCGGACAGATAAAGTTTAGAGTTCAGCCTTAAGGCTGCTTTTGACAAGCTAAAGCTTGAACTCTGAACGCGGGAAAAATCGCCATGTTGATGCCAAAGAAAGTTAAGCATCGTAAGCAGATGCGCGGCCGGATGAAAGGTGTCGCCAATCGCGGCAGCGCGATCAGCTTCGGTGAATTTGGCTTGAAGACTTTGGAAGCGGCCTGGATTACCGATCGACAAATCGAAGCTGCTCGTATTGCGATGACGCGGCACATCAAACGCGGCGGCAAGATTTGGATTCGCATGTTTCCCGATAAGCCGGTCACGAAGAAGCCGGCGGAAACTCGTATGGGTAAAGGTAAGGGCGCGCCCGAATATTGGGTTGCGGTTGTGAAGCCGGGCCGAATTCTTTACGAGATCGAAGGCGTCGATGAAAAGACCGCGCGGGAAGCGATGAAGCTGGCTTCGCAGAAGCTGCCAATCAAAACGAAGTTTGTAACGCGCGCTGAACAAGAGGGAGGCGCGATCTGAGTTTGCAGTTTTCAGTTCACAGTTTTCAGTTATCGTCTTAAAACTGAAAACTGAAAACTCAAAACTGGAAACTTCGAGTGAGCGAAGCGAGCTATGAAGAAACGAGAAGAAGTAGATAAGTATCGCGATATGGCTGCGGAAGATCTGCATGCTGAAGTGGACCGTTTGAAGGAATCGCTGTTTCGCTTGAACTTCAAACTGGCGCTGGGCGAAGTCGACGCGATCAAGAAGATGCGCCAGGAGAAGAAATCGCTCGCGCGCATTCGCACTGAAGTGCGACACCGCGAGATCGCGGCGAGCAAATAATTGGGTGCGCACTCCTCTGGAGTGCTGTACATGAAAGCACGCCGGAGGCGTGCGTACCGAGCAGATAATGTTTAGAAGAAAAAGGAAAGACGAGCCGACTGACGCGCCTGTGGCTGCGGTCGAAACACCGGCGGCAGAAGTTCCGGCTGAATCGGTAAGCGAGCCCGCGAGCGTTGAAGCAGCGTCGGCCGCGTCGGAAACGACGCCAAGCGAGACGGCCACAACCGCTGCGCCGAGTGAAACTGAATCAAAAAGCCCGGCGTCGAAAACTCGTCGCGGTAATCGCGTGCAGAAGGTCGGCACCGTTTCATCTGACAAGATGCAGAAGACCGTCGTCGTCCGCGTCGATCGTTTGGTATTGCATCAGAAGTATCGCCGTTACGTGCGTCGGACTTCGAAGTTTATGGCGCATGACGATCTGGGAGCAACGACCGGCGATCGGGTGAGAATCGTTGAGACGCGGCCGCTGTCGGCCAAAAAGCGTTGGCGCGTAGTTGAGATCGTTCAGAAGGCGGCGAAGTAGAACATTGCCAATTGCCAATTTTCGATTGTCGATTTCACGGCATGAGAATGGGCGAGTTGGAAGACAAGTTGGGCCGATGCCAACAGCAAATTGGCAATCGGCAATTGGAAATCGACAATGATACAGATGCAGACCTCGCTTGAGGTCGCTGACAACTCAGGGGCGCGACGCGTCGAGATGATCATGGGCATCGGCGGCTCGACCGGCGCGATCGCCAGTCTCGGCGATCGAATCAAGGTTACGGTCAAGGAAGCTTCGCCGGATGGTACGATCAAAAAGGGCACTGTTCAGGATGCGGTTATTGTCCGGACGCGCAAAGAAGTGCGCCGCCGCGACGGGACTTACATTCGATTCGATCAGAACGCCGCGGTCTTGATCAAAGAAGATGGAACGCCAATCGGCACGCGCGTGTTCGGCCCGGTGGCGCGCGAACTGCGCGACAAGAATTACATGAAGATCGTTTCGCTGGCGCCTGAGGTTATCTAAGTAGCGCGATCCTGACTGGTCGGGATTGCCGAGAGTGGAGTGAAAAGAGTGAAGGGAAGAAAACGCGCAAAGATTAAGAAGAACGATCAGGTGGTGCTGATCGCCGGGCGCGACAAAGGAAAGCGTGGCCGTGTGCTGGCGGTTGCCCCGATGCGCGGCAAAGTTAAAGTTGAAGCAGTCGGCATAATTAAGCGCCACCAAAAACCGGCTGGTAATCGCGGCGGTGGAATTATCGACAAGGAATCGTGGATTGATATTTCGAATGTACAGATTGTCGATCCGCAATCAGGCAAGCCTTCGCGCGTGGGCTACAAAGTCGATCCAGACGGAACGAAATTTAGAGTGGCGAGTGCGAGCGGGCACTCGATAGAAAGTAAACAGTGAATCGTGAATCGTAAATAGATCGGCGGTGTTCAGTTAACTATTTACGATTTACGATTAACGATTCACGAATATGGCAAGACTGAGAGAGCGTTATCAAAAGGAAGTCGCGCCGGCGATTGCCAAAGAGTTCGGAATTGAAAATCCGATGGCCGTGCCGCGCCTCGACAAAATTGTACTCAACATGGGCATGGGTGAGGCTATCGCGAACGCCAAGGTTCTGGACACTGCGGTCGAAGAGTTGAAAGCAATTGCCGGTCAGAAACCGGTGATCACGCGCGCTAAGAAGTCGATCGCCAGTTTCAAGTTGCGTCAGGGCATGCCGATCGGCGTGATGGTCACCCTGCGCGGCGAGCAGATGTACGAGTTTTTTGATCGCCTGGTGTCGATTGCGCTGCCGCGCGTAAGAGATTTTCGCGGCGTCTCGCCTAAGGCGTTCGATGGACGCGGCAATTACACGATTGGAGTTCGCGAGCAGTTAATCTTTCCCGAAATTGATTTCAATAAAGTTGACAAGACGCGCGGCATGAATATTTCAATCATCACGACAGCTCGCAACGACGAACAGGCACGCGCACTTTTGAAGGCATTGGGAATGCCGTTTAGGGCATAAGGAAAGAAGTCAGAGGTCGGAGATCAGAGGTCAGATGCTCCGCCACGAACTTGCTGACATCTGATCTCTGACCTCTGATATCTGGATTGTTATGGCCAAAAAATCATTAATCGCGAAAGCTAATCGCAAGCCGAAGTTTTCGTCGCGCGGGTACACGCGCTGCCGGCGATGCGGCAGGCCGCGGGCTTACCTGCGCAAGTTTCACTTGTGCCGAATTTGCTTTCGTGAGTTGGCGCTGGCGGGACAAATCCCCGGCGTCGTGAAATCTAGTTGGTAGTAAAGTGACAGGTGAAAGGTGATAGGTGATGAGAATTTGGCCTATTACCTATGACCCATCACCTATTACGGAGTAAAGCATGACTGATCCTATTGCCGACATGTTGGCGCGAATTCGAAACGCGGTTTCGGCTAAGCATTCGCGCGTCGATATCCCGGCTTCTAAGTTGAAACTGGAGATCGCGCGCATCTTGAAAGAGGAAGGCTACATCAACAACTTCGTCATCAAAGGCGACGGGGCGAAGAAAGTTGTCCGCATCTTTTTGCGATATGACGCTCGTGGGACTTCGTCGATTACGCATCTGGCGCGCGTGTCGCGTCCGGGGCGAAGGGTGTATGTCGGCTCGCATCAGATTCCGCGCGTGCTGGGCGGTTATGGCATCAACATCGTTTCGACTTCGCGCGGCTTGATGAGCGGCAAGACGGCGCGCAAGGAAAACGTCGGCGGAGAATTGCTGGCGGAAGTCTATTAACATTGCCGATTGCCAATTGCCGATTTTTGATTGGATTCTAATCAAAGAGAGTTTTTCAAATCGGCAATCGCAAATCGGAAATCGAAAATAAGTTATGTCTCGCATTGGCAAAAAACCGATCACGATTCCGAAAGGCGTCACGGTAAATATCAAGAGTGACGAACTCGAAGTTAAGGGCACGAAGGGAGTGCTCAAGACTCCGGTTCCGGACGGAATAACTTTCAAAGTCGAAGGCGAAACGCTGTTTGCTGAGCGCGCTTCGAATGACCAGGCCGCGTTGCATGGTTTGGCGCGCGCGCTGGCGAACAACGCGATTCGCGGAGTCACCGAAGGCTTTAGTCGGCAGATGGATGTAGTCGGGGTGGGCTACAAAGCCGACGTGCAGGGCCGCAAGATCGTTTTTGCGCTCGGCTATTCCCATCCGATTGAGTTTCCTTTGCCTGAAGGCATCGAAGCAAAGGCCGAACGTCTGACGACTAAGGGAAGCATCCAGCAGTATCAAACGACGCTGACCGTTTCAGGTATCGACAAGCAAAAGCTCGGACAAGTTTGCGCCGAGATGCATAAGCTGCGAAAGCCTGATGCCTATAAAGGCAAGGGCGTGCGGTATGCTGACGTGCAATTGAAATTGAAACCGGGTAAAACCGGTAAGTAATTGCCAATTGCCAATTGCCGATTTCCAATTGCATGGAATGAAGCGAACCAATTGGCCATCGGCAATCGAAAATTGGCAATAGTACAAATGGCTAACAGAAATAGAGCAGAAGTTCGAACCGCGGTTCATCACCGCATCCGGCGCAAGGTGCGCGGCACGACTGCGCGCCCACGGCTGGCGGTCTATCGCAGCTTGAATCACATTTATGCGCAGCTTATTGATGATGAAAAGGCGCAGACAGTAGCATCCGCCTCGACCACTGAAAAAGCGCTGGGCGTAAAATCCGGCGGCAACGTCGAAGCGGCTAAGAAAATCGGGCAGACGATCGCGGAACGCGCCCTGGCAGTTGGAATCAGTAGCGTCGTATTCGACCGCGGCGGCTATCTCTATCATGGTCGCGTGAAGGCTTTGACAGATGCGGCACGCGCTGCCGGATTGAATAAAGACGAAGTTGCTGAAGCGGCGGCTGAGGCCGAGGCAGCACCAGCAGCGGAAGAAGCGCCGGCAAAACCGAAGAAGGCGAAGAAGGAAAAGAAAGCTGGCGCGAAAGAAGAGTAAATGAGACAACCGAAACAGCGAATATCAGCACAAGGACTGGACCTGAAAGATCAGGTGATTTCGATCAACCGCGTGACGAAGGTGGTTAAGGGCGGCAAGAACCTTTCCTTCGCGGCGCTGGTCGTCGTCGGCGACGAGGGTGGCCATGTGGGTTTCGGCACCGGCAAAGCGCGCGAAGTTCCTTTGGCGATCAAAAAAGGAGTCGAGGCGGCGAAGAAGAATCTGATTCGCGTGCCGCTGATTGAAAATACACTGCCGCATCAGTTGATCGGCCGCTTTGGAGCGGGCCGCGTGCTGATGAAGCCGGCTTCGGAAGGAACGGGCGTGATTGCCGGCGGCGCCGTGCGCGCTGTGATGCGAGCCGCTGGCGTTCGTGACGTACGCACAAAAGTCTTGGGATCGACGAACCCGCACAACGTCGTGCGCGCGACCTTCGATGGTCTGCTCAAGATGAAAGATCCTTTTGAATTGGCGCGGCTGCGCGGCAAGCAAGTCGAAGAACTATAAAAACAGTTCTGAGTTTTTAGTTTTGAGTTTTCAGTTATGGCGACGAAGAAGCAAAGCAAAAAAGAAGCTGCCGCGGCGAAGATCAAGATTCAGTATTACCGCAGCACGATTGCGTTTCCGAAAACGCAAAAAGAAATTGTGCGCAGCCTGGGCTTGCGTAAACTAAATCAAATCGTCGTCCGTCCGGACACGGCATCAATGCGCGGCGCAGTGGCGAAGGTTCCGCATCTTTTAAGAATCATCGAATAACAATGGCACTCAGTCTTAACAATCTTCATCCAGCCAAAGGATCGACGCACAAGAAGAAGCGCGTCGGCCGCGGCCCTGGCAGCGGGCTTGGCAAAACTTCAGGCCGCGGCGAAAAGGGACAAAAGTCACGATCCGGGTATTCTTCAAAAACCGGTTTCGAAGGCGGACAGATGCCGCTGCATCGTCGCTTGCCTAAGCGCGGCTTCACGAATATTTTCAAGAAGCATTGGATCGAGGTCAGTCTCGAAGCGCTGGAAAAACATTTTGCGGCAGACGACGAAGTCACGCCGGAATTGCTTCACCATCGCGGGATTATCAAAAAAGCGAAACACGACATCGTCGTTCTTGGAAACGGCGAAGTCTCGAAAGCGCTGAAGGTTTCGGCGCATCGTTTCACTAAGAGCGCGCGCGCAAAGATTGAGAAGGCCGGCGGAGCGATAACTGTCATTGAATAGTTGGCTTCGGTTCGAGGTTCGCGTTTTGTACTTTGTGCTTTGATCTTTGTACTTTGACGCGACCCGGGCGTTACCGCCGTTTTCAAAGTACAAAGAACAAAGTTCAAAGTACTAATTCAAATGGAAAAATTCCTAGCAGCCGTTCGCAATATGTTTCAAGTGCCGGACCTGCGCCGGCGTATTCTTTTTACGCTGGGCATTTTGGCGGTTTACCGGATGGGGGCCCACGTCTCCGCGCCGGGAATTAACAAGGCACGTTTAGATCAGGTTTGGCACGACGTGAGTGGCACGTTACTCGGAGTGCTCGATCTGTTTTCCGGCGGCAACTTCCGTTTGATTTCAGTCTTCGCACTAGGTGTCACGCCTTACATCACTTCATCCATCATCTTGCAGTTAATGACTGTCGTCTCGCCGCAACTTAAGAAGTTGCAGGAAGAAGGCGAGATGGGCCGGCAAAAAATCAATCAGTGGACTCGTTACCTGACCGTCGGTCTCGCCGGATTGCAGACAACGTTCGTCGCTCATTGGTTGCAAATCAATGGCGTCGGCGCGCCAACGTGGGGATTTTTGGCGACGACCGTGCTGACACTTACGACCGGAACGATCTTCGTGATGTGGCTGGGCGAACAGATCACCGAGCGCGGCGTCGGCAACGGAATCTCGCTGCTGATTTTCGCAGGCATCGTGATTGGTTTGCCGCGCGGCGTGCAGCAGGTGATGCAGCGCGTGAGCGGCGGCGACACGATGGAAATCATTGGTGTAATTGCGTTAGTGATCGCATTAGTTGCAATCATCGCATTCATCGTCTTTGTCGAAGCCGCGCGTCGCAAGATCCCAGTCAGTTACGCAAAGCGACACGTCGGGCGTCAGTTGGTTGGCGGTCAGCAAACGACGATGCCTCTGAAGCTGAACATGGGCGGTGTGATTCCAGTCATCTTTGCCTCGTCGGTCTTGTCGATGCCGCAGAGTTTGTTTTCTGCTTTGCCGCCGAAGAATCCTGCGAATTGGTACGGAAAGATTTTCAGCTTCTTTCAGGTGTTCCATGCCGGCGATCCTTATTACGAATTGATCTTTCTGTCGCTGATTGTCTTCTTCACGTTCTTCTACGTTTCGATCGTTTTCAACGTTGAAGAGGTCGCCGATAATTTGCGCAAGCACGGCGGATTCATGCCCGGGATTCGACCGGGCCGTGCGACCGCTGAATACCTGAACACGATTCTGACTCGCTTAACGACAGTCGGCGCCATTTATCTGGCTTTGGTCGCATTCTTTCCGCAATTCATGCTGAGCGGATACAAGGTCGGCCGTCTGCCTTTGATCGGGACTTGGCTGGAATCTTTTGTCAGCACCACGCCGGGCTTAGGTTGGATTCCCACCGGCATGGGCTATCAGTTTTATTTCGGTGGCACGTCGCTGCTGATCTTGGTTGGCGTTGCGATGGATACCGTCGCGCAGATCGAAGCGCAGCTCGTCATGCGCAACTATGAAGGCTTTCTGGGCAGTGGCAGCAGGCTGCGCGGGCGGCGGGCGTAATTAATTTTGGATTTTTGATGGCCGATTTTTGATTGCTGTTATTTCGGTGATCTGCACGACCGAGAAACAATTCGCAATCGCAAATCAAAAATCTAAAATCGAAAATCCATGTCGAAGATTATCGTTCTGATGGGCGCGCCAGGTGCCGGCAAAGGCACGCAGGCGCGCTTGCTGCATGAGCGCCTCGGGTTGCCGCAGATTTCCACGGGCGATATTTTTCGCGCGCTCGCGCAGACGAAGACGCCGTTAGCCGAAGAGGTGCGCGCTATCCAACAGGCCGGACGATTGATCCCCGATGAAGTAGTGATTCGCGTAGTCGAAGATCGCACGTCGCAAGATGATTGCCGCAACGGATACGTGCTTGATGGCTATCCGCGAACCGCAGCGCAGGCTGAGATGCTTGAAGCGTTGGCGGGGCGACAGCATAAGAAGCTGAGCGCGATTCTAATCGACGTGCCGCAGGAGCTTTTGGAGAAGCGTATGACCGGCCGTCGCAGTTGCCCGATCTGCGGCGAGATCTACAACGTCTATTTCAGGCCGCCGAAGTTTGACAACAGATGCGATCTTCATCCCGACGCTGAGCTGATTCATCGCGCTGATGACACGGCGGAAAAAGTTCGCGTGAGATTGGAAACTTACAATCGCGAAACGGCGCCGCTGCTGGAATATTACGAGCGCACCGGACGCCTGCATCGCGTGGATGGCACGCTGTCACCTGACGTAATCCACGCGACGATTGAAAACATTCTGAGCAAAACCGCCGCTACCGTTCAGCAATGATTATCGGAAAGTCGCAAAAAGAGATCGACAGGATGCGCGCGAGCGGCCAACTTGTGGGGCGCGTGTTGCAGGAATTGCGTGCGATGGTTGAGCCGGGAATGACCACTCTCGAAGTCAATAACGCCGCCGAACAGATGATTCGGGATGGCGGCGCGTATCCGACGTTCAAGGGCTACAACGGTTTCCCCTATTCGATTTGCGCGTCGGTTAACGAGCAAGTCGTGCATGGCTTTCCTTCTAATTATGAATTGAAAGAAGGAGATATTTTTTCGATCGATGTTGGGGTGACGCTCGACGGTTTCGTTGGCGATACCGCGGCAACTATTCCGATCGGAAAAGTAAGGGATGATCGTCTAACACTGATTCGCGTGACGGAAGAGTGTCTTGAGCGCGCCATCGATCAATGCCGCATCGGTAAACACCTCGGCGACATCGGTTGGGCGGTGCAGTCTCACGCGGAAGCGCATGGATACTCCGTGGTGCGCGATTATGTTGGTCACGGTATTGGCCGGCGGATGCACGAAGATCCGCAGATTCCGAATTATGGGAAACCGGGCAAAGGCGCCAAGATCAAGAAGGGCTACGTTTTTGCGGTCGAGCCGATGGTAAATATGGGCTCGCATTTCACCAAGACTTTAAAGGACGGGTGGACGGTTGTGACGCTCGACGCTCAGCCGAGCGCACATGCCGAGCACACGATCGCAATCACTGAAGAGGGCCCGGAAGTTCTGACGCTGGTTCGGGCCAGCGCATCCGTAGAAGAGAAACGCGTGGCGTGAGTTTTTCATGCGCTTGGCAATTGCTTTAGCCGCATGTTAGTATCCTAAGTTTGCCAGCAAAGGCAGTTTTGTGTCCTACGGTCAGTATGGCGAAGGAAGAGGCGATAGAAGTCATGGCCAAAGTCCTCGAAACACTGCCCAACGCAATGTTTCGGGTCGAGCTTGAAGAAAGCCAGCATCAGGTACTGGCGCATATCTCCGGCAAGATGCGCAAGCACTTCATCAGAATTCTTCCCGGCGACCGAGTTTTAGTCGAGCTTTCGCCTTACGACTTGAATCGCGGGCGCATAACTTATCGATATAAGTAAGGTGATCGAAATGAAAGTACGCGCGTCCGTTAGAAAAATTTGTGACAAGTGCAAAGTCATCCACCGCAAAGGCGTGGTGCGCGTCATTTGCACTAACCCGAAGCATAAGCAGAGACAAAAATAGGAGTGAATGGAAGGCGCGTTTCGTTTGTTCGGTTAGTCCGCATTTCGAAATCCGCAATCCGCAATCAAACGTATGGCTCGTGTCGCAGGTGTAGATCTTCCGCCAAATAAGCGCGCAGAGATCGGTCTCACATACATTTATGGAATTGGCAGATCGCGTTCGGCTTCGATTCTGAAGGAAGCGAACGTGAATGTTGATACTCACGTGAGAGATCTCACTGAAGACGATCTCAGTCGCATCCGCGCAATCCTTGAAGGGCAGGGAGAAATCGAAGGCGATCTGCGCAAGCGCGTGCAGATGGACATCAAGCGATTGATGGACATCGGCGCTTATCGCGGTTTGCGGCATCGTCGCGGATTACCGGTGCGCGGACAGCGGACGCATACAAATGCGCGCACACGCAAAGGTCCGCGTCGCGCGACGATCGCCAAGAAGAAGGCGCCGGGCAAGAAGTAGTAGTCAGTTTGCAGTTTTCAGTTTTCAGCGCGGGCTGACACCGAAACTGCAAACTGAAAACCGACAACTGAAAACTGATTTATGGCTAAAGCAGCAACGACCGGTAAGAAGAAGGTCTTTCGCAAGAAAGAGAAGAAGAACATCCCGAGCGGGATCATTTACATCGCAGCCTCGTTCAATAACACGATGATCTCGATCACCGATCTCGAAGGGAATCTGATCGCACAGTCATCGTCCGGCGCGCGCGGTTTCCGTGGTTCCCGCAAAGGAACTCCGTTCGCTGCGCAGCAGGCGGCGTACGAAGCCGCCAAGAAGGCGATGGAGGCCGGCATGCAACAAGCTGAGGTGCGGGTAAAAGGCCCTGGCGGCGGCCGCGAGTCGGCGATTCGCGCGATCAATAACGCCGGCATTCGCGTGGTTGCGATTCGTGATACGACGCCGATTCCGCACAACGGATGCCGGCCGCCGAAGCGACGCAGAGTTTGATGAAGCGGTGATAAGTGATAGGTGATGAGTAATGAAAAAAGTCTTATCACTTATCACTTATCACTCATCACTTATCACTAAGTTGATTAACCTAAAGGATGAAGGGCTCCGCAGAAGAAATAGCAGATTCAAGATTCCAAATTCCAGAATCTGAGATTTCAACATCGCGGCCTGTAAACTTTTCCGTCTGTAGTTAGACTGGAGGCAGAAACGATTGGCTAGGTATAGAGATGCGGTGTGCCGCTTGTGCCGCCGCGAAGGTGCAAAACTTTTCCTCAAGGGAGACCGCTGTTACAAACCTTCCTGTCCGATTGAGAAGCGCGGCACGCAGCCGCCCGGACAGCACGGCAATTCCATGCGCCGCGGAAAAGCGCTGGCCGGTTACGGTCAACAGCTTCGCGAAAAGCAGAAGGTCAAGCGAATCTACTTTATCCTCGAAGGACAATTTCGAAACTACTTCGAGCGGGCCGCGCGGCAGAAAGGCATCACAGGTGAAAACCTTTTGTTTCTGCTCGAGCGACGCTTGGACAACGCTGTCTATCGCGCGGGATTTTCGACTTCGCGCCGCCAGGCGCGTCAGCTCGTAAATCACGGGCACGTGCTGGTGAACGATCGCAAAGTTGATATTCCTTCCTACCAGGTGAAAGCTGGCGAGGTGATTTCAGTCAAAGAAGACAGCCGCAAAAACGTCCACGTGGAAGGCGCGTGGCAGACGGCAGCGGGACGCGGACGTCCATCGTGGATTTCAGCTTCAGGCGGAGACATGGCCGCGACGATTTCGGGACTTCCGACGCGCGAAGATATTGACCGCTCGATTAACGAGCAACTAATTGTGGAACTCTATAGCAAGTAAATGGCGCACCGTTGGCGCGGGAGGCCGTGCGCTGCGGGTTGCCTTAACTTCTCCTCAAATTCTGACGGTACGTTATGGATCAAAATAATCTTTGGACAGGTTTTCAAATGCCGCGCCGCCTGGCGGCCGATAGCGAAACGTTAACCGAACGGTACGGACGATTCTCGGCTCAGCCATTTGAGCGCGGCTTCGGCACGACGATCGGCAACTCTCTTCGGCGCGCGCTGCTTTCTTCAATCGAAGGCGCAGCGATCACCGCGGTTAAGATTGAAGGCGTCGAGCACGAATTCTCTTCGATTAAGGGCGTCGTCGAGGATGCTACTGACGTTATCCTGAATCTGAAGCAGATTCCGTTCATGCTTCACGGCAACGAGCCGAAGACTCTGACGATTTCCAAGACCGGGCCTGGCGAAGTTACGGCCGGCGACATCGAAGCAGACGCCGACGTTGAAGTGCTCGATCCGACTTTGCACATCGCCACGCTTAGTGAAGGCGGCACCTTGAACATCGAGATGCGCCTGAAGCGTGGCCGCGGCTACGTTTCGGCTGAGCGCAATTTCGACGAGGATTTGTCGCTCGGCTATATCCCGATCGATTCAGTGCATACGCCGGTGAAGAAGGTGAACTACGCCGTTGACGCCGCGCGTCTCGGTCAAAATACCGAGTACGACAAGTTGAGCATCGAGGTGTGGACGGACGGATCGATTAAGCCGGACGATGCGATCGGTCTGGCCGCGAAGTTGATCAAGGATCACATGGCGATCTTCATCAATTTCGAGGAAGACACCGAAGATTACAGCTATCAGCAGGCTGAGCGTCCGCCCTTGCCGCGCAACGATCAGCTCGATCGCTCGGTCGATGAACTCGAGCTTTCGGTTCGCTCTTACAACTGTTTGACGGCAAGAAATCGCTCGGCGAGATTCGCGATATCCTTCGCGGCATGGGCCTGGATTTTGGAATGCAGTTCGACGAACAGGGGAATCCAATTCCGGGCAGCGGCGAAGGCGAAATTGAGGGCGATATCGAAGGCGGCGATGAAGACGAATTCGAATCCGCCGTGCAGTAGGAAAAGGGATCATGCGTCATCTTAAGGCCCATCGAAAACTTGGGCGGTCAGCAGAACATCGCATCTCGATGTTGCGAAACCTCGCGACCTCGTTGATTAATTCGCGTGACGATCGAATCGTCACAACTCTGCCAAAGGCGAAAGAGTTGCGTCCGTTTATCGAGAAAGCGATCACGCTTTCGCGTCGTGCTGCGAGTTTGGAAGGAAACGGTTCGGAAGCGAATGGTGTGCATCTGCGTCGTCAAGCCGCAGCGTTCTTTCATTCCGGGAACTTTGGACGCGCGACGATGACGCGACGAGGACAGACTCCGCCTCCGCGTTCCGCCGGCATCGCTGCGCTTCGTCGTCTGTTCGATGAGTTGGGCGAACGTTTCAGGGATCGTCCCGGTGGTTATACGCGAATCATCAAAATGGGCCGCCGCACAGGCGACGGCGCCGAGCTCGCAATTATTGAACTCGTAGATAACGCTCGCGAAAAAGAAGCTCAGGCGAGTTCGCGCAAGAAGACCAGGGGATCGTCGAAGAAAAAAACAGGCGAGACAAAGGCCGCTGAAACTTCGAGCGAACAAAAGGACGAAAGCGCGAACGAGGAATAGTATTAGTTTTTCATTTGGCCCCGATCGGCTATGTAGCCGACGCGGGGCTTTGCTTTAATTACTAAACGCGCGAATACTCTGCAATCGAAGTCGCGCGTACCGGATAGCGCAACTGCCGCAACCAGATCGGAGGTGCGATGTCAACGGGAGCAAAAAGGGCAATGGCCGATCAAGAAAGCAAGCAGGCCGATATTGTTTCGCCGGATTCCGAGCGGACGGAACGCGGCCGTCACGATCGTGGCCGCCGACGCCATCGAAATGTGCCGAGGCATCTTGAGCAGTCAATCAACATGAACGAGCTGCGCGAGTTGGTTGGGCTGATCACTGAAAACGGTTTGACGCAATTTGAGCTTGAGCGCGAGGGCTTTCGCGTGAAGGTCGGGCGTGGCCCAACTTACGAGCAAGCCGCCGCGCAAGCCGCGCTCGCGGGAGCAGAGAAGCAGATCACCTCGGGAGCTGCCATTGCCGGTGGATCCTCAGTTCAGAGCGTTCCGACCTACGTGCCGCCGCATCCCGGCGCGCAAGCCGAAGAAGCTGCTTCGGAAGATCAGGACCTGCACATCATCACCGCGCCCATCGTCGGCACTTTCTACCGCGCGCCTTCGCCGACCGCGGAAAGCTTCATTCGCATCGGCAGCCAGGTTGAACCCACGACTGTCGTTTGCATTATCGAAGCAATGAAGCTGATGAACGAAATTCAGGCTGAGACCACCGGCGAGGCCGTAAAGATTTACGTCGAGAACGGACAGGCAGTCGAGTACGGTCAGCCACTCTTTGGAATCCGCATGAGTTAGCAGTAAGCAGTGAGCAGTGAGCAGACAAGACAATTTACGTACTGCTTACTGCTTACTGCTCACTGCTTACTAATATGAACAACGGCCCACGACGCTTCCGCAAAATCCTAATCGCCAATCGCGGAGAAATTGCATGCCGGATTATCTGGACGTGCAAAGAGATGGGCATTCGCACCGTCGCGGTGCACAGCGACGTCGATCGTGATTCGCTGCATGTGCGGTTTGCTGACGAATCTGCCTGCATCGGCCCAGCGCCGTCTTCGCAAAGTTACCTGAACATTCCGGCAATCATCAGCGCGGCCGAGATCTTCAACGTCGATGCGATTCATCCCGGCTATGGCTTTCTCGCCGAGTCAGCCTACTTCGCAGAGATTTGCGACGCATGCAACATCAAATTCATTGGCCCGCGGGCCGACGTAATTCAGTTGATGGGCGAGAAGGTGACCGCGCGAAACGCGATGAGAGATGCCGGCGTTCCCATCCTCCCCGGCAGCGAGAGCACCATTCAATCCGATGAAGAAGCGATCAAGATCGCGCGCGAGATTGGTTATCCCGTGATCGTCAAAGCATCTGGCGGCGGTGGCGGTCGTGGCATGCGGATCGTTTATTCGGAAACTGACCTGGCCCGGGCGTTGGAAGCCGCGTCGACCGAAGCTGCCGCCGCGTTCAAAAATGGCGACGTGTATATCGAGCGATATGTTGAGCGCCCTCGTCACATCGAAATTCAGGTGATGGCTGACGAACATGGTAACTGCGTTTACTTGGGCGAGCGCGAATGTTCGATTCAACGGCGACACCAGAAGCTTCTCGAAGAATCGCCATCGCCGGTGATGACGCCTGAGTTGCGTCAGCAGATGGGCGAAGCTGCGGTTTCAGCGTGCAAAGCGATCGGCTATTCAAGCGCCGGCACGTTTGAATTTTTGCTCGACGATGATCAGCGATTTTATTTCATGGAGATGAACACGCGCATCCAGGTCGAGCATCCGGTGACTGAGATGGTTACGCTGACTGACATCGTGCGCAATCAGATTCGCGTCGCCGAGGGCGAGCCGCTCGGCTTTACGCAAGACGATGTGATCATGGTCGGCCATGCGATCGAATGCCGCATCAATGCTGAGAGTCCGGACACATTCACGCCTTCGCCGGGAACGATCACCACGTTCAATTTGCCCGGTGGTCCCGGCGTACGCGTCGATACTTACGTCTATCCGGGATACAAAGTGCCGCCATTCTACGATTCGATGATCGCGAAAGTCATCGTGCACGCGCGCACGCGCGAATTGGCAATTGCTCGGATGCGGCGCGCGCTGGATGCAATGGTTATCGAAGGGATCAAGACGACGATTCCGCTCCATCTGAAGATCATGGACAGTCCGGATTTTCAGGCCGGGAACTTCTCGACGCGCTTCATGGAAGATTTTCTGGCAAAAGATACCGTTCGCGAAATTCCAAACGTAACTGCTTCTGCCGCTTTGACTGGCGTATCCGCGTGAACTTATAATGTTCGACTTTTCGGCGGTGAGATAAGCTCACTGAGAGGTACAAAGAGAAATGTCATTTGCAATTATCAGGACCGGCGGCAAGCAGTTTCGCGTGGAAAAGGGCGCAAAGGTGCGCGTTCCCTCGCTAAAGGACAAGGTCGGCGCATCCGTAGATTTGGAAGTAATCGCGGCCGTTGACGGCGAAAAGACAAAAAGTGGCGCGCCCGCAGTTGATGGAACCAAAGTTACCGCGACTGTAGTTGACCACGGGCGCGATGCCAAAATCGTGGTCTTCAAAAAGAAGCGCCGCAAACATTACAAGCGCACCAAAGGTCATCGACAGGGATATACGACCGTCAAGATTGATAGTATTGGTTAGGAGGATTGCCGATTGTCCATTGCCGATTGCCGATTGAAAATGACGAATCAATTGGAAATCGACAATCGAAAATCGGAAATGCGTTATGGCTCACAAAAAAGGTGTAGGTTCTTCGCGTAACGGGCGAGATTCGAATTCGCAGCGGCTGGGATTGAAAAAGTTTGGCGGCGAGCGCGTGCTCGGCGGAAATATTCTCGCGCGACAGCGCGGCACGAAATGGAAACCCGGCAAGAACGTCGGTCGCGGCAAAGACGATACTCTGTTCGCGCTGATTGATGGCGTAGTGAAGTTTGAAGACAAAGGCCGATCGGGAAAATTCATCAGCGTGTACGCCGATAGCGCAGTAGCCTCGGCATCCTAGAAGAGTTGTTCTTAAGTTGTGCTGACATCAATGCGACGCCGCGCCGAAGGTAGTTCAGCGGGGCTCGCATTTTGATTTTCAGATGTTCATTGATCGCGCAAAGATTCGCATCCACGGCGGCCACGGCGGTAACGGCGTGACGGCATTTCGCCGCGAGAAGTTTGTTCCGCGCGGTGGGCCATCCGGCGGTGATGGCGGGCGCGGCGGCGACGTGTGGGTCGTTGCGGATCAATCGCTGAACACGCTTCTGCATTTGCGCTACAACCCGCTGCACATTGCCGGTCGAGGCTTGCACGGCGAAGGCAGCAATCGTTCTGGGCACGATGGCGCCGATGCGATTGTGCGCGTCCCGGTCGGCACGCAAGTGTTTGATCCGAACACAAGCGAACTACTTTTCGACTTTGAAGAGGACGGGCAACGCTGGCGCGCGGCGCGCGGAGGCCGCGGCGGATTCGGCAACGCACATTTTGCGACCTCGACGAATCGCGCGCCTCGCTATCATCAGGAAGGCAGCGAAGGCGAAGAATTCGAATTGCAGCTCGAGCTGAAGTTGCTTGCTGACGTCGGCCTGGTTGGATTTCCGAACGCGGGCAAGTCAACGTTCATTTCGACGGTCTCTGCTGCAAAACCCAAGATTGCTGACTATCCGTTCACGACGCTCGAGCCGCATCTCGGCGTAGTTGATCTCGGTGACTTCCGCACTTTTGTGATCGCCGACATTCCGGGATTGATTGAAGGCGCGCACGAAGGGCACGGGCTCGGCGATCGGTTTTTGCGACATGTGGAACGGACGAGCTTGCTTCTTCATCTTGTCGATGTTTCGTCGTCGGGCCGTGATCCAGTAAGCGATTACGAGATCATCAATCGCGAATTGCGCGCCTACGATCCGCGGCTCGCTGAGCGTGAACAGATCGTTGTTGCGACTAAGATCGACGCGCTCGACGAACCTGAACGAGTTGAAGCTTTACGAACTCGCGCAGCGCAGGATCAACGAAAGTTCTTTGCGATTTCGTCGGTGACAGGTGAAGGCATGCGCGAATTGATCCGAGCTGTTGCTAACGAAGTCGAGCAGCACCGAACGCACAAATTGCCGGCGCCCGCGCAAACAAATGGCGATGAACTATTGATTGGCAGCGGTTCGCGATTTTGATCAGATGATGCGATGCGACGCGTAGCAATTTATGGCGGCACGTTTGACCCCGTGCACAACGGTCATGTCGCGGTAGCGCGCCAGGTGCTCAAGCTCTTTGAACTGGATGAAGTAATTTTCGTGCCGGCCTGCGTGCCACCGCACAAGCGAAACGCAAACATAACATCGGCGTTTCATCGGTTTGCGATGCTGGCGTTGGCCACGAAAGCGGATCAGCGATTGCTGGTCTCAACACTCGAGCTTGATGCGCCTGAGCGGCCTTATGCGATTGATACCGTCGCGCGGATGAAGGTCGAGGGTGAACGTTTGTTCTTCCTGGTGGGCGCTGACTCGTGGGCCGAGATAACGACGTGGTATCAGTGGCAGAAGCTCTTGACGATGTGCGATCTGATCGTCGTTACGCGTCCGGGCTACGTCATTGATTCTCAACCTGGAATCGATATTGTTGATATCCGCGGGATAAAGGAGCAGTCAGTTTTGGACTTGTTGAGTCGCGATACATGCCCGCATGTATTTGTAACAGACGCCGCGATGGTTG
>WNGG01003500.1_pt1 | contig 17736 bp, 15 predicted proteins | sample 5400661 | NCBI WGS metagenome assembly WNGG01 (sample SAMN13153372, study PRJNA577476) | soil metagenome | isolation source: 100 cm soil or saprolite under Garry oak tree replicate 1 | place: USA:California | collected 2016-06-15 | reverse complement strand
TATTCCACGTCGAGCGTCCAACTTTGTCAACAACGTTTCGATGCAAATCCGATATAATTCTGCACGGCGCTCGGGCAAGTCCAACTGATCTTCATATGCGAGCACTATCAACGTCAACAGGCATGGATTCGCTGCCAATGTCTGAAGACGCGGATTCGCATCCAGGCGTTTGATCAAATCAGCAGCCTTTTCTTCAGCATGCAGATCATGGGCAGCATCGTACCAGTTCTGCACAAATTGCTTCACATCTTCAAAACGGAAGTCCACCACTTCTAAAGCGGTAAAGCCCACCAACGGTTTGTGCTGCCTATAGCTAGCTTTTCGTATGGTCACTACTATAGGCGCTTTGGGATAGTCAGCCGCAATATTGAGAATAGTCTGAGAAACAGCTTCGTAAGACTGTTCTGCGGCTTCTGGCGTCTCTCCCACAAGCGATTCATCCAGCGCATCAAGCAAAAGCAGGGCTTTCCCCTCATCGAGGTAGTTCGCAAGAAGTAAACGAGCTTGCTGTGCCGGAAGCGCATACGCCCCTTCCCAGGTCGCGCTGACAAAATCGAGTAGATCATGCAGTCCAGAACGGACGAAGGATTGAAGTTCAACACAAATAGGCAGGAGCGAAGGCGTTCCCGCGATTGAACGCTGAGCAGCCATAATCGCCAGATGTCGGAGCAACGTTGTCTTTCCTGCTCCAGAATCCCCCATAATCACACAGCGATGAAATGTATGGATCGCTTTTTCGGGATCATAGATCAGCTCACCACGGCGTTCACGACGCTGACGCTCTTCCTCTATCCAAACATCAGGATCATCTTCTAGCGTGTTTTTCGCCGACTCTTCGTCAATCAGCGGAGTATCATACCTCCGCTGGCGCTCTTCAGAAATACGCAGTTGCACATAGACCCGCGCCACTTCTAATGGACGTTGCATATCCAGAATCTGCAACATCGTGATGCGGGGATCAGCCAACAACGCTTCGCAATAGAGGGATACACGTTCATCATCGCTTACCGCGTCTAACATACGTTGTCGTCTGTTCTGCTGTGAGAGAATAGCGCGCTTCTCGTCTTCTTGATTGATTGGTTCCATCGGCGTTCCCTCCGCAAAAATTCATTTCATTCTATCACCAGCAAGTATGCCCGAAAAAGACAGGTTTGCCATCGTGGAAAAGTACGGAGATTTTCACATCCTCTATGAGATTACACCGTAGTAGCCTCATTCCTGTCCAGGCACTTCTTGCAGATGCCAGAACAGATACACCTGCTCATATACAGAATCTCCGTACTGCTACTACAGAATCTCCGTACTTTTCCACGATGGCAAACCGACCTTTTTCAGGCATACTACCGGTGACGGTTGGAATCACACAGTCACAACCGCACAGACAAACAGTATGCAAGCAGAAAAAGGAGAAACATTATGACAACCCAACAGACTATCGATCAAGCAAAAACCCAAGCATTCGTGGGCAAGGTGCTGGCTGACACCGCCGCTCTGGCCGTAACGGTGTTGTCGAGCATCGGTGACCGCCTTGGCCTCTTCAAAAACCTGGCGCAGCAGGGACCGGCCACGAGTGAAGAACTGGCAGAGCGTGCACACGTCAATGAACGCTATGCACGCGAGTGGCTCAGCGCGATGGCAAGTGCTGGCTACCTGGAATACGACCCGGCAACTCGCCGCTTCACGCTCCCACCTGAGCACGTTCCTATGCTCGCTCAGGAAGGCGGTCCGGTCTTCTTCGGTGGCGTGCAAGAGGAAATAGTGGGGTTGGCGGGACCGGTCAATCAGTTGATGCAGGCCTTCCGCAGCGGTGGTGGCGTCCCGATGGAGGCCTACGACCCCAGCGCCTGGGAAGGCATAGCCCGCTTTACCAGTGGCTGGTTTGAGAATCTGCTGGTGCCGGTGTGGCTGCCGGCCATGCCAGAGGTACAGGCCAAACTGGAACGCGGCGCGCTGGTGGCCGATGTGGGCTGTGGGCAGGGCAAGGCGCTGATCAAGCTGGCCCAGACCTACCCGCAGTCGCGCTACGTGGGCTACGACAACTTCGCTCCCTTCATCCAGCAAGCCACGGCAAACGCCCAGGCCGCAGGTGTGGCAGATCGCGTGCGCTTCGAGCACCGGGATGTATCAGAGGGGCTGCCCGAACAGTACGATGTGATCACCACCTTCGACGTCGTGCACGACGCGGTCAACCCACGCGGGTTGTTACAAGCCATCCGCAATGCGCTCCGACCCGACGGGCGCTATGTGTGCCTGGAAATCAACAGTTCCGACAAGCTGGAGGAGAACATCGGGCTACTCGGCGCGTTCTTCTACAGTTGCAGCGTGCTATACTGTATGACAACCTCGCTCGCACATCATGGTGAAGGGCTGGGCACGGTGGGCATACCAGATACGAAGTTACATCGTAGGTAAGGGGAGTGCAGAGGGGGCAAAGCCCCCTCTGCCGGGGTCTGGGGTGTCCCCAGTTTCTCTCTTTTTAGATGGCAGGGGTGGGGGAAAAACGACTTGTAAATCGCCCTGGCAACGAGGGATGGAGAACAAACCATGACCAACAAACTGAAATTGATGTGCGTACTGGCTCATCCTGACGATGAATCACTTGGCAATGGCGGCATACTCGCGAAGTACGCCGCCGAGGGAGTCGAAACCTATCTCGTGACAGCGACAAGAGGCGAGCGCGGCTGGTTCGGCGATGAGAGCACGTATCCAGGGGTGGCAGCACTGGGTAAGATACGCGAGGCCGAATTGCTGGCAGCGGCTAAAGTGCTCGGTATTCGCAGTGTTGAGTTTCTGGATTACATCGATGGCGACCTGGACCAGGCCCCGTCGGCAGAGGCCGTGGCAAAGATCGTTGGGCATATACGCCGCGTGAAGCCCGATGTTGTAGTCACCTTCGGTCCAGATGGTGGCTATGGGCATCCCGACCATATCGCCATCTGCCAGTTCACCACGGCTGCTATCGTCGAGGCAGCCAGCCCAGATGCTCCATCCAACCGTGACCTGGCTCCGCATCGTGTCTCGAAGCTGTACTACATGGCAGCATCCGAAAAATTGTTTCAGGCCTACCAATCCGTCTTTGGGGAGCTGGTCATGCATATCGATGGCGTGGAACGACGGGGAGTGGTGTGGCCCGAGTGGCAGATTACCACGCGCATTCCTACCAGTGAGTATCGGCAGACCCTATGGCAAGCCATCTTGTGCCACGAGTCACAATTGGTAGTCTATCGCCAGCTAGAGCACCTATCGCAGGACTACCAGAAGGACCTCTGGGATAGCCAGACTTATTATCTCGCCTTCAGCCTGGTCAATGGCGGTAGCAAGGTGGAGGATGATCTCTTCGCAGGGCTGCGGTAAGTGCGTCGAGAGTCCACGACCATCCGCGTTTCTTGGGGTTCATCACCTCCTCGAACTTGATGTTCGGAGTCTGTCCCAGCTTGACCTGGACCCCAATTAGTTAGAAGATGCTGCTGAACGTAACCGTATACTTTGTAGTTTTGAAGTATTTGCAATTCTTCTGGGAGGTCTCTTATGAGTAGTGATCCTTGTGCCCAGGACGGACAACTGATGGGACCCTGTTCCTTGTTCCTGGGTGTGGAAACCGCAACATGGACAACAGCGCAGTTCGTTCAGGCGGCCCAGTTCGCCAAACAGCACGGCATTTCAACCCTCATCATCAAATGTTCTGAAGTCACCTCGAAACCCGGCGATATCTGGTATGGAGGGATGGCCGGAGTAGACAGGATCGTGCAGGCAGTGCTTGCGCAGGGGGTGCGCGTGCTGACCTACCAGTTCATGTGGGGAAACCTCCAAGGCGCACTCGCAACCGAAATCTCAGTCGCACAGCAGTTCTTGTCCAAATATAACAAGCACTGCCTGGACATAGAGGGGAGCACGTGGGCCGGTGCCAACGGTCAGGCCTGGGCATCTCAGATGAATGCGACCCTCGTGAACGCCCCCGGGAAGCTCTTCGTCTCCTGCCCGGCCGACCCGATCCGCAACGATCAGTTTGGCTTCTTGCGGGCACTTAGCCCTTCTATCAACATCTGGATGCCGATGGCTTACAGTAATGCGCTTGACGGCATCTGGCAGGGCGATTATCACCAGATTAACAGCGTGGCTTGCTTGCAGCCAACGCTGGATCTCTCGCAAGAGTTTGGCCCCAACGACCCGGTTGCAGTGGCAAACCATTTTCGGTCGGCTGGCTGCCATGCGATGAGCATCTGGGAGTACCAATTTGCTGTCAGCAACCCGGCACTTCTCGATAAAGTCGTGACAGCGTTCAAATCAGGAGCAGCAGCATCTCCACATCCTTCAGCCACACTCCAACTCAATGCCCAGGGCATGGTGCTTGACATTGCAAAGACGTATCAACTAGTGAGTGGCGAGTCTCAAGATTTGTGTGGCCCCTGGTGTGTTGCAAGTCTCAGGTATGCGGGACTGCCCGGCAAAGGCCCACGCGGCACTGCTGAGCAAATCCATCAAGCTGCCGACCAGTGGGCCGACAAGTGGCTCCCAGGCGGGCATATAAGCGCAGAAAGTAGCAGCATCCCAAATATGTTTGAATTTCTGGAGGCCGCCACTGATCCGCAAGGCGGGCAACGCAACTTACATTATTGGGAAATCGCGCTTGACGTTAGGCATATCACGTCTGCACTCAAAGCGGGCTATCCCGTGATCATCACGGCAAACGAGCAGAATATCATTGAGAAGCGGTCGGGGAAACGGCCATACCCGTGGAACCTTGACGTGAACCACATTCTGCCCATTCTCGGTCTTGATAAAGATGGCGATTTCATCTGCGCCGACCAGCTGAACGACAGCTTTCAAGGATACTGGCCACCGGTCTATCTTGCGTCTCGTCTGAACCCCTCCTGGGCAGCCGTCGTGCAGGTAGTTGGGCCAGACCCAAATCACCCCTGGCTGAAACCGATCCCATCAGGTGATCCGACGACCTGGCCTCAAGGCTTCCACGGCCAAAATTTCTAAGCTGTAACAATCGGCTTGCTCTCTCTTAAGCGACTGGGATCACGCTGCTCTCGGCAACGGTGGGCTCGGTAATCGAGGTGAGGACCTGACGTCCTGGCAGCAGCAGTGCCAGGACTGCGCCGAGAGCAAGCACACCTGCCCCGACGAAGATGGCCAGGCGGAACCCATCGAGGAACTGCCCAGCGGTTGGAGCCATCAACCCGAAGACGGCTGCCAGCAGGGCGATCCCAAACACGCCTCCCAGTTGCCGCACCGTGTTCAGCACACTGGATGCCTGTCCCTGCTGTGGCCCGGCAATCGCGCTCATGGCCGCGTCCATGACGGGGGCCAGCGCAAGACCCATCCCAGCTCCAGCAAGCACGTAGGCTGGCAACAGGCTCACGTAGGGAACCGCCGTCGCGGCCAGCGCCCCAATCCACACCAACGCAGCCGCTTGCGCCAGCATGCCAGCCAGAACCACCGCGCGCCTTCCCAGTCGCTTCGTAAGCCAGCCGGTCAGCGGAGCAACCAGCATGATGGTGCCAGTCCAGGGCATCGTTTCCAGTCCCGCCACGAGAGGGGAAGCCGCGAGCACGTTCTGCATGAATTGCGTCAAGAAGAAGATCGAGCCCATGGTTCCGAGGTTCATCAGGAAGCCGATGCTGTTGGCGACGCTAAATGTGCGCACCGTAAAGAGCTTCAGCTCAATCATGGGTGCAATCACCCACTGTTCACGCCGCAGGAAGACCACGAGCAGCAGAACGCCCACGACCAGGACTCCCAGCACGCGCACACTGCCCCACCCGGCGGTATTCCCGCTGGAGATGCCGACGAGGCCTATTAGGCCCGCGACCAAAATTTACAACGTTAGCGCTGGCAAATGCTGACCAGATGTGCCTTGTGAGCAGGAAAGCTTCTGATCTCTACGGCAAGCACCCCATCGTGGGGAAGTCGCTCTCTTCCTGGACCCTGCGCACGAAACGTTGTAAAGCGCTCGGCAGGGCTAACAGGCCATAATACGAACTCATCTGCGCTCGTTTCCTGAACGTTCTCCCTCCATCGTCTTATGAAGCTCTTGTACAAGATGATGCTATCTTATGTACTGCCTCCCCTACACTATTCAGGTTGAGATGTCACCATCCCATTAACAGCGGCATATTAGCTTCTTCCCAACAAGAGGGAGGTCGACAGGAGAACCACAGTCACCTGAGCTGCCGAGGTCGCAGATTTGAATGTCGCCACAGGGGCTCGAGTAACAGGCACTTGGATTAATACAGGCTGGTGGCGGTCCTAGCTTGCAGCATTTTCCAATAGTGGTACAGTCACCAGTGACGGGATCAAGAGAACATAGAGCAAAACCGCTGGGGCAGTCAGATGGAGGGGTAGTGCTATCATTAGGGACACATACAATGATTGGGGGTGGACCTCCACCATTTCCTCCTCCAGCAAATGGGGTAACAAACCCTCTTTGTGCAGGAACCACATGGATACCTGCATCGCACACCACGCCATTGCGTCGAAGATCGAGGTGATGGAGGAGATCCTGCCATCGGTAAGGCGGAAGTGTTCGGCTATCTGGTGACTTCCTCCTGTGCAACATCCTGCAAGGCGAGGGCCTCGGTCGCTTCGCGCAAGTCAGCCGCTTCAACGCTCGTCCTGGTTGCAGGCTGCTTCTGCTGCAACAAGAACGCGACCAGCAAAGCGGCTGCGAACAGGCCTATGGCTGAAATGAGAAACGTCCCATGCAACGTGTCCACGAACGCCTGGCTGATCGCCTGGTGCAGCGCTGCCGCGGGGAGTGGCAGGTGTCCCGGCTGAGGAGCCTGGCTGGCACCCGCGCCAGCAGCAGCGATCTTATCCGCAATCGTTGCACTCACCGCATCGGGAAGGCCCCGTTGGGTGAGTTGGGACGCAATGTTTCCGGGAAATTGTTGCAGGACGAAGACTCCCAGCACGGCTACACCTAACGTGATTCCGACCGTGCGACAGGTGTTCAGGATAGACGAGCCCAGACCTGACCGCTCTTGAGGCGTGGCAGAGAGCACCGCGGCGGCCAACGGGGTCAGCATGAAGCCACAGCCAATGCCGAAGAGGCCGACTTGCCACCAGAGCGTTGCATAGCTGGTGTCAGGCTCCAGGCGCGTCACCAATAATAAAGAGCTCGTACAAAACAGGGCTCCCAGGACAATCGGCAGGCGCGGGCCAATACGAGCGGTGAGCCGTCCTGCAAAGGGAACGACCGCAAAGATGCCCACACTGGCGGGCAGCGTACGCAGGCCAGCCTCAAGCGCCGTGTACCCCTGCACGTTCTGCAGGAACTGCACCAGGAAAAAGAGGGTCCCCATCATAGCAAAGCCAAGCACGACACTGGCCACATTGGCGACCCAGAACACGCGGTTCCCAAACAGGCGCAAGGGAACCATCGGTTCGTGCACCCGGGCTTCGACCAGCAGAAAGGCTGCCAGCAGCACTGCAGCGCCACTGAAGAGACTGAGGATCAATGGAGAGGTCCACCCGGCAGAGGAACCCTCAATGAGGGCCATGACCAGGCAGACGAGGGTGCCAGTCACGAGCACCTGACCCGGCAGGTCGATCCGCTGGGCGCTCAGGTTGCGTGACTCGGCCAGCAGTGGCACACTCAGGGCCAGCGCGAGGAGCCCAACAGGCAGATTCACGAAAAAGATCGCCGGCCAGCTCGCAATCCCTATCAGCCAGCCCCCAGCGAGCGGCCCGATGGCAAGGCCCAAACCAGAAACTCCCGCCCAGATGCCAATGGCCTGCGCGCGTTCGCGCGGCTCGGGAAAGGCCGCCGCCAGCACCGAGAGACTGCCCGGGGCGAGCGCGGCTGCGCCCACGCCTTGCACCGCACGACCAAAGAGCAGCCAGCCGAGCGCCGGTGCAAACCCGCAGAACGTTGAGCCGATCAAAAACAGCACCAGTCCGAGCAGGAAGAAGCGCTTGCGCCCGAAGCGGTCCCCAAGCGTACCACCAGTGAGCATCAGGGCGGCAAAGGCCAGGGTGAAGGCGTCAACGGCCCACTGCAGGTCCGACAGGTTCGTGTGGAGATTGCTTTGGATCGTCGGCAGGGCCGTGACGACAATCGTCGTATCCAGGAGCACCATAAACGATCCCAGACAGGTAACTACCAGCGTAATCAGTTTGCTGGCGCGAGGTGTTGCATGCATCAGTTGCTCCAATCTTTTACGAGTGAAAACAAAAAGAAATCCTCTCCGACGACCCCTTTCCCCTGATTCAAAAATTCCTCGAAATACTGACGAGCGACAGCCTTGTTTTCTTCTGTTGACATGATATGTTCTCCCTTCTGTCGGTCATACCTGTGGGTATGCTCTTCTCATCCAGTCTCCGTGATCGGCTTCCATGTCTTCCCTTTGACTTGAACACACGCTTCCTGGTTGGCTCAACACACTGTTCCAGCGAAAGACAGGAGGTGTGTTGCGAGATTGCTCGTCACTACGGGTTGCAAAGCTCTCCCGCATATGCTACAATACTATTATAAGGAAAGTATCTCTTATATACTATCTCTTGGATAGTAATAAAGATACCAGCAAGTTGTAGATTTGTCAAGGGGGACCACCATGCAAAAAGAACAATCTTTTCACCATTTTCATTTGCAACACTTCTGCCCGGTTGCCCAGACCTTGGAGCGGGTAGGCGATCGCTGGTCCTGGCTCATTGTGCGCGACCTCATGCGTGGTCCAAAGCGGTTCACCGATTTACAGCGCTATTTAGCCGGGATTACTGCCAAGCGGCTCACCGTCAATCTCCGCACACTGGAGTCTGAGGGCATTGTCGAGCGCGAACGTGAGCCAGGTCGCCGTGAGGTCTGGTACCGCTTGACGGCGAAAGGAAAAGGTCTGGTGCCAGTGATCAAGGCCCTCGCTGCCTGGGGCCTCGAGTACAACCTGCGTGGGCCATTGCCTGGTGAGACGGTCTATCCTGAGCACATGATGCCTATGTTGAGCATCTACCTCAATCAACGTGGTCGTCGCTTGCCTGAGCCGGTAAAATGGACGGTGTGGTTCGAAGCCGGGAGCGTGTTTACCCTCAGCTTTGATGGCGAACAATGGGAAGTTTCGCCGACTGACGCACCGGATGCTGACGTGCGCATTGAAACGACCCCAGCGACCTGGGCAACCTTTGTCTTATCTCGCTCACAGGAGGAACGACAGCGACTCCTCTCCGCGATGCGCATCAGTGGCGAGCAGTCGCGCGTGAACGAATTGCTTGCCATCAACTGGATCGAGAAGCAGCCGGAAGGCGTGTAGGGGCGCAATGATGCTGATTAACAAACTAATCCGGCAATACCGCAGGCTGTGTCATCCTGAGCGAAGCGAAGGATCTATCGGCCAGTCGCTGTCCGATTATTTCGTCAACATCCATCATTGCGCCTCATGCTGACGAAGTCACCGGAAGCGACGCACTATGCTCCCTCTTCGTTTTTCTGGTCTTGTTCTTTTGCCTGCCTGGTCATCTCTTCCTGGGAGCGTCTCTTTTGCTCCTTCTCCTCTTTCGAGTCGGGAGGCTGTGAGGTGACTATCGCTATGATGACCATGACGAGACAGAGCATGACCATAGCGAAGAAGACGACCCCGACCCACCATGCCATATGCCACAGCGCTGCTACCATGCCTATCAGGGTCAGTAAGGCGCTCAGCGCTAGTATGCCGAGAGAGTAGCGCAGGACGATCCCTGTTCTTCTCTTCTGCATTGCCTGAAGAGTTGTGCCAGAAGGAACCTGCTCGCCAACGCTGAAGCCGACCTCCTGGAAAGCCTGTGCCAATTCTTCCTCGACTCCGACGTGCCTCAGATCCTGCACCAGCCTCAACAAGACGAGCCCACTCACATTCAGAGGCAGAGCGAGAGCAAACGCGGTCGTAGCAACCATGACGGCGGGATCAACCGGCCCTATAGTAAAGAGGGAGGTCATGACAAGCAAGTTGAAAGCAATCAAGCCCCCAAAGATCCAGCTTCCCACTTCAAATAACCAGGGAGTGATTCGCTCCACAAACTTCCCAAGAGCTTTCATGGTCTGTTTGTACTGTTCTTGCGGGCCAGCCAGCGAGGTCTTCTGTTGGGGGTCAGCCGGTGCAGAATCGGTTTGCGACATCTTTGAACTCCTTTCTCTTTCGCCTCCGTATTCTACGATATTTTACGCCCCACCGGTGTGCAGACACCGGTGACCAGGGCTATATACTGGTCTATAAAACACTAGGATAAATTGGATGAGATAGCCTTTTTCTCCGCTTTTCTTGCCTCAAACCTGCCTCATAGGATACACTATGGGACAGCAGAACAGTTCACCCAAATATCCACATTGCCGCGCAACGAACATCAAGAGAGGAACACACAAGACAGGAGGATAGCACTACCACGTTAATGCAGATTGCACGGCCCGACCGTAGGGGCCCGATTGATCGCGCCCAAGGGGGGCAGGGGTCTCCCCGCTTGCCCGATTATTTTATCAACATCCATGATCGACCGTAGGGGCCCGATTGATCGCGCCCTGTAGAGTGCGGACTTATCCAGCACGTGGGCCCGATTATGCAGATGAACAAAATAATCCGGCCCGACCGTAGGGGCCGATTTATCGCCGCCCACCGCCGATTGATCGGCCAGTACTTGTCCGATTATTTTATCAACATCCATCATCTCGTTTGTAGGGAAGAACATGCAAACAACCGCAACCCTAAGCGCCTCTATCCTGAAAAAGGCCCTTGACCGTTACTACAAAGAACTTCACGACTACAAAGGCCGAGCAGACTACGAACTCGCCGTCCGAACCGCCTTCCTCAACCTGCTAGCGGAAACAGCTCGCCAGGTGAAGTGGATGCTCATCCCAGAACAGACAATCGAGGGCGGTCTTCGTCCCGACGGAGTGCTCCGCGATAACTTTGACCTCAAACGCGGCTTCTGGGAAGCAAAAGGCCCACAGAGTGACCTGGACAAAGAAATTGCCAGAAAAATTGCCACCGGCTATCCCCTCACCAACACCATCTTTGAGAACACGAAGCGAGCCGTCCTCTATCAAAACAAAAAGCGAACCGGCGAATATTATCTACACAACCCCAAAGAAGTCGGTGATCTCCTCAACCAATTCTTCACCTACACCGAGCCAGACATCGCCACCTTCGAGGAGGCCGTACAAGAGTTTAAGGAGCGCGTCCCCGAACTCGCACGAGCCTTGCTGACAATCATTGAACGCGAATACAAGCAAAATATGAAATTCATCACAGCCTTTGATGCGTTCGCCGAACTCTGTCGCCAGTCCCTTGACCCCAAGATCAGCACCGAGGTCATCAACGAGATGCTCGTCCAGCACCTCCTGACCGAGCGCCTCTTCACCACCGTCTTCAATAACCCCGATTTTATACGTCGCAACGCCATTGCCGCCGAAATCGAAACCGTCATCGATGCCCTCACCAGTCGCTCCTTTAACCGCCACGAATTCCTCAAATCGCTTGACCGCTTCTATATTGCAATTGAAGCGGCTGCCAGGGGCATAGAGAGCTGGTCAGAGCGTCAACACTTCCTCAGCACCGTCTACGAACGCTTCTTCCAGGGCTACTCCATCAAACGAGCCGACACCTACGGCATTGTCTACACCCCACAAGAAATTGTCGATTTCATGTGTGCCAGCATCCAGGAGGTATTACAGCGCGAGTTCGGTACCTCCATTGCAGAGCCAGGCGTCCAGATCATCGACCCTGCGTCGGCACCGGCAGCTACATCGTCAACCTCCTGCATCGCATCCCTAACAGCCGGCTGAAATACAAATACGAACACGACCTCTTCTGCAACGAAATCATGCTGCTGCCGTACTACATTGCTTCGCTCAATATTGAGCACGAGTACTACTCTCGCATGGGCCAATATGAGCCTTTTGAGGGCATCTGTTTCGCCGATACGTTGGAGTTGGCTGAGGGAAAGCAACTGTCTATGTTTGTGGAGGAGAATACTGAACGGGTAGAGCGCGAAAAGGCTGCGCAAATTATGGTGGTCATCGGGAACCCACCTTACAATGTTGGTCAAAAGAGTGAGAACGATAATAATAAAAATCGTCGCTATCCCGTAATTGATGCAGATATTAGCGAGACATATGCGAAAGACTCATCAGCTTCTACCAGTATCAAATTGTATGATGCTTATACCAGATTTTTCCGTTGGGCAACAGACCGTTTGCAAGGGCGTGATGGGATCGTTTGTTTTGTCACAAACAACTCTTTTATTGACAAAACTGCATTCGATGGCATGCGTAAGCATCTGGTAGAAGACTTCACACAAATTTATCATCTCGACCTACATGGAGATATACGTAAGAATCCCAAAATTTCAGGTACAACTCATAATGTCTTCGGCATACAGGTAGGGGTCGGAATTACTATTGCAATACGAAACGCACAAAATCCTTTGCGGACAATATACTATTATCGCGTACCTGAGCATTGGCGCAAATCAGATAAACTCAGCTTTCTTGTGGAAAGAGGTAGTATAGCAAGAATTGAATGGGTCCAATTACAGCCTGACGAGAAAAACACTTGGCTAACTGAAGGCTTACACGGTGAGTTTGCAACATTTATACCGATGGGAACAAGAGAAGCAAAAGCAGCCACGACCAAGGAAGTAGAAGGATTAGAACTTAAAACTCTTTTCAAAATATATTCGTTAGGAGCAGATACGAATCGCGATAGCTGGATGTATGACTTTGATGCTAATCGTTTGGCAATCAAAGCAAGCAGGATGATAGAAACATATAATTCTGAACTTTCGCGCTGGATACGGGCTGGCTGCCCTAACGATATAGATGATTTCGTGATTGCAGATGAAACAAAAATCAAATGGAGTAGCCGTCTGAAGGAATGCTTTGCCCGAAAGATTGAAGTAAAATTTAAGACTTCTGCCATTCGCCATTCACTCTACCGGCCATTTACACACCGTTACCTCTACTTTGATAATATCATGACCCATCGACAAGGATTGCTTCCAATTATCTTTCCTACCTCTGCATCTGAAGAAGAGAATGTAGCAATTTGTGTTGCGGGCGTTGGAAACCGAAAGTTATTTGGGTGTTTAGCTACAAATATTATTCCAAAGCTAGATTTGGCATTTGAAGCAGCGCAATGCTTCCCTTACTACACTTATTCTGAGGATGGTAACAACCGGCGCGAAAACATCACCGATTGGGCACTCTCTCAATTCCAGGCAAAATACGGCCCTGAAGTGACGAAATGGGATATCTTCCACTATGTCTATGCCATCAGGTCAGTGAGGATAAGCGTAGCGGAATTGTGAGCGATCCGAATAACCTGGATGATGAAGAGTACATCGTACGCTTGGTTGGGAAGGTGATAACTGTAAGCATAGAGGCCGTGCGGCTGGTCAATGAGTTAGCGCAGGCAGTGAAGATGGAAGATTGGATGAGTGAGTCAGTGGAAGAGGGCTGATAAGGCGGGCTTACGCCGAGTTACTCCACAATGCATGGGTCAAAATGCCACCGCAATTTGGCACGTTCAAACAGGCGCAGCGAGTCCAGCAGCCCGATGCAGAGCAGCAGGATTTAGACTTGTCCACAGGGTAATACGGAGAGATACCAAGTTATAATTTCACCCATATTGATAAAGGAGGCTTGTATGGAACACTCCACAAAAAGTCATCTCCCAACGAAACAGATTGCTGCTAAAGTCATCTATGAAGCATTGAAGGTCTTGCAGGAAGCAGGGGGAGAGTTACCAGGAAAAGAGGTGACCGAACAAGTGGCAAAGCGACTCACTTTCACTCCTTGGGAAACCGAACGTTACGAAAAGACCGGCAATATTCGATGGCAGTCCATTCTGCACTTTTATACGATCGACTGTATGAAAGCAGGGTTTTTGCGCAAGCAAAACGGGGTGTGGACAATAACCGAGGAAGGGGAAAGAGCCTTACAACTCAGCCCCCCTCAACTTCTTGAGAAAGCAAATGCAGGATATCGAGCCTGGAAAGGACAGAGTAAAGGACAAGAGAATGAGGAACAGCCAGGAGATGCGAAGAAGTCACAGAAAGCCACGATAGAGCTTCTCAAAGATCAAGCTCTCGAAGGGTTTCGAGAGTATCTCGCCAAATTGAACCCGTATGAGTTTCAAGACCTGGTTGCCGCCCTGCTACGTGCGATGGGCTACTACACTCCGTTTGTTTCTCCCAAAGGAAAAGATGGAGGGATTGATATTGTGGCCTATCAAGACCCTCTGGGAGCGCAAACCCCACGCATCAAAGTTCAGGTCAAGCACCGACCACAAGAAACGATCGCTGCAAATGATATCCGCAGTCTGACTGGCACGCTGAGTAAAGACGGAGATGTCGGACTCTTTGTCACATCAGGACGTTTTAGCCCTGACGCTGAAGCTCATGCGAGGACCAGCCATCTGCATGTCCGCCTCATTGACTTTGAAGGGTTTATCACGCTTTGGCAGGACTTTTATGACAAGATGGATGATACCGATAAAAACATGCTTCCTCTTGAACGCATCTGTTTCTTAGGCGTCAATGACTAAACCATCTTTATGCAAAGTCTGCAACTTGTCCAAGTAGCCCATTCATTTTATATGCTTGCATTCCCTCAGTTATTTGGATAAAGTACACCTCAAAAGTATAGTACATCTTGATAGACAGAGGCATGGATGCGCAGGAGAATATAGAATGACAGATACGAAAGACAAGCTCGATGAAGCTAAATATTTCCTCCAACAGATGAACTTAACCAATCGTGATAAAAATGCTTTTCGATATACCCTCAGCGCGTTTTTATCGGCGCTTTGTAGCGTTCTAGAAATTATGAATAATGAGTTTCAGAAGGTTCCTGGCTTTATTTCCTGGAACAAAGCAATGAGGGACGAATACCACAGCAATAAGTTGATACAATTTTTTGAGAAGCAGCGAAATAAAAGTGTGCATGTGAGACCTGTTTCCACTCGTGCTCATCAGAACCGGATGAACATACCAGAAATTGACCTTACGAAGCTCGCCAGTTTTTCTCTCGTTGCAAAAATTGATGATGATGGGATTATGAATAACCCTGTGCTTACTCGATTGACGTATGAGGGTGAACTGACCGTAGAAGAGGTAACTGCAACGTCGCTTTGGTTTTTCAATGACCTCCCCTCAGAAAACAATCCTGATAATAAAGATGTGGTTTCGCTTTGTGAGGAACAGCTTGTTGAGCTTGAGGCGATAGTTGCAGAGTGCGAGCAAAAATTTGCTATTCCATAGTCTGCTTTCCATATCGCCTAAACTATCTTGTGCGGCCTATCAATATCTACGATGTATAATGACACAAAGCTGAGATTTGGTAGTTCTTGACGGAGATAAAGTAAATGGCAAACCAGAACCATCTTGATCTTCTCAAACAGGGAGTGGAGATATGGAATCAATGGAAATTCAGGCATCCATTTCCATACGTCGATCTCAATGGGGCTGACCTGCAGGGCATCGATCTCAACAATGCTGAACTCCGCAATATTAATCTGAGCAGCGCTAACCTGCGCGACGCTGACTTGAGCAATGCCGATCTATTTGAAGCCGACCTCAGTGGAGCCGACCTACGCGGGGCTAAATTGAGAAGTGCAGACCTTTATAAAACTAATTTGAGCAGCGCCAAACTCAATGGGGCTGATTTCAGTAAAGCTAGATTGGTAGCCGTCATTCTCGTAAACGTTGACTTTCATGAAGTCATGGGGCTCGATACAGCAAATCACTCAGGGCCTTCGGAGATCAGCCTCAGTACTATCTTTCGTTCTTTAGGCTGTATTCCAGAGACTTTTTTACATGGAGCCGGTGTTCCTAACTCCTTCATCGAGTACATGCGCTCTCTCATTGGCAAGCCTATCGAGTACTACACTTGCTTCATCAGCTACTCGAGCAAAGATGAAGCCTTCGCCAAGCGACTATATGCCGACCTGCAAAGCAATAACGTGCGCTGCTGGTTTGCCCCTGAAGATTTAAAAATCGGGGAGAAGTTCTGGCATCGCATCGATGAGTCTATCCGTCTATACGATAAGCTACTGGTCATTCTCTCTGAACACTCGGTTGCAAGTACGTGGGTAGAACACGAAGTCATGGCCGCCCTCGAAAAGGAACGGCAACACAACAAACTCGTCCTCTTCCCCATCAAGCTAGATGAGACCGTCATGCAAACGAGCCTCCCCTGGGCTGCTAGTCTCCGTCGTGAGCGTCACATTGGCGACTTTATTCATTGGAAAAACCATGACGACTACCAGAAATCCTTTAGCAGACTGCTACGCGATCTCAAGGCAGCTTCCCAATAACCTGTTTATTCACATCGCAGAAGAAAAATTATCTCGACCCACTTTTTAGAGAGGCTAGAAAGTACACAACGTATCTGAACGGAGCCAAAAAGATACGTCATTGACTGATTATCTCGATTGCAATCAAGAACGTAGCAGACGTTCACAACCAACCTGTATTCTCTTCCAGGCTTTTTTCTTGTCCAATGCTTGAAACTTCAGAAACGGATTGTCTTCGGGAGGGCGAACTTTGATGTATTGCGGCTTCGCGTTCCCTGTCGCGTGTAGAGATACCCTCATCCTTCCGGGCTTTCTCCTCTTCGAGCATATTCGCTGAAAGGAGGGTAGCTAACAGTTGCCAAATTCCTGTAATTATGCTATGTTATCTCTAGATATCTGTAGGCAGGTTTTCGGCAGGATGAAACAAGACGAACCCAAGCTGCTGCGCGTGAGTAAAGCGGCCCACGAGTTAGGACTGCACCCATTCACGGTACGCAAATGGATCAAGCAAGGCAAGATCCACGCAGTTTGGGTGGGTCAAGAAGCTCGCGTGCCGAGATCCGAAATTGAGCGGCTGATTGGCAAACCCGACGGGCGGTTGCTCGTGCTCTATGGACGAGTCAGCGGGCAAGGTCAAAAGGACGATCTGGACACCCAACTTGCCCGGTTGCAAGCTTGGGCCAACCGCGAGCGAGCGGGCAAATCGACCCTTGTCCTCTCGGATATTGGCTCTGGCCTCAAAGCGTCGCGCAAACACCTGCAGCGACTGCTCAAGCTGGTAATAGAGGATCAGGTGGCCGAAATCGTCGTCACGTCTTCCGATCGCTTGACTCGCTTCGGGCACGAGTACCTCCAGGTGCTTTTTGACAGCTTTGGCGTCACCCTCACCATTTTAGAACCAGGAGAAGACAAAACGAGAGCGCAGGAACTCACTGATGATCTGCTCGCCCTGATCGCCTCCTTTTCGGGGCGATTGTATGGAATGCGTTCTCACAAACAAAAGGAACTCTTACAGTGCGCACAAGCCGTGATCAACAATCCTTGAGTTATCCCCTCCGTCTGCCTGATGAAGCGCAGGCAGACGCCTTGCGGCTGCTCGATGTCTCGCGGGAGGTCATCAATACAGCGATCATTTCCCTGTGGGATCAGCTTGACGATTTTGGCACGCGCACGAATAAGTATGCCTACAAACAGGTGGAGGAGATGACCTGCAGCCCTCAACCTCACGGGGACCGGCAGTGGCGATGCGAAGCCGAACAGGTGGGCCGCATTCTCCGAGGGCAGGCGGAGCGCAAAAAGCAGTTTGCTACTCTACTCCCCATACTCTCTCAAGGGATGATCCAGCCCAAAACGGACACCAGACGGGCAGGCAAGGATCGCCTTGCGATCAAGCAAGCCCTGGCCGATCTGCGGGAGGCAGGGGAGGATGGAGGCAATGCGGTCGAACTGCAAAGTCTGGTGGAACAAGCTGGTA
>WNGG01003495.1_pt1 | contig 17743 bp, 21 predicted proteins | sample 5400661 | NCBI WGS metagenome assembly WNGG01 (sample SAMN13153372, study PRJNA577476) | soil metagenome | isolation source: 100 cm soil or saprolite under Garry oak tree replicate 1 | place: USA:California | collected 2016-06-15 | reverse complement strand
GGTAGCCGCCCGCGGTAATGACGACGGCGAGGTAGATCGTGCCGCTGACGGCGACCACGCCCGGTACCGGCCGCGCGCCGGCGAGCCATTCGGCCGCCGCCAGCGGCGCCATCACGACCGCCCCCCACACGATCGAGTCCGCCGTCACCGCGAGCGCGTGCCGACGCGCGAGCACGCCGCGACCCAGCAGCGAGTACGACGCGTACGCGAGGCCCGCGAGAACGAGCAGCAGGTCGCCGCGCCAGTGCGGGGCGAGAGTCGCCGTCAGCCCGGGCACGCCGTCGGCGACGACGAGCACCGCGCCGGCGACCGCCAGCGCCGCGCCGAGAGCCTCGTGGCGCCCGAGCCGCTCGCCCAGAAGCGGCGGGCCGAGGAGCATGATCGCGACCGGCTCGACGACGATCAGGAGGGCCGCGTTCGTCGCCGTCGAGTACGCGATGCCCCAGTGGGCGAAGGCGAAGGCCGCCGCGAAGCCCAGCGCGCCCATCCAGAACACGCGCGCGCGGTCGCCGGGTCCGGGGCCCGGGCCCGTCGGGAGCCGGCGCGCGAGCGGGACGAGGATCAGGGCGCCGCCGACGAGGCGCAGGAGCGCGAGCGTCGCCGGCGGCACGGCGTCCAGCGTCAGACGCGTGACGGCGTAGGACGTCGCGTAGACGACGTTGGCGATGAGCAGGACGAGGTCGGCGGCGGACACGACGGGCTAGAGCGCGGAGAGCGCAGCGCCGCCGAGTGCCGCGACCCCCACCACGAGCCAGGCCGGGGCCCGCCAGAACACGAGGAGGCCGAACGCGACCAGGGCGACCGCGAGGTCGGCTGCCCCCGCGATCGCGCTCGTCCAGACGGGGTGATAGAGCGCCGCGAGGAGCAGGCCGACGACGGCGGCGTTGACTCCGCGGAGCGCGGCCTGGGCGTCCGACCGGGCGCGGAGCGCGTCCCAGAAGGGCAGCGCGCCGACGACGAGGAGGAATCCGGGGAGGAAGATCGCGACGAGCGCCCACGCGGCCCCCGCGACGCCGTTGGGCGGCGTCGACATCGACGCGCCGAGGAACGCCGCGAACGTGAAGAGCGGACCCGGCACCGCCTGCGCGGCGCCGTAGCCCGCGACGAATTGCTCGGCGGTGACCCAGCCCGGGCGCACCACCTCGGCCTGGAGCAGCGGCAGGACGACATGGCCGCCGCCGAAGACGAGGGCGCCCGTCCGGTAGAAGGAGTCGAAGACGGCCAATGTCTGATCCGGCACCGCCTGGCGCGCGAGGGGCAAGCCGAGGAGGAGCGCGACGAAGGCAACGAGCATCGTCGCGCCGAGGCTGCGGCCGACGGGCGGGGCCACGGCTGCCGCGACCGGCGTGGCGCCGCCGCGGAGCCAGAGCCGGCCGACCAGGGCCGCCGCCGCGATGATCACGACCTGGGCGAGGGCGCCGTGCCAGAGAAGCGCCAGGACCGCCGCCGCCAGGGCGAGCGTCGCGCGCGGCCGGTCCGGGGCGAGGGCGCGGGCCATCCCCCACACCGCCCACGCGACCACGGCCACGGCCGCGATTTTGAGACCGTGGAGCCAGCCGCCTCCCGTTCCCGTCCAGGCGACCCCGTACGCGAACGCGGTCAGCACGGCTGCCGACGGCGCCGTGAAGCCGAGCCAGGAGGCGACGCCGCCGAGGAGCCCGGCGCGATGGACGCCCACCGCGATCCCGACCTGGCTCGACGCCGGCCCCGGCAGGAACTGACAGAGGGCGACGAGATCGGCGAAGCGCGCCTCGTCGAGCCAGCGCCGGCGCAGGACGTACTCGTCGCGGAAATAGCCGAGATGGGCCACGGGGCCGCCGAACGACGTCAGCCCCAGGCGGAGGGAAACCGCGAGGACTTCGAGAACGCGCGCGCTCAGGCCAGCGTGTGCCTCACCATCTTGCTCTCGATCATGTAGATTACCATCTCCGCGATGTTCGTCGCGTGGTCCGCGACGCGCTCCAGGAAGCGCGAGACGAGGATGAGTCGGATCGCGCGCGGGATGGTCTTGGCGTCCTCCATCATGAACGTGAGCAGCTCGCGGAAGATCTGCTCCTTCAGCGCGTCGACCTCGTTGTCCGCGGCGCAGACCTTGCGCGTCAGCTCGGTGTCGCCGCTCACGAAGGCGTCGAGGCTCTCCTTGACCATGCCCTGCGCGCGCTCCGCCATCCGCGGCAGGTCGATGTAGGGCTTGAGCTGCGGCTCGCGATTCAGCTCGAGCGTGCGCTGGCCGATGTTCACGGCCTGGTCGCCGATGCGTTCGATCTCGAGGTCGCCCGCCTTCAGCTGCGCCTTCTTCTCCTGCCCGTCCGCGGCCCGTCCGCGCCGCGAGACCGCGCGGATCCGCGCCAACAGCTCGCGCGGCGAGAAGGGCTTGGTCACGTAGTCGTCGGCGCCCATCTCGAATCCGAGGACCTTGTCACCCTCCTCGACCCGCCCGGTGACCATGATCACGGGGATTGCGTCGGGCCCGGTGGGGGCGACGACGACGTCGTAGCCCTCGCGCGCGAGGTTGTAGCGGATCAGCTCGGCGACGTCGCGCTCGTCCTCGACGACGAGGACGCGCCCCTGGCGGGAGGCGGTGACCGTTTTCATCCGCCCCGAGTCTCGGCGCGACGGGTTCCGAGACGATGACGCGGAAGTAAATCTTCGGCGACCGCGTGGGTGAGGGTCGACCCGCCCGGTTACTTCACGCGGGCTTACGCGCGCGCACGAAGGCGCTCATGAACTTGCCGTCGACCTGGGGTGCGATCGCGTCCGCGTCGAGACCCGCTCCCGCGAGGAACTCGCGCGCGTCCTCGACCTGGTAGACGCGCGTCGGCTCGACGCCGATGGCCTCGAAGCCGGCCTTGGCGAGCTTCTCGCGGTACTCCCGCTCCTCGAGCGCGCCGGCGACGCAGCCGATCCAGAGCTCGACGCTCTTCCTGATGGCGCTCGGCACCTCCCCGCGCACGACGACGTCGGAGACCGCGAAGCGCCCACCCGGCTTGAGCACCCGGAACGCCTCCGCCAGGACACGATCCTTGTCGCCCGAGAGGTTGATGACGCAGTTCGAGATGATGACGTCCACCGACGAGTCCGGCAGCGGTACACTCTCGATCTCGCCCTTGAGGAACTCCGCGTTCGCGACGCCCGCCTTCCTCTGGTTTTCACGCGCCAGCGAGAGCATTTCGTCGGTCATGTCGAGGCCGTAGGCCTTGCCCGTCGGGCCCACGCGCTTCGCTGAGAGGAGCACGTCGATGCCGCCTCCCGACCCGAGATCGAGGACGACCTCGCCGGGCCGGAGCTCCGCGAGCGCCGTCGGGTTGCCGCAGCCGAGCGACGCCGCGACCGCCTCCGCGGGCAGGTCGGCCGTCTCACCGCGGGCGTAGAGATTGGAAGTGATCGGATCCGCCTCGCCGCGCGTCGACGCCGTTCCGCAGCAGGACGACGCGCTCGCGCCGGACGGCATCTCCCCGCACGAGGCCTTCTCGCCGCCGACGACGCGAAGCGCCGCCTTGCCGTACTTGTCCCTGACGATCTCCTTCAGCTCTTTGTCCGCCATCGCGCGCCCCCCCTTGCATCTTGATATCTCAGAGCAAAACACTCAGTCGCAGCACCGTAGCCTTGTCAGGAATCCGACTGAGGGCCGAAGTAGCGCTCGAGCAGGGGACGGTAGGTCTCGAGCGGGGCGGTCGGCGCGCCCACGACCTTGGCGAGATCGTCCCAGCGGCGCACGCGTACGGCGTCGGCGAACCACGGGTGCGCCTCGAGCCGGCTTCGGTCGGCTTCCGGGAGCGCGCCGCCCTGCACCGCCAGCGATCGGACAGAGGCGGGCGAGAGCTGTCCCGCGTACGCGCGATCGACGGTGCAGAGGTACCGCTTGGCGACGACGTGGCGCTCGATGAGCCACGCCACGCGCTCGGGCACGAACGGCCGCACGATCGCCGCCCCATCCCCGCCGTGATCGTGCTCCGTGGAATCCCCGCCGCGGGGTCCCGCGAGGTGGCCGATGTCGTGGAGCAGCGCCGCCAGCACGAGGTCGTCGCCGGCGCCGTCGCGCCGCGCGTGCTCGGCGCTCTGAAGCGCGTGCTCGAGCTGGGTGACGCCCTCACCGTAGCGCTGCCGCCCGTGTTCCAGGAAAACCGCGACGACATCCCGGCCCGGCATCACGCTCCCTATTATACTGAGGCCTCGGATGGCTTCGTACGACTACGACCTCGTGTGCATCGGCAGCGGCCCCGCGGGCCAGCGGGCGGCCGTCCAGGCGGCTAAGCTCGGAAAGCGGGCAGCCGTCGTCGAGAAGCTTCGGGTTGTCGGGGGCGTCTGCGTGGACACGGGCACGATCCCGAGCAAGACGCTTCGCGAGGCCGTCCTCTTCTTCGCGTCGCTGACCAGCAGCGCCGAGCGGCACCGCACGATCGGGTTCGAGAGTCGGCCGACGGCCGAGCAACTGCTGGCGCGCGTCGCCGACGTGGTCGCCCGGGAGGGCGAGGTCGTCGAGAACCAGCTGCGGCGCAACGACGTCACCCTCGTCCGCGGCGTCGGGTCCTTCGCCGATCCGCACACCCTGGTCGTGGAGGCGGAGGGCGGGTCGAAGCGTCTGAGCGCCGAGAACGTCCTGATCGCCGTCGGCACGACGCCCGCCTCCCCGCCCGGCGTGGCCTACGACGGCGAGCTCGTCATCAGCACCGACGACGTGATCCGTCTCAAGCAGCTGCCCCGGACGCTGGCGGTCGTCGGCGCGGGCGTGATCGGCGTCGAGTACGCCTCCATGTTTGCCGCGCTCGGCGTCCAGGTGACGCTCGTCGAGCGGCGCGAGCTCCCGCTCGAGTTCCTCGACCGCGAGATCCTCGAGGAGCTGATCCACCAGATGCGTAACCGCAACGTGACGTTCCGGCTCGGTGAGGCGATCGAGTCGATCGAGATCACCGAGGGCCCGCCCCGGCGTGCCGCGCTCCTTCTCGAGTCGGGCAAGCGCATCGTCGCCGACGCGGTCGTCTTCTCCACAGGACGGATGGCCCTCACGGGACCGCTCAAGCTCGAGAATGCGGGGCTGCAGGCCGACGCTCGCGGGCGTCTGAAGGTGGACGCCGCCTTCCGCACGCCCGTGCCGCACATCTTCGCCGCCGGCGACGTGATCGGGTATCCGAGCCTCGCGGCCACGTCGTCCGAGCAGGGCCGGCTGGCGGCCTGCCACGCCTTCGGCGTCGAGGCCGGGCCCATGGCGGCGCACTTTCCCATCGGCATCTACGCGATCCCCGAGATCTCGATGGTGGGCGCCACCGAGCACGAGCTCACCGAGCAGAAGGTCCCGTACGAGACGGGCATGGCGCGATACCGCGAGATCGCGCGCGGCCAGATCGTGGGCGACGACAGCGGCATGTTCAAGATGCTCTTCCACCGCGAGACGCGACAACTGCTCGGTGTTCACGCGATCGGCACCGCCGCGACCGAGCTGATCCACATCGGCCAGGCGGTGTTCGCGCTCGGCGGCGGGATCGACTACTTCGTCCAGACCGTCTTCAACTACCCGACCTTCGCCGAGTGTTACAAGGTCGCCGCGCTCGACGCGGCGAACAAGCTGCGCCGCTAGCCCATCGGCAACGGCAGCTGCGTCGCCGCCCCGTTCCCGCTCGTCGGCAGCGTGACGCGTACCGTCGTGCCCCGCTCCGGCTCGCTCTCGATCGCGAGCTCGCCACCGTGCGCGAGCACCAGGTGCTTGACGATCGCGAGACCCAGCCCCGTGCCGCCGAGCTCGCGCGAGCGCGCCTTGTCCACGCGGTAGAAACGCTCGCACGAGCTCCGGGTGCTGCATCCGGTCGAGCGGATGCTCCGCGTCAACGTCGTTCGCAACGCGGACCTCCACGAGGTCTTTCGAAACCCACGAGGGTGAGCGTCAGCTTGACGACGATGCGGCCGCGGACGAGGAGCAGCAGCCGCCGGAGCATCAGGGGGCGGGACGCGTCTCCACGGGACCGCGCACGCCTCCGGGCACCGTCTCGTGCACCCCCGTTGACGGGCGGAAAATCGTCAGCGCCGGCACGTCGAACTCGCGGTCGTTGATCCGCCGCTCCCAGTGGCCGGGCACCAGCACCGGGGTCGCTTCTCCCGCAATCGTCACGACCCGGTCCGGCACCCAGACCTGGTCGCTCCGCGGCACGTCGCGCGACGACGCCGAGGGCAAGGGCTGCGTGGACTGCCGGTTGATCTGGTCGACGGCGCGGCCGGTCGTCGTGGGACCGATCGGGACCGTGAGCGCGCCGCCGAGGAGGCAGCCCGCCGCGAGACGCCTGATCCGGGCCAGCAGACCCATGCCCATAGGATACGCCTCAGTCGGCCTCGAAGCGGTAGCCGACGCCCTTCACCGTGCCGACGCGGCGCCCCTCGTCGCGCGACGAGCTCCTTGGGCGAGAAGGGCTTGACGACGTAGTCGTCCGCGCCTATCTCGAGCCCCACGACGCGATCCACCTCGTCGGCCTTGGCGGTGAGCATGATGATCGGCACCGCCGCCGTGGCCGGATCGCCGCGGAGGCGCCGGCAGACTTCGAGCCCGTCGATCCCGGGAAGCATGAGGTCGCGGCCGCGCGGCAACGGAAGCCCTCCTGGGCCAGGTGATGGACGATCAGGCCGCGGATGTCGGGCTCGTCCTCGACCACGAGGACCTCCGCTGTCATGCCGACGTCAGGCGACGGCGAGACGCAGCAGCAGCCAGCCGAGCGCGGCGACGGCCGCGGAGGCCGGGATCGTGAGGATCCATGCCCAAACGATCCGGCCCGCTACTCCCCACCGCACGGCCGAGAAGCGCTGCAGCGAGCCGACACCCATGATCGCGCCGGTGATCGTGTGCGTCGTGCTGACCGGGATCCCGGCGAGCGAGGCGCTGATCAGCGTGACGGCGCCCGCAGTCTCGGCGCAGAAGCCGCCGATGGGGCGCAGCTTGGTGATGCGCATGCCCATCGTCTTCACGATGCGCCAGCCCCCGAACATGGTGCCGAGGCCAAGCGCGGCGCCGGCAGCCAGGATGACCCAGAAGGGCACGTAGAACTCGGGACCGAGGTGACCGGTCGCGAAGAGCAGCACGGCGATGATGCCCATCGTCTTCTGGGCGTCGTTGGTTCCGTGACCGATACTGTAGGCGGCGGCCGAGACGAGCTGTCCCTTGCGGAAGACGCGATCCACGCGCCCCGGCGTCTCGGCCCTGACAGTGTGCATCGTGAGGAGCATCATGGTGAATCCCACGACGAGGCCGATCAGCGGCGCCAACACCATGAACACGCCGATTTTGACCAGCCCGCCGATGACGAGCGAGCCGAAGCCCGCCTTCGCGACAGCGGCCCCGGCAAAACCGCCAATCAGCGCGTGGGACGACGAGGTCGGCAACCCCCACCACCACGTGACGAGGTCCCACACGATCGCGCCGCCGAGCCCCGCGAGGATTACCCACTCATCCACGACCTGCGTCTCGACGACGCCCTTGCCGACCGTCGTGGCCACGTGCACGCCGAACCCGAACGCGGCGACGAAGTTGAAGAACGCCGCCCAGACGACCGCCTGGAGCGGCGTGAGGACCCGCGTGGAGACGACCGTCGCGATGGAATTGGCGGCGTCGTGGAAGCCGTTGATGAAATCGAAGACGAGCGCGACGAAGATGATGAAGACGACCGCGGTCAGCACGTGAGTGGCCCGGTCAGGCCATCTTGAGGATGATCCCCTCGATCACGTTGGCCACGTCCTCGCAGCGATCGGTAACCGCCTCGAGGGTCTCGTAGATCTCCTTCCACTTGATCACCTCGATCGGGTCCGGCTGCTCCTCGAACATCGCCGCGAGGGTCTCGCGCAGGAGGGAATCGGCGCGGTTCTCGAGGCGGTTCACCTCGACCGCGTGCTCGTGGAAGCCCGGATCCATCGTGCGGAGACAGCGGATGCACCGGTCCATCGCCGCGATCTGGGTGACGATCAAGTCGGCCATGGCGCGGCACGCCGAGGTCGGTTCCTTGATCCGATAGATCACCAGGCGCTCCGCCACGGCCTCGATGAAATCGAGAACGTCGTCGAGCCGGGTGGCCAGGTCGTGGATGTCCTCGCGATCGAGGGGCGTGATGAACGTCGTGTTGAGCTTCTTGACGATCTCGTGGGTGATCTGGTCGCCGGCGTGCTCGACCTCCTTGATCGCGAAGGCCTTGGCGCGGGCGTCGGCGAAGTTATGGACGAGCTCGGCGAGCAGCGTGCCGCCCTTGATGATCTGCTCCGATTGCTGCTCGAAGTAATCGAAGAACCGGACTTCCTTCGGGATCAGGTTGAACATGCCGGCTCTTGTAGAAGTTTAGCCGAAAGCGCCGCCGTTCGCCAGCCGCTCGTCCGCGCGACGACGCTCACGGCTTGCGTAGCGCGAGCGGCGGACGCTTGAGGATCTCGCGGCGCGCGAGCGCCCAGATACCGTCGAGCGCCGTCGCGAGCGCCGGCGCCGACTCGGCGAGGCAGCGCACGAGCGCGCCCCGGCGCGGGAGCGCCGCGAGGCCCACGACCGCGCCGTTCCACGCCGGGGCGGCGTCCTCCAGCGCCGCGCCGAACCGGCCCACGCCCTCGTCGGCGATCACGACCACGGTCGCGAAGTACGGCCACGCCTCGGCGAGGCCGAGCGCCCCCGGCGACACTCCCGCCGGCAGCACGAAGCGGTCGTGGACGAGCCATCCGGCGCCGTCGCGGACGGTGAGCGCGCTGTCGAGCCGCGCGAAGCGCCACGCCTCTCCCCGCGCGACGCGCCCCGCGGCCCAGGCGTCCACGAGCACGAGCGTTGCGCCCTCGCCCACCTCAGCGTCGATCGTCTGCCGGAAGGCCGCGCCCGCGAACGGGATCCCGTGATCCGGCACCCACTCGAGGCTCGCCCCGGGGCCGAGCCTGAGCCGGACGACCTGCTCCGCGGGCTCGCCCGCGGCGCGGTAGATCCGGCTCGCCGACGGGGTCGTGAGGCAGGCGTCGGCCCCGGCCTCGACGTCCACGTCGATCGTGAGGCGGTCGCCGCCGACGACGCCGCCGGTCGGGTTCAGGATCGAGACGACGGCCGCCACGTCCTCGAGGGCGAGCGGCGCCAGGACTTGTAGCGGCAGGATCGAGCGGGAAGCGGCGAGGATCGTCGCCGTGCCGCGCCGACGGAACGCGAGCGACAGCGCTCCGTCGCGCCCGACGCGCGCGGCCGGTCCGCTCACGCCGGCGTCAGCAAGAGCTCGTGGCGGATCCAGGCGAGCACGGTGTCCACGCCCTCGCCCGTCTTCAGATTGGTGAACACGAACGGGCGCTCGCCACGCATGCGGCGCGCGTCGCGGTCCATCACGGAAAGGTCGGCGCCCACGTGCGGCGCCAGGTCGATCTTGTTGATGACGAGCAGGTCCGACCGGGTGATGCCCGGCCCGCCCTTGCGCGGGATCTTCTCGCCCTCGGCGACATCGATGACGTAGATCGTCGCGTCCACGAGCTCCGGACTGAAGGTCGCCGCCAGGTTGTCGCCCCCGCTCTCGACCACGAGGAGCTCGAGATCCGGGAACGTCTTCAGCAGGGCGCGAACGGCCTCGAGGTTGACGGACGCGTCCTCGCGGATCGCCGTGTGGGGGCAGCCACCCGTCTCGACGCCGACGACGCGCTCCGGCGGCAGCGCGCCGCGCCGCACGAGGAACTCGGCGTCCTCTTTCGTATAGATGTCGTTGGTGATGACCGCCATGTCGACCTCGCCGCGCAGCCGGAGGCAGAGCGCCTCGGCCAGCGCGGTCTTCCCGGAGCCGACGGGGCCGCCGATGCCGATCTTCAGGGGACGTGGCAGTGCGAGTCGAGGACTCATGATCGGAATAGCCTCATGTCGAGGGTGGCGTGGACGAGGCCGGCGATCTCGAGCGCCGGCGTGAAGCTCCACATGTCGTCGGGCCGGGCCGCCGCCGCGGCCGCCGCCAGGCGCGCGATGCGCGGACGCATCGCGGCGAGGACGCGCTGGCCGTCCAGCTGGCCGAGCTGGATGAGGCGAAGACCGGCGCCGACCAGCAGCGCGCAGGTCGAATACAGGTACGCCGCCGCCGCGCGCTCGGGATCGGCGCCGCCGCGACCCGTCGCCATCCCGAAACCCACCGCATGGTGGCCCGGCGTTCGGCCTCCGTCGACGGCGCGCTCGAAGTCGGTGAGGAGCGCGTCGTCGCCCAGCGCCGCCGCGACGCGCAGCGTCTGGCGTCCCATCTGGACGCTCGCCGTCCTGAACTCCGGCACGCACTTCATCGCGTCGACCCGGGCGTCGAGGGCGAACACTCCCTCCATGTCGCCCGCGACGGCGAGGCGGGCCGCCGACGCCGCCGCCACCGCGTCGCAGGGTCCGACGGCGCCCTCCAGGTGGGCGACGACGAAGGCCTCGAGCGAGGCGCGGTCGCGAACGCGCCCCTGCTGCGCGTACGTTTCCAGGCCGAACGAGTGGGCGAAGCCTCCGGCCGGAAAGAGCCCGTCGGTGAACTGCCAGAGGGTCAGCGTGCCGTCGTCAATGGACATGGCTGTCGCCGTCGTGATCGTGGCGGTGGCCGGCGCCGATCGGGGCGAAGCGCGTCCGCGCCCGCTCGAACGCGACGCCGAGCCGCGTCAGCAGCTGATCCATCGCGGGATCGTCCGGTACCAGCAGCCGATCGCCCTCGAGCGCGAGCGTGAAGTGCCGGTTGCCGACCTCGAACGCGATACGGAGCGCCTCCTCGCGCGACCGCGGCGTGACGGCGAGCACGGGCTCCGGCGCCGCCTCGATCGCCACGTACCATCCGGCTCCCACGTACAGCACCTCGCCCGGCGTCAGCCGGCTCCCCGTCGGCAGCGCCAGCGCGAGCGTGCGGCCCGCGCGCGTCGTGACGCGCCGCCGCCCCCAGCGCCGCTCCTCGGCGGTGAGCACGAGCAGGTCGCGCTCGAGCCCTACCAGGTCCGCGTCGGGCACGTGGACGTGCGGGGCCGTCACGACCGGCGCCTCCGCTCCGCTCACGGGCCGACCCCGACGGCGGCACGGCGGGCGCGAAGGACGTCCGCGTAGCCCGCGAGCAGTGGATGGGGCGCGCCCGGACGCGAACGGGCCTGCGGCAGGAAGAGCGTGCCGACGAAGAACGGGTGACCGGGGAGCTCGACGATCCGGATCTCGCCCTCGTCGCCGACGCCGCTGATCCGGAGACCACGCGCCTCGAGGCGCCGGACGTAGTCGGGATTGACGCCGTAGTTGCAGTAGTAGTCCTCGTTCGTCTCGGCCACGCCGTAGAGGTGCCTGGCCAGCGTGCCCGCGACGAGCCTCACGCCGTGCGTCTGGCCGACGAGGGAGCACGCGAGGGGCGTGATCACGAGCCGCTCCGCGTCGGGGCTCGTCTCGGCATGCTCGGCGTCTCGGAACCCGAGAACGTTGCGCGCGAACTCGACGATCGCGTGCTGGAAGCCACCTCAGGTGCCCACGAGCGGCACGCCACGCTCGCGCGCGTGGCGAATCGCCTCGAGCGCGCCGTCCATGCTCCGGTACGGGCTCGCGGGCGCGATCCAGAGACCGTCGTAGGCGGCGAGGGACGCCTCCGGCCTGTCGCCGACTGACGGGGTCGGCACCCAGTCGAAATCCAGCCCGAGCTGCTCGAGCGCCGTGTTCGTGAACCGGTGGGTCACGTTCTCCGGCTGGAAGTCCCCGACGACGCCGATCCTCGCGCTCACGCCGGCCGCCATGCTAGCACGCGTCAGAAGAGGAAATAACGCTGCGCCATCGGCAGCACGCGCGCCGGCTCGCACGTGAGCCGCTCGCCGTCCGCGCGGACCTCGTACGTCTCGGCGTCGACCTCGATGCGCGGCAGCGCGTCGTTGTGCACCATGTCGCGCTTGCCGATCGCGCGACAGCGGCTCACCGCCACGGCGCGCCGCTCGAGCCCGAGCCGGGCCGGCACGCCGGCCGCCAGGGCGGCCTGCGACACGAACGTGAGCGACGTCGCGGCGCGCGCACGGCCGAGCGCGCCAAACATCGGGCGATAGAGCACCGGCTGGGGCGTCGGGATGGACGCGTTCGGGTCGCCCATCGCCGCCCAGGCGATGAAACCGCCCTTGACGACCAGCTCCGGCTTCACGCCGAAGAACGCCGGCTTCCACACGACCAGGTCGGCCAGCTTGCCGACCTCCACCGAGCCGACGTGGACGGCGAGGCCGTGGGCGATCGCGGGGTTGATCGTGTACTTGGCCACGTAGCGCTTGACGCGCAGGTTGTCGTCGCCCGCCGTCTCGCCCCGGAGCGCGCCCCGCTGGCGCTTCATCTTGTCGGCGGTCTGCCACGTCCGGATGATCACCTCGCCGATACGCCCCATCGCCTGCGAGTCCGACGACATCATGCTGATCGCGCCGAGGTCGTGGAGCACGTCCTCGGCGGCGATCGTCTCGGCGCGGATCCGCGACTCGGCGAACGCGAGATCCTCGGGGATCGCGGAGTTCAGGTGATGGCAGACCATCAGCATGTCGAGGTGCTCGTCCATCGTGTTGACCGTGAACGGCATCGTCGGGTTGGTGGACGACGGCAGGCAGTTCGGCTCGCCGCAGACGCGGATGATGTCGGGGGCGTGACCGCCGCCCGCGCCCTCCGTGTGGTAGGTGTGGATCGTCCGCCCCTTGAAGGCGCGGATCGAGTCCTCGACGAAGCCCGACTCGTTCAGCGTGTCCGTGTGGATCGCGACCTGCACGTCGTGCGCGTCGGCCACCGACAGGGCGCAATCGATCGCCGCGGGCGTCGTGCCCCAGTCCTCGTGGAGCTTGAGTCCGATCGCCCCCGCCTCGATCTGCTCGCGCAGCGGATCCGGCGCCGACGCGTTGCCCTTGCCGAGGAAGCCCAGGTTCACCGGGAACCCCTCGGCGGCCTCGAGCATCCGGTGGATGTTCCACTCGCCCGGGGTGCACGTGGTGGCCGCGCTGCCCGTCGCCGGTCCGGTGCCGCCGCCGAGCAGCGTCGTCAGACCCGCGCTGATCGCCTCGGTCACGATCTGCGGGCAGATGAAGTGGATGTGCGCGTCGAGCCCGCCCGCGGTGACGATCTTCCCCTCGCCCGCGATGACCTCGGTGGTCGCGCCGACGACCATGTCGGGGCTCACGCCCGCCATGAGGTCCGGGTTGCCGGCCTTCCCGATGCCGACGATCCGGCCGTTGCGTATGCCGATGTCCGCCTTGACGATGCCCCAGTGATCCACGATCACGGCGTTGGTGATCACCGTGTCGAGCGCGCCGGCGGCGCGCGTCGCGCCCACGGACTGGCCCATGCCGTCACGGATCACCTTGCCGCCACCGAACTTCGCCTCCTCGCCGGGCGTCGTGAGGTCGCGCTCGACGCGGATGAACAGCTCGGTGTCGGCGAGCCGGACACGATCCCCGGTAGTGGGTCCGTAGAGGTCCGCGTATTGGCGGCGCGGAATCCGCAGGGTCATGGCAGTCGCTCCCACTCGGCCAGACGCCGGGCCGCCGATTTCGCGTCGCCACCCTCGGTCAGCGCGTTCAGGCCGTAGACCTTCCGCGCGCCCGCGAGCTCGACGAGCGTCACGCGCTTGGCGTCGCCCGGCTCGAAGCGCACCGCGGTGCCCGCCGGCACGTTGAGACGCATGCCGAAGGCCCGCGCGCGCTCGAATCGCAGCGCGCGATTCACCTCGAAGAAGTGGAAGTGCGAGCCGACCTGGATGGGCCGGTCGCCCGTGTTCTCGACGGTCAGCTCCAGCGTGCGACGACCCGCGTTCGCGACGATATCACCGTCGCCGACCACGTATTCCCCGGGAATCACGCGCGCACCTCCCTGTCCTCAGTCCAGAAGCCGGTAGTAGAACGCGCTCCCGTCGAGCGCGCCGTCGCGTCGGCGTCGAGCGACTCGACCGTCATCGCGGGGCCTCAGCGGATCGGCCGGTGGACCGTGACGAGCTTCGTGCCGTCGGGAAAGGTCCCCTCGATCTGGACCTCGTCGATCATCTCCGGCACGCCCTCCATCACGTCGTCGCGCGTGAGGACCGTGGCACCGGACGCCATCAGCTCGGAGACCGTCCGCCCGTCGCGGACACCCTCGAGGATCTCGGCGGTGATGAGCGCGAGCGCCTCGGGATGGTTGAGCTTGAGCCCGCGCGAGCGGCGGCGCCGCGCCAGCTCGGCGGCCGTGAAAATGAGCAGCTTCTCCTGCTCCCGCGGTGTGAGGTGCATCGTCGAACCTCGTTCAGACTGCGAGGTGCTGTTTCACCTGGTCGGGGCGCAGGTCCTTGGTGGCGCCCGCGGCCACCACCGAGCCCTTGGCCATGATCACATAGGCATCGGCCAACCGCTCGGCGAAGTCGAGGTACTGCTCGACGAGAAGCACGGCCAGCCCCATCTCTTTCTTGATCCGGCGAATGGACTCCTCGATCTCGAGGATGATGGAGGGCTGGATGCCCTCCGTCGGCTCGTCGAGGATGAGGAGCTTGGGCCGTGTCAGCAGCGCGCGCCCGATGGCCAGCATCTGCTGCTCGCCGCCGGAGAGGACACCCCCCTTGCGACCCAGGAACCGTCGCAGCGCCGGGAACAGGTCGAGCACGTCGTCCATCGCGCCGGTGCGCCCGCAGCCGAGCTGGGCCACCCGCAGATTTTCCTCGACGCTGAGGTGGGGGAACACCTCGCGGCCCTGGGGCACGTAGCCGATGCCGGCGCGGGCCCGGCGGTCGGACGGCCAGCGCGTGATGTCCTCGCCGGTGAAAAACACGCGGCCTCCGCGTGCGGGCATCAGCCCCATCACCGTCTTGAGCAGCGTGGTCTTGCCCACGCCGTTGCGCCCCATCAGGCAGACGACCTCGCCCGCGCCGACGCGGAGGTCCACCCCCCAGAGCACCTGCGAGCCGCCGTAGGCGGCGTCGAGCCGCTCAACCGTGAGCATCGGCCGCCTCCCGACGGCGCCCGATGTAGACCTCGAGCACGCGCGGATCCGACTGCACCTGCTCCACCGACCCCTCGCACAACACCTCGCCCTGGTGCAGGACGGTCACCTTCCGCGCGATCTGGCGCACGAACTCCATGTCGTGCTCGATGACCAGCACCGAGCGGTCGGCGGCGATCGACTCCAGCAGCTCGCCGGTGCGCGCGGTCTCCTCGTCGGTCATGCCCGCCACGGGCTCGTCCACCAGCAGGAGCTCCGGGTCCTGCGCCATCACCATGCCGATCTCGAGCCACTGCTTCTCGCCGTGCGAGAGCGCGCCGGCCAGGAGCGACGCCTTGTCCGCGAGGCCCACGGTGTCGAGCGTGCTCGCGATCCGGTCGCGCTCGCCGGCCGCGTCGCGCTCGAGGAGCGCGGCGATGACGCCCTTGCTGGCGCGCTTGAGCGAGAGCTCGACGTTGTCCCACACGCTCAGGTTCACGAAGACCGACGGCGTCTGGAACTTGCGTCCGATGCCCAGCGCGGCGATGTCGTTCTCGCGCATGGTCATCAGATTTGTGTGGTCGCCGAAGATCACGCGACCGTGCTCGGGTTTGGCCCGGCCCGAGATCACGTCGAGCAGGGTCGTCTTGCCCGCGCCGTTCGGCCCGATCACCACCCGCAGCTCGCGGCGATCCATGTAGAAGTTGAGCCGCGACAGGGCCTTGAAGCCGTCGTAGGAGACGGTGACGTCCTCGAGATAGATGATGGAGCCGGAGCCGGTCATTGCAGCGGGGTCCGCGAGGCCGGCCCGGGACGTGGATGGCTCGTTCCAGAAGGTTCCCGGCTGCGTGCGTCACTGGTTGGCGTGGCAGTCGACGCCGCACCGTGCGTGAGCCGCAGCAGTCGTCCCCCCAGGCGGCCGACGGCGCCGACGACACCGTCCGGGAAGAACAGTACGACGCCCATGAAGAGTCCGCCGAGGAACAGCAGCCAGACATCCGGGTAGCTCGTGGTGAGCCACGACTGCATCCAGTTCACGCCGAAGGCGCCCGCCACCGCGCCCACGAGCGTCCCGCGGCCCCCCGCCGCCACCCACACCACCATCTCGATCGAAGGCAGCACGCCGATCTTGGCCGGCGTGACGATGCCGACCTGCGGCGCGTAGAGCGCGCCGGCGACGCCGGCGAGCACGGCTGAGACGACGAACACGAACAGCTTGTAGCGCGCCGGCGAGTAGCCGGAGAAGAGCACGCGCGTCTCGCTGTCGCGGACGGCGACCAGGACCTTGCCCGCGCGGCTGCCGGTGATCCACCGGCAGACCAGATACGCGGCGACCAGCGTCAGCGCGGTGACCACGTACAGGCCACGCTGGGTGGCCGGCCGGTTCAGCGGAAAGCCGAAGATCGTCTTGAAATCCGCGAGGCCGTTGGTGCCGCCGAGCCGCATCTCGTTCCGGTTGAACACGAGCCACGCCGACAGCGCGAGCGCCTGCGTGATGATCGAGAAGTAGACGCCGCGGATCCGGCTCCGGAAGGCGAGAAACCCGAAGGCCAGGGCGAACAGCGCCGGGACCAGCACCACCGCCGCCAGCGTGAACGCGCCCGAGTAGAACGGCTTCCAGAAGAGCGGCAGCTCCTTCACCTGGTTCCACACCATGAAGTCGGGCAGCGCGCTCTGGTACACGCTCTTGGAGCCGATCTCCAGCATCAGGTGCATGCCCATCGCGTACGCGCCCAGTCCGAAGAAAACCCCGTGGCCGAGGCTCAGCACGCCGGCGTAGCCCCAGAGGAGGTCGAGGCCCAGCGCGAGGATCGCGTACGCGAGGAACTTGCCGAAGAGATTCAGCCTGAAGTCCGAGAGGTGGAAGGGCGAGCCCGCGGACAGCGCGTTGCACAGGGGCAGCACGACCACCAGCAGCACTGCCATCCCCGCGATGGCGATGGCCTCACGCCTCGGCACTGCGCCCCCTCGTGGCGAAGAGCCCGGCCGGCCGGCGCTGCAGGAAGATCATGACCGCCACCAGGATGGCCACCTTGGCGAACACGGCGCCGAGCGCCGGCTCGATCCCCTTGTTCAGGCCGCCGATGCCGGCCGCCGCGAGGATCGTCCCCGCGAGCTTTCCCACACCGCCCGTGACCACCACCATGAAGGAGTCGACGATGTAGTTCTGGCCGAGCGACGGCCCCACGTTGCCGACCTGCGTGAGGGCGGCGCCCGCGAGCCCGGCGAGGCCCGCGCCGAGCCCGAAGGTCACCGCGTCCACGACGCCCGCGCGCACGCCGAGGCACGCGCTCATGGCGCGGTTCTGGGTCACCGCGCGGATGGTGAGCCCCCGGTTCGTGCGGAAGAGCAGCCCGTACATTCCGACCACGCTCACCGTCGCCAGCGCGATGATGAAGAGCCGGTTGAACGGCAGCGTCAGACCCGTCATCAGGGCGAAGCCGCCGGAGAGCCAGCTCGGCGAGGAGACGTCCACGTTGGCGGCGCCGAACCACAGCCGCAGCCCCTGCTGGATGATGAGCGAGGCGCCCCACGTGAGCAGGAGCGTCTCGAGCGGGCGGCCGTAGAGGCGGCGGATCACGCCGCGCTCGAGGACCACGCCGACGAGCGCGGCCACCAGGAACGACACCGGGAGGGCGAGGAGGAAATACGCGTCGAAGTAGTCGGGCCAGCGGGCGCGGAAGACGTTCTGGACGACGAACGTTGTATAGGCGCCGAGGGCCATCAACTCGCCGTGCGCCATGTTGATCACGCCCATCAGGCCGAACACGATGGCCAGCCCGAGGGCCATCAGCAGCAAGATCGACGCGAGCGAGGCGCCCTGGAACACCGTCTCCACGGTGCGCACGAGCAGGCTCCAGCGCTCGATCTGCCGGATGGCCAGGGTGG
>WNGG01003491.1_pt1 | contig 17746 bp, 16 predicted proteins | sample 5400661 | NCBI WGS metagenome assembly WNGG01 (sample SAMN13153372, study PRJNA577476) | soil metagenome | isolation source: 100 cm soil or saprolite under Garry oak tree replicate 1 | place: USA:California | collected 2016-06-15 | reverse complement strand
ATCCCGGTGAAAAACGCCGTCGCGCGGAAGGGAGGGATGGATTCCGAAGGCAACGTCTGGGTCGGACTTCATGGGGCGGGCAAGCTGATGAAGATCGATTACAAAACCACCAAGATGACGGTTTACGATCCTCCCACTGAGGACGCTGGCGTCTATTCAGTGCAGGGAGATCCCAAAAGCCCGCTGGTTTGGTTTAGCGAACAGCACGTGGATAAAATGGCCCGCTTCGATCCGAAAACTGAAACATTCACGGAATTTCCTCTGGCAAACGCGGAGTCGGATCCGAGAAGAATTGAGATTGACCCAAACAATCCGAACCGCGTCTGGTGGTCGGGCAATCTTTCGGGCCGCATGGGTTACGTCGAGCTGTTGAAGTAAAGCGGTTCGCGTTCGTGCGACGCTGAAAGACGTAGGCGTGCGCTGAATGCCCGCTGACTTTATCGGGAGCAGCGCTGGCGGGGCTGTTCTCTTAACAACAGTGCCTCAAGCGCATAGTTCCAGACCATCGGATGACGCTAAGAAGAGATAATTTAGAGGGAGATACTATGCAGGTCATCGATTCAGACGGACATCTACACGAGCCTTTTGATCTTTTCGAGCGGCATATGGAAAAAGAATTCTTTTCCATGCGGCCGCGGATCGTGGATATGCGCGACGAACAAAGAGATACCGGACGGTGGCTGATCGAAGGGAAACTCGTGCCGCGTCTTCCGTTCACCAAAGGCGTGGGCGGAGGAGGCTTTCGGTATCAAACACCGCGCCACGGCCAGATGAGAGCAAAAGATAATTCACTCGACGACATCGAAGGCCGGCTGCAAGACATGGATCAGATGGAGATCGATTTTCAGATCGTTTATCCAACCGCGCTGGTTTGGGTCTTCGATCTGGAAAACAAGGAATTGGCCGCGGCCGTTTGCCGGGCCTATAACAATTACATCGCCGAGCAATGCTCAAAAGCTCGCAAGAGAGTGAGTGGCGTCGCTCTCGTGCCGATTCAGGATCCGCCCGCCGCGGTCGAAGAGGCGCGGCGCGCGATCCAAAAGCTCGGTCTTCGCGGCGTTGTGATTCCGGGGATCGTCGGGCACATCCCGCTTCACGCCAAAGAATTCATTCCGTTCTTCGAGACGATGAATGAACTCGACGCTCCCATCGGCTTTCACGCGGTAACCGGCATGCACAACACGCCCTGGGCGGATTGCTTCACCGATTTTTTCTCCACGCACGTGACCGCGATGCCGTTTTCGATGATGGTCGCCATGATGTCAATGGTTCGGTCGGGGCTGCTGAAAGCATTGCCACGGCTGCGCTGCGCGTTCCTGGAGATTGGAGCGAGTTGGCTGCCTTACTGGAATTGGTGGGTGGGAAAACACATCGAGCATGTCCTGGAACCGCGCGCCGGACGCCAAGAGAGCAACTGGGGGAGAGAGCCTTACGAGCTGCCTTCCACCGTCCACGAGCCCATCGAAGATATCCTGGAAGGCAGGATTCTCAGCGGTTTTGAGGGGGACGAAAATCTACGCTCGATCATCGATCAACTCGGCAGCAAGGGATTCATGTACGCCAGCGACTATCCCCACAGCGATATGGATTGGGGCCGCGTCCAGGCGATCAAAGGCGTTGAGGCTTTAACGCAAGCGGAGAAGGCTGCCCTGTTGGGTGAAAACGCCCGGCGCTTTTATAATCTCGCGATTTGAAATTTGTCATCGGCTTTGATGCCCTCGTTGGTCAGGCATCTGCCGCAATACGGATTTGTTTGAGCGGACGCATCGCTGGATGGAGGAGGGAAGCTCTTCCCAGACGGTCAGGTCGGCACGGCTGATTACGGAGGCGCGGTATCCGTGCATGATAATGAGCCGATCGCTCACTGAGGTCTTCTTGAATGATGAGCTTTGGAGGAACCGCAGCCAGGCGAGAATGCGTTTGAACTCGGTTCCAAGTCCTATCGCAGCGCCGGCAAAATATCTTTGGCCCAGATATCGATCACTTCCTGGACCTCGGGCCCCAGCGGCACGCCGATGAAGACCTGCGTGAATCCGTGGCTCGCCGCCAAGGAAAAGAGTTCAGCAATCCGCTCGATGCACTGTCCCGGCGTGCCCGCGATGATCAAACGATCCACCGTCCCATCCGGCGTGAGTGACGCCGCATAATCCACGCCGCGATTCTCCGCGTAAGCCTGACGCACCGCGTGAACGGCGCGCGGATCGATGCTTTTCTTTTCGAGCGTCTCATCGGGCCATCCGGAGATGATGTGGGAGACGAAGCGCTTGGCGTGCTCTCTCGCCGTTCGTTCGTCGCGGGAGACGGAGGCATTGAGGAGCATGACTTTGCGCAGCGGCTCGCGCAAACTGGACTGCGCGCGAGCATCCGTGAGGCTTGCGAGCGTAGTCTCCATATCCGTGATGCCATAGAGAGTTTGCAGGATCACGCCGTCGAAGTGGCGCGCGATGAGATTTAAAACCGCGGGCTTGAGCAGACTTGGACCGTAATAAAGACGGATTGGCGATTGGGCTTTGAAGCGGAGGATGTAACTTTCCGCGTTCAAGTGAAAATAGGAGGCCAGGTTGGGGATCTCGTTGCGTCCGATAGGTTCTCCATTGAAGAGCTTCCGCAGAGCGGTCGCCAACTCGGCCATAATCGTGAGCGGCTTCACGCGCTCCACGTGATGGGTCAAGATCGACCGCGAGCCCGGTCCCAGACCAAGCGAGATCTCCCGGCCGCTCATGAGTTCAGAGATCGTCGCAAAGGCGGCGGCGAGGTCGATGGGATTGCGAAAGTAAGGAACGGTGATGGCCGTTCCAAGCTTGACCGGAAGGCGCGCCACGAGCGCCGCCGAGCTCGCCAGCACGCTTCGATATTCCAGATTATCGTTGGTCCAAATCTGTGTGAAGCCGAAGGGCCTCAACGTCTCCCAGGCTTTTTCCGCAAGTCGGATCAGGTCGGGTAGAGAATAGCGGTTGAGCACATGGAGCGGATAGTGGATTCCAATCTCGCCGCTAAACCGCTGGGATTCGCCTGACATACAAATCGTGCGCTATCACAGCCCAAGCAAACGAGTCAATGACTTCGTCAATGACTTCGAAACAGCAATTTGCAGAATTGAAATCCCATCTGTTGCAGCTCATCTCTCAGGATTTCCTTGCGTTAGGCGTTTTACCGGCAGCCGATCTCGCGATAGTATTTTTCAGCGCCCTTGTGCAAAGGGATCACGCACTTGGTGCACAGGTGCTGAGGCGTGATAGGAATCTCGAAGCTTTGTAAATGCTTCGGCTGATCCTTGTAGGGCGCGGCGACGGCGTCTCTCTGATCGGTGCATACCTTTGCTAATAGGTAGGCCAACTCTTCCGGCAAATCCTCCCGGCACGCAAGCAGCCAGCCTCCGTAGTCGAGCGTAAGAAGATCTTCTTCAATTCCTTTGAGCCGGCCCTTGGGAATGACCGACCCGCTGAACCCGTAGGTTTCTATCATATAATCGACGACGGCCCGGCTGAGCGGCAGACAGCGAAGCGGCCGCGCTTCGGCCAATTGCTCCCACATGGGATGATGCTGCCCTTCCTGAAAAATCGCGTTCGCCTCGCCGCTCCGAACCAACGGAACTCCCACGACAGAGGGGCCGGGAAATAAAACTTTTCCGCCCCATGATTCTATATGCTGGTAGCTGAAGCCGTACTGTTTCAGTACTTGTTCGACGGTCCAGGTGAGCGTATCCGGCCCGGTGGGGCCACTTCTGCCGGAGACTAGAATCAACGGCGGCTTTCGCTTCGCCAGCTCTTCGAAGGAATGGATGCCCAGCTCTTCCGCAACCAGCCAGAAGATATAATCGGGCTCCGGAAAGCGGGCGATCGCCCTCAGCTCGCCGACGCGCTCCCTATACGGCCCTTTTCCCTCCATAGCCATTTTGGCGGTGACCGGAGGATTGATGATTCCCGCGTCGACTTCTCCTCTGCCGATCATCTTGGGATTCTCAAACGAGCCGAGGCCGAACTTCGGTGAGTAGACTCCTACGGAAGAGACCAGGCCGGGTTTCTTTTTATCGCGAAATCCCTCCACCAACTGTGACGTGAGCTTCCACCAGGGATGGTAAGGAAAGTTGGAGACGATCTTTAACACATAACCATATTCATCCCTCTCGAGCATGTAGTGCTCCTTTCATGCTGGGTTTAAGCGAACTCGGCGAGATTATGATCAGAGGAAAAACTTACCGGGCGGAAACACGGTTGTTTTTCTTTGCGGGCGCCAGCGTTTTGTCGAGCCAGCGGCCGATCACCGCGCCGATCTGCCGATTGTTCTTCTCCAGCATCATGACGTGGCTGTTGCCGTGGATGCCCACATCGGCGAGCTTGATCCAGGTGGGACGAAGTCCTGCCTGCTGCAAATGCTTCACGGTGCAATGATCATAGGGCGCGTGATAAGAGGCTTCCGCGCTCAAAACCAGCACCGGGATCTTCTGCAAGTTGGGCAACTGATGCGCCGGCGCGGCCTGCAACCAACATTTCACCAGGCCCGTCCCGTCCGCGTTTTCTTCCTGGACAAACGACAGTTCCGATGCGCTTGCGACGGGCGGGGAATAGGTGAGCGGCATAGCGGTTATGCCATAGGTGAGGCCAAGCCGACCCGGTTTGAAATAGTCCGGCGCGCCCACAAACTCGACGTTGTAGGTGGGCGGCCCATTGGGCTCGATGGCGAGGATGGCCTTCACCAGATCAGGCCGCGCATCAGCCACCGGCCAGCCGAAGGCCCCCGCCTGCGAGTGAACGAGAAGGATGGATGGGCCGATCTTGTCGAGCAAAGCAATGAGCGCGGGGGTATTGAGTTGCTGCTGCTTGGTGAAATCTCTGATCGCCGGAATTTGGCTCGACAGCAGTTGCTGAACGGCTGGGTCATTGAGATCGCCGCTGCCCGGCCACTGGTTGTGCAGATGCGCTTGCGGCCAAAGGTCGTATTTTTCCTGCGCGACATAACGCTGCTGAGAATTTTGGCTATCCACCAAGTCCGTAGGACCGTAGGTTTGCTCTATATAGGAGGAGCGCCCTTTCCCGACCTGATCCACAACGTACGCGGCATAGCCTTGACGGACGAAATACTGCGCCCAGCCCTCGCGGCCGTCGGGAGTGCCGGTGTAGTTGGTGCCCGACATGGTGCCGCCGTGGACCATGATGATCGGATAGGGATGAGTCTTTTTAGCTGGAATGCGATACTCCACATACATCTGGCCGGTCATGTACTGCTTGTTATTGACCGTGGTCAAATGACCGCCGACGTAGAACCAGCCGTCCCGCGCAAGGGACAGAGGCGGCTCGTCCGCCGCCCGAACGGGCAGGACCATTGCGGTCAAGCTAAAAACCACTGCGAGGAAAAAAGATCTTAGTGACATGAGCGCCTCCTTGGTGATCGGTGAATCAAAAGTGCGACAAAAAATTGCCGACAGTGAGTTGTCACCATGGACTTTATTGTGATCGGGATAGATTGGCAAGAAAAAATTTACCGACGGCGAGCACGGCGCTGCTGCAAATATTTCACGGCGCAATGATCATACGGCGCCCGAGAGGACGCCGCACCCAACGTCATTGTTTGGGAGCCAAACTCGGAAGTGGCGCCAGTCCTATAGGAGGGAGTCAGTCTTTTCGTCCGCTCAACGCTTCTACGGTCTTATCTTTAGATTGGGGTGATGCCGCCAGAAATAGAATGCCATCCCCGTGGCCGCCAAAAGATTCCCAAACAGGACTGCCGGCCAGGCCAAAGCCTGCAGAATCGGTTCAGCGAAGATAAAGGCCATTACGAAGAAGCCGAACTCAAAAATGACAAAGAAAAGTAAGATACCGAATCCAAGGCTTAGGTTTTGTTCGGCTAGGTCGAGAAGCTTGGCGGCCACTCCTCCGATGACACAGAAAACCATGCCGTGGACCCAGGTGTAGAAGAGAACCGTTTCAAACGAAACGGGTAGGGTTTGCAGCTGACCAAGCTCCATGCCGCGGCGAAAAAGAGCGGTGCCGAGAACGCTGGGCGTATAGAAGGGGCGACCGCTGAAAATGTCGAGGACGAAGAACCAAAGTGCAATGACCGCCGCGCCAATCACGCCGGCGACAATACCCTCACGATATACCTTGGAGATATCTGACGAACGGGAGGCGATGGCGGGGGCGCTTGTGGTGCTAACTTGAACCGCCATAAAAGCTCCTTTCTGGGCTAATCATGGCCCTGTTCACCCACAGCAAACCGGTAAGAATCTTCCTCTACCGGTTCGACGCTAGCACCTGCTCTCTAACAGGTCAATATTAAATTGCGGAACCGTGCCGTCACGCTTGATCCCGCATTCCAGCACGGACGATCGGATCATCGCGCGTAAAGCATAACCGTTGCGCGCCCTTCACGGCGGCTGAGGCTGCGATAAGCAAAGTCAACGGATCTGATGACACGCCTGTCGCCTGGCAGGTCGATCTCGCGACTCGAAGTATTCTCGTCAAAACGGTGTCTGATATTCGGAGAAAAAGTTCTTCCGTCACCGAAAGTCACGACCATGTTATATATCTCGACCGGGGCTCCCCGGACGACAATCCGAAGTTCCCTGAAGGTTCCTTCCCGGCGACCGACCTCGATCCTGTCATGGTCCATCCTGAGATCGGCCTCGCGCTGGCCCAAAAGCTCCCAACCACCATCACGGCCGCCGTAATAACCGCCACCCGGCGCCACGCACGCCGATAAGAGAAAGCCCAGCAATAAAATCCACAGTTTAACCGAACGCTTCATGTTGCCACCTCCTCGGATAGGTAGTTTTCTTGATTACTATGCATTAGACGCTCGGCCATGCCAAATATTGAAAGGAGATTTGTGTTAACGACGCCGATGGCGCAATACCGCGCGCATTTTCAGCCGCGGCGGGTCTAAGTCCGGGAAATCAAAAGAAACCAAATTGCCTTGACGCCCGTCCCCAACTTACCCTATTTTACGCGGGGTTGTCTTTGGCTGGCTCATCCGATCCGGCACATCTTCGGTTGGTATTACATTAGCCCGGACTGGCTCTCTCCCGACCGGGCTCTTGATTGTTAGAAGAGTTAAAGCGTGAGTGACGCCGTGCGGGAGTGATTCGGGCCGAGTTGGATTATCTCAACGAAAAAGGGTTTCCTCAGGCGAAGAACGCTTTTCTGTTTCGCCCAAAGATAAGGTAAGCTCTAAAAAACTCCTGCTGACAACTCCTTGAGAGTCAACACGCTGCTGATACTCGCCTGCATCGGGGCTAGCGTCTGGGCCTGGCAACAGGACCCGGCGTTTGCCCAACAAAATCTTGTCTTCAGCTTTAACAACCTTGAGAAGGGCAAAGTCTGGACCCTTGTGGCGGCCCTATTTGTTCACGCAAGCGTCTTGCACCTGTTCGGGAACATGCTCTTTCTATTCGTCTTCGGAAACACGCTGGAGAAAACCGTTGGCCCGCGGAAACACCTGATGGTCTTCTTTACGGGCGGACTCACGGGTTTCATCCTCGGCCTGCCGTTTATGCCACGTGGGATAGGCATGCTCGGCGCCTCCGCCGCGATCTTCACTCTGGCGGCGTGCGTCATGCTCGTGAGGCCGCTCAAGTTTTCTTGGCTCTTCCTCGCCCCTCAGGGATTGGTGGCCGTCATCTACTTCGTCTACAACGTCGTCGTGGTTTACGAAAAGAGCTTGATACCCGGCTATGATCCCCACGTTGCGTACGTCGCTCACATCATTGGCTTCGTCACAGGGCTCCCTTTCGGGATCGCCTTTAGTGACCATTGGAAAAGGAACCTTCTCATCACCATGGCGCTCTTTGCGATCTATCTGGCAATTGTAACGGCGCAGCGAACTCCCTTTTTCGCTAGCTGGGCTCGCTGGACAAGCCTCTACGGGCGTAGGAATTGGAATCAGGCAACAGTGATTGATTGCTATTGCGTCTCTGTCGCGGCGACGCATCATGTTAAGCGCGGCGCGGCACTTAACGGGATACCAGCCACTATCTTGCTGAGCGCCGACGGCGTGCGCGATGCCATGCGAACTCGCAGCCGCGTCGACTCTAAGCTCAGCAAAATGAAAGCGGAGGATTACGTCAAGCGAGCGGATCGTGCGAAAGCTAAAAGGGCTTGCCGCTATCTGAATGACTTCAATTAGCGTCGCTTTCGAGTTTGCTTTCCGCGCAGGAGTTTTTCAAGGTCAAATAGAATGTCCGGCATATCCAAGGCGGTAGAAAACTCTTTTACCCATCGACGAACTCTTCTGAGATCTAACTTTGGGTTAGCATCCACTAGGGATTTGATGTCCGCCATGTCCTGTGGTCGATGCGCAATGGCCTTCATGATGATCAAATTTTCTGGAGTGGGGAGCGGGAGTGTGAGCTTACCTACTTTGCGCCATTTTGCCTGCTCGATGCTCTCCGCTTCGAAAGGTAGTCCCGCCAAGGCGATATCGACATCGACGCCGCTCTCCTTGTGATGGACCAGGAATACTCGCGAGCGGCGAGCGAAGGCGACTGCATTATCAATGCGTGGTACAAAACCGAAGCGATCGCCAGCCTCTAGAAATTTTTCCCAGCGATCATCGTCCAGCAAGATGAGAACGTCTACATCTCGGGTGAATCGCGGCCGACCCAACAAAGATGCAGCGACTCCGCCGATGATGAGGCCCGAAACGTTTTCAGACTGGAGCCATGCGATTAGGGCACCGAGTGTGATCTCTGGAGGAAGGACGGGAGGCTTCCTAGCCACGGTAGGCCCGGCGGAGCTGTGCCCATCTTCTCCGCACTTCTTCCACTCCGTTCGCGCGGGTTTGCCTCCAACCGAAGTGTTCTCCCCAGGCCAAAAGCGCGTTCAATTGCCGGAGCTTGCGCGCAATCGTTGTCCTCCGTAGTTGCTTTTTCTCTTCGGCGTTGACAGTGTGCCACCGCCTCTCAAAGGATCGAGCCTCCGCCTTAGTCATCTGCTTTTTCATATGTCTGGCCCACATAATACCACCCTTGATGATGAAACGCTCATCCTTTGGCTCGTAAGTTTCTCACAAGCTGGCTCTGGTTATTTGTTGTTTTCCTTTGTTCGGCACAGCCTAGCTGTGTTACTTATAAATTGAAGAAACCAAACCGTCGGGAGGTGAACCATGCGGTTTTTAGTGAAGGTCAATATCCCCGTTGAGTCCGGGAACACGGCCGCGAAGGCCGGAAAGCTCGGCGCGACCATCCAATCCATTCTGGCAGATTTGAAGCCGGAGGCCGTCTATTTTACGGACAACGACGGTCAGCGCGCAGGTTTTATTTTTCTCGAAATGCAAGATGCTTCTCAAATCCCAGCCATCGCTGAGCCGTGGTTCCTTGCGTTCAATGCGAGCATTGAGATTCATCCGGTCATGGTACCGGACGACCTAGCCAGGGCTGGCGGCGCCATCGAGAAGGCGGTCAAGAAATACGCCTGATCGCTGGAACTCTATTTAATACGCGGTTCGAGCGGACCGGCGGGGAGCGACCTGTTTGGTCGGGTATTTAATGGGCGCTGGCCGCGCACCCTGAGAGTTAGTTACCTGCTAAGGCCTGCGCTTGCGGCAGGACTGGATCGCCATGGGTTTAGCTTCTCGTCTCATGCGGCCAGAAAGTTTCCAGATCATCCCGATTCTTGAAGCTCACCGCCCGAGGTGTTAGAAAAGAGTTCCCGTGGTCGCATAGCTCAGCTGGTTAGAGCGCTCGCCTCACATGCGAGAGGTCGCAGGTTCGAGTCCTGCTGCGACCACCATTCAGCTGCGTTGGTAAGTGCATCATTTCTGTGGCATAGGTTTGAGAAACGGCCCGAGATTTTATTCACTGGCGATTTAATCGCTATGACCGTCGGGATATGAGCTGCGGTCCCCACGCGGTTCGACTGTGTCTCTGCCTACTGTGACTCCAAGTTTTCCGGCGGTCTGCTGATCCAGACTTCCCGTGGCCGGCAGGTCATTATTCTGTTGAAATTCACGAAGCGCTTGCCGAGTCTGACTATCCACACTCCCGTTCATGGGGCCCGGATTGAGTCCCCTTGCTTTCAAGGCTTCTTTGGCCTGATTGATATCGTCTGCGGACATGCCAGTCATATCTTGCTGGTTGCCCGAAATAGCTGAATTCCTCTGTTCAAACTGCTTTTCGGAATTTCGGTTTTCAAGCGGATTGCCTACCGGCTTGGTTTGAGCTGATGTAATCTGAGTTCCTAAGCCGAGGCTCCCCGTCAAAATAGCTGCTGTCAAAATAAACTTTCTGTGTTTCATAGCATGAATCCTTTCCTTTCCGTTTCACGATGCGTTTTGCTCGGGCCGTCCCTCTTTTTTTACCCGCAAGCCGCATGCCAAGCTTGTTATCGAGAGGAAACGAATCGACCGAACGTTATTTGTTCTCGAAGATTTTTGCGCTTTCACAATGCTTATAAATTCAGATAATTTTTTACGCGCGACGGCTTGTATCATCCTTGGCACATTGTCAGCGCCGGCGTTCCAAATCGTCAGACACGTTTCTACGCGTCTCCTTGCGGCTTGACAAGCCTTCCGAGGATCGGCTAGTGCTTACGAAAGTAGAGAAAAATATTTTTGTGCTGGCGGGCTAGGGTTCGCCGGTTGCGCTATTTGGGGGGGTACATCCATGAAATCACAGGAATGGCGGCAACAACTTGGAGACTGCGTCCGAGATTTGTTTCTGTCGCCGGAGATGGAGCATTTCTACTCGATCAAGATGACTTTGGAGCGCGCGCGGATTTATTTGCTGCAGTTGGGTATTTACGTCCGTCAAAGGAGAAACTTCTGGCCGCAGGTGGCGGCCAATTGCCCGGAATTCGAGGTCAAACAACGCATTATGGAGCACGAGTACGAAGAACTGGTGGAAGACGAGCACTCCAAAGCCGGCCACCTGGATCTGATTTTTCGCCAGGGCAAAGAGCTGGGGCTGGGCGTCGATGATGTCCTCAAAGCCGAGCCGCTGCCGACGACCAAGGCCGCGGTTTACGGCTGGTTCTGGATCGCCCGTCAACGCCCGTGGCAGGAGGCGATTGCGGCTTCGAGTATCGCCGAGTGGACCAATGACGACAGACTGTTGGGAGATATCGGCGGCGGCAACTGCACCCGCTTGTACAAAATATGGAAGCGGGATTTGAACTTCAGCGATGCGCAGATGCCGAACTTTACCGTGCACAGCAAGGCCGACGTAAGACACTCGGATATGTTCATCGACATTCTCGAAAAATACGTCGTCCCTGGTAGAGAGCAAGACGTTCTCGATACGGCCAAAGAATCGATGGACCTTCATCGGGCCTATTTCGGGGGCATGGCTCATGCCATGTCAAAGGCGTCGTAAAGATAATCCGGGAGGAATCCTATGAAGCTCACCGAACTGGACAGCGAACTAGAGAAGAATCAACTCGCCGGTTTTTGGAAGACGCGCGTGCCCTTGCATGCCTCCGAAGCGCCTTACCTCTGGAAATGGGAGGAATTGCTGGACGGCTTGATGAAGGCGAGCGAGACCATCGGCATCGAGCAGGCGGAGCGGCGCGCCATCCAGCTGGTGAGTCCGCATCTGCCGATTAAGTCCCCGTCTCATACGTTGCAATTCAGCTTTTCGATCGTGAACCCCGGCGAAGTTGCCCGGGCGCACCGGCACAACATGGCGGCGATCCGATTTGTTGTACAAGGCAAAGGCGCCTACACCGCGGTTGACGGCGAAAAATTTCCTATGGCGGAGGGAGATTTAATTCTGACACCGAATTGGACTTGGCATGACCATCACAACGAGTCTGAAGACCCGATCATCTGGCTGGATGGGCTGGACGGCCCGCTGATCCGGTCTTTGAACGTTCTGTTCTTCGAAGAATACGAAAAGCCGGAACAACCGGTTACGCGTGAGACCGGCGAGTCTCTGAGTCGTTTAGGCTTCGCTCGCGCACCCAAGAAGGATGAAACCCACCTGCGCGGTGTTCCCTTCCGTTACGCTTGGCAGGATACGTACAAAGCTTTAAAGACGATGAGCGACAGCGAGCGCGATCCATACGATGGCACCTTGCTCCGCTACATCAATCCCGCCACGGGCGGATTCACCTATCCGACGATGTCCTGCGAGATCCAACTTTTCAAAGCCAGGGAAAAAACTAGAATACATCGACACACCAGCACCGCACTCTACCATGTTTTCAAGGGACGGGGTCGAACTGCCGTGGGCGAGGGCCATCTCGAATGGAAAAAAGGGGACTCCTTCGTGGTGCCCCTGTGGCAGCCGCACTCGCACGAAAATCTCTCCGACGAAGAGGCGCTTCTATTCTCCATCAACGACCGGCCGGTGATGGAAGCCCTCCAGCTCTACCGGGAAGAAGCGGGCAACTAACCGGGATTGCCGCGACAGACCAAACCGGAGTAGCGGATCGATGGAGCATTGGCCAACAGGATGAGTTCACAAGTCATTACTCCCGTACTCCACCACTCGAGTACTCCATTTTCTAATGGTCATGGCTTCTCCAATGAAGATTAGACTTGCGAGCCGCGCCTATGACGGCACCCTGGCGATCCTGCGGGGCCAGATGCAGTTGCCGGGATTTGATTTCGAAATCACCGAGACGGAAGACGTCCCCGGCATGTTCGCCGGCATGTTCAAGAGGCAATACGATGTCTCCGAGATGTCTCTGGGCGAGCTGATCTATTACCTCTCACGAGAAAAGGCGGCCTTTGTTGCCATTCCGATTTTTCCGTCGCGGATGTTCCGGCATAGTTTTATCTTTTGCCGAAAAGCTTGCGGTATCAGAAGCGCCGCGGACTTGAGCGGCAGGCGAATTGGCTTCCTCCGCTGGGTGCAGACGGCGGCGATCTGGATGCGCGGCATGCTGGTCGATGAGTACGGCGTTTCGGCAAAGGATAGCCAGTGGTACGTCGCTTCTATGCATCACTGGGACGACGCCGACCCCGGGGCGACGGTTGAGCCGCGCGACGGTTCGGTGATTCACTGGATGCGCAGCGACGGACAAAATACGGCTGAGCGAGCCTGCCGTGCCTTGTTTGATGGCGAAGTCGATGTTCTCGGTGTGACCGAGTCCGCGCTTGCCATGATGCTGGCGAACCCTGAGGTCGAAAGATTGTTCGAAAACTCCCGTGAAGTCGAAGCCAACTATTTTCGCAAGACGCAGACCCTACCGATCATGCACGTCTTGGCGCTGCAGAGGAATTTGGCGGACAAGCATCCCGAGTTGCCGGGAAAACTCTTTCGGCTTTTCTCCGAGTCAAAGCGCTGGGCGCAACGCTGGCGCCGGGCGATTCCGAGCCTCGTCGAAGCCTGGCCGAACCATCACCTCGATGAAGAGCGGAAGATTTTTGAGACCGATCCTTGGGCTTACGGCCTGGAAGCGAATCGGCATGTGCTCGAGAAGTTTCTTGCCTATTGTTATGCGCAAGGCATCAGTGCGCGAGCCATGGCTGCGGAAGAATTGTTTCATTCGAGTACGCTGCAGCTCACCGAATGAGGCGGCGCAACGTTGTGAAAGGAGTCTCTTATGGCGAAACCGGAAGCGAAGACAAATGAGACTGCAAATGCCTGCGACCTCCGCGATTGGCTCGATGGCGTGGAAGCCTTAGGACAATTGGAACGAATCTCCGGCGCTCACTGGGACCTCGAGATCGGGGCGTTGACGGAGATTATCCTCGAGCGGCTGTCGTCTCCGCCGGCAGTTATGTTTGATGCTGTGCCCGGCTATGACCCTGATCGCCGCGTTTTGGCCAACATGCTCGAGACCTTGGAACGTACGGCATTGGCTTTGAACCTGCCGACGGATTTAAAGACGATCCCGCTGATCGATACTTTGCGGGCAAAATTGAGAGATCTTCAGCCGATCAAGCCGGCGATCGTTTCAACCGGTCCAGTAATGGAAAACGTCGAGCGAGGCGATGCGATTGATCTACTGAAATTCCCCGTGCCTCGCTGGCACGCGGGAGACGGCGGCCGGTACCTGGGAACGGCCCATCTGGTTATTACTCGCGACCCGGAGACGGGCGTGGAAAACGTCGGCTGCTACCGCGTGATGCTCCAAGACAAGGACAAAGTGGGTCTTTATATCTCGCCGGGGAAGCACGGCAAGATCCATTACGAAAAGGCGATGCGAGCGGGAAAACCTTTTCCGGTCGCGATGGTTTTTGGTCAACATCCGCTGCTGTTCATCGCCGCGTCCCAGGCGGTTCCCTTCGGCGTCAATGAATATGACTGGACCGGAGGAATTCTCGGTCAGCCTGTTGAAGTCATGGAGGGGCCGTTAACCCGGCTCCATTTTCCCGCCACGGCTGAAATAGCCATCGAAGGCGAAATCATCCCGGGAGAAGCGCTCCCCGAAGGTCCATTCGGAGAGTGGCCAGGCTACTATGCCAGCGCTCAGCGGGCGGAGCCGTTTGTTCGGGTCAAGGCTCTTTATTACCGCAACGACCCGATCATTTGCGGCGCCGCGCCGTTCAAACCAACGATTCATGGCATGTATCGGTCGTGTCTGCGCGCGGCCACGGTCTGGAACGGCATGGAACAAGCCGGCGTGCCGGATATTCGCGGCGTTTATCTGCCGCCGCCCGCCCAGCGATTCATGATTGTCGTGGCGATCAAGCAGCGATACCCCGGCCATGCGAAGCAGGCGGCTCTGGTCGCTTGCCAGTGTCATGCCGGCGCATATCTGGGACGATATGTGATCGTTGTGGACGAAGATATCGACATTACGGATCTGAACGAAGTTATCTGGGCCATATCCACTCGCTCCGATCCGGCGACCTCGGTTGATATTCTGCGTCGTACCTGGAGCGGCCCCCTCGATCCGATCATTCAGCAGGGTCAAAAAGGTCACAACTCGCGCATGATCATCGAAGCCGTGCGACCCTATGAGTGGCGCGACCGTTTTCCGGCCGTCAGTCAGATCAGTAACGAGACCCGCAAAGAGTTCTCCGGGAAATGGGAGAAGCAGCTCGCCGCTGTTCAAGCGCGGCACGGTCAAGCGCGACCGCGCGGAGATTGATTTCGTGTTTCCCGATCCCGAATACCTTAACTTCGCACCGCTCTCTCCGCTGTGCTCCTATGCCCATTGGCCGAAAACTGTAATGGATGGCCAATTTTGTCCGCAACGGGCGATTGATCGTGCTTGCCCACACTTCTCCGTCCCGCGAGGAAATTCTTTGGAAATATAGACTCTTATGTATCCGAGAGCCCCTATTGGCGCCACTTGGCACAAGACGTGCTCATGTCATGTAAGGCCCAGGAAAGAAGTCTTTAAGCAGTTACGACTATTTGAAAGGAGAAAAACGGATGGAAGAGATAATGACGCCTTCTGAAGTGGCGGCCCTTCTCAAGATACATCTTAAGACCGTTTACAAGCTGGCGGAGAAGGGGGTCATTCCCGGAAACCGCATCGGCCGCAGTTGGAGATTCAGCCGAACCGACGTGCTGGAATTGGTGTCCAGCAAGTCGATGAATCTTTCCGAGAACGGCGAGAGCGATTCAAAGGCCCAAGCCGCCGGCGGAAAGTAAATCCCCTCAACCTTCATCGCAGCTAGTCCCCCACGGAACCGGCACCCATCAACACGAGCGTCTCGCCGAGCTCGGCGCGGAATCTGCGACCCCGCCGGGCTCTTTCCGCAGAGAAAATCTCGGAAGTGATTAGATCGCGCGTTGAAGGGTTGCCCACGGAGGGCAAGGTACGCACTCTTCAAGAATTCTGTCGTGACGTCGAGTCACGCAAACAATAGACGGATTGATTCTTTTCGATCAGACCCTGTCGCGCGCCTGGGCGTTTATGGCATTCCCCGCACGCATGAGCGATACCTTCAGATCCTCGGTCATCCGCCAAAATTCATGTCGGATCTTGATCTGGAATTTTCTTGATCTCTTCGAGCCAAACCGTGGCTTCGCTGTCGCTCGGCGCCCGATAATCGCCGCGCGGAGATAGAGAACCACCGGATCCGACTTTAGGAGCATTAGGTATGCAGCTCCGCTTGAATTGGCTTAGCTGGAAGAAACGCCAGGCGAAAACCGACAGCCAGCGTTTAATCTCGCCGATATTGTACTGGTGGCGGAGTGCTTCCGAAATATCGGGCCAATGTCCCGAGGCCCGGTCCCGCCAGGAACAATAGGCGAGAAAAGCTATCTTGGAAGGTAAATAGCCAAACCGGATGGTGTAGTAGAGCGTGAAGTCTTGCAGCTCGTAAGGGCCAATTACATCCTCCGTTCTCTGAGCACATTGTTCGCCGTCGGGATCAGCGGGGATTAGTTCCGGGCTGATCTCGGTCTCGAGAATGGAGCGTAGGAGTTGGCTTGCCTTTTTGCCGAGCTGGTTCGTCTCAGCTACCCAGCGGATGAGAAATTGCATCAGCGTCTTGGGAACGCTGGCGTTGATACCGTAGTGGGACATGTGGTCGCCCACCCCGTAGGTGCACCAGCCCAGCGCGAGCTCGCTGAGATCGCTCGTTCCCAGCACCAGCGCCTGGTGAAGGTTGGCGAGCCGGAAAAGATGGCTGGTGCGCTCTCCCGCCTGAACATTCTCGAAGGTTACGTCGTAGACCGGCTCTCCTTTCGCGTAGGGATGATCGATATCGCGCAGCATCTGCTCGCAGCTCGGGCGAATGTCTAGCTCATGGGATTCGCAACCTACGGCGGCCATAAGGGCAGTGGCATTAACTAGAGTGTGTTGAGTCGTGCCGAAGCCGGGCATCGTGTAGGCCAAAATGTTGGAGCGCGGGAGTTTCAGCATATCCATGGCGCGGGCGGCCACGATGAGCGCATGGGTCGAATCAAGGCCGCCGGAGATGCCAATCACGACTTTCGATACTCCGGAGCTCTTCAGCCGCTTTACCAATCCCTGCACTTGAATGTTGTACGCCTCGTAGCAGCGGCGATCGCGCACCGCCGGGTCCGCCGGCACGTAGGGAAAACGATCGATCTCTCGCTTGCATAGTAAGCGCCCGGCTCTGGGCGGCTCGAGATCAAACGAAACCTTACGGAACCGCCGCAGTTCTTCACGATGGTGCTGCATGCTCTGGCCGAAGCTGTTCTGGCGCATGCGCTCCTGCGTGAGCCGCTCCAGATCCAGATCGGCCACGATGAGCTGGGACTCGTAGTGGAACCGTTCCGATTCGGCGACCAGTTCCCCATTCTCGTACACCATCGCATGCCCGTCCCAGGCGAGGTCCGTGGTCGATTCGCCGGTCCCGGCGGCGGTGTAGAGATAGGCGGCAAGGCAACGCGCCGACTGGTTCGCGACCAAACTATGACGGTACTCGTCTTTTGCAATCGTGATGTTCGATGCGGAGAGATTCAAGATCACGGTTGCCCCGGCCAGAGCAGCGCTAGAAGACGGGGAAATGGGCACCCAGAGATCCTCACAGATCTCCACAAAAAAGGTAAACTCCGGTTGCGCAACGCTTTGAAACAAAAGATGCTGTCCGAAAGGAATTTGCTCCTGGCCCAACAAATCAACGGCACTGCTGCGCGCTGCCGATGCCGGAGCGAAGTGCCGGTATTCATAGAACTCGCGGTAATTGGGCAAGAACGTTTTAGGAACGATTCCGAGAACTTTTCCGCGAAACAGAACGACCGCGCAATTGAACAATAGCTGATCAACTCGGAGCGGCATCCCCACGACCGTGATAAGGTTTAACGCCTCCGATGCCTTCAGAACGTTGCGCAGGGCGTCAAGCGAGCCATCCAGCAAAGCCTGCTGGTGAAACAGATCCTCGCAAGAGTAGGCGGAGAGCCCCAGCTCTGGAAACAGCGCCATAATCGCCTTCTCGCGTT